>Ga0075364_10000395_pt1 | contig 21758 bp, 15 predicted proteins | sample EndMetdeltDD1764_FD_71517 | JGI IMG/M metagenome (GOLD analysis project Ga0075364, IMG submission 71517) | Populus endosphere microbial communities from Tennessee, USA - Endosphere MetaG P. deltoides DD176-4 | ecosystem: Host-associated > Plants > Roots > Endosphere | place: USA: Tennessee...
TTCCTTGGGTGATCGGGCGAGTGCGATGATTCGTAATGATGGCCGCGACTTGCTGCAGCCGGCTGGCCGGTTCGCGCAATGGTCCGGCGGGCAGCAGGTGACCATTACCGATACCGCGCTGGTCCTGCACGATGATTTCGATATCGCGCGCCAGGGCAAGATGCTGAAGGCCATCGTCGCACACAATGACGTCGACCTCGGGAAACGCCTCGAGCAATGCCTTCGCAGCACGTACTCTGCGGGCATGCACCGCCACCGGCGCGCCTGTCTGACGATTGATCAGCGCCGGTTCATCACCGAATCGGTCCGGGTCGAGATCGTTCGCGCCGACCTGCGGGTCGGCGTGGTGGCGGGATCCGTAGCCGCGGCTGAGGATGCCGGGATGCATGCCCAGGGCCTGCAGGTGCCTGGTAACGGAGATCACGACAGGCGTTTTGCCCGTGCCACCCACCAGAATGTTGCCCACGACGATGACCGGCACACCGGGGTGGTGGGCCTGGCGCCGCCCGCTGGCATAAGCGGCGCGCTTGCGGGCGACGGCCACACCGGTCAGCCAGGCCAGCGGCGTCATCACCCGACAGAACCAGCCGGTGACCTGCCACTGACTCATGATCCAGCGGGTGAGTCGTGCAGAGAATGTCATGGGCCGGTGCGGGCTGCGAAGTTCACCCGCTCGATGCCGGCCAGCCGTGCCGCTTCCATGGCATTGACGACAGACTGATGGCTGGCGCGACCATCCGCATTGATCAGCAGGGTCGGTGTGGGGCCGGTGACCACCTGCCGCAGGGCCTGCGCCAGTGCGTCAGGAGACGGCACGTCCACCAGCCGGCCATTCAGTGCATAACGTCCATCCTCACTGATCGCAAGGGTTGCGGCGTCCGAGGCCGTGGCCGTCGTGCCGGCTTGCGGCAAGACGACCTCGAGCTCGGTGAACCGGGTGAATGCCGTGGTGCTGGCCAGGAAAATCAACATCACCAGCAGGATGTCTATCAGCGGGATGACATTGATGTCGGCGCCAAAATCCGCCTGGCTGGTGCGCGATCGGCGGAAATTCATGGTGTGCCGCCCAGGCGGTCCGACAGTCGTGCCGCCGCAGTCTCGAGTTCGAAGATGAGCGTGTCCACACGACTGCGAAAGTAGCGGTGAAACAGCGTCGCCGGGATCGCGATCAGGATGCCGAACCCCGTGTTGTAGAGGGCAATGGAAATCCCGGCGGCCAGCGCACGGGGGTCGCCCGAAGCCGGGGCATAGCTGCCGAAGATTTCGATCATGCCGACCACCGTACCGAATAGGCCCATCAGCGGCGCCAGCACGGCAATGGTGCCCAGGGCATCGACGTGACGGCTGAGCTGGAACGCCACGGATCGCCCCTGTTCCTCGACCGCGTGGCGGCGTTCTGCCGGGCTTTGGTGGCGATAGCGAATGACCTGGGCCAACACACTGCCCAGGGGGGAGTGGCGGGCCAGGCGGCCAAGCGCCTGCGCGGAATATTGCTCGCGCGTCACCATGTCGCCGACCTCGGCCTCCACGGTTCTTGGAATGACGCGAGCGCGCCGCAGTGAAAGGCTGCGCTCGACGATAAGCGCCAGTGCGATGACGGAGGTCAGCAGCAGTGGCCAGATCGGCCAGCCGGCATCGCGCAATAGGGTCAGCAACACATTCTCCAATAGGGGGGCTGGCAGGTCGTCCAACGGGGGTCACACGTGGCCAAGCGGGGACTTTACTGGGCTACGCCCGTGGCTGGCAAGCCGGTCATTTTCTGCTCAACCGACTGGACGAGCCGGAAAATGGGCGCGCCGCCATCCGGATCGGGTCAGTTTTCCACCGATCGTGTGGATAACTTCATCACGCCTGTCGAGGCATTTGGGCGCTGCTTAAGCGATGACATTCATTTGCATTTTTGGTTCTTTTTTTGCGATGCAGAACAGTCGGTTGACACAAATCGAAGTTTGCGAGACCGAGATTTCGTGCCGTCTTCAGGCGTATGGACGCCGCGCCTGAATGAAAGAAATGGCGTGGGGCCGGTGCTCGGCTGCCTGTGGATAATTCTGTGCAAAACATGAGCGCTAGCCGCCGGGCTCAACGTCTGCTTACGAATGTGTGTGAAATCTACATTTTTGTGCTGAATAAAAAATTCATTAATATCAAATGGTTATGCTGTAACTATGCGGTTCCCCGACGTTTTTTGTAGATTCGACAGCTGCGTTATCATTCGCCGCTACTTATCAACCGCTGTGGACAGATGTGCCCCTGGAGCCCGTATGACAATTGAAAGTCAAGTCCAAAACGACGGTGTCGTGCGGGAGATTCTGTCGGTTAGTCAGCTCAACGCGTCAGTGTCGCAATGTCTGGCCGACGCTTTCGGCACCGTGTGGGTTCGCGGCGAGGTGTCGAACTTCACCGCAGCATCTTCAGGGCACTGGTATTTCACTTTGAAAGACGCTGGCGCGGCGGTGAAGGCCGTCATGTTCCGCTCGCGCGCCCAATCGGTCGGCTTTTTGCCCCGCGCCGGCGATAAGATCGAAATCCGCGCCCGGGTGTCGCTTTATGAGCCCAGAGGCGATTATCAGTTGCAGGTGGATGGCCTGCGCCGTGCGGGCCTGGGTGATCTTTACGAGGCGTTCCTGCGGTTGAAGCAACAGTTGCAGGACGAAGGTTTGTTCGATCCCGCACGCAAGCGTCCGCTGCCCGCCATGCCCCGCGCGATAGGGGTGGTGACTTCCCGGCAGGCCGCGGCATTGCGCGACGTTCTGTCGGCACTGGCCCGCCGTGCACCCCAGGTGCCTGTCATTGTGTACCCGGCGCCCGTACAAGGCGCTCAGGCCGCCGCGCAGCTTGCACGGGCCGTCCAGCAGGCCAATGCACGGCAAGAGGTCGACGTGCTGCTCGTGGTGCGCGGCGGCGGCAGTATCGAGGATCTCTGGAGCTTCAACGAGGCGGTGCTGGCCTATGCGATTGCGGCCAGCGAGATCCCGGTGATCAGTGGCGTAGGCCATGAAACCGATTTCACGATCGCTGATTTTGTGGCGGACATGCGGGCGCCGACGCCCACGGCCGCTGCCGAACTTGCCTGCCCGCCCGTGGCGGAATTGAGGGAACAGGTGCGCAGGCTGGCCAGTGCCCTGCACGACGCGCAGACCTATCTGATCGAACGGTGGGCCCAGCGCGTGGATTATGCCGGCGCCCGGCTGGTGTCACCTGCGCAGCGGCTGGCGCGTCAGCAGGCGCATCTGGTGGCCACGGGCAGGCGCATGGCGCTCGCGATGCCGGTGATCATTCAGCGTCAGCGCCAGCGGTTTTCGCTCGGTCAGTCCGCCTTTGCCCGGAACAGGCCCGATGTCAGGCGGCGCGGCGATCAATTGCGCGCGGACATGCGAAACCTCGCCAGTGCGGCGCGTCACATGCTGTCGAGTCGGCAGCAGCGCTGGGAGGTGCTCGCAGCCCGTCTGGCGGCCCAGGACCCGGCCCAACCGCTGAAACGCGGGTTTGCACTGGTGACGGATGCGTCGGGTGCGATCGTGCGTGACGCGGCGCGCCTGGCGCCGCAGCAGCGACTCGAGATCAGGTTCGAGCAGGGCGAGGCCTCGGTCAGCGTGATCGAATCACGGGGCGCGCCACGGGAGCGCGCATAGGTTGCGTCAGGGCAGCCCGTTGATCTTGTGACCGGCCACGACGCCGCGTTCACCAAACCAGCCCTGGTTCATCTCCAGCCCATAGCGGACCGCACCGCGAGAGCAGTGGGTGTCGGTGGACATGGGGGTCATATCGGCGATGTTGCTGATCGTGCCGTCGTCGGTGATGAAGGCGATGGATAGCGGAATGAGCGTGTTGCGCATCCAGAAGCATTGTTGATCTGGCGCATCGAAAACGAACAGCATGCCTTCGTTGGCCTTCATCGATTCACGGAACATCAAACCGGTACGGCGGTTCTCGTCGGTGGCGGCCACTTCCGCTCGAATCGTATGAATGCCGACCGAGAGTTCGGTAACTGGCAGGCGGCTCTGTGCGTGAGCGGCTGGGACGGCGAGGCCCAGCGTGACGGCAGAGGCGACGGCGCAACGGATGAGAATGGCGTGAAGGCGGCGGAACACGGGGTAACCTCAAGCTCGCATGGGGGAGCGCAAGAATACACCAGCCTGATTCGAGGCTGAAAGCATCAACTCCCGCCTGAACGCTAATATGGAGGTGCGCCGATCAGGCGCGTGACGCCCTATTGGCCAGCCGAAGCGTCGGTAATGTTCAGCGCTTGCTGGCCCTTGGGTCCCTGAATGATCTCGAACGCAACTTTCTGGCCTTCCTTGAGCGTCTTGAATCCGGTCATCTGTATAGACGAGAAGTGGGCGAACAGATCTTCGCCACCGGCATCTGGCGTGATGAAGCCGAACCCCTTGTCATTGTTGAACCACTTGACCACGCCCGTCGCTTTTGGCCCGCTGGCCTGGACGGGATTGGCGGATACGTCGGGAGCGTCAGACATGGTGGATGCCTCGCTGGATCATGAAGATGTGCAGTGGATAATGCGCCGGAAATCTTTGGAGCGTCAAGTGTGGAAAGCACGCATGTTTGTGGGCAGCGTCGGCCTTTTCAGAATTTTTAACATCTGCCCTGATGTTCCAGCCTTAGAATAGTGGCCCTATGAGTACCAAAGTCGATCGAACGCCCGATATCGTTGCCGAGAAAGAGTCCGCGCGCCTTGCGCCGCCTCCGATGTATCAGGTCGTGCTGCTCAATGATGATTACACCCCCATGGAATTTGTCGTGCTCGTGCTCAAGCGCTTCTTCGGAAAAAGCGATGAGGAGGCAACGCACATCATGTTGCGCGTTCACCATGAGGGCCGAGGTGTGTGTGGCGTCTATCCACGAGATCTGGCGGCCACTCGAATCGAGCAGGTGGCGCAGTTTGCTCAGGTTCGCCAGCATCCCCTGCAGTGCGTGATGGAACCCGTTTAAGAATAATGAAGTGAGCCGGTGCCTGGCATCAGGCTCGGGGTGGGGCCCGTAAGCAGGAATCAGCTCACGTTGCGAGAGCCGACCGCCTAGGGGTAACTGAGGAGTTTTGGGAATGGGCACAAGTCGTCGTAAGGGGCTCGCGTTTGTCGCGGCCGTTGTCATTGCGGCCGTGGCAGGCGGTGTGGGCTGGATGGCAGGGTCGGCGTCAGGGCGCGTGGGGCAGTCGCCCTCATCGGCCGCCTCGACCCCCTCTCAGGCTGCAAGCTCGCCAGCAGGCTCGAAATTACCCCCCGGGGTGTCTCCTCTGCCCGATGCGCCATCTCCCGTGCCTGAGGCGGTTTCCGCCGAACAGGCAAAAACGTTCACCGCGCTGCAATGTCAGGCGCGGCAGTTCAATGGCACGCTGGCGCTTGCGGTCACCTTTTCCCAACCCGTGGATCGTCAGGCAGATTTGCGCCAGTGGGTGCAGGTGCGTGACGCAGGTCGCGTCTCGCGCGATAGTGACGAACCACCTGTCGAAGGTAGTGCGCCAGAAACGCCGACCGAGAGCGGTGCGATCGATGCCCAGCTTCGCCAGAGCAGCAAACCGGTGGCAGGCAGTTGGGTCGTGGGCGACGATGCACGCGTGGTGTATTTTCCCTATGTGCAACCGGACCGTCGCTATCTGGTGCAGTTCGGCGAAGGGCTGAAAGGGGGGCAGGGCAAGAGTGTGCTGGCAGCAGCCAGCCACTGCGATATGGCCACGGAGGTCATGCCCGCAGCGTTCTATTTCGCCAGCAAGGGTGTTGTGCTGCCTGCCGGTCAGAACGGCGGTCTGCCCGTGGCAACCGTGAACGTTGCTGAAGTCGACGTTCAGTTCCTGCGTATCGATCCGGCACAGATGCCGGATTTCTTCGAGACCATCCTGGGCGTTCCCGCGCCGCGCGATGCAAGCGATTCGATGCAGGACACCAGCTCAGCGGATGACGATGGCGAAGGCCAGGATTACGAGGATGGCGGTTATTCCGACAGCAAATCGCTCAAGGGCCTGGTTGGCATTTACGACCTCGATCGCCTGCGTCGCCTGAGCAAGTCGGTCTTCCAGGGTCGTTTCATGACCGATCCCACGCCTGATCGCCGCAATGTGACGTTCCTGCCGGTTGAACGCATCGAGGCGCTCAAGGCACCCGGCATTTACGTTGCCGTGATGACCCAGCCTGGTCGGTTTCAGTACGAATCGCAGGTGACCTATTTCTATGTCAGCGATATCGGCCTGCATGCCCGACGCTATGAAAATGCCATCGATGCTTTCATGGTGTCGTTGACGACCGGCCAGCCACAAACCGATGTGGATGCCGAGCTGGTCGATGCGACGGGCAAGGTGTTGGCCCAGGGGCGCACCAACGCTAACGGTCACGTGCATTTCGATGGTCGTTTCGACGGGGCACGGGTGCTGCGCGCCGTGCGGGGCAAGGAAATGACGGTGCTGGCACTGGGCGAGCCTGCGCTGGACTTGTCCGAATTCGATGTCGGTGGTTTACCTTCGACTGAAAACAAGCTTTTTGTCTATGCGGGGCGCAATCTGTATCGCCCGGGTGAGACCTTCTCGGTGTCGGTGCTGGCCAGGGATCCGGATGGCAAGGCAGGCGCTTCGGTTCCGCTCACGGCCACGATCAAACGCGCGGACGGACGCACCGTGCGCACGGCGCTGTGGCAGCCGGTGGCCGGGGTGCCCGGTTATTCCGAACAGCAGATCGTCCTGCCCGACGATGCACAGACGGGTGCGTGGCGCCTTGAACTGCGCGTGGATCCGGCGCAGCGTCAACCCGATGTGGCCTGGACATTCCAGGTGGAGGAGTTTCTGCCCGAGCGCATGAAGCTGACGCTGAATGCGCCCGACCCCGTGCCGGCAGCCGCACAGGCTTTTTCGATCGCGGTACAGGGTGACTATCTCTATGGCGCGCCGGCAGCGGGCAACCGTCTGCTGAGCACGCTGCAGACGCGACGCGATCGCATGGCGCTGCCGAATCAGTGGCCTGGCTTTGTGTTCGGTGACGTGGACGATGATTCCCGAAAATCGTTCCGGGAGCTTGAGGAGCAGACGCTGGACGATACCGGTGCGGCCGAACTGGACGTGGCACCGGATCTCGATGGCGTGCGTTCACCGATGAAGGTTCGACTCTCGGCCAGTCTGCTGGAGTCAGGCGGGCGGCCTATCGTGCGCTCGCTGGAACGAACCATCTGGCCTGCCGACACCATGATTGCGGTGCGGCCCCTGTTTGAGAAGGATGTGACGCGCGAAGGTGCGCCGGCAAACTTCGAGTTCATTCGCGTGAACCAGCAGGGCGAGCTGGCCCCCGTCAGTGGGGCCAAGCTCAAGCTTTTCAAAGAGAAGCGCGAGTATTACTGGCGCTTTGACGACCAGCGCGGTTGGAACAGTGGCTACACCGAATCCGAGGATTTGCTGGAAACACGCGAGCTCGATCTGAAAGGGCGCTTGCCGGTCACACTCCCGGTGAACTGGGGCCGCTATCGGATCGAGGTCGAAGATCCCGCGACCGGTGCCGTGCTGCGTTACAGGTTCTATGCCGGCTGGGATGCCCAGGACGCGGAAACACTGGGCAACCGCCCAGACCGCGTGCAGATGCAACTGAGTGGCACCCCTGCTACGCCTGGGGAGAAGATCCGTCTGAAATTGACGCCTCCTCATGACGGGCAGGCGTTGATTACCGTTGAGGGCGGCAGTCAGCTCTGGTCGAAATGGGTGCCTGCCCAGGCCAGTGGTACCGAGGTCGAGATCCCGCTGGACGCCGCATGGCGCCGTCAGGACCTGTATGTGACGGCAGTGGTATTCCGTCCGGGCAATCAGGGTGACAGGGTGACTCCCGCGCGCGCGGTCGGTATGGCCTACATCCCGATGGCCAATGACAAGCGGCGCCTGGACGTGGCGCTGGACGCACCGGCCAAGGTGTTGCCGGATACCCGCGCGCAAGCCCAGGTCACGGTGAAAGGGGCGCAGCCGGGTCAGCAGGTCTATGTGACCGTGTCAGCCGTTGATGTGGGCATTCTCAATATCAACCGGTATGCCACGCCGGATCCTTTCGGCTATTTCTTCGGCAAGCATCGCTACACGCCCGAACTGCTGGACATGTATGGCAAGTTGATCGAGAAGATGACGGGTGTGGCGGGCCGACTGCGTTGGGGTGGCGACGCCGACCAGCGTGGCGATTCGCGCAGTCTGCCCAAGAAGGTCAAGCTGGTCGACATTTTCTCCGGTCTGGTGAAACTGGACGATCAGGGGCGCGCCACGGTTGCGCTGGCCATTCCGGATTTCAACGGCACGCTGCGCTTGATGGCCGTGGCTTTCGACGACCAGCGCTATGGCAACGCCGAGCGTGAAATGCAGGTGGCGGCACCGGTGATTGCAGAGCTGAGTACGCCGCGCTTCATCACGCCTGGCGACGAGGCAGCGATTGCGCTGGATGTCACCAACATGAGCGGCGTGGCGCGCGAGGTCACCATCGATCTGCAGGCCGACGCCCCGCTGCGCATAGCGGATGGCCGACGCACCATCAAACTCGCTGACAAGCAGCGCACGATTCTTCGCTTCGTGGCCACCGGAACAGGGGGGTACGGGCCAGGGCTGATCAAGCTGGGCGTTGATGCAGCGGCGGTCAAGGATGCGTCGGGCAAGGCCTCGCCTGCCTACAAAGTCGTGCGGGAATCTATTCTGCAGGTGCAGGCGCCGTATGCGCAGACCCGAAAGGTCGAGCAGGTTCGCATTGCGCCAGGTGAGACATTTACCGTCCCGCCCGACTGGACGGCCTCGCTGTTGCCCGAGACGACCACCATGAGTGTGGCGCTGTCCTCGAGCTTGCCGTTCGACGTGCCACGTCTGGTTCGCGATCTGCTGACCTACCCCTATGGGTGCACCGAGCAGACCATCAGTGCCGCCATGCCGTGGTTGCTGATCGATGACAAGACCGCCGAGCAATACAAGCTCAAGATCAAGGGCGATATCGCCACGCAACGCCAGACGCGGGTGGCCGGGGCCATCAGCCGTCTGGCGGGCATGCGCAATGGCGCAGGTGCCTACTCGCTGTGGGGGTCGGGTGAGCGTGACGTGTGGATCACCACCTACGCGACGTCGTTTCTGCAGTCAGCGCGTGCGGCCGGGTTCGCCGTGCCGGATCGCGACCTGGATGTGTCGCGTCAATGGTTGTTGACCACGTTGCAGCGCTCGCATGATTCGTTTGGCACCTGGTCCAATGACCTCAGGCGCCAGATGCGTCAGGGCGCGGTGCCTGCCAGCGGTGCAAACGTGCTGCGCAATGATCACCAGCGCTTCGCTGGCCTGGCCGGCGCGGCCTGGGTGCTGGCGCGGGATGGACGTGCGCCGTTGTCCACCGTGCGTGTCTTGTTCGACGGTTACGCCGAACGCGCTCGCTCGCCGCTGCCGCTGGTTCATCTGGCCGTCGCCTTCAAGTTGTTGGGCGATGCACCCCGTGCACAAAAGGCCGCAGAACTGGCGATGACGCGCGATTATGGCGTGGCGCGCTCGGGCTCGGGTCGCGTGGACGAGTGGCTGGGCGACTACGGTAGCCCGGTGCGCGATCTTGCCATGTCCTATGCGTTGCTGACCGAGCATGATCTCGCGCCTCAGCGTCGCGAGGCCTTGTTGCCCTTGCTGGCCACGCGTCTGAGCGGGCGCACTTACTTCTCCACCCAGGAGCAACTGGCGCTGATCCTTGCCGCACAGGCGACGGGTTCAGGCGACAAACCCTGGCAGGTCCAGCTTCAGGCCGCCGCAACCGATCGTACGATTGCGGGCAAGGATACCGAAGCGCTCTCCCTGCCGGCACAGGGCGCGTCCCCGGCCCGGATCACCAATACCGGTCAGGCGGCGGTGTTTGCCTCGTTCGATGTGCAGGGCACTGCAGACCGCGCGCCGGTTGCCGACCGACGCACCGTCGACATCCAGCGCACCTGGTATCGCCCCGATGGTCGGGCCTGGGACGGTGGCGCGTTACGCACCGGCGACATGATGGTCGTGCATCTGCGCGCAAAGTCGCGTGCGCTGATGCCTGATGCACTGATTGTCGATCAGGTGCCTGCGGGAATGGAAGTCGAAAACATGAACCTCTCGCAGGGGCCAGGCATGGACGATTGGAAGATCGCCGGCAAAGTCGTTGCGCAGGCCATGACCGATACGCGTATCTCCCACACCGAGTTCCGCGATGACCGCTATGTGGCTGCAGTTCGTCTTGGTGAGGGTGACGTCGACGTGTTCTATATGGTGCGTGTGGTCACCCCCGGTCGATTTGCGGTGCCGGCAACAACGGTCGAGGCCATGTATCGGCCCGAGTTGCGCGCGACGGGCGACACCTGGCGAGACATCGACATCCGCGACCGGGAGGCCGCCAAGCCTTGAGCGATGCCGTGCGCAGGCCATGGGCCAGGGCGATCGGGGTGGGTCTCGGGCTGACCCTGGCCCTGCTGGCGACGGGGTGGGTGCTGGATCGGCTCGATCCATTACCTGCGCTGGTCCCCGATGGCGCGCAGGTGGTGGTGGCCGAGGATGGCACGCCACTGCGCAATTACCCCAGCCGGGATGGTGCCTGGCGTTACCCCGTGCGGGCGGCCGAGGTGTCCGCGCATTATCGCCAGGCTCTGCTGGGCTATGAAGACCGGTGGTTCGAGTGGCACCCCGGCGTCAATCCGGTGGCGTGGGTGCGGGCGGCATGGCAGTGGGCACGCGCGGGGCGCATCGTATCGGGCGGGTCCACCATCACGATGCAGGTCGCTCGTCTGATCGATCCCTCTCTGTCGGGGCCGGGTTCGCGCAGTTTGCGCATCAAATTGCGACAGGCCTGGCGAGCCCTGCAACTCGAAGCCCGCTATTCCAAGGACGAGATCCTTTCCCTCTATATGACGCATGCCCCGATGGGCGGCATCGTCGAGGGTGTGGAAATGGGTGCGCGTCTGTGGCTGGGGAAATCCGCACGCAGTCTGAGTCCGGCTGAAGGGGCGCTGCTCACGGCGCTGCCGCAACAGCCTTCACGCCTGCGTCCCGATCGCCATCCCGAGGCGGCCAGACGCGCGCGCGACAAGGTGCTCGACCGGCTGGAAAAGGCAGGCATCTGGGACGAGGCTGCTGTCGTCGACGCGAAAATGGAATCCATCATGGCGCCGCCGCTCGGCGGGCGTTGGCTGGCACCGCTTGCTGCCGAGCGTGCGCGCCGGGCCTCGGGCAAGGGCAGGGTAGACGTGATCCGTACCACGCTGGATGCCGACATGCAGGAAATGGTCGAGGCCATGGTCTTCGATCGAATCGCCCTGCTGCCTGCGCGGGTATCCATGGCGGTCATGGTGATGGATAACGATACGATGGCCGTGCGGGCCTACGTGGGTTCGGCCGATTTTGGCGACGACCAGCGAGGGTCACACGTGGACATGATCCAGGCCGTGCGGTCACCGGGTTCCACATTGAAGCCGTATCTGTACGCACAGGCCCTGGACGAGGGCTTGATCCACTCGGAAAGCTTGCTCATGGACGCACCGCTTTCCTTCGACGGTTATGCGCCCGGCAACTTCCAGGCTGGATTCTCGGGGCCTGTCAGCGCCTCCGAAGCACTCTGGCGTTCATTGAACGTGCCGGCCGTGGACCTGCTGAATCGTGTCGGCCCCCAGGCATTCGCTTCCAGATTGATGGCTGCAGGCGTACCCATCGTGCTGCCCGCGGGGGCATCGCCCAATCTGGCCTTGATTTTGGGGGGAGGTGGCACCACATTGGAAGCATTGGTAGGTGCGTATCGCAGTCTCGCACGCGACGGCCTGGCAGGCAAACCCCGGACAGACCCGGATGCGCCTGTCATCGAATCCCGTATGATGAGTGCAGGCGCAGCATGGATTGTGCGCGATGTGCTCGAAGGGGGCGGTCACCCAGACCGACCTTTCGTGGATACCGCCCGTGCCGGTCGCCGGTTGGCCTGGAAGACCGGCACCAGCTTCGGGTTTCGCGATGCGTGGACGGTGGGCGTGACCGATAACTGGACCATAGGCGTGTGGGTCGGACGCCCCGACGGGACGCCCAATCCAGGGTTCTTCGGCGCTGGCATTGCGGCACCACTGGCGCGGGATCTCGCGCTGGCGTTGCCTGATCATTCGGGCACGGGGCGTGCGAAACCCGACAACGTTCAGGCGGTGCTGACATGCTGGCCGCTAGGCGTGCGATGGGACGCTGCGATAGCGCCACGCTGTGAAGCCCGCAAAAGTGCGTGGGTGCTGGACGGCACGTTGCCCCCCACCTTTGCAGACTATGCGCCAGGGCGTCAGCGCCCGCCAAAACTGGTGGGCGTGCGCGCTGGTGAGACATTGCGCCCCGTGCCTGGCGAGCGCAGCGTGACGGTCAAGCTGGACGCGGTTCAGACCGAGGGTGAGCGCTGGTGGCTGGTCAACGGTCGCGTGGCGGGGCAATCGGCCGCAGGGCAATCGTATACAGTGGTGCTAGATCGTAATGGTCGCTATACGCTGACAGTGATGGATAAACAGGGCCGGCACGATAGTGTCGATTTGGAAATCGCTGGCGTTACGTGGTGATCGGCATAGAATATGTTTGAAGGATGCTGCATGGGCAGTGTCGGGTTTTGTCGGATTACCCTGTTTGTCCGCTTCGATGTTTTACGGAGGAAGCGTGATTTCTCAAGAGCTTGAAGTCAGCCTGCATATGGCGTTTGTCGAAGCGAGGTCGGCTCGGCATGAATTTATTACGGTAGAGCATTTGCTGCTGTCCCTGCTGGACAACGCCTCGGCGGTCGAGGTGTTGCGCGCCTGCGCGGCAGATCTCGACGAGCTGCGGCGCAACCTGCGCCAGTTCGTAACCGAGAACACGCCTGTCATTCCAGCCGGCACGGAAGTGGACACACAGCCCACCCTCGGGTTCCAGCGCGTGGTCCAGCGTGCCATCATGCACGTGTCGGCGGGTGGATCGGGCAAGAAGCCGGTCACCGGTGCAAATGTGTTGGTTGCCATTTTTGGCGAGAAGGATTCGCACGCGGTGTATTACCTGCAACAGCAGGGCGTGACTCGTCTGGATGTCGTCAACTATCTTTCACATGGCATCACGAAGCAGGGCGGTACGACCGACGCTGCAGGAGCCGCTGCGTCGGCCCAGCAGAAGGACCCACCCGCCTCCAGTGAAGAGGGCGGTGCCGAAGCACGTCAGTCTCCCCTTGACCAGTTTGCGACCGATCTGAATGCGTCGGCGCTTTCGGGGCGTATCGATCCCCTGATCGGACGGGACCAGGAAGTCGAGCGCGTGATTCAGGTGCTGTGCCGTCGCCGCAAGAACAACCCCTTGCTGGTGGGTGAAGCGGGCGTGGGCAAGACCGCCATTGCCGAAGGGCTGGCATGGCGCATCACGCGTGGCGAAGTGCCCGAGGTGCTGCAGTCGGCCCAGGTGTATTCGCTGGATATGGGTGCCCTGCTTGCCGGGACCAAATACCGCGGTGATTTCGAGCAACGCCTGAAAGGCGTGCTCAAGCAATTGCGCGCCAACCCCGACGCCGTGCTTTTCATTGACGAGATCCACACCCTGATTGGTGCCGGATCGGCGTCGGGCGGCACGCTGGACGCGTCGAACCTGCTCAAGCCGGCGCTGTCGTCGGGGCAGCTCAAGTGCATTGGCGCTACGACCTATACAGAATATCGTGGCGTGTTCGAAAAGGATCACGCACTGGCACGTCGCTTCCAGAAGATCGATGTTCCCGAGCCTAGCGTGGAACAAACCGTTCAAATCCTGCGCGGCCTGAAAAGCCGTTTTGAATCGCACCATAACGTGCGTTATTCAGCCGCTGCACTGACGGCTGCGGCAGAGTTGTCGGCACGTCACATCAACGACCGGCATCTGCCTGACAAGGCCATCGATGTGATCGACGAGGCGGGAGCGGCCCAGCGCCTGTTGCCCCGCTCGCGTCAAAAGAAGGTCATCGGTAAGGGTGACATCGAGGGCATCGTGTCCAAGATGGCCCGCATCCCGCCGCAGTCGGTCTCCAGTGACGACCGCAGTCGCCTGGCCACGCTCGAGCGTGATCTGGCTACTGTCGTGTTTGGTCAGGACGCAGCCATCCAGGCATTGGCAGCCGCCATCAAGATGGCCCGCTCCGGCCTGGGCAAGCCCGAACGTCCGATCGGATCTTTCCTGTTCTCGGGCCCGACCGGAGTCGGTAAAACCGAGGTGGCGCGCCAGTTGGCATTCACCTTGGGCGTCGAGCTGGTGCGCTTTGACATGTCCGAGTACATGGAACGACATGCCGTGTCGCGCCTTATCGGTGCGCCTCCAGGATATGTCGGATTCGATCAGGGTGGTCTGCTGACCGAAGCCGTCAACAAGCAGCCGCATTGCGTGCTGTTGCTCGACGAGATCGAGAAAGCCCATCCGGATGTCTACAACATCCTGCTGCAGGTCATGGATCATGGCTCACTGACCGACAACAACGGGCGCAAGGCCGATTTCCGCAACGTGATTCTCATCATGACGACCAACGCGGGTGCGGAAGCGATGAGTCGTCCGACGATCGGTTTCTCGAACACGCGCTCGGCGGGTGACGAGATGGGCGAAATCAAGCGGATGTTCTCGCCTGAGTTCCGAAATCGTCTGGACTCGATCATTTCCTTCGGCCCGTTGACGCGTGAGATCATTCTGCGCGTGGTGGACAAGTTCCTGATGCAACTCGAAGACCAGTTGCATGAACGGCGCGTCGATTCCGTGTTCACCCAGAAGCTGCGCGATTATCTGGCCAAGAACGGCTTCGACCCGCTCATGGGCGCAAGACCCATGCAGCGTCTGATTCAGGACACGATCCGCCGTGCGCTGGCTGACGAATTGCTGTTCGGCAAGTTGGCCGATGGCGGTGCGGTGACCGTGGATCTGGACGATCAGGACAAGGTCGTGCTGACGTTCGAGGAAAAGGGCAAGAAGGCAACCGACGTGTCGAACAATCAGGAAGCTGAACTGGTTGATTGATGGATCAGAACACACGCCCGCTGGTGGCTTGCCACCACTGCGCCAGTATATTTACCAGCGTTGATCTGGAGCGGGGCGAGACGGCAAGCTGCGATCGCTGTGGCTCGGTGCTCTGGCGGTATAGCTCATTAAGCGTGCATCACTGGCTGGCGCTGGTGATTGCCGCTTTTTTTGTGTTCGTCGTAGCCAATGCGTTTCCTGTGGCGCACATGTCGGTTCGTGGACTCTACCGCGAGGCGACGCTGATCGACGCGGTGGTACTGACCTGGCAACAGGGCCACGTCGCGGTGTCGATCATGACGGGGCTGTCGGGCTTTGTCCTCCCACTGATGCAGTTGCTGTTGCTGCTGTGGGTATTGATTCCCATGGTCGGGTCGCGTCCGGCACTGGGCTTCCGTACGGCAATGCGGCTGCTCGGGCTGATACGGCCTTGGTGCATGGTGCCGGTTTTTCTGCTGGGTGTGGTGGTCTCGGTGGTGAAACTGGCTGGCATGGCCCGTGTGGAGCCAGGAATCGGGCTCGTCGCATTCGGTGTGTTGACCGTGTTCCTGACCATGTTCAGTCGCCTGCCACCTCATGCGGTATGGCGCTACGCCGAAAGGCGAGGCGTGGTCGAGGTCCACATCCCCGATCCCAAAGAGGATGAAGTGTTGACGGGTTGCCACGTTTGCGGCCAGGTTCAGGCCTTGCCGGGCGACGAGTCGCCAGAAACCTTGCATCATTGTGTACGGTGCAACGCCATCGTTCATGTGCGCAAGCCCAATCACGTCGCGCGAACGTGGGCGCTGGTCGTGGCCGCGGTCGTCTGTTATATCCCTGCCAACCTCCTGCCCGTGATGCGGATTGAATCGCTGCTGGGCGGCTCGGATCACACGATTCTGGGTGGCGTCATCGAGCTGTGGCAGACGGGTGGCAAGGACATCGCGGTCATTGTGTTCATTGCCAGTGTGGTGGTGCCCATGTTCAAACTGATTGCGCTGATCGGTTTGCTCATTGGCGTACAGCGCCGAAGCACTGAAAATTTACGCACAAAAACGCGACTGTATGAAATGGTCGAGTTCATCGGTCAGTGGTCCATGCTCGACGTGTTCGTCGTGATCCTGCTTGCCGCGCTCGCAAACTTTCACGGCTTGATGCAAATTGCCGCAGGCTCTGGCGCCGCCGCATTCGGCGCAGTTGTAATATTCACCATGCTTGCGGCGATGAGTTTTGACCCGCGGCGAAGCTGGGATCTGGCAGACAACGATGATGCCGATTCACCAGCGCCGCAGACTGGTTGTGCCGCGACGGCCGCCCGTCCTGTGTCATAACTTCGAGGATCACGCAGTGGCCGCTACACCTCCGCCTGCTGGCGAGCAACCGATTACCCGTCCGGCGGTAACGCGCCGCAAGCATCGCATGTCCTGGATCTGGCTGGTGCCGATCGTCGCCGCGCTTGCCGCATCCTCGCTGATCTTGCGCACGTGGTTCGAAGCCGGGCCCCAGATCACGATCTCGTTCGAGTCGGCTGAAGGGCTGGAAGTGGGGCAGACGCAGGTGCGTTACAAGGAAGTCAATATTGGTACGGTAAGCAGTATCAAGCTCAGTGATGATCGCCGTAAGGTCCTCGTGCGCGCCGATATCAACAAGAACGCCGCCAGCCTGGCCAGCGAAGGCACCAGCTTCTGGGTCGTGCGCCCCCGCCTGGGGTTTACGGGTGTGAGCGGTCTGGGCACATTATTGTCGGGCGCCTACATCGGCGTGGACGCACCCGAAGGCGAGCCTGAAACGCTGGGCGCTTCCAAGACCGACTTCGTGGGCCTGGAGTCTCCCCCGGAGGTGACTTATGACCGCCCCGGCAAACGCTTTACCCTGCGCGCCGATTCGCTGGGCTCGCTCGATGTCGGGTCGCCACTTTATTACCGTCAGATCCAGGTGGGTCGGGTGATCGGCTATCAGCTCGACGAGGCAGGTGATAGCGTGTCGATTCAAATATTCGTCGATGCGCCCAATGACCGCTTCGTCAAGACGGACACCCGTTTCTGGAACGCCAGTGGCGTGGACTTCACCGTCAACGCCGAAGGCCTGAAGGTGCGCACGCAATCGCTGATTTCGGTGGCTGTGGGGGGCATTGCGTTCGATACGGTAGATCAGTCGTCTACCGTCGCCGACCAGAATCGCACCTTCCGGCTCTTTGATGCAGAAACGGCCGCCAAGGCGCCGCCCGATGGCGAAATGTTCCCGATCCGGATGCGCTTCGATCAGTCCGTGCGGGGCCTGACCGTGGGCGCACCCATCGACTTCAATGGCATTTCGCTGGGATCGGTGTCGGCGATTGCGCTGGAGTTCGACAGTGCGAACAAGCGGTTCTTCGCCAACGTCGATGCGCAGCTCTACCCGGCGAGATTGGGTAGTGTGTATGAGCGGATTACCGCCATGGCCAAGCGCGATGCGGATGGCATGGAGCCCGGTCAGCGTTTGCTCAAGGGTATGGTCGATAACGGGCTGCGCGCACAAATGCGCACCAGCAACTTGCTGACGGGACAGATGTATATCGTGCTGGCTGGCTTCCCCAATGCGAAGCCGGTGAAGTTCGACCCCACTGCCAAGCCCGTGGTCATCCCCACGATTCCAGGCAGTCTGGATCAATTGCAGCAGCAGGTCACCAATATCGTCGACAAGATCGAGAAAATCCCGTTCGACAAGATTGGTTCGGACCTGAGCGCCACGCTGGCGAGCACGACGCGCCTGATGAACCGTCTGGACAAGCAGGTGGCGCCCGAGGCACAGGCCGTGTTGCGAGAAGCACGTAAGTCTCTGAATGATCTGGGTAATCTGGTTGCGGCGGATGGTTCGCTGCCGATGAATGCCGAACGCAGCATGCAGGAGTTGTCGCGTGCCGCTCGATCGTTGCGCAATCTGTCTGACTACTTGCAGACTCATCCGGAAGCATTGCTTCGTGGCCGTGGCGAGGATCCCATTCCGGGCGCGGGCCCGGTCAGGAATTGAATATCGTGAGAACTATGAATAGTGTCCGATCCCTCAGATTCGTGTGCAGTGCCATGGGCGCAGTGTCGCTTCTGGCAGCCTGCGCGGGGTCACCGCCGGTGAACTACTACACCTTGCAGGAAGCAGCAGGCAGTGCAGTCGACGCCTCCACGCCGCTGCGTCTGACTGGCGATCGCACCGTGATCGAGGTGCTTCCCGTCTCAGTCCCTGCACAGGTCGACCAGCCGCAAATCATGTTGCGTGATGCCGCCGGTGCCATGTCACCGAGGTATTCGGAACGGTGGGCGGCGCCTCTGGGCGATGAAGTCCGTTCAGCGCTGTCCAATCGACTCACGCGTCGGCTTGATGTGGCCGATGTTTACGAAGTGAAGCCCGCCCGTGGGCAGCCGGTCTGGCGGGTTCAGGTGGACGTGCAGCGGTTTGACTCGATTCTGGGTGAGGCTGCGATTATCGATGCAACCTGGCGACTGCGTCCGGTCAACATGCAGGCACCTGCGATCTTGTGTCGTACCTCGGTACGTCAGGCCATCATCGGATCAGATGTTGGCGCAGTGGTCACCGCGCATCAACGTGCCTTGCGCACGCTGGGCGACAGCGTGGCGGCCCGCCTGGCGGGCACCGATAGCCGTCTGCCTGAAGGTGTGGCTCAGCAGTGCAGTGCCGTAAGCGAGCCGGCAACCCCGCCGAAGTAAGGCAGGCCTGAATGAAGAAGGTCGACGCGGCTGGGTTGCCCGCGTCGACCCGTAAGCCCTTCCCGGATGCCGGTGCAACCTGCGCGATGCAGGTTGCAGCATCGCCTTATTTATTGAGCGAGTTTGGCGTCCAACGTAATCTTGGCATTCAATACCTTGGATACCGGGCAGCCTGCCTTGGCCTTGTTGGCCGCGGCTTCGAAAGCGGCAGCGTCGGCACCAGGGATGCGCGCCACGGTCGTCAGATGAATGGCGGTAATCGAGAAGCCGCCATCCCCTTTTTCCAGGCTCACTTCTGCCTTGGTTTCAATGCTGTCTGGCTTCAGGTTGGCTTCGCCGAGAATCATCGACAGTGCCATCGAAAAGCAGCCTGCGTGGGCGGCGCCGATCAGCTCTTCCGGATTGGTACCGGCCTTGTCTTCAAAGCGGGTGTTGAAGCCATAAGGCTGCGACGAGAGCGCACCGCTCTGGGTCGAAATTTCGCCCTTGCCGGTCTTCAGGTCGCCTTTCCATACTGCGGATGCTGTCTTTTTGATCGTCATACGTGCTCTCCTGTCGTGGTGTCGAGTGCGTCATGATAGACCTCACATCGGGCGCGAGTGTGTCTCGGCGAGTCATATTGTGTAGGGGTGCATGTGCTTTTGTTAATGCACGCCGGGCGCGTCGGGTGCGACAATGACCGCATTCGTCCAATTGCTTACATGAGGTTTTACATGATGCCTTCGTTCAAGCGGCTTGCGCTGGCGTTCACGCTTGCAGTACCCCTCGCAGCCTGGGCCGACATCACTGTCGGCATCAACCTGTCCACCACCGGGCCCGCTGCCGCGATCGGCATTCAAAGCAACAATGCCATCCGCCTCTGGCCCAAAACGCTGGGCGGGCAGCCCGCACGATATGTCGTGCTCGATGATGGCACCGACGTCAGTCGCGCGGTGCGCAATCTGCGCAAACTGACCTCCGAAGACAAGGTCGACGTGATCGTGGGCCCGAACACCACCGCCGCCGCGCTGGCAGGGCTCGATGTGCTTCAGGAAACCAGCACTCCCATGCTGGCCCTGGCGGCATCGGCTGCGATCGTGGAACCGCAAAGCGATCCCAAACGGCACTGGGCATTCAAGATGCCCCAGAACGACGACGTCATGGCCCAGGTGCTGGTTGAGCACATGCAGAAACACGGCATCAAAACCGTGGCATTCATCGGGTTCTCCGATAGCTACGGCGATAGCTGGTGGAAGGAGTTTTCGCGCGTGGCCCAGGGCAAAGTCACCGTCGTGGGCGAAGAACGCTTTCAACGCACCGACCCTTCCGTCATGGGGCAAGTGCTCAAAACCATGGCGCTCAAGCCCGATGCCGTGTTGATCGCAGGCTCGGGCACCCCGGCCGCACTGCCGCAAACCACCCTGAAAGACCGTGGCTACACCGGCGTGATCTATCAGACCCACGGCATTGGCACCCTCGAGTTCCTTCAGGTGGGCGGCAAGGGCGTCAACGGGACCCTGTTCCCTACCGGCCCGGGCGTGGTCGCCCGGCAGTTGCCGGATAACCACCCGGTGAAGAAGGTCGCTGTCGAGTTTGCCGACCAGTACGAGGCCCAATATGGCCCCAACACGCTGACGCAGTTCGCAGGTGATGCCTATGGCGCGTGGCGCGTTCTGGATGCTGCAGCCACCCGCGTCCTGGCTACCGGTGCCACACCTGGCACCGAGGCATTCCGTGTTGCCCTGCGTGATGCCATGGCGTCGACCAAGGAACTGGTCGTGCCCAATGGCGTGCTGAACATCACGACCGATAACCATCAGGGATTCGACGAGCGTTCGCGAGTGATGGGCGAGATTCGCGACGGAAAATTCATGTACGCGCCTCAGTAACGCGAATCGCATGACCGGGGGCGTCAGCCGCGCCTGTCGCGTCGCCGCGCCGCCCCTGGTCTTCAGAGACAGACCGCTGGCCTGTCGAGCCTCAGCCCTGGTGTTCAAGACACCGCAGGGCTTCGCTCGACAGGCCTTTTTTCTGCCGAATCGTTACTGATTGATACCTCAGCGGCGGACAAGAAACTTCATGTGAATTGATTTGTAGTGAAATGATTGCGTAGCGTAGGATTCGCCTGGGAAAAATAATATGCAAAGGGAATCTGATGGCTGGACGCCAAATCACAGCGTGGCTGACCGCGGCGCTGCTGGGAACAACGCTGCTTTCAGCGTGTTCAAAAACTGACGAGGGCGCTGCATCATCCGCAGCGACGACGCTCGAGAAGGTCAAAGCAGCAGGCAAGGTACGGGTAGGGTATGCCAACGAGGCACCCTATGCTTTTCTCAGGAGTACGGAGAACCAGGTCACGGGCGAGGCCGTCGAGATCGCTCGGGTCGTGCTCAAGCGCATGGGTGTCAATGAAGTGCAGGGGGTGCTGACCGAATTCGGCTCCCTGATCCCAGGGCTTCAGGCGGGTCGGTTCGACATCATCGCCGCCGGCATGTACGTCACGCCCGATCGATGCAAGCAAGTGCAGTTCTCCGAGCCTACCTATGGCGTGGGCGAGGGGTTTCTGGTCAAACGCGGCAACCCTCGCAAGCTTCACAGCTACGAAGACGTCATCAAGCAGGACGACGTGCGGCTCGGTGTCGTCGTAGGGGCCATTCAGGTCGATTACGCCAAAAGCCTCAATATTCCCGACAGCCGTGTGATCGTGTTCCCCGATGCGGTCAGTGCTCTGGCAGGCGTTCAGGCCGGGCGTGCCGATGTCTATGCCGCAACGGCCCTGACCGTTGCCGATCTCATGACGAAGACCACACCGGATGACGGGCTGGAGCGCGCCGAACCGTTTACGGACCCCGTCATCGACGGCGCCGATGTGCGCGGCTATGGCGCCTACGCGTTTCGCAATGCGGATGCCGATTTTCGGGATGCCTTCAACGCCGAGTTGAAGCGCTTCATCGGTACGCCGGAGCATGCTGCGCTGGTGAAGCCATTTGGTTTTTCCGACGCTGAGCTGCCTCACGGCGTCACGACAGAAAAACTCTGCGCGGGCTAGCCTGAATCGGGAGAAAGCAATGGAAGACTATTTGTCTTTGATGCCTGCGCTGTTGCGCGGGCTATGGGTGACCATCGGCATAACGGTCGGTGCAGCA
>Ga0075364_10000396_pt1 | contig 21754 bp, 17 predicted proteins | sample EndMetdeltDD1764_FD_71517 | JGI IMG/M metagenome (GOLD analysis project Ga0075364, IMG submission 71517) | Populus endosphere microbial communities from Tennessee, USA - Endosphere MetaG P. deltoides DD176-4 | ecosystem: Host-associated > Plants > Roots > Endosphere | place: USA: Tennessee...
TGCTTACACTCCGACTCCTCTTCCACAAAAAAAGCGACTTCATTTTTCGATGCCAAAACGAAAAAAGAAGAACGATAAAGCATTCTTGCTCATTGGCCTATTCTTTTTCATCTTACTTCCATTTCTTTCGACATTACTTTTTGTTGGAGTCGGTATGGCCTCTCTACATTTCTCCGTAGGGGAAGCCGAAAAAACAAATTTTGCAAATGCATCACAATATTCTGATGTTGCTACGACTTCCTTTAAAACAGCTGACACAATAGTTGAAAGTTTTCTTCTCTTAGATCTCGTTGCCAAACAACAGAAGGATTCCGTTCTGCGACAAATAAGAGTGAGCGAGCAATTGTCGGAAATAACCCACGATAGTGTCTCTGCTGCCATTCTTCTGCAAAATATTTCGCAAGATAAAAGCACTGACCCTAAGAATGATTTCCTTCATGCAACAGCAACATTAAAAAACACCTTACTCGTTGTCCAGAAGTTACAAGCAGAGGACGAACTACCTGAGGTGTTGAAGAAAAAGCTGCATGATGTAAATGATATGCTTGCCTTGATTGAGAATACAGTAGACACCTACCCAGCACTATTGGGCTTTGAAGGGAAAAGAAAATATCTTGTACTTTTCCAAAACAATATGGAGTTGCGTCCGGCAGGCGGCTTTATTGGCTCATATGGCATTCTTAATATTGAAAAGGGAGAGATAATCGATTTTAACATTCACGACGTGTATGACGCGGATGGTAAGCTTTCAGACCATATTGAACCACCATATCCATTGCGACGGTATTTAGGAGCATCTCATTGGTATCTTCGGGACAGTAACTTTGCTCTCGATTTTCCAACGAGTGCTGCGCAAGCAAGTAACTTTCTTAAATTAGAAACAGGGGAGTCGGTTGATGGTGTAATCGCAATAGACACTGATTTTTTGCGAAATATGCTTGGTGTGTTTGGTTCGGTAACACTTCCTGATTATAAAGAAACGGTAACCCCAGATAATTTTTATCTCTTAACGCAAACACACGCAGAAAAAGATTTCTTTCCAGGATCAACCCAGAAAAAAGATTTTTTACGGTCCCTAGCAAATGCCTTGCTCGCGAAGTTTACGGAGAGTAAGAAGCTTCCTTATCAATTGTTTTTGAATAAGATAGGGGAGTCAGTCAAACAAAAACATCTCCTCTTTGCCTTTCCCGATCCTGCAACCCAACAGCTTTTCACTGTGAACAATCTTTCTTCTTCTTTGTGGGATGGGCGGAAGAAAGAGCAACCCAATACGTTCCTTGATTTTATGGGAGTCATTGACGCCAATGTTGGCACAAATAAAGCAAATTATTACCTCAGCCGCGCACTACAACAAGATGTGGCAATAAATGATAAAGGGGAAGTGACAACAACGGTAAAAGTCACCTACGAGAATACGAGTAGAAAGGGAAGTCCCTTTGGTGGCGATTATAAAAATTATGTCCGTTTTCTGATCCCAGCTAAAGCTTCTTTGCAAACGGTGTCTTTTGATAACCGAGCTGTTGCAAAAACGAGAGCGATTACCGATCCAGCTGACTTTACGCGAAACGGGTTTGTTCCTCCAAGGGAATTAGAAGTTGACGAGACACAAACAGAAGGAAAGACGAGTGTCGGCTTTTTTGTCATAGTGCCGGCAGGCACAATCAAATCCTTTTCGATTACCTATACACTCCCAGCAGTTATTAATACGCAATCATCTGCGTTTACCTATAACTTGCGTGTCTTTAAACAGCCAGGGACAAGACAAGATCCATTCTCTCTCTTCGTTGGTTATCCTGCTTCCTATCGTCTTGTAAAGGCAGGGGCTGGGATAGCCGATGTTGGTGGTAAGCTTTCGTATTCAACGCAAGTCTCTGAAGATACTATAATAACCGCTGAATTTTCGAAGAAATAATGGTAAAATAAAACTGTCCCATGGATTTCTTCTCAATATTACTCATTATTGCCGGTCTCTGTCTCTTTGAGACAATCTCGAGCATTGATAATGCTATTATTAATGCTGAAGTTCTTTCTCGTATGGGAAAGCAGGCGAGACAATGGTTTTTGTGGTGGGGCCTACTCATTTCTGTCTTTCTCGTCCGAGGGCTTTTGCCTTGGGTGATTGTTTGGGCAACAGTTCCTCAATTAGGACCGATTGGTGCATTAACTGCGACATTTAGTAATGATCCACATATTCATGAAGCAATTGAAGCTGCGTCCCCAATTTTGTTGATAGGTGGAGGTACTTTTCTTTTGTTCCTCTTTTTTAGCTGGCTATTCTTGGAAGAGAAACATTATGGCGTGAAGGGGGAGCGATTCTTTCAACGACAAGGTGTCTGGTTCTTTGCTGTTGTCTCAATTCTTTTGGCTTTTATTGTCTGGTTTGCGCTGCAAATTAATCCTCTGATGGCTTTTGGCGCGGTACTTGGTTCTACGGCATTCTTTATCACCCACGGCTTTAAAGAGAATGCTGAAAAACAAGAAAAAGAGTTATTGCGCTCGGATAGCAAGCTTTCTGATACTAGCAAAATTTTCTTTCTGATGATTATTGATACAACCTTTTCTTTGGATGGTGTCCTTGGCGCATTTGCCTTTACGCTTTCCGTACCGCTTATCTTATTAGGAAATGGTTTGGGGGCAATCGTCGTTCGTCAGTTAACCCTGAGTAATATTGATAGGATTAAGAAATATATCTATTTGAAGAATGGTGCGATGTATTCCATCGCTATCTTGGGAATGATCATGGTTCTAGAGAGTTTCTCCTTGCATATTCCTCATTGGTTATCTCCGGCAGCAACGTTTGGGATTGTAGCGTATTTCTTCCTCAAGTCAAAAAAGGCTCTTAACGCTTAACTTTTATTTAGTTTTTATTTCTTCGAAGAATAGCAGCGAGAAGTTTTGTTCTCCGTTCTTTTGTCTTAACCATCTCATAGAATGAGTGAAGTAATGGGAGTACAATCGCAAGAATGATTACCGGGAGAATATATTTATCAATGTTTGGGATATATTTACCAAAATAAAATCCTAAGACGGGGACTCCAATAGCCCAGAAAATAGCACCAATTGCACTATAGAAAGCGAATACTCCAAAATTCATCTCACTTACGCCTGCAACAATAGGTGCAAAGGTGCGAATAATCGGAAGGAAGCGAGCAAGAATAATAGTCTTACCTCCGTGTTTATTGTAAAATGCGCGTGCTTTCAAAATATGATCCTTATGAAAAAGAATTGAATCTTCTTTCGTAAAAATTCGTTTACCTATCTTCTTACCAAAATAATATCCGACACAATTTCCGGTAAAAGCAGCAATGAAAGCCAAAACACAGAGTAGTACAATATTAAAATAACCTTGTGATGCAAGCAAACCAGCTGGAAAAAGCAGCGTATCACCAGGGAGAAAGAAACCAAAGAAGAGACCCGTCTCAGCAAAGATAATACTAAAAAGAACAAGGTAGCCAACCGATGATCCATAAAGTTGTACCCAGTGAGTAATATCGAACATAGCAACCATTATAGCAGAAAGAGGTTTATTCCTAAATGAGTTCAGTAGATTCTTACAAATTGAAATTAGGAGGATGATTTATTTAAGGCATCGACACCTGGTAGTTTACCGTTCTCGATATATTCGAGCATCGCTCCTCCACCCATTGAAATGTGAGTAATCTTATCAAGGTATTCCTTTTTAGCAATTGCAGCTAGCGTATCTCCGCCTCCGACGACTGATGTTGCCGAATCATTTTCGGTGATTGCATAGTAGATGAAATCAGTTCCACGTTTAAAGATTTGATTTTCCATGTAACCGACAGGTCCATTCCAAACGATTGTTTTTGCTTTATCAATCACTGCTCCGAAATCTGCTTGCGTTTCTGGTCCAATATCAAGAATTTGATCATGCTTCTCAACCTCACTAATTTTCCTTACTTCACTCGTGGTATCGTCTCTGTCTTTCGCAACAACAACATCTTTGGGTAAAAGTATTTCGGTCCCTTCTTTTTTTGCATGGGCAAGGATATGCTTCGCTTGCTGAATATCTTCTTCTGAAACCATACTGTCTCCCAGCTTTTCTCCTTGAGCTAATAAAAATGTATTAGCCAGGCCACCACCCAAAAGTAAGTAATCTGCGACTGCAGTAAGTTTGTTAATAAATTTTATTTTAGTAGTAATCTTTTTACCTCCAATAATCGCTACAAATGGCTTGTGGGGTTGATGCATAATCCCACCAAGCATCATTAACTCTTTCTTTAAGAGTAATCCTCCATAAGCGGGGAGAAGTTGCGGAAGGCCAACAATAGAAGCAGCCTTTCGGTGAGAAACGCTAAAGGCGTCATTGACATAGACATCACCAAGGGCGGCAAGATGTTTCGTAAATTCATGATCATTGGCTTGTTCACCGGGATAAAAGCGAATGTTTTCAAGTAAGACAATTTCATTATCTTTTTGAAATTCAATACGACTGGAGTCTTTCATAAAGTCATCAACCAAGAGTATTTTTTTGTCAGGAATGTATTCATGTAGCCTTCTGGCCACTCTCATTAATGAATCTGCTGGATTTCTTTTTTCCGGTTCACCCAGATGTGCGATGAGAATTATTTTATTATGATGTTTGAGCAAGTATTCTATTGTGGGTAATGCCTGCTTAATCCTTGCATCATCAGCAATAGAATGATTTGGGTTAAGTGATACATTGAAATCAACGCGGAGAAGCACTTTTTTGTGAGAGAACGAGACGTCGTCAATAAATTTCATGGACAGTAATTCTAGTATAGCATATTTGTTTACTGAGAGCTTTTGAGGCGAAATGGTTGCTAAAACAGGCAAAAACATCTACAATACGCTCATGGATCTGCGAGTAAGTGAAGCATCTTATCCGTTAAGTTTTCGTCAGGAGGATGCAAAAAAGTTGGGAGAATATATCAAGCAACGTCATTGCGTTAATATCATTGGTATGCGGCGCGTTGGAATTAGTAATTTCCTCCGGTTTTTTCTTAATCACAAGGACATTACCACAACCTACATAAGCAAAACTCAAAAGCATCTCTTTATTCCGGTAGATCTTAATGATTTAGTGGAGCGAGAAATTTACCCATTCTGGACCCTTACCCTCAAAAGAATTGTTGATGCTGCTGAAACATCATCACTTCCTCAAGAAACAAAGAACAAGATCAATTCTCTTTTCTTGAGTAGCATCCAATCTCAAGATTTATTCTTAGTCGTGGATAGTATCAGACGAGCTTTATCACTCATTGTTGAAAAGGAAATTTATCCAACACTTTTCTTCCTTCGTTTTGATCGACTTGAGGATGCCTTCAATCCTTCCTTTTTTGATAACTTAAAAGGACTGCAGGATGCAACGCAGCAACAGCTTGTGTATATCTTTACTAGTTATCGAAGCCTCGATACTATTTTCCCCTCGGCAAAGTCAGCATTATCTGCATTTGTTCATCCAATGTATGCGGGACCTGCGAAGGAAGAGGATATGAAAGCAATTTATGAAGCGTATAAAAAACGTTACGAATTTAGCCTCTCAGAGTCTGCAGAAAAAGCATTGTTTAGACTTGTTAGCGGGAATGTTCAATACTTACAACTCGCGCTTACTATTTTAAATGAGCAGCAAGACACCAAGCTTCAAAAAGAAGCATTGTTGCAAGTGCTCGTTGCTGATGAACGAATTACTTTGGAATCTGAAGAATTGTGGGAAAGTTTATCGAAAGATGAAAAAAAAGTCTTATTGCAAATAATTAAAGAAAAAACAGTTTCTGATGCAGAAAAGACAAAGGCGATCTATTTATGGGAGACTGGATTTATCCAAGAAGGTGGTAAAAAACGTGAAATATTTAGTCCTTTATTTGAGTCTTATTTACGCCAAGTAGAAGGGGAAGAACAGAAAAAACATCAGGTTGTTCATTTAACTCGAAAAGAACATTTATTATTTAGTTTACTTGAATCTCAATTAGGAGAAATTTGTGAACGGGAAGAAATTATTGATGTCGTGTGGCCGGAATACAAAGAGTTTGGGGTGTCAGACTGGGCAATTGATCGCCTTGTTGCACGTGTTCGAGTAAAACTTCGTCAACAAAGTAGTCCATACGAAATTGTCACAGTGAGAACCCGCGGGTATAAATTATCTACAGTCAAAGAATAGGTGAAAGCGCTTTCCTTGAATCCCTCAAGCATGCTATGCTACAATCAGCTTCATGGATAAGGTTTATAATCATAAAGACGCAGACAAAAAATTATATAACTTCTGGGAAGAAAATGGGTATTTTAAACCCACCATCGACAAGAAGAAGAAGCCTTTTACCATAGTTCTTCCTCCACCAAACGCCAGTGGGAAAATGCATACCGGTAATGTCTTGATGATCGCTATCGAAGATTTACTTATCCGTTGGCATCGGATGAAAGGTGATCCAACATTGTGGGTTCCTGGGGCAGATCATGCAGGTACTGAAACACAAATTACCTTTGAACGAGAGCTTAAAAAACAAGGTAAGTCTCGCTTCCAATATTCACGAAAGCAGCTCTACGATGAGATCTGGCAGTTTGTACAAAATAACAAGCATATGATTGAGGGACAAATGCGACAAATGGGTGCGAGTGTTGATTGGTCTCGTTACACGTTTACTCTTGATCCCAAAGTTATTAAAACTGTTCATAACACCTTTGAAAAGATGCATAAGGACGGGCTAGTTTATCGTGACAACTATATGGTTAATTACTGTACCAAATGTGGCACAACCTATGCGGAAGTAGAACTCAAACATGAAGAGCGCAAAGATCCTCTTTATTATATGAAATATGGTCCATTTGTTTTGGCAACCGTTCGACCAGAAACAAAGTCGGTGATACAGCGGTAGCGGTTAATCCCAAAGACAAACGGTACAAAAAATGGATCGGGAAAGAAATTGTTTTTAATGGATTAAATGGGGATATGAAATTGAAAGTGATTGCGGATGATTTCGTGGATCCGCAATTTGGGACAGGCGTAGTAAAAGTAACTCCAGCCCATGATAAAAATGACTATGAAGCAGGACTAAGGCATAAGCTTGAAGTTCGTCCGGTGATCGGGCTCGATGGGAAGTTAAATGAAAAAGCAGGGAAATATGCTGGGTTATCTGTTGTAACAGCGCGAAAAGAAATTGTTGCTCATTTACAAGAGAAAGGATTGATTGATCACATCGATGATCAGTATGTGCATACGGTGACACTGTGTAAGGCAGGACACGTTATTGAACCAATGGTTATGCCAAACTGGTTCATTAAAGTAGACGCACCTCATAAGTCATTTAAAAAGCCAGCGCTCGATGCCGTCAAAGAGGGGAAAGTGAAGATCTTTCCGAAGTGGCGAGAGATTACGTACATTCGTTGGATGGAAGAGATGCGTGATTGGCCAATTTCCAGACAAAACGTCTGGGGTATACAAATTCCTGTGTGGTATGAAGTAGAAGACGAGAGTCAATTGTATGTATGGTTTACCAACAAACAAGGTGAATATACGCATGGCACACTTGCTCAATTGCTTAAAGCCGGGGCTACTTTTGAAGAAATTACGGAAGGATTACAACGAATCACGGCAACTGCCGATGTGCATTGGGTATTTGAACAAGATAAACAGGAAGGAAAGAGGTACTTACCAGAAACAGACACTTTTGATACGTGGTTCTCTTCCGGGCAATGGCCACTGGTGACACTTGGTTATCCCGATTCAGAAGACTTCAAATATTTCTATCCTACCAGTGTTATGGAAACAGGATGGGAAATTATTCGATTGTGGGTTTCTCGAATGATTATGTTTGGGATTTATTTAACCGGTGAAGTTCCTTTTAAAGATGTTTATTTACATGGTATTGTTAAAGCCTTAGATGGGCGAAAAATGAGTAAAAGTCTGGGGAATATTATTAATCCTGATGATTATATCTCTGAATATGGTGTAGATGCTCTGCGAATGGGGCTTATTTCTGGAACGGCCAATGGAAAAGATTTTAGTTTTCCTCGTGATCGGGTGATTGCCTATAAGCATTTTAGCAATAAACTTTGGAATATGGGGAGGTTTATTTTGTTAATGCGAGAACAATGGGGGAAGGATATTCCACCTTTTACAGAGCTTGAAAAGAACGCATTACAGAAAGAAGATAAAGAAATAGTGAAGCAACTAGAGGAGGTTATCTTGACGGTTGATCGCGAGCTCGAAAAGTTTCGGTTTGCTGATGCCGGTGAGGCAATCTATCAATTTACCTGGCATACTATTGCAGATAAATATATTGAACAGGTGAAGGCACGTGAAGATAAAGATGTTGCGTTATCTGTGTTACAACATGTCTTTGTCACAGCCCTTACCTTGCTTCATCCGTTTATGCCTTTTGTGACCGACGAGATCTATCAAAAACTCGTTTTGGATAACCTTGCAGGTAAAAAAACTTCTTATAAACCATCACTTATGATAACGCCATGGCCGTCAAAAAGTTTATTATAAAAAAAAATCGTATGAACAATAATCTGCCCGAGCAAAACACTCCTCAGACAAATGGAGAAGAGTCATTATCCCCGAGGATTTCCCTATTTATTACCGAAAGGTTTTCTTTTCAGAAGACCACCCTCTATACAAAAATGTTTTTTGTAAGTTTCTTATCAGGTATTTTAGTATTTAATATCATTTTTCAAGTCACGGTGTTTGTGGAAAATGCGAAGAAGGTGCAGTCAATGAAAAACGAGAGAGTTGCCGTTAGTAAAGAAATCCAGTATTGGAAGCAGACTGCTGCAAAATATGATGGGTACAGAGATGCATATTTCCGCCTTGCAGCATTAGAGTATAAAGTAGGGGCAGTAAATGAGTCTAAACAGTATATGGAAAAGACGCTTGAATTAGATCCAAATTTTGAAGCTGGGAGAGTTTTAGGTGAAAAGATCCAAAGATAAGGGGTTATTTATCTTCTTTAGCTGATTCAGCTTCTTCTTTTTTATCTTCATCAGAACCTTCTTCAGCTTTTTCTTCACTACCTTCTTCTGTTCCTTCGACTTCTTCAGGTGTCTCTTCTTCAACAACGAGTTCGACAATTTTCGCAATTGTTTGTCCAGCATCCGTGATAATCGTTACGTCTTCTGAAACTGGCAAATCACCAATTGTCTTTTGAGCGCCTACTTCTGCAAGGTCAGCAACTGAAATTTCAATATTTTCTGGTAATTTGTCTGGTAAAGCTTCAATTTCTACGTCAGAAAGTGTTTGTAAAAGTTGGCCCACTTTATCGGTTACAGCCTGCGCTTCATCGGTAAGAATAATTGGTACGGTTGTTTTTACTTTCTCTTTCAAGTTTACTTGATAGAAATCAACATGAAGAGGAGTGTTTGATTGATAATTTAGCTGAAGATTCTTAATAAGAACTGGTTTGGTTTTTCCATCAAATTGCAGATCAACAAGTCCTGTTTCTCCAACTTCTTTAAAAACAGATTGGAAATCGGTGAGTTTTATTTGTAATGCATGAGAATCAAGGCCTTTTCCGTAGACGTTTGCTGGCAATAATCCTTCTTTGCGGAGTTTTTTAACTTTCTTTCCTAAAACGGTTCTTTCCTCTGCAACTAATAATGGATGCTTCATAAGTATTTATTGTATACTAACTTTTGTCACAATACAAGATTGTAAAGAATGCAATTTGTTATGACGCACATATGCGTATTTTAGGAATAGATCCAGGCATCGGCCGAACGGGCTGGGGCATTATCGAATCTCAAAGCTCAAACGTTCGTCCGCTCAGTTTTGGATGCATTGAGACCTCACAACATTTATCTCTTACACAGCGATTGTTACAACTTTATCAAGAATTAAATGCCATTTTTCAAGAAAACACCCTAGATGCAGTAGCAGTCGAAGAACTTTTTTTTAATACGAATGTCACAACAGCTCTTATTGTTGGTCAGGCTCGCGGTGTCATCTTATTGGCGGCAGCCCAAAATAATTTAGAAGTTGTTGCCTATACTCCTTTACAGGTAAAGATTGCGGTAACTGGATATGGTCGTGCTGATAAAAAACAAGTTGAACAAATGATAAAAACGATTCTAAAATTGGCTACGGCTCCAAAGCCTGATGATGTGAGTGATGCTTTGGCAATCGCGCTTACTCATGCGTTTTCTGCAAAGTTAAATCGACGTTAATTATTTCAGCAGACTTGCGAAGAATTCCAGCAATTTGATAATAAAGTCGAGGAAAAGAGAAATCAGTCCTTTATTGGTTCCTGTCCCATTTCCACTTGGAGTCGGTTCTGTTGTTGGTTCCTCTGTTGGTGTCTCCTCCCCAGTAGGTGTCGGCGCTTCTGTAACGGTTTCAGTTATTGTCGGTGCAGTTGTTGCTGTTGGAATTGTTGTGGGTGTTGCAGTTGCTGGTGCGACAGACGGAGTGAGGCATGCGCCAAGACATGCGGGACTTGGTACTGTGCCAGATGGTGGAGTGGTTGGACTAGCACTATCATCAACATAGCCCGCATCGTAGGTCCAATAATTGCCACTACGAGCAAGTCCTACGACTTTCCAATTTTCATTAAGCATATTAGCATTGTGGATAGCGGAGTTTTTCCATGCTTCAAATGTTATATCTGCTAAAGGGCTTGTTTGCGCAATGTTCTCACTACTACCACTGGTATACCCTGGATAGCCACAGTTTCCTAAGCGAGTTTGGAGATTTCTGCTCAAAGAATCGGTATGACTCAAATACTTTTTTGTATTCATGTCAGTGCTTAACCAAAGTGCCGCACGGCTAAGTGTCGGTGATATCTTTAATTCTGGTTTGCCATTTGCTTTTCGGTAGGCATTAATCAGATCAAGCATCTTTTTCTCTTCTGTATCGAGCGCAAGATCAGCTGTGGTTACGGTACAATTAACGTTCGTTTGTGCATTGCCCCGAATATGTTGTATCTGTTGGGTTTGATAAATAACAATTCCCGTTGCAAAGAGTAAGACTGCTGAGAGGGTGAGAATAAGTGTTCCATGAAATGTATGGGCAGTTTTTTTATTATGTTTTTTATTGGGAAGTTTCACTACATAGTTATTATGGTCTTAAAAGGGCAAAAATTGCAAGCAAATACAGGAGAAATATTTTATAATAAAAGCAATGGAAACAACGTTAAAATTGCTGACACTACTGTTCTTTTTTGGATGGCGAATGTATTGGTGGATTACAGAAAAGAAGGCAAATAAAGAAAAACCAAAGACACAAATAAAACCTTCTCTCTTTCATCCAAAGCGTCTGAGTCAACATTCCTTATGGTTTGTTGGACTGTTACTTTTCTTTCAATTATTTTTGAATGTCAATATTTGGTCGATGCCAACTAACATCTCTCTCCCACTTGTTGGTTTCATATTCGTAGTCATTGGTTTGCTCGTTGCGATTGTTAGTCGTCGGCAATTAGACACCAATTGGGCTAATGCCTGGGAGTATCAAGTTAAACACAAACAAGATCTGGTAACGCATGGTGTTTACTCATACGTTCGAAACCCAATCTACACCGGTGTTGTCCTTGCGGTTATTGGTGCGGAGCTTGTCGCGCAGAGTTATCTCTTTCTTATTGCTTGTCTCTTCTTCTGGGGGGCATATAAACAAGCGAAGTTGGAAGAAGTAATTCTTGAAAAGCACTTTGGGAAACAATATCTTGCATACAAGCAAAAAACCAAAATGTTCTTTCCTTTTATCTGGTAGCAATAGCGTGGTATAATCTCACTACTTTTGCATACTGCCTATGATTGGACTTATAAAAGGAACAGTTGAATATCGAGAGGATCCTTATCTTATTGTTGATGTCAACGGTGTTGGTTATCGAGTCTTAGTTTCATCAGCGACTTCTGCTACTCCTGGGCAAGCAATTAAACTTTTTACGCATACACATGTTCGCGAAGATGTTTTAGAACTGTATGGATTTATCGAACCCCAAGATCTCAAGATCTTTCAATACTTGATTAGCGTTTCAGGGGTTGGTTGTAAAACTGCGTTGACTGTTTTTTCCGTTGGCTCACGAAGAGAGATCATCCAAGCAATAACTGGCAATGATGTCACTTTCTTTACTGCGGTACCTCGACTTGGTAAGAAAAATGCGCAAAAAATCATCATTGAACTCAAAAACAAATTGGGTGGGGAAGAGGACTTAGATCTTTCTTCCAATGGTGATGTGCTTAGCGAAGTGGTTGCTGCATTGACGAGTTTTGGTTTTACTCCACTGGAAGCACGAGCTGCTATTAAAAATTTGAATGGGGCAGGGGAGACAGTGGCGGAAAAAGTTCGGTTAGCATTAAAACAACTGGGGAAGTAATATGGGAAACAAAACGGTAATTAAAGAAGAAAACATCAATCCAGAAGAAGAAAAACTCTTTACTTCTTTACGTGCAAGTTCATGGGATGAATTTTGTGGGCAGGGGACAATCAAGACTGCTCTGCAAATTGCGATAGAAGCTGCGAGAAAACGAGAAGAGGCGATTGAGCATATTTTATTTTATGGCCCTCCTGGCTTAGGAAAGACAACGCTCTCTCATATTATTGCCAAAGAGATGGGTGCAACTATTAAGATTACTTCTGGCCCTACACTGGCGCGGGCAGGTGATCTTGCCTCTATTCTCACCAATTTAGAAAAGGGAGACGTACTGTTTATTGACGAAATCCATCGGTTGCACAAAACAGTTGAGGAAACGCTTTATTCTGCAATGGAAGATTACGCCTTAGATATCATTTTGGGTAAAGGACCATCTGCCAGGACACTTCGTCTTGACCTCCCTCCCTTTACAATCATTGGTGCGACAACCAGAGCTGGGATGTTATCTGCACCGTTGAGAGATCGATTTGGCGTAGTGCATCGATTGAACTTCTATAGTCCATCTGAATTAGGGACGATTATTATGAGTGGTGCTGGAAAGTTATCGGTAACGCTTGATGACCAAAGTCTTCATGAGATCGCCAAGCGCTCTCGTGGGACACCTCGTATTGCCTTAAAACTCTTAAAGCGAGTGCGAGATTTTGCTCAGGTAAAAGGTTCAGGGAATATTACCCTACCTCTTACGCAAAAAGCATTAGCTCTTTTAGAGGTCGATGCAATGGGCCTTGATCAGTTGGATATAAAATATTTGGAAGCCATTATTAAGAAACATAAAGGAGGACCTGTTGGTATTGAAACAATTGCTTCTACAATATCGGAAGATAGTGGAACGCTTGAAGATTTGGTCGAACCTTATCTGTTACAACTAGGCTTTTTACAACGTACTCCTCGTGGCAGAGTCGCAACACAAGCTGCCTATGTACATATCGATGTACGTTATCCCCAATCTCAATCAACCCTTCTGTAACTGGTTAGAGTGCCAGCTGGAAGATTCCTTGGAAAAAAGGAATAAAGGTAATCGCCAATTGCAAAAATCCAATTAAGAGAATCGTAAAAATAAGAAATACATTCCCCTTCTTTAGTGAGTGCCATCCCAAAACTATAACGAGCAACAAATGAAGGTAAATAAGGGCATTAAAAACGATTGTTCGAGATTGTGCCTCAGGTTGCGTTTGGAGAAGTGATGCAAAGAGAAGAATGAGGAATTCTGCGAGAGCAAACCCAACCACCACAATTAATAAGATGCGGTTAAACGTCAGCAGTCGTGCCTTTGGATCCCGGGGTTTATGAGACAGGACTGTCGAGTCACGACTCCCTGTCGCCAAGGCAAGTGCAGGAAGACTGTCTGTTACGAGGTTGATCCAGAGAATTTGTGTGGGAAGAAGAGGGAAAGGTAAATTGAAAAGTGTTGCAAAGAAAACGAGTGAGATCTCAGCAAGGTTACCTGAAAGTAAATACACTATGGCATTCACAATATTTTTATAAATAATTCGGCCTTCCTCAATTGTTTTAATAAGGGTTGCAAAGTTATCATCCGCGATAATAATATCGCTTGCTTCTTTGGCAACATCGGTTCCTGTTTTTCCCATTGCGACTCCAACATCAGCTTTCTTAAGCGCCAAGGCATCATTGACGCCGTCGCCTGTGACGCCAACAACGAATCCTTGTTTTTGCAATAATGTTGCAAGTCGTAATTTTTGTTCGGGCTTTGTGCGAGCAAAAACGCGGGTGTTAATAATGATTGGAGAGAGTTGTTCGTCAGACAGTTTTTCAAGATCATCGCCCGTTAGTACTTCTTCATCCTTTTCAATCAGTCCGATCTCTTTTGCCAATGCAAGTGCTGTTAATTCGTTATCTCCCGTGACCATACAAATTTGAATGCCCGCTGTTTTTGCTTTTGCTACAGCGTCTTTAATTTCTGGGCGAGGTGGATCATATAACGCGATAACGCCAAGAAAGGTAAGGTCTTGCTCTAAATGTTCTCGATTTCTTTGGTTGAGGTGCGTTTCCTCTTTCATTGCGAAACCTATCGTGCGAAGTCCTTGTTTGGCAAAAGTCTCAAATTGTTCCGTGGCAATACGTCTTTCCTTCTCCGGTAATGTGCTCTTGGCTAAAATTGATTCAGGGGCGCCACGAACAAAAACATATTCTTTTTTTTGCTGCTTCCAAAGTGTCGTAATTACTTTGCTGTTGTCATCAAAGACAAATTCGTCCATTACTTCTCCAGGAACGATTTTGGGATAGTGTTCGTGTTGGGTTGCCCATAGCAGCAGGGCTCCGTCTGTTTGATCGCCGATAATAGTAAATTGTCCATTGCCTTGTTCCGCAAGCGATGCCGTATTTCCCAGGACGCATGATCTCAAAAGGAGGGGAAGTAATTTTTTATCTTTAATCCAATGATCTTTCACTCGCATCGCGTTTTGTGTAATCGTCCCTGTTTTATCAACAAGAATTACTTGAATGGCCCCTAATGTCTCTACTGCCGCCATTTTACGAACAATCGCATTTTGTTTGGCCATCCTATGTGTCCCCATGGCAAATGCAATGGTTATTACTGCAGGAAGTCCTTCCGGAATAGCTGCAACACCAATACTGGCAGCAACTAAAGCCAGCGGTATAAATTCCATATGATGATAGAGTCCTACGGGGATAACAAATGCTCCGATAACGAGTGCAACAAGAGAGAGTAATTTGCCTAAGTAATCAAAATCTTTTTGTAGTGGTGTTTTCTCTTCTTTAATCGTCGTGAGGGTATTGGCAATTTGTCCAAATTTTGTGTCTTTACCCGTATGTGTTACTTTGACATGTCCATGTCCCCGAGTTACCAATGTTCCTAAGAAGACTTCATCGTTGTTCTCTTTTACTACCGCTAATGATTCTCCTGTAAGTATTGCTTCATCGACTTCGAGATTATTTATCTCAATGAGTTGTCCATCCGCAGGGATTCTTGCCCCATCTGATAAGATAACAATATCTCCCTGGACTATTTCTTCCGCCAGAATCTCTTTTTCTTTTCCATCTCGAAGTACTCGGCTCATAGGGGCTGCATAGGCTTTGAGTTTTTCCAATGCCTTCTCAGCTTTAAATTCTTGCAGAAAGCCAAGCAGGGCATTGAGTATTATGATAACGAGAATAAAGGTTCCATCCAGAATATTATTAATCACAAAAGAGAAGATTGCCGCGACAATAAGGATGCCATTGATAACCGTGAGGAACTGAGAAAGAAATATCTTAAATGCAGAAGAAGTGGCATGCGATTCTATGGTGTTTTTTCCATGTTTAGCCAAGGCCTCTTGTGCTTCTTGGCTAGTTAATCCTTTTTCTTGCATGGTTCATCATGAATCAAGAGAACTTTTCATTATTCCTGATTCTTTTTTGGGACGATATTGCAGCGCCTCTGCCAGGTGGTTTATTTTGATCTCCTCGGCATCTTCAAGATCTGCAATCGTACGGGCTAATTTAATAGTACGATAATATGATCGCCCTGACAACTGAAGTTTGGAAACAGCTATACGTAAAAGATTAAGACACGCTTCTGAGAGTTGGCAAAATTCCTTAATTGTTTTATTGGAGAGTTCTGCGTTTGAGGTAACTGTGGTTCCTTTATACCGTTTATTTTGTTTGTCTCTCGCTCTCTGCACTCGTTCTTTAATAACCTTTGAATCTTCGACACCAATTGTATCTCGTTCCGTAAGCTTTTCAACGTTAACTGCTGGTACATCAATATGAATATCAATTCTATCAAGCAAAGGACCGGAAATTTTCTTTTGATATCTGAGGATTTGTGCTGGACTGCAGGTACATTCATGAGACTTATCCCCAAGATATCCACAATGGCAGGGATTCTGTGCCGCAACCAACATACATTTAGCCGGAAAAGTGATTTTTCCATTTGCTCGTGAAATAGAAACGATCGTGTCTTCAATTGGTTGCCGAAGACTCTCAAGAACATTTCTCGGAAACTCCGGAAATTCATCTAAGAACAATACTCCTCGATGTGCTAACGTGACTTCTCCTGGCTTAGGACTTGATCCACCGCCAATCAATCCAACAAGTGATGTTGTGTGGTGCGGTGCTCTGAATGGCCGCTTCTGTACTCTCGAATCCTTGCCCAACAAGCCTGCAATACTATAAATTTTGGTGACTTCAATCATTTCGTCAAAGGTCAACCGAGGAAGGATCGAAGAGAATGTTCGAGCGAGTAAGGTTTTCCCTGCTCCAGGAGGACCTTTTAATAAAATGTTATGAGAGCCAGCTGCCGCAATTTCTAATGCCCGTTTGGTCTGTTGTTGTCCTTTAATATCTTTCATATCGTATTCAAATTGTTGACTACCTTCATCTTCAAAAAGCGTGATATGTTCTTGTTTCGTGATGATTTGCTGTTGAGAGAGGTGAGAAAAAAGTGTGAGGAGGGAAGGGACAGGATAAATATCCACATTTTGTACAATCGCTGCCTCATTGGCGTTATCTCTGGGAAGAAAGATATTTTTGAAATGGGTCTTTTTTGCAAGAATGGTTTGCACGAGTGCTCCATTAATTGGTCTGACTCTTCCATCAAGTGCCAACTCTCCCGTAAAAAGTGAGTCAGCAATATCTGCTTGCAGTTGTCCCGATGCAATTAAAATACCAAGAGCAATCGGGAGGTCATACGATGGACCTTCTTTGGGAAGATCAGCTGGGGCAAGATTAACAGTGATACGACGAGCAGGGAAATCTGCTCCAGAATTTCTAATAGCGGATCTTACTCGCTCTTTTGCTTCTTCCACAGCTTTATCAGGCAACCCAACAATAAAAAAATTAGGTAACCCTTGTGATGCAATATCAATTTCTACCTCGACAGGTACTGCATCTAATCCAACAACTGCCGCAGAAAAAACTCGTGCCAACATACTTTTATCTATTTATAGTAGCAGTTGTTTGTTGTCTTTGTGAAGCAGCAGAATATTCTGGTTGCGTAATAAATAAAAGGTATGATAGAAAGAGATAATGTCTGGGAAAGCTCCTCAATTAGAAGATGACGCAAGAGAAAAAATCTCGTTGTTAATCGAACATCGTTTACCATGGCTTGTTGTTGGTTTACTTGGAGGAATTGGGTTAACGCTTATCTCATCAGGGTTTGAGAAAGTTTTGATACAAAATATTGGATTAGCCTACTTCATTCCGGTTATCGTTTATATGGCAGATGCTGTGGGGACGCAAACAGAGACAGTATATGTGCGTAATTTAGCAAAAAAACAAGCCAAATTTTCTACTTATTTAATCAAAGAATTATTGCTTGGCTTGTCATTGGGACTACTCTTTGGTTTGCTTATTGGGATATTCGCTTTCTTTGCATTCAAATCTGCAAGTATTGCTTTAACAGTTGGATTGGCGATGTTTGCAACGATGTCAGTCGCGCCAGTCATTGCATTAATTGTTCCTTCCCTCTTACAAAGAGAGCACACGGATCCGGCAATTGGTGCAGGACCCTTTACGACGGTAATTCAAGACTTTGTCAGTTTAATAGTCTACTTTTTAATTGCAACAGTTGTCCTTTTGCATTAAAGAATTGAAATTGAAAAGAGAAGCGTTAGCAGAATTCGCAGGTTTTAGATTTCTTCTTGGTTACTTTTTTTGCTTTAGCGATTTTACTTGCAAGCTTTTTTGCATCCTTTTTCTTACCTTTTGATTTTCCTGATGAGAAGAGACCGAGTATTGCCATAAAGATACTTTAGTATATTTTTTCGCCTCTTGTCAATATTAAGATCTTTCTTCTATTATGAATATATCATGCCAAATACTGCCTCCTATTACACGCTGACAAAAGAAAAATTATTTGCAGAATTACAGACAAATGAAAAGGGTCTCACTGATGAAGAAGCGGAAAAACGGTTGGCAACGTACGGACCTAATACCTTAACTGCAAAGAAAAAGATCTCTCCCATAGCACTCTATATAGAACAATTTAAAAATACCCTCACGCTAATTTTAATGGGCTCAGCATTTTTAATTCTGTTTATTTACTACTTTGGAGAACGAGAACAATCTGATCTTATCGAAGCAGGACTTATTCTGGCGATTATTTTGATGATTACTATTTTAGGATTCATCCAAGAATATAAAGCGGAAAAGGCGATTGAGTCACTCAAGAAGTTACTTGCTTATAAAGCGAAGATATTGCGTAAAGGTGTTGAGAAAGAGATTGATGTAAAAAACCTCGTCCCTGGTGACATCGTGGTTTTAGAAGAAGGATTAAAAGTACCAGCTGATATTCGTTTAATTCAAGTTTCAAGTTTGAGTATTAACGAAGCTTCATTAACGGGGGAATCAGTCCCTGCAAATAAAATAGAGGATGCACTTACTGGAGATAAGCAAATAGCCGATCAAAAAAATATGGTCTTTTGTGGCACTGCTATTTCGTCAGGACGAGCAATTGGGGTAGTTGTTAGAACGGGAGATCTCACTGAGATTGGAAAGATTGCCCATGATGTAGCTCAAACAGAAGATGATGAGACACCAATACAAAAGCGACTTGATGAGATTGGGAAAGTAATAGGTTACGTCATCTTAGGAATTTGTGCTGTTGTGTTTGTCTTTATTGTCTTTTTTGCCAAAGATTTTGTCGAGCAACCGCTTTTGCAACGTATCATCCATTCCTTTATTGCTGCTGTTGCTTTGGCTGTCGCAGCAATTCCAGAAGGTCTTCCGGCTGTTGTGACAATTTCTCTTGCGTTGGGAACACAACGCATGCTCAAGAAAAATGCATTGGTTCGAAAATTAAATTCGGTTGAGACCCTTGGATCAACTGACGTTATTTGTTCGGATAAGACTGGAACGCTTACCAAAGGGGAGATGACCGTCACCAAGATTTATTTTGATGGGAAGCACTACGAGGTTACTGGTACCGGATATGAAACAGTGGGAGAGTTCCGTCATGAAGGGAAAAAACTTCAGGCAGTACCTTTTGCTTCTCTTTTGGAAGCAGGACTTTTTAATAATAATGCGACATTAAAATCTGACGGAACGATTCTTGGAGATCCTACGGAAGCATCTCTTCTTGTTTGTGCCCAAAAAGCACAGGTTAAAAAATCCTCAGATGAACGAATAAAAGAGATACCTTTTAGTAGCGAACGAAAAATGATGACTGTTGTGATAAAGAAGAAAGATTCGTATGTGGTTTATACGAAAGGTGCCCCTGAAATTCTTTTAAGTCATTGTAGCAACGTCTATAAAGCAGGTAAAAATGTGACTTTGGAAAAGAAAGAAAAAGCCAAGCTTCTTACAGTCAATCATGATCTTTCTACCCAAGCACTCCGCAATCTGGGGTTCGCTTATAAAATACTTTCAGCAAAAGAATACCAATCACTTGCAAAAAATGATGCCAAGCTTGAAGAAGGACTTACCTTTCTTGGCATTCAAGGGATGATTGACCCTCCACGTGTTGAAGTAAAACCATTAATAGCAGAATGCAACAATTCAGGTATTCGGGTAATTATGATTACGGGCGATCATGGAGCAACAGCGCAAGCAGTTGCAAAAGAAATAGGGATCGTTGGTGATGCTTTAACTGGTGATGATCTGGATAAAATGACTGATAAGGAATTTGCAAACGCTGTCGAAACCATCAGTATTTATGCCCGGGTTAATCCAAATACAAAAATGCGAATCGTTGAGGGGCTAAAGAAGAAAGGGCATATTGTTGCGATGACAGGTGATGGCGTTAACGATGCTCCTGCACTAAAAAAAGCTGATATTGGTATTGCGATGGGCATTACGGGAACTGATGTCGCCAAAGAGGCAAGTGATATGGTTCTGCTTGATGATAAATTTTCTACCATCGTCGCTGCGATTGAGGAAGGACGAGGCATCTTCCATAATATCCGTAAGTTTGTCGTATACCTACTGTCATGTAACTTAGCTGAGGTTATCGTCATCTTTGTAGGCGTAATCGTTTACCAAGAACTTGTCCTGACGGCGACAATGCTGTTATGGATTAATGTTGTTACCGATGGGATTCCTGCCGTTGCTTTAGGTCTTGATCCTGCTGAGAAAGGGATTATGAAATACAGTCCCAAAGTTTTCCAAACCCAAATTATCAGTAAGCGATTATGGGTTGAAATGGTTATCTGTGGGATATTAATTACGGCTATGGTTTTGGGGATATTTGTTTTGAACTTACCGCATGGCTTGCAGTTTGCTCAAGGAGCAGCATTTAGTGCCATTGTCATTTTTGAATTAATTTGTCTTTATCTTATTCGATCTTCTTATAATGTTTCGTTCTTCTCAAATAAGTGGCTGTTTATTTCGATCTTTGTCACAATTTTATTGCAAATGATTATTGTTTACACACCAGTTCTCGTCCAGTTATTTGAGATGGTGCCGGCTGATATGAATGATTGGTTATTTATTATCGCTGCTAGTGCCTGGATATGGTTTGCATTCAAACTTATCCAGCAAGGACTTGATCATGTTCCTGGCCTTAGCCCAACAAATAAAGTCTTGAATAAACAAGAATGATAAGGTAGTGTTAAAAGAGAGTCTATTTTCCATGAATAATTTAGAAGAAATTATTACTTCAAGTTCAGTAAGCATCATAGTAATTGCGACAGTTCTCCTACTCGTTTTAGCGGGGATATCTCTAAAGCTGAAAAAGCTTACCGCATTCACCAAAAAAGTTTTATTTATTGCCATCTGTCTTACGGTGCTTGTCCCGACACTTTATCTTGCCATGTCAACAATTTACTTAAATAATGTTTCTTCAAGTAAGGGACCAGTACATTGGCATGCAGACATTGAGATATGGGCATGTGGAAAAGAATTGGACCTCAAAGATCCTACCGGTTGGAGTAACAAAATTGGTACACCGACGCTTCATGAGCACAATGATAAAAGAATTCATCTTGAAGGAGTTGTCTTAACACCCGCAGATGCAAGTTTGGGAAAATTCTTTAGAGTGATTGGTGGAGGTATTTCTCAAACGTCACTCACTGTCCCTACAACGACTGGTGATGTCGCTGTGAGCAATGGAATGACCTGTCTCACTGATGGTCGGGCGTCTGAGGTACAAGTCTTTGTTTATCAAACTGATAAAGACAATTACTTCTCGCAACAAAAGGTTGCAGATCCAGCATCATATATAATGTCACCGCAAAGTGCTGTTCCTGCTGGAGATTGTATTATCGTAGATTTTGATTCACCTAAAGATCGGACAGACAAACTTTGCCGGAGCTATCGTGTTGCTGAACAAATTGGTAAACTGAAAGGAGAGAAAAACAAATGAATATTGACGTCCCAACACTTTCAGTAGTTATTATATCGGCAGCAATTGATTCCATTAATCCTTGCGCAATCGGTGTATTAATTCTCATGATCTCCGTTGTTATGAGTGGGAAAGGGTCGGTTAATCGGTTGCTCTATCTGGGAAGCCTTTACAT
>Ga0075364_10000397_pt1 | contig 21744 bp, 9 predicted proteins | sample EndMetdeltDD1764_FD_71517 | JGI IMG/M metagenome (GOLD analysis project Ga0075364, IMG submission 71517) | Populus endosphere microbial communities from Tennessee, USA - Endosphere MetaG P. deltoides DD176-4 | ecosystem: Host-associated > Plants > Roots > Endosphere | place: USA: Tennessee...
GCCGACGACGTATCGCCCGTGCGCAAGCCCAGCGTCCAGTGCGGTGCCAATTCGTTCAGCGGTTCGGACAGTGCTGCCACGGTGTCAGCCGCCAGGGCACGCATCGGCGTGAGCCACAGCGCGGTCAGCGGGGCCGCAGCCCGCGCCCGCTGCCGCTTGTGCTGCCTGTCCGTCAATCCCGCAGGCGCCACCCCGGAGGTGGTGCTGGCCACCGAGCGGGCGGTCAATGCTGCCGCAGGCATCGCCTTGCCGGCGTTGGGCACTGTGCCAGAGCGTGCCTGCGCTTTCAGTAACCCTGCAGCGGCCGCCTTCTTGCCGGCCATGTTGCCAGGCGTGGCGAATGCTGCCAACGCGCCCAGCCACACCGCATAGGTCTTGCCGGCACCGGTCGTGGCGTGCAGCACGCCGCTGTGCCCTTTCACCATCGCCCGCCACACATCACGCTGGAAAGGGAAGGCCTTCCAGCCGCGTGCCACGAACCATGCCTCAAGTGCCTCGGTCGCCTTCATGCGGGCAGCCACACGGCCAGACCGTCCACCGAATCAGCCTGATCGATGGGCTTATCCTGACGCCAGCGCAACATGCGCGGAAAGCGCAGCGCCACACCGCTCTTGTGGCGGCTGCTGCGGGCAATGCCCTCGAACCCCAGTTCGAACACAAGTGTGGGTTTGACGCTGCGCACGGGCCCGAACTTCTCGACCGTGGTGCGCCGAACAATCGCATCGACCTGCCGGATCTCTTCGTCCGTCAGGCCCGAATAGGCTTTCGCCACAGGCACCAGACGACGGTCTTTCATCTCGGGCGGGCCATCCCACAACGCAAAGGTGTAGTCGGTGTACAGGCTTGCGCGCCGACCGTGCCCGCGCTGCGCGTAGATGAGCACGGCATCGATGGACAGTGGGTCCACCTTCCACTTCCACCACACGCCATCGTTTTTGGTGCGCCCCACGCCGTAGGCGGCTGACACCGATTTCAGCATCATGCCTTCCACGCCAAGCGTGCGCGACTGTTCGCGCTGTGCCGCAAGCTCGGCCCAGCTTGCGCCCGTCAACAAAGGAGAAAGCCGCAGAACCGGGTCCACCACGCTCCCACAGACTTGCGCAAGCCTGGCCCGTCGCTCATGCTGAGGCAAAGCGCGGCAATCCTGGCCTGCATGCTCGAGCAGGTCGTAGGCCAGAAACACAACCGGCTGATCGGCCAGAACTTTCGGCCCCACGGTCTTGCGTCCCAGGCGCTGCTGCAGGCGCGCAAAGGGTTGGACCGCGTTGTTTTCCCACACGACGATTTCGCCGTCCAGCACGACGCCCTCGCCAAGCGCCTGCGCCATACGCGATATTTCGGGGAACTGCTCGGTCACCAGCTCTTCGCCGCGAGACCAGATGAACACGCGCCCGCCGCGACGCACCACCTGCGCGCGAATGCCGTCCCATTTCCATTCGATCTGCCACTGATCGGGCGGCCCCAGCCGTCCCGCCATCTCGGCCAGAGGCAAGGACCACGGGTGAGCCAGAAAAAACGGATAGGGCTGGCCGTCGCCTCGCTGCCGATCGGCCTCCGAATAGGCCGCCACGAGCTGCGCAAAGGCGGCACCATCAGGCCGGGCACGCGTGTCGGTATAGCCCATCATGCGCTGCGCGACGATCTTGGCATCGACCTGCGCCACACGTGCCAGGGCGCGCGTGACCAGCAACTTCGACACGCCCACCCGAAAACTGCCGGTCAGCAATTTGGCGCACACGAAACGCTCGGCTTGGTCCAGCTCTGCAAAGTAGATGGCGAGCTTGGCGTGTATGTCCTCGGGCGGCGCCCCGCGCAAGGGCAACAGCCGCAACTGCATCCAGTCGGCCAGCCCCAGGCTGTCGGTGCCGTCACCCTCGGGCATGAGCAGCGCAAGTGTTTCGGCCAGATCACCCACGGCGTGATAACTCTCTTCGAACAGCCAGGCCGGCACCCCTGCTGCCTGCTGAATGAAATCGCGCAATACCTTGCTGGGCACGAGCTGGCGCGGTTTGCCGCCCGCCAGGAAATACACCGCCCATGCGGCATCGGCCTGTGGCGCCCGGGCGAAGTAGTCCTGCATTGCTGCAAGCTTTGCATTGCTCGAGGTGGTGGCGTCCAGCAGCGCATAGAGATGCGCAAAGGCTTTCATGCCTCGTCCTCTTGATCACCGAACGAAGTGGTGAACGATTCTGCCTGCAGACCCTGCTCCTGCAGCCATCGCACCATGACCGCCACGCTGCCGTGCGTGACGAAAACGCGCTCGGCCCCCGTGGCCTTGATCGCCTGCTGCAGTCCGGGCCAGTCGGCATGATCCGACATGACGAAGCCGCGATCCACGCCGCGGCGGCGTCGTGCACCGCGCACCAGCATCCATCCGCTGGCGAAGGCGTCGGTGTAGGCGCCGAACCGCTTCATCCATGTCGTGCCCTGCGCCGATGGCGGCGCCAGGACCAGCGCACGACGTAAGGCAGGGTCGTTGGGGTCAGACAGTTCGCTCACACGACTCGCAGGCGGCAGCGCCACCCCGCAGTCACGATAGACGTCATTCAGATTGGCGACCGCGCCATGAACCACGATAGGTCCGATGGTCGGGTCTACGTTGTGCAGAATGCGTTGAGCCTTGCCAAAGGCATAGCAGAACAGCACCGAAGCCTGCCCGGCCTGGGCATTGGCGCGCCACCAGGTGTTGATGTCGTCGCTAAGCGCCGCAGTCGTCGGCCAACGATAAATGGGCAACCCGAAGGTGGACTCGGTGATGAAGGTGTGACAGCGCACGGGCTCGAAAGGCAGACACGTGCCGTCCTGGTCCAGCTTGTAGTCGCCAGAGGCCACCCAGACGCAGCCCCGATGCTCGATGCGTACCTGTGCCGAGCCCAGCACATGCCCTGCAGGGTGCAAGCTGACAGTCACACCGTTGATCACGAGGGGCTCGCCATAGGCGAGCTTCTGCAGGCGAATGTCGCCTAACCGCGCGCGCAGCACCCCCTCGCTGTCGTGGGTGGCAAGATAGTGGTCGTGCCCCATTCGGGCGTGATCGGAATGGGCGTGCGTGATGACCGCCCGAGTCACGGGGCGCCAGGGATCGATATAGAAATCCCCGGGCGGGCAATAAAGCCCCTCGGGGCGGGCGACGATCAGATCGGGCAAAACAGCGCTCAACATAAAGATACCGGTGGCTCGCGTGAGCAATTAGCGCGCCACCGTTTTTCCGTAACAGTTGTAGTTTTGTCGCTATCGCGGCAATAACTTTTTCATCTTGCAAAACTGGCACGGCATGGCCCTACAGAAAGCGTCATCAATTGGTAGCCTGCCCCCATTAACTTATGCTGCAAAACAGCGCTGGCTTAGGGCGAAATTCTGCACAAAGCACCAAAATGGTGCGTCAATCCGGTTGAGCACGCCAAACATTGGTGCAACGCAACGACGATCGGTCGCAAATCACAACGCCGGTTACGCAGGCTGCCGGTTGGGCACGGCGCTTGCGCTGAAGGAAGACAAGAAACGTTGCCCGGCTGTTATCCAAGGACTTGGTCGTGCAACGCATCAAAATCAACAGGGTGAAAGAACCCAGGAGCACGATCGTGGCGTTGAAGATTCTGAAGGTGACATCCGAAGCCTATCCGCTGGCAAAGTCCGGAGGCTTGGGAGATGCAGTCAGCGGAATGGCCGAAGCACTGCGTCGTACGGGTGTGGATGTTACCTTGCTGATGCCGGCCTATCGTGGCGTGTTGGACAAGATGGACTCGGCCCGCGAGATATGCGTGCTGGACAATCTGCCCGGCGGCCCCGCCAAACTGGTGCTGGCGCGCCACAGCGAGCTCGACGTGCCGGTCTACCTGCTGGTCAACGACGCGCTTTACGATCGTCCGACCCTCTACGTAGACGACGAGGGCCTGGAATACAGCGACAACGCGATACGCTTTGGTGCCTTGGCGCACGCGGCGCTGGTGATTGCGCAGGGCCGCACCCCCGTTGCTCGCCCGGACGTGATTCACTCGCACGACTGGCATGCTGCCCTGGTCCCCTTGCTTCTGCGTCAGGCCAACGTGCGTCATGTGCGCTCGGTGCTCACGATCCACAACCTGGCGTTCCAGGGTGCTTACGACATGAGCGCCGCACGCGCGCTTCGTATCGAAGATCGTTTCCTCAATGCCCAGGGCCTGGAGTTCTGGGGCAAGATCAACTTCATGAAGGCCGGCATTCAGTTCGCCGACCGCATTTCGGCGGTCAGTCGTACCTACGCTCGCGAAATTCTGACGCCTGAATTCGGTTGCGGCCTGGAAGGCGTGCTGCAGGCGCGTCGCGATTGCCTGCTGGCCACGCCTAACGGCATTGATGATGCGGTCTGGAATCCGCAAAGCGCCTCGATTCCTGAAAACCGCCGCTTCGGCCCGGCCGATATCGGCAACAAGGCCCATTGCAAAGCTGACCTTCAGTCTGCCTTCGGTCTGACGCTCGACCCGCAAGCCACCATCATTGCCATGGGCAGCCGGTTGACCACACAGAAAATGGCCGATCTGGCCGTGCAGGCCATTCCGCTCGCCCTGGAAGCCCATCCCAGCCTGCAGGTTGCCGCGATCGGTCAGGGAGACCGCAAGATCGAACGAGCGCTGGTCGACGCTGCCGCCCGCTTTCCGCAGCGCTTCAGCGCGCGTGTCGGCTTCGATGAAAAAACGGCGCACATGCTGCATGCCGGTGGCGACATCCTGCTGCACGGCAGCCGCTTCGAGCCATTTGGCCTGACCCCGATTTACGCCATGCGCTACGGCACCTTGCCTATTGGTTCGAAGACGGGCGGCATGGCCGACACGATCTCGGATGCGGGGGATAACGCAGGCGTGAGCGCCATGCGCGGCTCGACGGGCTTCCTGTTTGAAGGCGACAGCGTTGACGCGATGCTGCAAGCGATTCACCGCGCCATGGAAGTTCGCACGCACCCAGGCATCTGGCGTGCTATGCAACACAACGCCATGACGGCAGATTTCAGTTGGCGCAACAGCGTGTCCGTTTACATGCGCATGTATCGCTCATTGGTGCCTGCCGCGATTTTCCTGGAGCCCACCAGCGAGATACTTGCCGCACGTCCTGCGGCACGTAGGGTGGCCACCCCGACGGCGAAGTCCACTCAGCAGTCGAGTTCCGATACGCGGCGCACACGTGCCGTGGGTCGGGGATCGATGTCGGGAGCTGCTGCGGCCTGAGGGTCGGCAGCGCGCACCTGGAGGACCAGCCTATTCACCTTCACTTCGGTAGCCTTATATGAACAGTCAGTTGGCGGTGCCCCATTGCATTTTTTTTGTTGCGCCCGAATGGGAACACAGCAACGTCGCCCCAGAGCAAGCGCGTACCACCACGATTGAACAGGCTGCCGAAAGAGCGCATCGCACAGGTTGCGATGCGCTGCTGATGGCAGCGCCCACCTCGGGGCTGCACCCCTTCCCCGATTTGGTTGATGACCCGGACCGCGCGTCCGAAGAAGACCAGGCCTCCCCCACCGATACACGCACACGTCTGGCCCATTGGGTTGAGCACGCTCACGCGCGCCAGTTGAAGGTGATGATCGATGTGGACCTGGTCCACGTCGCGGCGCTTGGCGCTTTTGCCAGGCGTTGGCCGCACGCCTACCAGTTGCCCGCGGCGGCCCACGCCATCGATCCCCGACTGTCCCACCACGATGCCGCCCGCGCACGGCTGGTGACCTCGGGCGGTCGCATGGACCCCGCGTTGCTGGATGATTGGGTCAAACGGCTGCAAGGCTGGCTGGCAGCAGGCGTGGCGGGCTTTCGATTGCGCCATTTGTCAGTGTTGCCGGCTGCCGATGTGGCCAGCCTGGTTGCACAGATCAAGACCGACTATCCCGAGGCGGTTGTGCTGGGCGACACCCCGGGACTGGCACCCGATGGTCTGGCGACCCTGCGCGCTGCCGGACTGGACGCCGTGTTCTCATCACTGCCCTGGTGGGATTTCAAGTCGCCCTGGCTGGTCGAGGAACACGATCGACTGTCGCGCGTGGCACCCGTGGTGGTCGCTTGCGCGTCGATTCATCAGGACGACGATCTTGCCGCGATGCGCCGCAAGCTGTGGACCGCCGCCATGACTGGCGATAGCCTGATGGTGTGCGCCCCCGGCGAACTCGACCAGGCCGACGCCCTGATTGCCGAAGCCACGGCCTGGCATCGTGCGGCCGGCGCCGCTGCCCAAGGCCTGCGCCTGCTTACCGGGCCCGCGCTGGGTGTGATTGCCCTGTTTCGCGGCGACGGGATGGCCTTTGCCAGCCCCCGCGCACCGGGCAACGCAGCGCGATTGCTGGTGCTCAACCCCACCGAGTCCGTCAGCACGCATGTCGACTGGGACGCGCTGCGCGCCAGGTTGCCCGGCAGTTATGCCGACATTTCCCTGGCCACCGGACCACAGGCGCGCCCGGTCGCGCTGCCCGATTCCCTGGCGGCAGGCGAGACACTGCTGGCCTGGGTCAAACGTACCGCGCCGGTTACCGCCACAGTGGGTGCGCCTGCACAGCGCCCCCCGGTCAACCACGCGCTGGCCGCCCCACGCATCGCGATCGAGGCCATCACGCCCACGGTCGACGACGGCCGTTTCCCCTTGAAACGCACGGTTGGCGAACGGATTCGAATCGAGGCCGACGTGTTCATGGATGGCCACGACCACATTGCCGTGCAGGTGCAGTGGCGCGCGGCCGATGAAATCGGCTGGCACGAAGTGCCCATGACCTTGGTCAACAATGATCGCTACGTGGCGCACTTCGCCGCCCACCGCGTCGGACGCCACGAGTTCAAGGTGTGCGCCTGGCGCGACGCATGGGAAACCTATCGGTATGAGCTGGGCAAGAAGCACGAGGCCGGGCTGAATGTGGCGCTGGAGCTGGAGGAAGGGCGACGCCTGGTGCATCGTACCCGGCACCAGCTGGTCGAAGGCAACACAGCCGCTGCCGCACTGGACGAGATCATTTCGATGATCGGCGAGCCCTCGAATTCCACGCTCGACGCCGGCGCCTCGGGCCGCAAGGTGAACCCGTCGGCGGCGATTCCGCCCATGAATGCCGACCACGTCGTGCGCCTGCTCTCCGACGACACTGCCCACGCCATGGCCCACGCCGGTCACCGCCCTTTCTTCTCGGAAAGCGAGCACGCCTATCCGATCAACGTCGAGCGCCAGGCCGCCAGCTTCGCAAGCTGGTATGAGATATTTCCTCGCTCGCAGAGTGGCACTACCGAACGGCACGGCACGTTCATCGACGTCATCGGCCGGCTACCTGCCATTCGCGCGATGGGCTTTGACGTCCTGTATTTTCCGCCGATCCACCCGATCGGCCTGTCCAACCGCAAAGGCAAGAACAACACGTTGAATGCGGGTGCGGATCAACCGGGTAGCCCCTATGCCATCGGTTCGCGCGATGGGGGGCACAGCGATGTGCATCCGGAACTTGGCAGCCTGGAAGACTTCCAGGCGCTGGTGGCGGCCGCCCATGCCCACGGGCTGGAAATCGCGCTGGATTTCGCGATCCAGTGTTCGCCCGATCATCCCTGGCTGAAACAGCACCCCGAGTGGTTCGCCTGGCGGGCGGACGGCTCGATGCGCTATGCCGAGAACCCGCCGAAGAAGTACGAGGACATCGTCAACGTCGACTTCTACAGCGAAGGGGCTGAGCCCGCCGAACAGGCCGCCCTGTGGGAAGCCCTGCGCGATGTCATCGTGTTCTGGTGCGAACAGGGTGTGCGCACATTCCGTGTCGACAATCCCCACACCAAGCCGCTGCCGTTCTGGGAATGGATGATTCAGGATGTGCAGTCCCAGCACCCCGATACCCTGTTCTTGTCCGAGGCATTCACGCGCCCGAAAATGATGTATCGCCTGGCCAAGGCGGGTTTCTCGCAGTCGTATACCTATTTCACGTGGCGCGAACAGAAGGACGAATTCGCCAAGTATCTGCTCGAGTTGAATGACACGCCGGCGCGTGACATTTTCCGGCCAAATTTTTTCGTCAACACGCCAGATATCAATCCTCGTTTTCTGCAACGATCCGGGCGTGCCGGGCACTTGATCCGCATGGCACTGGCCACGACCACTTCCGGTCTGTGGGGCGTGTACAGCGGTTTCGAGTTGTGCGAGGCCACGCCCATGCCGGGCAAGGAAGAGTATCTGGATTCGGAAAAGTACGAGGTGCGTGCCTGGGACTGGGATCGTCCGGGCAATATCGTGGCCGAGATTACGGCCATGAACCTCATACGGCGCCAGAATCCGGCCTTGCAAAGTCACCTCGGTCTGACGCTGCGCACGATATACAACGATCAGATTCTGCTGTTCACCAAGGCCACGCCTGAGCGCGATAACGTGGTCCTGGTGGCCATCAACATGGATCCGTTCAACACCCAGAGCGGAAACTTCGAGCTTCCATTGTGGGAGTTCGGTGTGCCTGACGATGGGGCCCTGCACATCAGCGATCTGGTCGCGGGCAACACCATCGTGTTGCGTGGCAAACATCAATCGATCACGCTTGCACCCGATCTGCCCTACGCCGTATGGCGACTCGACGGACCGGCATGACCGGCTGCCCTGCTCGGGTTGCCCGCGCCCAGCTGGGCGCGGGCGGTGAAGAACACTCGGAATACTCATGAAAAAACCGACGGATATGAACACCGCCAATATCGGCGACCCGCAGTGGTACAAGGACGCGGTGATTTACCAGTTGCATGTGAAGTCATTTTTCGATGCGAATAATGACGGCGTAGGCGACTTCGCAGGACTGATTGCAAAACTGGATTACATTGCCGCCCTCGGCGTGAACACGATCTGGCTGCTGCCCTTCTATCCCTCGCCACGCCGCGACGATGGCTATGACATTGCCGAATATCGCGGTGTGCATGAAGACTATGGCACCCTTGCCGATGTGCGCCGCTTCATACGTGCGGCCCACGACAAGGGCCTGCGTGTGATCACCGAGCTGGTGGTCAATCACACATCGGACCAGCACCCCTGGTTCCAGAAGGCCCGTCGCGCCAAGCCGGGCTCGGCGGCACGCGACTTTTATGTGTGGTCAGATACCGACCAGAAGTACGAAGGCACGCGCATCATTTTTCTGGACACCGAAAAATCCAACTGGACCTGGGACCCGGTCGCGGGCGCCTACTTCTGGCACAGGTTCTACTCGCACCAGCCCGATCTGAATTACGACAACCCGCAGGTGCTGAAGGAAGTGCTGTCGGTCATGCGCTTCTGGCTCGATCTGGGCGTGGATGGATTGCGCCTGGACGCCGTGCCCTACCTGATCGAGCGCGAAGGCACGAACAACGAGAACCTGCCCGAAACACATGACGTGCTGAAAAAAATCCGCACCGAAATCGAAATGCACTACCCGGGCCGCATGCTGCTGGCCGAGGCGAATCAGTGGCCCGAGGATGCACAGGAATACTTCGGCTCGGGCGACGAGTGCCACATGTCGTTCCATTTCCCCCTGATGCCGCGCATGTATATGGCCATTGCGCGTGGCGATCGCTTTCCCATCACCGACATCATGCGCCAGACGCCGGACATTCCGGAGCATTGCCAATGGGCGATATTTCTGCGCAACCACGACGAGCTGACCCTCGAGATGGTGACCAGCAGCGAGCGCGATTATCTGTGGGACGTATATGCCGCCGATCGGCGCGCACGGATCAACCTGGGCATTCGCAGGCGTCTGTCTCCGCTGCTGGAGCGCGATCGTCGCCGTATCGAACTGATGAACAGCCTGCTGCTGTCCATGCCGGGTACGCCCGTGGTGTATTACGGGGACGAGCTGGGCATGGGTGACAACATTCACCTGGGTGATCGTGATGGCGTGCGCACCCCGATGCAGTGGTCGCCCGACCGAAACGGCGGATTCTCCCGCGCCGACCCCGAGCGCCTGCCCCTGCCGGTGCTGATGGGGCCGCTTTACGGCTACGAAGCCGTCAACGTCGAGGCGCAGCAGCGCGACCCCCATTCGCTGCTGAACTGGACGCGCCGCATGCTGGCCAAACGCCAGCAGAGCCGTGTGTTCGGCCGTGGCAGCCTGACCTTCCTGTACCCGGGCAACCGCCGCATCCTGGCCTATCTGCGTGAATTCGAAGGCACCACCATTCTATGCGTGGCCAACCTGTCTGCCGCATCCCAACCGGTTGAGCTGGACCTTGCTTTGCTCAACGGCCGGGTACCGGTCGAACTGCTCGATGGCACGCCTTTCCCTGCGATCGGCGAGCTCCCCTATTTGCTCACCCTGCCACCTTACGGCTTTTATTGGTTCGACTTGAGCGAGCGCGCTCAGCCGCCAGACTGGCACGCCAACCTCCCGGAACAAATGCCTGAATACGTCACCCTCGTGCTGCGCGGCGCAGCCGGCTACAACCTGACCGAAGGTTCCCTTCGCACTTTGCGCGATGAAGTGCTGCCACGCTACCTGACACGCCAGCGCTGGTTCGCCAAGAACCACGCACCGACCCACGCCGAACCGGTCTATGCCACCGCGCTTGCCGGTGCCCAGGAAGCGTTCCTGGCTGAATTCAGTGTGCAGACGGCCGAGGGCGCATCACGCTACTTTCTGCCGCTGGCGCTGCTTTGGACCGAGACGGTGCCCGCCATGTCGCAGCAGTATGCGCTGGCGCGGGTGCGCCGCGGGCCAGAAATCGGGGTAGTGACCGACGCCTATAGCCTGAAAAGCTTCGCTCATGCCCTGCTGGACAACCTGAAGGCTGCGAAAACGATCGAGGTGCCCACTGCCCAGGGGAAAGTGACGTTGTCGTTCCTGCCCGAGGTCGGGCTGGGTGAGATCGACATCGAGCCCGATGCCGACGTCAAATGGTTCCTGGGCGAGCAATCGAACAGCTCCATGACGATCGGTGGCAAGCTCATGATGAAGCTGGTGCGCCGCCTGGCCGAGGGCGTGCATCCCGAGGCGGAAATGACCCGACGCCTGACCCGCGTGGGCTATGCCAACTGTGCTGCCCTGCTGGGCGAGCTGGTGCGCGAGGATGACCAGGGCGGTCACGCCACGCTGGCACTGGTGCATGCCAATGTGCCCAACCAGGGCGACGCCTGGAGCTGGACGTCGAATTACCTGGACCAGGTGCTGCAACCCGCCGCTCTGACCCAGCAGAGCATCGAACAGTTCAACGACGAACTGGGTGGCTACTCGACCGTGGCTGCCGCCATCGGGCGTCGCCTGGGTCAGTTGCACGATGCACTGGCGCTGCCCACCGACGATACGGCCTTTGCACCCGAGCGGGCCACGGCCGCCGATGCGCAGGCCTGGGCCGACGATATCGTGCTGATGCTGGATCGGGCGCGCCAGGCATTGGAGACGGCCACACCTGCGGGCGAAGGCGCAGTTGCCCGCGACGTTGTGCTGTCATCGGGCCGCAGCCTTGATGCGGCCGTGCGACGGCTGGCCGAACGCATGGCCGGCACGCTGCGCATCCGCATCCATGGCGACTTCCACCTCGGTCAGGTGCTGGTCTCCCAGGGCGACGCCTACCTGATCGATTTCGAGGGCGAACCGGCACGCAGCATGGCCGAGCGCCGGGCCAAGAACACGCCCCTGCGCGATGTGGCGGGGCTGCTGCGCTCGTTCGACTACGCCCGCGCCGCTTTCCTGGACAAGACCCGATCGCTGGAAGGCGCGACCGGCGAGGTGTCCCCGTCCGAGCAGGCGCATCGCGACCTGCGCGCCACCCTGCTCGACCGCTTCCGCGACAATGCCGGCGAGGCGTTTCTCACCGCCTATCGCGAGCAGGCGGCGGCCAGCGCGAACACCTGGATCGATCCCGACACGCTGGACTTGCTGCTGCCCCTGGCCTTGCTGGAAAAAGCAGCCTATGAAGTGGTCTATGAAGCGTCGCATCGCCCGGCCTGGCTGAGCATTCCGCTCACCGGCCTGGCCGATCTGGCCACGCGCATCCTGACCACCGATTCCACCACGGAAAAATAACGACATGAGTGCATCCAAAACCAACGAGACTTCTGCCAAAAAGACGGCGGTGAAAAAGGCCGCGGCGTCTGGCAGCAAGGTCGCCAAGCAGGCTGGCGAGGCCGACGTCAAGGCCGAGAAGGCTGTCAAAAAGACGGCCGCCGGCGGTAAAGCCGTCAAAGATGCCGGCAAACCCGGCGCTGCCGCCAAGGAAAGCGGTGCGACGCAGCTTGCCGGTAAGACCCGGCGCGCAGCAGCCGAACTGGCCGCTGACAACGTGACGGTTGCGAAACCCAAAAAGGCAGCCACGAAAAAAGCTGGTGGCGACTCCGTCAAGGTGGCCGGCAGCGTGGCCAGCGACGACGCCGTCACGGCGCCCGTGAAGGTCGCGGGCAAGCCCGCTGCTTCGGCGCCTAAGGCCTTGCGCCGCGCAGTACGCGAACCGGACACGTCGCCGCCGTCGACACCGACCGTTGCCGAGCCGGTATCCTCCCTCGATTCGGGTGCATCAACGCCCGCCTCCTCTGATCCGGTCTCCGACATGTCCCAGCAAAACCCCGCCCCTCCGACTGATCTCGATCTGGACGCCATCGTGCGCGACGTCGATCTGGACGCCCTGCTCGTGGCGCGCCACCCCGACCCCTTCCGGGTGCTGGGCGTGCGCGACGCGGGCCACGGCGCAGCACTGCGCGTGTTCGTGCCGGGCGCGAGTGCCGTCGCTTTCACGCCCGCCGGCGGTTCCGAACCCACCCCGTTGCTCGCCGTGCGCGACGGTCTGTTCATCGGTGCCTGCAACGAGCAGGGGCCGCACTATCAACTCCACATCTCCTGGCCTGAAGGGCATTTCGTGACCGAAGACTCCTACGCATTTGCCCCCATCATCAGCGAAGACGACCTGACAGCGCTGGCCGAAGGCCGCCACCCGCGCCCCGAAAACGTGCTGGGTGCACATGTGGACACCCTGGAAGGGGTAGATGGCGTTCGTTTTGCCGTGTGGGCCCCGAACGCGCAGCGTGTGTCGGTCATCGGCGATTTCAATGGCTGGGACGGTCGTCGTCACCCCATGCGTTTGCGCCACCGGGCGGGCGTCTGGGAGATTTTTGTGCCCCGCGCAACGGCCGGCGCACGCTACAAGTTCGAACTGGTCAGCGCCCAGGGCGAGCTGTTGCCTGCACGTGCCGACCCCATGGCCCGCCGTTCGGAACTGGCGCCAGCCACTGCATCCATCGTGGCGCAGCCTGACACCTACGTCTGGCAGGACGCGGAATGGATGGCGCATCGCGAGGGCCGCCATGCCGTGACGGCTCCGCTTTCCATCTATGAAGTGCATCTGGGCTCGTGGCTGCACGACGACGTGCGACCCGGCCACGCCTGGGACGATCTGGGCGACCGCTTGATCGAGTATGTGCGGGCCATGGGCTTTACGCACATCGAACTCATGCCGATCATGGAACATCCCTTCGGCGGCTCCTGGGGGTATCAACCCCTGGGCATGTTCGCGCCCACTGCGCGCTACGGCACGCCCGAGCGCTTTGCCGCCTTCGTTGACCGTTGCCACCAGGCCGGCATCGGCGTCATTCTGGACTGGGTGCCTGCGCACTTCCCCAACGATGCGCATGGCCTGACGCTCTTTGACGGCACCGCGCTTTACGAATATGCGGACCCGCGTGAGGGTTTCCACCCCGACTGGAACACCATGATCTACAACCTCGGGCGTAACGAGGTTCGTAACTTCATGATCGCCAGCGGGTTGTTCTGGCTGCGCGAGTTCCACATCGACGGTCTGCGCGTCGATGCTGTGGCCTCCATGCTTTACCGCGACTACAGTCGCAAGGCCGGCGAGTGGATTCCCAACCAGTATGGCGGACGCGAGAACCTGGAGAGCGTAGATTTCCTGCGCGCATTGAACACCATCGTTCGCCGCGAGGTGCCTGGTGCCATGATGATCGCCGAAGAGTCCACAGCCTGGCCCGGCGTGACTGACCTGGCCGAAAACGGTGGCCTGGGGTTCCACTACAAATGGAACATGGGGTGGATGCACGACACGCTGAAGTATGTCGAATGCGAACCGATCTATCGTCAGCACCACCACAATGACCTGACCTTCGGCATGGTCTATGCCTATTCGGAAAAATTCATCCTGCCGCTCTCGCACGATGAGATCGTGCATGGCAAGGGCTCCCTGCTGGCCAAGATGCCGGGCGACAACTGGCAGAAGTTCGCTACGCTGCGCGCCTATTTCGGTTTCATGTTCACCCACCCTGGCAAAAAGCTGCTGTTCATGGGCAACGAGCTGGCGCAGGGGCACGAATGGAACCACGACGGCCAGCTGGACTGGAATGCGCTGAATGATCCCCTGCACCAGGGTGTGCAAAGCACGGTGCGGGATCTGAACCATCTGTATCGCGAATTGCCCGCGCTGCACTGCCACGATTGCGATCCGTCAGGCTTTGCCTGGGTCATCGGCGACGATGCGCAAAACAGCGTGGCCGCCTATCTGCGTCTGCAAGGTGATGCCGTGGTGCTGGTGGTCTGCAACATGACACCGGTACCGCGCGAGGGCTACCGCATCGGTGTGCCCCATGGCGGGCGCTGGGTCGAAAGGTTGAATACCGATGCGTCACTCTATGGCGGTTCAGGCATGGGCAACGCGGGCGCTGCCCATACCGACGACGTTGCCGCACACGGGCAGCCTCACTCTGTTTCGCTAGTGCTGCCCCCCCTGTCCACGCTTATTTTCGAGTATCAGAGGTAAACAGACCATGCGCGCTACATTGCCTGATCGTCTGCACCCCGGCTTGCCGTACCCACTGGGCGCAACCAATGACGGGTTGGGGGTGAATTTTGCAGTGTTTTCGGCACACGCCAGCAAAATAGAGCTGTGCATATTCGACTCCCGGGGCCGCAAAGAGCTGCGGCGCTATCCCCTGCCCGAATGCACCGATGAAATCTGGCATGGCTACCTGCCTGATGTCGGGCCGGGACTGGTCTATGGCCTGCGCGCCTACGGGCCTTACGACCCCAAGAACGGCCATCGTTTCAACCCGCATAAATTGCTGCTGGATCCCTACGCGCGGGAATTGATCGGCACCATGCGCTGGTCCGACGCGCTTTGCGGTTATCGCGTGGGTCACAGCAAGGCCGACCTGAGCTTCGACCGGCGTGATAGCGCACCGGCCATGGCCAAGGCGGTCGTGGTCGACGACACGTTCAACTGGGGCCAGAGCGATCGCCCCAAGCGCGCGTGGGAAGACAGCATTATTTACGAGGCCCACATGCGTGGCGTGTCCATGCAGCGCGACGACGTGCGCAGCGACATCCGTGGCACGGCGCAGGCCCTGTCCAATCCGCGCTTCATCGATCATCTGCACAAAATCGGAGTCACCACGCTGGAGCTCCTGCCGGTTCACGCCTTTGTGCAGGATCACTTTCTGCAGGTGAAAAATCTGCGTAACTACTGGGGCTACAACACGCTGGCCTATTTCGCACCGGAACCGCAGTATCTGGGGCGGGGTGGAACCAATGACCTGCGCATGGCCATTCGACGGTTGCAGGCAGCCGGCATCGAGGTGGTACTGGATGTGGTCTACAACCACACCTGCGAAGGCAGCGAGATGGGGCCGACCATGTCCTGGCGCGGACTCGATAACGCCAGTTATTACCGCCTGCTGCCCGAAGACCCCCGCTACTACATTAATGACACGGGGTGCGGCAACACGGTCAATCTCTCGCATCCCCGTGTGCTGCAGATGGTGATGGACTCGCTGCGCTATTGGGCCACCTCCTATCGCGTCGATGGATTCAGATTCGACCTGGGCGTCACACTGGGCCGTGAACAGACGGGCTTCGATCCAGGCTCGGGCTTTTTCGATGCCATCCTGCAGGATCCCCTGCTTTCGCGGCTGAAGCTGATTTCCGAACCCTGGGACATTGGCCCGGATGGCTACCAGCTGGGGCGTCATCCGCCGGGTTTTGCCGAATGGAACGACAAGTTCCGCGACAACACGCGCCGATTCTGGCGCGGTGACGAGGGCCAGCGTGGTGAACTCGCCGGACGGCTGATGGGTTCGCCCGAACTTTTCGACCGCCGCCACCGCCGGCCCTGGGCGTCGGTGAACTTCGTGGCCTCGCACGATGGGTTCACAACACACGACATCACCAGCTACGAAACCAAACACAACCAGGCCAACGGCGAAGACAATCGCGACGGGCATGGCGAGAATTTCAGCCGCAATTGGGGTGTAGAAGGCCCGACCCAGGACGCAGCGATTCTGGCGCAACGCGCCCGCATCCAGCGCGCCCTGCTGGCCACTACGCTACTGGCCCACGGCACACCGATGTTGCTGGCAGGCGACGAATTTGCCAATAGCCAGGACGGCAATAACAACGCCTACTGCCAGGACAACGCCACGTCCTGGCTGGACTGGAAACAGGCGAACACCCCGGCCGGCGAATCCCTGATCCGATTCATGGGTCGCGTCGGTCATTTGCGCCATCGCCACCCATCGGTGCGCATCTCGCGCTTCCTGGATGGCGGTCGTCTCATCGCACCCGGCGTGACGGCAATTGCCTGGTATGACATCGATGGACACGGCATGAGCCAGTCGGCATGGGACGATCCCCAGGGTCGGGTACTCGCCTTGCGACGTGCTGCCGATCATCCCGAAGACGACACGGTCGACATCACCTTGACCCTGCTCAACGCCAGCGATGCCGACATTGCTTTCAAGCTGCCCGAACCCCGCCTGCAATGGCGATGTGTGCTGGACAGCGCCCGGCCCGACGAGCCGGACTGGATGGTCGAGCAGGAGCATGTCGTGGTGCAGGCGCACAGTCTGGTGCTGTTGTCGGGCAACCTAATAGAGAATGCGGAGCAACAGGCATGATGCAATACACACACGGACCGCAGGTCCAGCACGATGGCACGACCCGATTCACGCTGTGGGCGCCTAATGCCCAGAGCGTGGACATCGTGCTGAACGACGCAGGTGCCCAACCCATGACGCGCGACGCAGGCGGTTTCTTCGCCATCACCCTGCCCGCGCCGCCCGGCACGCTGTATCGCTTTCGCATCGACGGAAAGCTGGATGTGCCCGACCCCGCATCGCGTCGCCAGGATGACGATGTGCACGACCCCAGCGTGGTCACGGCCCAGGACAGCTATCCCTGGCAAAACCTGGACTGGCAGGGGCGTCCCTGGCACGAGACGGTGCTGTACGAACTGCACCCTGGCCTGCACGGTGGCTACACCGGCATCGAGGCCCGCCTGCCGGCGCTGGCGCAACTGGGCGTGACGGCGATCGAACTGATGCCCATCGCCGATTTCCCTGGCGCGCGCAATTGGGGCTATGACGGCGTACTGCCCTATGCACCCGATACCGCCTATGGCACGGCCGACGAGCTCAAGCACCTGATCGATACCGCCCATGGCCTGGGCATCATGGTGTTCCTCGATGTCGTGTACAACCACTTCGGTCCCGACGGCAATTATCTGTCGGCTTATGCTGCAGACTTTTTCGACGCCTCTGCGCAAACGCCGTGGGGCCCGGCCATCGATTTTTCGCGGCCTCAGGTGCGCCAGTTTTTTTCTGAAAACGCCCTGTACTGGATCAACGAGTTTCGCTTCGACGGGCTGCGCCTGGACGCGGTGCATGCCATCATCGATCAGGCGTGGCTGCCCGAAATGGCTGCCTTCGTGCGCGCCAATGTCGCGCCGGGGCGTCAGGTTCACCTGGTCCTGGAAAATGAAGGCAACACGGCCTCGCCGTTGACCGCAGGCTTTGATGCCCAGTGGAACGACGACGCCCACCACGTCCTGCATCACCTGCTGACCGACGAAACGCGCGCTTACTACTCGGACTTCTCTGATGACGCCACTGGCAAACTCGCCCGTGTGCTGGCCGAAGGCTTTGTCTATCAGGGCGACCCGTCGCCGTTTCACGATGGTGAACCGCGCGGCGAGATCAGTGCCCATCTGCCACCGACCGCATTCGTTCTGTTTCTGCAAAACCATGACCAGATCGGCAACCGTGCCTTCGGCGAGCGCCTGACCGAACTGCTTGCCGATCGCCCCGATGCCCTGCGCGCGGCAGCCGCCATGCAGTTGCTCTGCCCGCATATTCCCCTGATTTTCATGGGCGAAGAACGTGGGGTGACCTCGCCATTCCTGTATTTCACCAGTCACTCCGAACCCGATCTGGTGCGCGCCGTGCGTGATGGCCGGCGGCGCGAGTTCGCAGGTTTCAACGACTTCGCCGACGAGCAGACCTTAGCCAGCATTCCCGATCCCAACGAGGAAGAGACCTACGAGCGTTCGCGCGCCGATCTGCCCGACAGCGATCCCGGCGCGGCGCGATGGCTTGCGTTCTACCGCATGCTGCTCGAACTGCGACGCGACCGGATCACGCCCGGGCTGCCGGGTGCCGTGAGCATGGGGGCCGAGGTACTCGGTCACGCCGCCGTGTGCGCGCGCTGGCGTCTGGGTAACAACAAGGTTCTCACGCTTTATGTGAACCTGGGCTCCGGTGAACTGGCGTCGGATCGCCTGGCCGATGAATACGACCCGCTGGCCGAGGTGATTTTCGAAAGCGCCCCCGGTGCGGATGCGCAGCTGCGCGCCGCCCAGTTGCCTGCGCACACTGTCGTTGCTTTGCTTAAACACGAGTAACTCATGACGTCCGAATCGCTTCCCCCGCAGGACTTGCGCAAGTTGGCCCAGGCTGCGGGCATTGCCGTGCAGTGGCGCGACGCCCAGGGCCAGCCCAAAACGGTGTCCAGCGACGTGCTGCTTCCTTTTCTGGCAGCCATGGACCTACCCGCCCATGACAATGCCCAACTGCAGGCCAGCCTGCAACGCGTGCGTGAACAACCTGCTGACGGTCCTCTGCTGATTGGGCGTGCAGGGGCTGAACTCACGTTGAACGCACGCCCGGGCCACTGGACGATCGAGTTCGACAATGGTGCCCCACCCGTGCAGGGGCAGGCGCATGCACACGGTGGCGAGCGTATCAGCCTGACCCTGCCCGCCCAGCCGGGCTATCACCGCCTCTTGCTCGGCGACAAAATGTGGGAACTCGCCATCGCGCCCGCCCGAGCCCCATCGGTAGACGATATTGCCGGTCGGGCGGGCACTCGCATCTGGGGTCCGGTGGCCCAGCTCTACAGCCTGCGCCGACAACACGGTGGCGACGCTGCACGCGCGAACGGCTTCGGCGACTTTGGTGCGCTGGCTGACCTTGCGCAACGCGCGGCTTCGCAAGGCGCCGATGCCCTGGCGATCAGTCCGGTGCATGCCATGTTCGCGGCCAACCCAGGTGCCTACAGCCCGTATGGCCCGTCCAGCCGTCTGTTTCTGAACGCTGCCTACGCTGACCCGGCCGAGCTGTTCGGCCTGCCAGCCGTCAATCAGGCCATTGCCAGCCTGGGCTGCGCCGAAGCCGTGCTGGCAATGGATGCGAGCGAGTTCATCGACTGGCCGCAGGCCAACCGTATGCGCTATTCAATCATGCGTCATCTCTTCGACAGCGCCTATGCTCAGGGCGCACGGCCGGCCTGGCACGACGACTTCGAGGCGTTCATCGCCCAGGGCGGTCAGACCTTGCAGCGCCATGCGCGCTTCGAAACGCTGCACGCCGAGCACGTCCGCACGACGGGTCGGTTCGATGGCTGGCGTGGCTGGCCCTCGGCCTGGCAAGACCCGGACAGCCCGTCGGTCGAACGGTTCGCCGCCGAGCACGCGCACGATGTGCGCTTTCACGCATTCGGACAATGGCTGGCCGCCCGCGGTCTGGGCGCCGCGCAAGCCATGGCACGACGCTGCGGCATGCGTGTGGGGTTGATTGCCGACCTGGCCGTGGGTACCGACCCCGGCGGTAGCCACGCCTGGAGCCGGCAGCGTGATTTGCTCAACGGATTGTCCAGTGGCGCCCCGCCCGATATCTACAACACGCTCGGCCAGGGTTGGGGCCTGACGGCCTTCTCACCTGCAGCCCTGAAAGCCAATGGCTATCGTGCATTCATCGAAATGCTGCGGGCGGTGCTCGCGCATGCCGGTGGCATTCGCATCGATCACGTGCTGGGACTGGCCCGCACCTGGCTGGTGCCCGACGGCAACAAACCTGCCGACGGGGCCTATCTGCAGTTCCCGCTGCAGGACATGCTCAACCTGATCGCGCTGGAAGCCTGGCGTCACCAGGCGATCGTCATCGGTGAAAACCTGGGCACCGTGCCCGATGGCTTTAACGAGACCATCAGCACCGCAGGCATGCTGGGCATGAACGTGCTGCTGTTCGAGCGCGATTACGATGGTGGCGTGCGCCCCGCGCCCTTCGTCTCAGCCTCGTGCTGGCCCCGCGACTATCTGGCCACATCCACCACGCACGATTTGCCAACGCTGGCCGGCTGGTGGGCCGAGCGCGACCTGGACTGGAAGGTCAAACTCGACCTTCTGAGCCCCGAGCAGTCGGAATCAGCCTTGCGGGAGGAACGACAGGGCGACCGTCGGGCCATGGCCGATGCCTTGGCCACCCTGCCCGGCGAGCCGCCCGTCACGCCCGACGATCCCGTTGCCCCGGTTGACGCCATGTTGCGCTGGACCTGCAGCGGCCCTCAACCGCTGGCACTGATTCCACTGGAAGATCTGCTGCATCTGGTCGAGCAGCCCAACATTCCCGGCACCATCGATACCCACCCCAATTGGCGGCGCAGGTTGCCCGCCACCACCGACACGTTGTTCGACCAACCCGAAACGCGCGCCGCCGTTGCCGCCATCACTTCAGTCCGGAGCCGTTCATGAGCATTCCTCGCGCCACTGCGCGCCTGCAGTTCCATCCCGAGTTCACACTCGACGATGCCACCCGCCGGGTGCCCTACTACGCTGACCTGGGAGTCAGCCACCTGTATGCGTCGCCCCTAGCCACCGCACGCCCGGGCTCCACCCACGGCTATGACGTGATCGACCACACCCAAATCAATCCCGCGCTGGGCGGTGAGCCTGCGCTGGAAAAGCTGGTGCACACGCTGCGCGCGCACGATATGGGACTGATCCTGGATATCGTGCCCAATCACATGGCCACGCATGCCGAGAACCGCTGGTGGTGGAGTGTGTGGGAACACGGCCCCGACAGCCCCTATGCCCACTATTTCGATATCGACTGGAACAGTCGCGATAGCGCCCTGACGGGCAAGATCCTGGCGCCTTTTCTGGGCAAGCCCTATGGCCAGGCACTGGAAGATGGCGACCTTCGCCTGGACTACGACACCGACCGCAACGCGTTCATCATTCGTGCACACGACAACCCCTACCCGGTTGCAGCCGGCACGCTGGATGACGGCGGACAACCCGCGCCGCAGGTGATTGCGGCCCATGACCCGACAGACACAGAAGGTCGCGCCCGTCTGCACGCGTTGCTGGAGCAGCAGTTCTACCGCCTGGCCTGGTGGCGTTGCGCGCCTGAGGAAATCAACTGGCGCCGGTTCTTTGAAGTGAGTGAACTGGCGGGCGTGTGCGTGGAACGCGATGACGTGTTCGACGCCGTGCATGCGCTGACCTTCGACCTTTACGCGCGTGGTTTGATAGACGGTGTGCGCGTCGATCACGTCGATGGCGTGGCCGACCCGATCGGCTACTGCGCCAAGCTGCGCGAGCGCTTGCTGGCGCTGACCTCGCAGCGTCCCGGCGAGCTGGCCCGCGACGAGCCCTACGTCATCATCGAGAAAATTCTGGCCAACGATGAAACGCTGGATGCTCGCTGGCAGGTGCATGGCACCACCGGCTATGAATTCATGAGTCAGGTCAATGCGGC
>Ga0075364_10000398_pt1 | contig 21738 bp, 22 predicted proteins | sample EndMetdeltDD1764_FD_71517 | JGI IMG/M metagenome (GOLD analysis project Ga0075364, IMG submission 71517) | Populus endosphere microbial communities from Tennessee, USA - Endosphere MetaG P. deltoides DD176-4 | ecosystem: Host-associated > Plants > Roots > Endosphere | place: USA: Tennessee...
GCCCATCGCACCCGCCATCGTCCAGCACACCGCCGCTGCGGGAGAGCTCAGACGCCGTCGCGCTGGAGGATGACGACGCCGGAGGGGGTGCCGCCGCCGGTTGCGACGACAGCGGTGTCGGCTTTGGCGATCTGGCGCGCGCCCGCTTCGTGGCGCAGTTGCGTGACGGCCTCGTAGAAGAAGCCCATCCCATGGGTGCGGCCCTCGGAGAGCTGCCCGCCGTGCGGGTTGAGCGGCAGCCGTCCGTCACGAGCGATGGCGCGGCCGTCGTCGATCCAGTCCTTGGCCTCGCCGAGTCCACAGAACCCGAGCGCCTCGATCCACGTGATGGCGTTGAACGAGAAGCCGTCGTAGAGCAACGCGACGTCGATGTCGTCGGGCGTCAGTGCTGAGCGGGTCCACAGATGAGTGGACTGCCCGATCACCTGCGGCTCGTGGGTGACGGTGTCCTGGTCCCACGACATGCGCTCGGTGATCTGGGTGCCCGCGGCTTCGATGCGGATGGCCGGCTTGGGCAGGTCGCCGGCCACCGAGGCGTCGCTGACGATGAGGGCGATCGCTCCGTCACACGGAACGTCGCAGTCGAACAGCCCGAACGGTGTGCTCACCATCCGTGCCTCCATGTAGTCGTCCATCGTCATCGGGTCGCGGTAGATCGCGACCGGGTTGAGGCCTGCGTTCGTGCGGTTGTTGATCGCGACGCGACCCAGCAGTTCACGCGTGGCGCCGTAGCGGTGGAGGTACTGGGTCGCGTTCATGCCGATCCAGTTCGCCGCGCTCATCGCGCCGTACGGGCTGCGCCACTCGAACCCGTTCAAGGCCCGACCGCCACCGCCGCTGAGGCGCAACTGTGACGCCGTCGACTGCCACACCGTGCGGAAGCACAGCACGTGGCGGCACAGACCTGTGGCGACCGCCATCATCGCGTTCAACACCGAGCCTCCGGGCCCGGGGATCTCGCTGCCGCCACTGATCCAGGTCGGCCTCAGGCGCAGCGCCTCCTCGACGGACGTGATGCCGCCTTCGCCGAAGCCCATCTCGTAGCCGCCGCTGCCCGGATAGGTCGCCATGCCGTCGATGTCCCCGGGCGTGAGGCCGGCATCGGCGATGGCTTGCAGACAGGCGTCGACCGTCAGCGAAATCGGGTCCACCATCAGCCGCCGCCCGATCGCAGAGCGACCGATTCCGGAGATCACCGACTTGTGCTCGTACCGCTCGGTGGTCAGCGGCGCGCGAGGGATCGGCCGCGACGGCTCAGCAACCCGGTCGATCGGATCAGTCGCACCCGTCGGCTCGAACAGTGGCAGCCAGATGTCGTCGATGTGCTCGAAGCGGACCTGTACTTCCATCCCGATGTGAACGGCATCCGGTTCGCACCCGAGGATGTTCGTGGTGAGGTGGATCGCCGGATCCTCGGCGAGCGCGACGTTGGCGATCACGTACGGCGGGTCGAATCCGGGCAACCACTGCTGATGGTTGACGGTGAAGCCGATGACCGTCGCCCGCCCGCTCATCGCCCGTGGCGAGTGTCGCTTGCTCCGACAGACAGGGCAGATCGGTGCCGGGGGTTGCACCAGGGCGTCGCACTCGTCGCAACCTTGGATGCGCAGCGTGCCGTCGGCGCCCGACGTCCAGAACCATTCGTTCCAGGGGAGCAGCTTCGGCAGCGGGCGAGTTGGCCTGGTCAGATCTGGCACAGTCACATTCTGCCGCTGAGGAAGTTCGTGATCCCAGTGGCCGGTGGAAACGACTCGGTGAGACCCGAGCTGAAGTAGCCCGCGTCGGTGACGAGGGTGATGCCCGTGATGGCTGCGGCGGCCTTGCTGCACAGGAACACGAGGGGGTATGCCTGCTCCAGCGGGGTCGACGGCTGGATGCCCGTCTCAGCGCGGTAGTCGGAACCGAAACCGAGCCAGGTCGCGGCATTGGCCTGGGCCAGCGGCGTGTCGGTCGGGCCGGGCAGGATCGCGTTGATGCGGATGCCCTTCTTCAACAGTTCGAACGCCTCGTGGGCGACGTAGGTGTTCACGGCCTGCTTGCTCCACCGGTAGTCGGCCTTGCCGTTGGCGTGGCACCACGCCGCGGCCTCGTCGAAGTCCTGGATCTTCAAGTACTCGAGCAGCTCGGGCAACGCGGCCTGATCCCATCCCAGTCCGCCTGCCGATGAGATCAGCCCGATCGCCGAGCCGCGGCCGAGCATCTCGGCCTCGATCATCTTGTTGATCATGTGCCGGTGGCCGATGAAGTTGATCCGCTCGATGCCCGGTGTGCCGTCGGCGACACCCGCGCAGGAGAACAAGGCATCCACTCGGCCGCCGCACTCGGCGACCGCGGCCTCGATCGAGGCCTTGTCGGCAAGATCGACGCGGATCGACGTGGCGCCGGGGAGGTCGACATCGACCCGGTCCATGGCCACGACCTCGGCGCCCGCGTCCTGCGCAAGGCGGGCGACAGCGTTGCCCATTCCGGTCGCGGCACCGACGACGACGACACGCGTTCCGTCGTATTTGAACGCATCGAACAGGGACATGTTGGGACTCCTCGACTCGTGGGAAATGTGATCAGCCGACGACGACGGGCAGCTTGTCCCACCCGCGAACCGTCGACGTCCGGGCGCTGACTGCACCATCCATGTCGACGGTCCAGTCGGGGAACCGCTGTAGCACCTCGTCGAGCGCGACCCGAGCTTCCAGGCGGGCCAATGCCGCGCCGAGGCAGAAGTGGATGCCGTAGCCGAACGACAGGTGATGGTCGATCTTGCGATGGATGTCGAACTGGTCGCCGTTCGGGAACTTGCGCTCGTCGCGGTTGCCCGATCCGTTGATCAGCAAGATCGCGCTGCCCTTGGGAACGGTGCGGCCGTGGTACTCGACATCCTCGGCGACGTACCGGGCCTGGATCGGCGACGGTGCCTCGAAACGCAGGACTTCCTCGATCGTCTGCGGCACGAGCGCGCGATCGGCGGCGACCTCGCGCCGCTGATCGGGATGGTCGGACAGCACCTTGCCTGTCCAGCTGATCAGCTTGGTGGTGGTCTCGTTGCCGGCCGACGCGAGCAGCCGCACGTACCCGAGCACCTCGTCGCGGGTGAGCCGCCGGCGGACGCCGGTGTGGTCCTCGAACTCGGCCTGGATCAGGTCGGTCATCAGGTCGTTCGAGGGGTTCTTGGCCCGCCAGTCGAGGTACTCGCCGAAGTTGCCCTCAGCCGCCGCCCCGCTCGCCGCGGCGAGGTCGGTGACGTCCGGCATCTCACCCGCGTCGAGGCGAAGTCCTTCGTCGATCCCGTCGCGGAGCGATTGCTGATCCTCTTCCGGGATGCCGAGCAGCATGCCGATCACGCGCATCGGCATCTTCGCCCCCAGATCGACGACGAAGTCGAAGCGATCGGAACCCATCAGCGGGTCGAGCGAATCGGCGCAGAACTTGCGCACCTGAGGCTCGATCGCATTCATCCTCTTCGGCGTGAACACGCGGGAGAGCAGGCCGCGGTAGCACTCGTGGCTCGGCGGATCCTCGAAGATCACCATCCCGATCGGGAGGTCGGCGTTCATCTTGATCAGCTCGAGGATCGTGCCCTTGCTGGAGATCAGCCGGCCCCAGTCCTTCAGTCCGGCCTCGACATCCGCGAACCTGCTGATCGCGTAGAAGTCGTACTTCTCGTTGTAGAACAGCGGCTGCTCGTCGCGCATCCGCTTCCAGATCGGGTACGGGTCGGCGTCGATCTCGAAGTCGTACGGGTCGTAGTACACCTCGGTGCCGCTGTTGTCGGTGGTGGCGCTCACTGGGGGTCCTCTTGCCGTGAATCCTCTTGGATGGAGATCGCTTGCTTCGGGCAGTTGCGGATCGCCTCGACGATCTTGGGGCGGAGGGCCTCATCGGGCGTCTCGTCGAGCACGTGCAGGACGTCATCGTCGTCGAGGTCGAATATCTCCGGGGCGATTCCCATGCACAGGGCGTTGCTCTCGCACAGACGCATGTCGACTACAACTCGCATGAGGCCGGAGGATATCATGAATCTCTGATACGGAGAAGGTCGTTTCCGTTTGTATCCCAGGGAGTGGAACATGACCGAGGCAGAGATGTCCGACATCATCGAGGTCGAGCAGTTGTTGGCCCGATACGCCGTCGGCATGTCCCAGGACGACATCGACACGGTGGTCGACGTGTTCACCCCGGATGGCACGTACAGCGCCTTCGGCGACACGTACCCGCTCGTCGACTTCCCTCGTCTCGTCGCGGCGGCACCGAAGGGCCTGTTCCTCACCGGCACGCCACTGCTCGAGCTCGATGGCGAGGCCGGCACCGGCAGTGGCACGCAGACCCTGTGCTTCATCGACCAGACCAACCACAACATGCGCATCGGCTACTACCGCGACACGTACCGGCGGGGGCCGAACGGCTGGCGGCTGCAAACACGGTCGATGACGTTCCTCCGCCGGAGTGGCGATCGAGATTCGGGGCGGGCCCACGACCCGACACGCCCCGAGCCCACCGCCCGGTGACCGATCGCTGACTGGCATCTCCGTCGGATTGCCGGCGTTCCTCATCACATGCTCCGCCAGCCCCTGGTCGGCGGGTCTGTGACGGTTTGCTGTAACGGTTGGGGGTGTCTTTCGCTCTATTCGATGCGATGATTTCCAAGACCGGGATTTCGCATGAGAAGGAGATGAGCATGAGCACCGAACGAGCTGTCCTCGCAGGAGGATGCTTCTGGGGGATGCAAGATCTGATCCGCAAGCGGCCGGGAGTGATCTCGACACGGGTCGGCTACACCGGCGGCGACGTCGCCAACGCGACCTACCGCAACCACGGCTCGCACGCCGAGGCGATCGAGATCACGTTCGACCCCGAGCAGGAGTCGTTCCGCGGCCTGCTCGAGTTCTTCTTCCAGATCCACGATCCCACCACCAAGAACCGCCAGGGCAACGATGTCGGTGCCAGCTACCGCTCCGCGATCTTCTACACCAACGACGAGCAGCGCGCGACCGCCGAGGACACCATCGCCGACGTCGAGGCCTCGGGCCTGTGGCCCGGCAAGGTCGTGACCGAGGTTGTCCCGGAAGGCCCGTTCTGGGAGGCCGAGCCGGAGCACCAGGACTACCTGCTGCGCTACCCGAACGGGTACACCTGCCACTTCGTGCGCCCCAACTGGAAGCTGCCCCGCCGCGAGGCGAACGCGTAGCAAACCCGTCGCTTCCGCCGGGTCACGAGCGGGGCGGCGACGGGTGCCAGGATGTCCGCCGTGCAGATCGCAATGACCCTTCCAACGATGTTGCCCCACGGGCGGGCGGAGACGACGACCTGGTGCCGAGCCATCGACGAAGGCCCGTACTCCAGCCTGGCGGTGCCCGAACGAATCACGTATTCGAGCCACTCGATGATGGTCGAGTTGGCGGCCGCCGCCGCGCTCACCGAACGGGTGCGGCTGTGGTCGACGGTCATCGTTCTCCCTGCGCACGATGCGGTGCGGGTGGCCAAGGACTTCGCGTCGATCGATCAGCTGTCGGGTGGCCGGCTGACGGTCGGCGTGGGCGTCGGCGGTCGTGAGCACGACTACCGTGCGATCGGCGGCGACTTCTCGCATCGTTGGCAGCGGATGGACGACCAGGTCGCGACCATGCGCTCGATCTGGGCCGAGGAGCCGCCGTTCGAGGGCGCCGACCCGGTCGGACCACCTCCGGTCCAGGCCGGCGGGCCACCGCTGGTCGCCGGGGTGATGGGACCCAAGGCGTTGGCCCGTGCAGCGCAGTGGGCTGCCGGTGTCGACGATCCGACGTCGATCGCGGCTGTCGACCGCGACGCCCTGCGCGTGCGCCGGGAGATGGTGGAGGCTGCCTGGCAGGCGGCGGGGCGCGCCGACCGGCCACACTTCTCGGCCAGTCTCTGGTACGCGCTCGGCTCCGATGCTTCCACCCAACTCGGCGACTACATCTTCAACTACATGAAGATCTTCGACGCCGGCTTCGCTCGCCAGATGGCCGAGGCCGCGCCGGTCTCGTCAGCGTCGGCGCTTCGGGACGCTGTCGCTGCGGCCGGGGAGGCGGGGTGCGACGAGCTCTTCCTCGTTCCCACGACCGCCGATCCGACCGAGCTCGACCGCACCCGCGACGCCCTGGGGATCTGACCCGAAGCCGAACAGGGGATCGCGGCCGGCGCCGCTCTCGGCCAGGTCGAGCGCGGCTTGGTTGAAGGCACGGATTCGCTGTGTCTCGGCGACCCGTCGCCACGTGAACGCCCACTCGAACGGAGCGCCGTCGCGAATCGGCACATACGTGACGTCGGGACGGGCGTAGTAGTGCGCCATGTGTGCCGGTTGTGGATACATGCCCCGCCCAGCACCGATCAGCGACAGCATCTCCTGGATGGTGGCGAACGTGGGGCCGCGGGTGATCGTCTGTCCGTCGGGTGTCTGCGCCGGGACCAGCGAATCGTGCAGGTAGGCCGGCAGGCTGTCGGGCGAACGCAGCACCTTGTCGCGCGCGAGATCGTTGAGTGACACGGACTCCCGACGTGCGAACGGGTGCCGCGACGACACCGCGAGCATCCGCGCCTCGCGGACGAGCACAGGTCCGGCGACGAGATCGGGCTCGTCGAGCGGCAGCATCAGCAGCAGGATGTCGATCTCGTCCGCGCGCACGAGCCCGAGCGCGTTGTTCAGCTGGTTCTCCCGGATCTCGACCGCGCAGTCCGGGTGGCGGGCCTCGAACAGATTGGCGACATCGAGGACGAAGCGCGCCGCAGCGGCTCGGAAGAAGCCGACTCGCAGCACGCCGCGCACCTCGCGGCCGGCAGCGATCGCGCGCTCGATGCCTTCCTCGATCTGGTCGAACGCCGGCTTGAGATCGTCGTGGAGCCGGCGACCGACCGGTGTCAGCGTCACCCGCCGGCTGGTGCGCTCGAACAGCAGCGCGCCGAAGCGCTGTTCGAGCTTGCTGATCGTCTGGCTGACCCGCGCCGTGGTGACGTGCAGGCGCTCGGCCGTGCGCCCGAAATGAAGCTCCTCGGCCAGCACCAGGAAGATCTCGATCTCGCGGCGCTCCACCGTTTCCCCTTCCCCGGCACCTCGCGTTCGTTATCGCTGAGGTTAACGAACGTTGCCAACTTCGTCGTTGTTCGAACCCGCGCGCTGACGGATCGTTGACCTGTCGCACCCCGACACACAACCAACATCAGGAGGACATCATGAGCAACCCTCACAGCAACAACGAAGTACTGGTGCTCGGCGGCACGGGCAAGACCGGCCGGCGCGTCGTCGATCGGCTGCGGGCGCGTGGCGTTGCGGTGCGAGTCGGCTCGCGCTCCGCGACGCCACCGTTCGACTGGGACGACGTCTCGACGTGGGAACCTGCCATGCGCGGCGTGCGTGCCGCGTACATCTCCTACTACCCGGACCTCGCCGTGCCGGGGGCAACCGAGGCCGTCAGCGAGCTGGCCACCGTCGCCGCGGCCGCGGGGGTGCAACGTCTGGTACTGCTTTCCGGACGCGGTGAAGCGGAAGCCGAGGCCGCCGAACGAGTGATCCAGAGCTCGGGCGTCGACTGGACGATCCTGCGCGCGAGTTGGTTCAACCAGAACTTCAGCGAGAGCTACCTGCTCGAGCCTGTGGTCGCGGGCGAGATCGTTGTCCCGGCCGGCGACGTGCCCGAGCCGTTCGTCGATGCCGACGACATCGCCGACGTCGCAGTGGCCGCGTTGACCGAGGACGGTCACGCCGGTCAGCTCTACGAGCTGACCGGTCCACGGCTGCTGACCTTCGCCGAGGCGACTGCTGAGATCGCCAAAGCCGTCGACCGCGAGATCGCGTTCGTCTCCGTGTCGCCGGCCGAGTACGCGGCAGGCCTCGCCCGGGACGGTGTGCCGGCGGACGTCACCGACCTGTTGATGTACCTGTTCACCACCGTGCTCGACGGGCGCAACTCACACCTCGGCGACGGCGTGCAACGCGCCCTCGGCCGCGAGCCGCGCGACTTCTACGACTACGCCTGGGACACCGCCCAGCAGGGCGCATGGGATCGGGGGTGATCGCGATGAGAACGATCCAACACCTGTCCGTCGTCGGCGCCGCGGTCACCACCGGTCTGATGGCCGGGCTGTTCTTCGCCTTCACGGTCGCGATCATGCCGGCCCTGCGCGGGTCCGACGACCGCACGTTCGTCGACGTGATGCAGCGCATCAACGTCTCGATCCTCAACCCCCTGTTCCTCACGGTGTTCATGGGTGGGCTGATCCTCACGATTGCAGCCGGGGTCCTGCACCTCGGCTCCGATCATCGCCGCGTCCTGCCGTGGATCATCGCCGGCCTGGTGCTGTATGTGGCCGTGCTCGTCATCACCGGACGGTTCAACGTTCCGCTCAACGACCAGCTCGAAGCGGCCGGTGATCCGAACACGATCAACAACTTGGCAGCAGTCCGTGAGCGCTTCGAGACACCCTGGGTCGCGTGGAACATCGCACGAACGCTCGCCAACATCGCCGCCTGTTGCTGTCTCGCCTACGGGCTGATCGTCGACGGGCGCACCGATGCGACCACCGCCGGCTCGGCGTCAGCCGGGCGCGCTTCGACTTGGGATCAGGCGGTCCTCGCGAGCCTGCCTGCGCTGCTCCTGGCGGAACCAACCGACACCGACCAGCGCGGCGGCGATCGCGCCGAGCAGTTCACCGGCAACCCACATCAGGCCGGCAGCGGTGCGCTGGTCGGCGACGAGCGACGGGCCCCAGTTGCGTAGAACCTTGCCGTACTCGCGGGCCCCGAGCGGGTGTGCGGTCGAGGACAGGACGGCGAGTCCGAGGAACGCGTGGAATGGAACGGCCAGGAGCACGTACAGCATCCGGGCCGGGTAGGTGAGTGGGTGGCGGAGCGGATCGATTCCGACGGCCGGCCACCAGAAGACGAAGCCGACCGCGATGAAGTGCACGTGCACCAGCACGTGCACCGACTCGTTGCGCAACGAGAGGTCGAGCAGTGGCGTGAAGTACAGGGCGAACAGCGTCGCGGCGAACAGCGACCAGGCCACCAGCGGGCGGGTGAGCGCGGTCACGACCGGATGGTGGGCGATGCGGAGGAGGAGCACCTGTGTCGATCGGTGCGATGCCTGGAGGGCCAGCGTGATCGGCGCACCCAGCACGAGCAGGAACGGCCCGATCATCCCGAGTGCGATGTGCTGCGCGGTGTGTGCGCTGAACAGGACGGTGTCGTAGCGGGCCAATCCCGACATCGTCGCGACCGCGACAACCGCGAGTCCCGCCATGAACGCGGCGGTGCGCGTGGCCGGCCAGGAATGCGGCCGTGGCGACCGGCGCGCGAGGCGGCGGACTCCACCGAGATAGGCCGTGCCGGCGACCGTGATCAGTGCCACAGCAAGCGGGTCGGCTCGCCAGTGGAGCGCGAACTCCCGCCAATCGAAGGGCGGCACCATGCGTCGACGTTAGCCCGCCGGGCGGCACCGTCGAATGGCCCGCACGTCGGACGACTCGGACGACGGCGCGGCAGTGACGAAGTAGTGTCGCCCGGATGGAGACGGACTTGGCCGCTTCGGGCGCCGGTTCAGCGATGGAACCGTCGCGGCCGTCGTTGCTCGGCGTCGGCGTGGTCGTCTGGCTCTCGTCGGAGCTGATGTTCTTCGCCGGCCTGTTCGCCGCCTACTTCACCCTGCGGGCGGCGAGCGACGTGTGGCCCGCGCCAGGAGTCGATCTGGCTGTCTTCCGCACCGCACTGGCGACGCTGGTGCTGATCGCGTCGAGTGGCACGATGCACCTCGGGGTGCAGCGCGCCGAGCGGGGCGACCGGGAGGGCGCCGTGCGCTGGCTCGTGGTCACCGCCGGGTTGGGGCTGGTGTTCATCGCCAACCAGGCCTACGAGTACGCGACCGCGACGTTTCACGTCGACAGCGACGCGTACGGTTCGATCTTCTACCTCCTGACCGGGTTCCACGGCATCCACGTCGTCGGCGGCATCATCTTCATGCTGGTCGTCGCGGCGGTGATCGGCGGTGACTCGTCGCGCGCCCCGGCGGGTTCGATCACAACCGTTTGCGGCTACTACTGGCACTTCGTCGACGTCGTCTGGATCGCGGTGTACCTCACCGTGTACGTGCTCAAGTGAGCCCGCCACGGCGACGCCGAGCGGCCCGCGGGCTGACCCGATTCGGACCGCTGATCGTCGTCGTCGTCTCCGTGCTGGCGATCGTCGTGGATCATCAGCTGCGCGCGTCCGCCGCACCCTCTGCTGCACGATCAGCCAATGCACCCTCAGCCGCTGGGCCGGTCGAGGCCGGTCGTGAGCTCTTCGTCGTCGGCTGCTCGGGTTGCCACGGCTTGGACGGCACGGGCCTGCGCGCCGCTGACGGATCGGTGCTCGGCCCGAGCCTCACCGCCTCGGGCGAGGCGGCGGCCTACTTCTACCTGTCGACCGGGCGGATGCCCCTGGCGAACCCGACCAAGCCGCCCGTGCGCAAGGATCCCGTGTACACGGCGGAGCAGATCGACGATCTGGTCTCATTCGTCGGCTCGCTGGGCGACGGTCCCGCGATCCCGCAGGTGCAGCCGGCCGCAGGCGACCTCGCCGCTGGCGGTGAGATCTACCGGTCACAATGCGCGGCCTGCCACAGCGCAACGGGCGCAGGCGGCGCGTTGAGCTACGGCCGCGCCGCGCCGTCGCTGTCGGAAGCAACGCCGTTGCAGGTCGCGACCGCGGTGCGGATCGGACCGGACCAGATGCCCGCGTTCGGCGACGATGCGATCTCTGCCGATCAGCTCAACAGCCTGGCCAGGTACATCGAGTACCTCCACCATCCCGACAACCGGGGAGGCGTCGACCTCGGTGGCCTCGGCCCGGTTCCAGAGGGCTTGCTGATCTGGATGGTGGGCATCGGCGGCATCATCGCCCTGTGCGTGTGGATCGCGTACAAGCCACGACGACGGGAAGCGAGGGCCACGCGATGACGGCACCTGACCCGCAGGTGCCGATTCCGACCAGCGCTGCCGAGGACGATGCCCACGGGCGCGCCGAGCGAGCAGCGATCGGCCGGCGCCGCGAGCGGTTCGCCGCGTTGTCGTTCGCGGTCAGCGTCGTTGCTGCGATCGGACTCGGCGTCGTCTACTGGCGCGGCGGCCAACCTCAGCTGGAGGGTGTCTTCCTCGCCCTGGGCTTCGGCGGACTCGGGGTCGGGTTCATCGTGTGGGCCAAGCACTTCATGCCGCACGAGGAGGTCACCGAGGAACGGCACTCGCTCGCGTCGACCGACGAGGAGATGACGCTGTTCCGCGAGGAGTTCGAGCGCGGCGAGCAGGTGCTCGAGCGTCGCGGTCTGCTGCTGAAGGCCGCCGGTGCAGCCCTGGCCGCGCTCGGTGCGGCGCTGATCTTCCCGATCCGCTCGCTCGGACCGCGTCCGGGCAAGGGGCTCAAGTCGACGCCGTTCCGCGCCGGGGTGCGCCTCGTCACCGAGGCCAACGAGCCGATCAAGCCCGCGGATCTGGTGACCGGTGGCGTGCTGACGGTGTTTCCGGAGGACCACACCAACGCCGCCGACGCCTCGACGGTCCTGATCCGTCCGGGCACGGCGGTCAAGCCGCGGCCCGGCCGCGAGACGTGGACGCCCGATGGCGTGGTCGCGTACTCGAAGCTGTGCACCCATGTCGGTTGTCCGGTTGGGCTGTATCAGGCCGAGGAGCACCTGTTGCTGTGCCCGTGCCACCAGTCGACGTTCGACGTGCTCGACGGTGCCCGTCCAGTGTTCGGCCCGGCGGCGCGATCGTTGCCGCAGCTCCCGTTGGGCATCGATGCCGACGGCTATTTCGTCTCGCTCGGCGACTTCTCCGGGCCGACCGGTGCCGGCTTCTGGGACCGGGACCGCTGAGATGGCCCGCACCAAGCGCGACCGCCTCATCACCCGTCGGATCGCGCGCTGGATCGACGGCCGAGTGGGCACCGCCAAGTTCGCCCGATCGGCGCTGGGCAAGGTGTTCCCGAACCACTGGTCGTTCCTGCTCGGTGAGATCGCCCTCTACGCGTTCGTCGTGCTCGTGCTCACCGGTACCTACCTGACGTTCTTCTTCGATGCCAGCTCGCGCGAAGTTGTGTACCAGGGCGTGTACACACCGTTGCGGGGCGTGACGATGAGCGAGGCCTACCGCTCGGCGATCGACCTCAGCTTCGAGGTTCGCGCCGGCCTGGTGATGCGCCAGATCCATCACTGGGCTGCGCTGTTGTTCATCGCTGCGATCGTCGTGCACATGATGCGGATCTTCTTCACCGGCGCGTTCCGCCGGCCACGCGAGATCAACTGGATGGTGGGCGTCACCCTGCTGATCCTCAGCATCTTCAACGGCTTCGCCGGCTACTCGCTGCTCGACGATCAGCTGTCGGGCACGGGGCTGCGGATTGCCTATTCGATCGCGCTGTCGATCCCGATCGGCGGGACGTGGGTCGCGTCGTTGCTGTTCGGTGGCGAGTTCCCCGGCGCCGACATCATCGGCCGGTTGTACGTGATCCACATCCTGCTGATCCCGGCCGCCATCATCGGCCTGCTCGGCGCGCACCTGGCGATCCTCGTCCGCCAGAAACACACCCAGTTCCGTGGCCTCGGGCGCACCGAGGACAACGTCGTCGGTGAACGGGTGTGGCCCAGCTTCGCGTTCAAGTCGGTCGGGCTGATGCTGCTCACCACGGCGGTGCTCAGCGCGCTCGGCGGCCTGGCCCAGATCAACCCGGTGTGGCTCTACGGCCCGTTCCGGCCGGCCGAGGTCAGCTCGGCGTCGCAGCCCGACTGGTTCATGGGTTGGCTCGACGGTGCCCTGCGGCTGTTCCCCGGGTGGGAGATCCGGGCATTCGGATTCGAGGTTCCCGCCCCGTTCTTCCCCGCCGTCGCGCTCGCCGGGCTGACGTTCGCACTGCTCTACCTGTGGCCCTTCATCGAAGCTCGCTTCACGGGCGACTACGAGGTCCACCACCTGCTCGACCGGCCCCGCGACCGTCCCCGGCGAACGGCGATCGGCGTCGGAGCGTTCACGTTCTACGCGATGCTGACCCTGTCCGCCTCGAGCGACGTGACCGCGACGACCTTCGGGTTGTCGGTGAACTCGGTCGTCTGGTCGCTGCGGATCCTGACGCTCGTCGCTCCGTTCGTCAGTGGTGTGATCGCCTACCGCCTGTGCCGCGAGCTCCTCCAGCGCGAAGCCGGCACCGTTGTGGCGTATGAGCCGAGCGGGGATTCACTGATCGAGTAGCGATGGAGGGGCGAAGCCCCGACGAGCGGGCCATCCGCGAGCAGGCGCCAAAGGCCGCTCGCGGCCGGAGGCGCCAAGCGAGGTGACCAGTCAGCTGCGATGGCGGCTCTGGGCGGCGAAGCCGGCGACGGATGCACCGAGCAGGACTGCGGCCGGCAGCATCAACCACAGACCGAGCAGTGCCGCGTTGCCGAGCAGCACGACGCTGACCGCGACGGCGAACGGCCACGGGCTCGAGTGTGGGAACCACGGTTCCTCTGCGTCGGCCTCGACGTGCTGCTCTGTCGTGGCTGTGCCAGGTTTGTCCGGCCGGCGCCAGCTGAAGTACGCGCCGCACAGGCCCGTCAACCCGCCGGTCAGCAACAGCAACGTCGTTCCCGCGGGCTCGCTCGAGATGATGCCGTACACGATCGCGGCGACCACCGAGAACCCAGCAAGGGCGGTGAACATCCGGGCTTGGGTCATCAGCCGTGCCCCTGTGGCGACTGGTGGTCAGGGTGGTTGAGGTCCCACACCGGGCGGTTCGAGCGGATGGGTGGCAGCGCGTCGAAGTTGTGCGGCGGTGGTGGTGAGGTGGTCGCCCATTCGAGGGTGTGGCCGTCCCACGGGTTGTCGCCGGCCAGCTCGCCACGGCGCCACGTGCGGTACACGTTCCACAGGAACGGCAGTGTCGACACCCCGAGCAGCGCGGCCCCGACCGTCGAGATCCGGTTGAGGTTCGTCAGCAGCGAGTCGTCCGGATAGGTGACGACGCGCCGCGGCATCCCCTGCAGGCCGAGCTCGTGCTGCACCGCGAAGGTGAGGTTGAAACCGACGAACATCAGCACGAAGTGAGCTCGCGCCCATCCCTCGTGCAGCCGTTTGCCGGTGAACTTGGGGTACCAGAAGTAGATCGCCGCGAACAGCGCGAACGCCGACCCCCCGAACAGCACGTAGTGCATGTGGGCGACGACGAAGTATGAATCCGTGACCTGCAGATCGACCGAAACAGAAGCGAGCAGGACGCCGGTGAGGCCGCCGAGCAGGAACAGCAGCAAGAACCCGATCGCGAAGAGCATGGGCGCGCCGAAGCTGAGGTTGCCGCCCCACATCGTGCCGATCCAGTTGAAGAACTTCACCCCGGTCGGGACTGCGATCAGGAACGACAGGCCGGAGAAGAAGGCGACCTCGACCGCTCCCGTTGCGAACATGTGATGCGCCCACACCCCGACCGACAACGCAGCGATGAACATCGTCGCGAACACCAGGCCGACGTACCCGAACACCGGTCGCCGGGAGAACACCGGCAGTATCTCCGTCACGATGCCGAAGAAGGGGAGCGCGGCGATGTACACCTCGGGGTGGCCGAAGAACCAGAACAGGTGCTGCCACAGGATGGGAACGCCACCCGCGGCGGGATCGAAGATGTGCCCACCGAGCAGCCGGTCGGCAAGGAGCATGAAGCTCGCGCTGGTCAGCACCGGGAACGCGATGAGCACGAGAATGCTCGTGACCAACATGTTCCAGGTGAAGATGGGCATGCGGAACATCGACATGCCGGGCGCCCGCATCGACAGCACCGTGGCAACGATGTTCACCGACGCGAGCACGCCCGCCAGTCCGGTCAGCACGATCGCGATCAGCCACAGATCGGCGCCGACCGACGGTGTGCGTGCGCTGCCCGACAACGGGACATACGAGGTCCATCCGAAGTCGGCCGCACCGTCTGCGGTGAGGAAGCCGGAGATCATCGTCAACCCGCCCAACAGGTACAGCCAGTAGCCGAGCGCGTTGAGCCGCGGGAACGCCATCTCCTTGGCGCCGATGTGCAACGGCACGATGTAGTTCCCCAGCCCGACTGCGAACGGGACGATGAAGAGGTACATCATGATGCTGCCGTGCATCGTGAACAGCTCGTTGTACGTGCTCGCGCTGACGAGCGTGCTGCCGGGGCTCCACAGCTGGGCGCGGATCAGCTCGGCCAGTGCACCGCCGAGCATGAAGAAGCCGAACGCCGTCACCATGTAGCTGATGCCGATCTTCTTGTGGTCGGTGGTCGTCAGCCAACCGAGCAGGCCGCTCGCGGGTGGTGCGTGCGGAGCGAGATCGACGGTGACCGTCATCCGGCCGCCGCCTGATCGGTGGTCGCCGCCTGCTGGGCGGTGATCCATTCGTCGTACTCGGCCCGTGGCACGACTCGGACGACGAAGTTCATCGTCGCGTGGTTGATGCCGCAGAACTCCGCGCAGCGCCCGTCGAACGTTCCCGTCGCCGTCGTGTGCACGTCGATCTTGTTGTCGACGCCGGGGATCAGGTCGCGCTTGGTCAAGAACTTGGGCACCCAGAAGGAATGGATGACGTCGGCTGTCTTCAGGTCGAACTGAACGGTCGCGTCGACGGGAAGCACGATCTCCGGCAGCGAGCCCGGTTCGCTGTTGCCGATGATCGTCACGCGCTCGGCCTCGTACTCGAACTTCCACTGCCACTGGTAGCCGGTGACCTGAACCGTGACATCAGGTGAGGCGGAGAGCGCGCTGTTCTTGTTCTGCACGATCACCGTGCCGATGAAGATCGCAATGATCACGACGATCGGCGCCACGGTGTACACGATCTCGATCGGGATGTTGTACGCCTTCTGGCTCGGCACCCGTTCGGCGTCGCCGCGGCCGCGATAGCGCAGCACAGACCACGCGATCAGACCCCAGACGAGCGCGCCGACACCGATTGCGGCGATGAACAGCACCTGCCACAGCGTGTGCGTGCGGCGGCCCTCCTCGGTGACGGGCTCGGGCATGCCGAACGACGGAACGCCGCCGCCGCCGAACACGAACCCGGCCGTGACTCCCAGCGCAATCAGCACGGGCAGCAGGGCGACGATCCACCATCGCCGGCGGGCGAGCGACGGCTCCCGGTCCATCACCCGACCGTAGCCCAGTCAGTGGGAGGCGTTGTCCAACCTCGCGCCGTCGAACGACGCGTCGTCGAGCTTCGACATGCAGATGCTGAGTTCCTTGCCGATGAACTCGCCCCATGGTTCGCACACGACGTAGCCGGCGCGCTCGAAGCGGCGCAGCGCCTCCGGCTGGCGGGGACCGGCGTCGAGCAGGAATCGGTGCGCGCCATTGGCCCGCGCCTGTGACTCTAGCTCGGCCAGCAACGCGGCGCCGATCTTCTGGCCGCGGGCTGAAGGCGCGACGTACATCCGCTTGATCTCGGCCGTGCCCGGCTGATCGGCGAGCAGCTTGAACGCCCCGCAACCGACCGGACGCCCGTTGTGCACCGCCATCAGCAGGGCTCCGGTGCCGTCGACGATGTCGGCCGGGTCGAGGCTGAAGATCAACGCCCCGGGCTCGGGATACCGAGCGAACAGATCAGCGTTGAGCTGGGCGATGAGCATCTGCACATCGACGTCGTCGAGGGTCACCCGTTCGATCGACAGCGGGTCGCGGAGCTGGCGGGGCGGGAACGCGTAGGGCGACGGACCGTGCTCGCCGAGGAACTGCAGCCGGATCTCGGCTTCGGCCGCAGTCGGCAGGTGATGGGGATCGACCCACCAGGCGACGGATTTGGCTTCGTCGAGCGACGCACTCGATTCGCGCAGCCACGACTGCAGGGCGGCCGGGCCGTCGTACACGGCGAGCTGCTCCTGTGAATCGATCATTCCGAAACATGCGACGTTCGCCACCAACGTCATTACCTCCGAACCGTGCGTTCGGGTGATACTAGGGAAAAACCTCTGGTCGTGCTGTGTTCGACACACAGTTAGCACAGCCTTCACATTCCGGGGGATGAACCAGAAGGCGCCTCGCGTAGAGTTCCTGAGATGGCGATCAGACAAGTCGGAACGGATCGGCGGCCGTGGGAGTTGCAGCGCGCCGTCGTCGTGCTCGGCGAGTTCGACGGGTTTCACCTCGGCCACCGCCAACTGGCCCACGATGCGTTCGAGGTCGCCGATCGGCTCGGTCGGCCACTGGTGGCGGTCGTCCTCGACGACTCCTCGACGTCGAAACGGCTGACCTCCGTCGATGAGCGGTGCTGGGCGCTTCTCGCGTCCGGAGCCGCCAGCACGCTGGCGGTGACAGTCGATTCCATCGACGGGCAGGCGTCGGTCGACATGGTCGCCGACACGGTCCTCGGCCGACTGGCTCCGACTGCGGTGGTGATGGCCTGCCCACCCGATCAGCACGCGGCCTCCCGCTATCCGTCGCTGCGCGCCGCGTTGGCAGGGCGCGGCATCGAGGTGCTCGAGGTGCCACGCTGGACCGACCCCGACGGTGAGGTCATCACCAGCGCGAGGATCCGCGACGCGCTCGGGCGCGGCCAGATCGCGCACGCCAACGATTGGCTCGGCCGCACGTTCACACTCGCCGGCACGGTCGTCCATGGCAGCGGTCTCGGTCGCACGATCGGCTTCCCGACGGCGAACCTCTCGCTTCCCGACGATCAGCTGGTGCCGATGCGAGGGGTGTACGCCGCGCACGTCGATCTGCAGGACGGCTCGCGACATCGTGGCGCGGTCAACATCGGCGTGCGGCCGACGGTGGCGCACGATGGCAATCTCCTCGTCGAAGCCCATCTGCTCGACTTCGACGCCGACATCTACGACCAGCCGATCGAGGTCCGGTTCCGCCGCTGGCTGCGGCACGAGCAACGGTTCGAGGGCGTCGATCAACTCGTCGAGCAGCTCGGCAAGGACGTCTTGCACACCCGCGTGGTGCTCCGCAGCTGATAGTCAGTTCGCCATGAACAATGTTGAGGCTGGTCTTGCCGCGCTCACGATCGAGGAGATCGACCGCGCTGCCCGCGCGTTCGTCGACGACGGCAAGGCACCGGGGCTCGCGTACGGCCTCATCCACAACGGCGAGCTGGTGCATTCGGGTGGCGTCGGGGCTGTGGGCGATGGTGGCGGTGCTCCCGACGTCTCCAGCGTGTTCCGGATCGCGTCGATGACCAAGAGCTTCACCGCCGCCGCGGTGCTGTTGCTGCGCGATGCGGGCCGCCTGGATCTCGATGAGCCGATCGCAACGTATGTTCCTGCCGCCACCGGCATCCGTTCCGAGAGCGACGACGCTCCTCCGCTGACGTTGCGGTTGCTGCTCACGATGTCGGGCGGCTTCCCGTCCGACGACCCGTGGGCCGACCGTCAGGAGTCGATGTCGCCCGACGAGTTCGCGGCGCTGCTGCGCGCCGGGCCGCGACTGTCACGGGTGCCGGGAACGGAGTACGAGTACTCGAACCTCGGCTATGCCATTGCTGGGCGAGCGGTGGCCAACGTCGCCGAGCAGTCGCTGCAGGACTTCATCACCGAGCGATTGCTCCGGCCGCTGGGTATGGATTCGACCTGCTTCTCCGCGGACGGCGTGCCGCTCGAGCGGCTCGTGGTCGGGCACAGCCGCATCCCCGACAGCCGCGCGGCAGGCGGCGAGCGCTCGCCGGTTTGGCGCGCGGAACCGTTCGATCGGCCCGGCGAGTTCTCGGCCATCGGCGGGCTGTACAGCACCGTGTCCGATCTGGCCCTTTGGGTCACCGGCTTCAACAACGCCGCGCAACAGCCGGTCATCGCCGACGATCATCCTCTGACGCCGTCGGCACGACGGGAGATGCAACAGCTGCATCGGTTGTCGGGCGTCGCCACGTCGAATGTCGACGACGTCGTGCACGCAGTCGCCAAGGGCTACGGCTTCGGGTTGACCCGCGAACGGCACACCCATTGGGGCGATGTGGTGGGCCACTCCGGCGGATATCCCGGATTCGGATCGAACATGCGCTGGCATCCGGCGAGCGGGTTTGGTGCCATCGCGCTCGCCAACGCCACCTATGCCGCACCATCTGTGGTTGCCGCGGCGATGCTCGAGGTCGTGCTCCGTAGCGGGTCGCCGCTGACGCAGCGGCCCACCGCGTGGCCGGAAGTGGCCTCGATGCGGACTGCGGCCGACCAGCTGATCCGGGCCTGGGACGACGACATCGCCGATCGGGTCTTCGCGGTCAACATGGACCTCGACGAACCGCGAGCACAGCGACGCGAACAGTTCGCCGAAGTCGTCGGGCATCTGGGCGAGCTCGAGCCGACAGCCGCGCCCGATGAGGATCAGCTCTCGGCGGGCGAGCTCGACTGGACGGTGACGGGCACTCTCGGCAAGGCACGGGTCGAGATGGGCCTCAGCCCCGAGCCGTCGCCGAAGATCCAACACCTCAGCATCGAGCTGATCGAACCGCCGGCAAATCCTGCCGGTCACGCGCCGACACTGCCGCACCGCCCGCTCGGGAGCTCCGGCCTGTCTGTGTCGCTCATGTCGCTCGGCTCGTGGCGGACGTTCGAACGCCTCAGCCGCGAGGAGGGCGTTGCGGTGATGACCGCGGCGCGCGAAGCCGGCATCGACTTCCTCGACGATGCCCGCTACGACGACGAGACCGGCAAGGCACCGATTCCCACCGGCTGGTCGGAGGTCGTGTTCGGCGAGTTGTTCCGCGCCTCGGGATGGCGCCGCGACGACGTCACGATCGCCAACAAGCTGTGGTGGGAGCACTGGCCCAACGAGGACGCCAGCGCCGAACTCGACGGTTCGCTGCGCAGGATGGGTCTCGACCACGTCGACCTGATCTATGCGATCCACCCGCCGGCGAACCTGTCGGTCGCCGAGGTCGTCGACGAGGTCGGGGTACTCATCTCGTCCGGTCGGGCCAGAGCATGGGGCACGGGCATGTGGTCGGCGGCCCAGATCGACGAGGCGCTCGAGATCTGTGCGGCAACGGGTGTGGCGCCACCGGTGGCCGCGCAGATGTCGTGCAGCCTTGCCGAGCATGGTCAGTCCGGTGACGAGTCGATGCGCGCGGTGCTGACGCGGGGCAACATCGGGCTCGTGGCCGCGTACGTCCTGGCCGGCGGAACGTTGTCCGGCAAGTACGACGACGGCGCCGCAGTCGGACGCGCCGCGGCGGACGACTCGCCGTTGGCTCGACGCGGGAAGGAGATCGCCGGACCGCTCGCCGCGCTCGCGCGCGAATGGGGCGTGCCCACGTCGCATCTCGCCTTCGCGTACGCGCTCGGGCATCCCAACCTGGCCAGCATCGTCTTCGGCGCAACGACCCCCGAGCAGGTGCGGGCGAACGTCGCTGCACTCGACACCTTCGCCACGTTGAGCGAGACGCAGCGAGCAGCCATCGACGCGCTGGCGTGAGCAGTCAGCTGCGATCGATTCGCACCTCCACGACTGGTGGATGCACAGCGGATTCCATGTTCGGCGCGCCCGCGGCGGATCAACGATCGGCGAGCAGCGTCGGGTCCTCGCGCAGCTCCTTGCGCACCATTGCCTCCCAGAAACCGATGAAGGCGTTCCCGTCGCTCGTGCTCATCCGGTCGAGCCACGACTGTGGGAGGCGGGAGACGAGCGGGTTGCCGGCGGCGCGCACGTGCCACGCTCGCTGGCAGCGCTGCTCGAGCGCCACGGCGCGCTGATGCACAGCTCGTGCCGACATGCCGAGCACGAACACCCCATGCCCGGTCAGCAGCGCGAGGTCGGCATCACCCATCAGGGCCACCGCGTTCTTGGCGGCATCGAGGTTGTCGACGCCGCCCTCGTATTCGTCGACGAGCACCAACTCGCCACCACCGAGTGACGAGCTCTGGTCGAGCGCCGGTGGGACCTCGCCCATGTTCGCCCACGTCGTGCCGAACAGCGGATGGTTGTGCATCGCCCACTGCACGCCAGGTCGCGCGGCGTGGAGGGCGAGGTGGAGCGGGATGCCGAGCGGCACCGGCCAATCGCCCTCGACCACGTTGCCGGCGAGGTCGATGCGGATGACCTGCTCGGGGCGCAGCTCGTCCCACGTGATCAGCCATGGGTTGCACAGCAGCGTGCCGTCGCCGAGGTTGCACGTGATGTGTCCGGCGAGGTGATCGTTGTAACCCTCGCGCCACAGGCACCGGGCGAGCAGCACGAGCTCCTCACGATTCGAGAGCTCTGGGATCAGGCGGTCGGGTTTCGGCGTGAACATCGTGGTCGCCATTGTTCCATGGTGCCCTCGAACGGGGCGAGTGGTGCCGACTGCTCACGCCATCCAGCGTCCGCCGTTGACGTCGAGCGTCTGGCCCGTGATCGAGCGAGCCCGATCCGACGCGAGGAACACAATGGCGTCGGCGATGTCGTCCGGTGTCGGCAGTCGGCGCAAGGCGGTCTCGGCGGCCATCTTCTCCTGCACGGCTTCGGGGGTCGATCCCGCCCGCTCGGCGAGCCTCGCGAACATCGACTCCGTGTTCGGCCCCGGCACGAAGCCGGGTACGACGACGTTGACGCGGATCCCGTCGCGCCCGACCTCGCGGGCGAGCGTCTGGGCGGCGATCGTCAGCGCCCCCTTCGTCGCCGCGTACGCGCCCTGACCGGGGTTGATCGCCCGCACGGCAAGCGTCGACACGACGACGATCGCACCGCCCCCGGCGGACTGCATGTGCGGCACCGCTGTGCGCGCCAGCTCGAGCGGGCCGAGCACGTTCACCTGCCACGACTGCTGCCAATCCGCGAGGTCGGAGCTCATGAT
>Ga0075364_10000399_pt1 | contig 21717 bp, 17 predicted proteins | sample EndMetdeltDD1764_FD_71517 | JGI IMG/M metagenome (GOLD analysis project Ga0075364, IMG submission 71517) | Populus endosphere microbial communities from Tennessee, USA - Endosphere MetaG P. deltoides DD176-4 | ecosystem: Host-associated > Plants > Roots > Endosphere | place: USA: Tennessee...
GCGACTATACTGCCGCCGGGTGGTCGGGTTCCACATGGCGCTTCCATTCAGGCTTCAGACACCCGATTGGAATCATCTGCTGCCCGGTCACTCAACCCCAATTCTCGGACGGGCTCTAAGAGCGTAAACAAGAACGCTCGGCTCAGACGCAATACGGTCTGCGCATCCGAGCCTAGCATCTCATTCTATGTCACGCGGCTTCCCAAACCTGATTGAGGATTTTGGCAGCGAGAGCCGCCTTGTCTTGCGGCAGGAGGCGACCGCAGTGCTGTTGCACGACATCGGGCGTGTCTTGAATGGCGTATCTTTCGCTGAAAATGTCGTGATGAAATGTCTGGTTTGGGCATCCTTTCAATCCATTGCTATCGACACATGGGGCGTGGCCCTTCCATCGAGGCAATAAGATTGTTATATCTTTTTCCGAAAAAGGTATAATGCCGGTGTTTCTATCATGAAGAAGATCGATCTTGTCTATCAGACAATGCTTGCCGAACTGGGGCAGCGGTCGATGGATGCTGCATGGACCGGGGACTTTCCGGCAGAAGGCCGGTTCCAGCGCGTCGTGGTCAAGGACAAGGCATACTGGTACTTTGATATTCCCGATGGCTCTGGTGGAAAGTCACGACGGTATGTCGGTCCGGCTGAAGATCTGGAGATCACGCAGCGAGTAGAGACGCATAAACGGCAAAAAGACGATCTTCTGGCGCGGCGACGGATGGTGAGTAGCCTGACTCGCGAAGGCGGAATGATCGCACCGGACAGCATGTCGGGAGCTATTGTGGAGGCGCTTGCGTCTGGTGGTCTATTCAGCCTCCGCGGAGTTCTCATCGGCACAGTCGCATTTCAGACCTACGCGGGGCTGCTGGGCGTTCGATTGCCAGCTGCTGCGATTCTCACTGGCGATGTCGATATCGCGCAGGATTATGCGATTTCTCGTGAGGTTGAAGACACGCTGCCTCCTATTGTCGACCTGCTTCAGGAGGTTGATCCGAGTTTTCGCCCTGTTCCCCATCGATCGGGTTCGGTTGCCTCATCCGCTTTCCAGAGCGCCACGGGATATCGCGTCGAATTCCTGACTTTGAACCGTGGATCCGATGACTACATCGACCAACCCGCAACCATGCCCGCCCTCGGCGGTGCAAGCGCCGATCCGCTGCGGTTTCTCGACTTTCTGATCAGGGATCCAATGCGAACGATCCTCTTACACAAAAGCGGTGTACCTGTAACAGTTCCCGATCCAGCTCGGTATGCGGTCCATAAGATGATCGTGGCGACAAGGCGGCGAACGACTGGCTTGAGTGCGATCAAACGTGACAAGGACATTCGCCAAGCGGAAATCCTGTTTGAAGCGCTCTATGAAACACGTAGGTCGTCTGATTTTGCAATTGCATTTGATGAAGCTTGGCAGCGGGATCCGGCATGGCAAGAAGCCCTGCAAAAAGCCGAAAGTAGTATGCTCTCAATGGAAGGTCAGGAGGCACTTGGGCGAATTCGGAAGCAGGGAAACAAGGAAATCGGAATAAGCGACGGGAGTAACTGACTTTATCGTGTGTCCTACCCTTGAGTAATCGTGAGAAAGCGGTTCAGATCCATTCAAGACTAAAAAGTAACAACGCCTCCACTCCGTCAATATCAAGCTACGATATACTGTCTCCTCTGATCGATGACGCGGAAACCTATTCTCTCGATCGAAGCGTTTTAGTTCAACCGCCAAATTTTCATCGCCTTCGGGACGTCCGGGATCATCCGATGTTGCAGCCCGGTTGTGGCAAAGCCATCGCGTTAATGTTGATAGGCCAAATCCCGTTATCATTAGACATGCCTCGCCGGGCGGGGCGGTTTGTTTCGGCCGGGGGCACAGCTTCCCGCCAACTTTTCGTTAAAAGACACTCTCCTCGTCATAACTGTTTCCGTTCAACTCAAGAAAGATTCTCAACTTCTCAGGGGCAAGTTCAATTGAGCGATGCTGCTTGATCCTGGCTGCCTTCGCGCGAGAATAAAACAACCGCAAAACTGCCAGCCACCGTGGCGATCGCAGATGCCAAGACCACAACGCCGGTATAGCCCCATGAAGAAGCCAGGCTTAACGCCAGTGCACCGGAGGCGAACCCGACGAAGCTATAGAGACTGTATTGAGCGGTAAAATCCGTTCCGGCCGAGTTGGGGTCACACCTGTCCATCATGACGGTCAGCATCACCGTTGCCAGCGGATTGTAGATGAGAAATATCGCAAGCAGCCCGGGCAGGATCTGCAAGGTCGACGCGGAGCCTGCTGCAAGCGGCAGGATGGCGAGGATGGCGACAGCCTGGGCGAAAGCGGCGGCGATGATCATTCTGCGGCGCCCGAAGCGTTGCACCAGCCATCCCATGACAAAGACCGCCATGAGGCCGACGAGCGATCCGGCAATATTGATGACAAAGCCGACACTGTCCGTGGGCCAGCCGACATCGATCAGCATCGGGGTCACCAAGCCGAATGCCATACCAATGCCGACCGGTAAGGTCAGCATGGTGATGACCCATCTGCCGGTTCCCGGCTTTTTCCAGAAACGCCAAAGCCGGGAATAACCGACCGGTGAAGCTTGTGATGCCTTATCGCGCGGTTCTTTCATTGCCAGAACCTGAACGAGCGCCACGCACAGAAGCGTCGCCATCAGCAGAAAACATCCCCGCCATCCCACATGCTCGTAGAGCATCAAGGTCGCGCCGCCGCCAAGCACAATACCGATGAGCCCGCCCGCGACCTGTACGCTATTGCCCCAACTGCGTTTTTCAGGCGGGAGCAGCTTGATCGTCAACGCATCGGTCGCAATGTCCTGTGTTGCCGCAAAAACGGTCAACAGGAGGCTCAGGATAAGAAGCTGCCCCAGATCGTCTGTGCTGCCGATCTGGCCGATCACCAGAAGCAGCAGGATCATCACTGTCTGGGTGATGATGAGCCATCCCCGATAACGACCCAGCGCCGGCAATGAAAACCTGTCCACCAAGGGCGCCCAGAAGATCTTGAGCACCCAGACAAAGCCTAGGAGATAGAGAGCTCCGATTTCCTCCAGCGACCTGCCTTCGCTGCGCAGTATTGCCGGAAGCCCCATGAAGAAAAAGGCGACAGGCAGGAACTGCGTCACGTAGAGGCTTGCAATCAGGCACCAATGGGCAGGTTTCATCTGGTCATTCCGGTTTTATCAAGGATGGCGAAAAAGCATCAGAACTTGACTGTCATGCCGAGTCCGACCGTGCGTCCGCGCGAGACCACGACGGATTCCACGCCGGTTGTCATGAATGCGCCCTGCTGCTTGAGACGATCGCCGATCAGGTTTTCGCCAAAGACATAGAATTCCATGTTGTTGACCTTCAACCCGACGCGGGCATCGATCACATGTTGCGGGTCGAGCGTGAAGGCATTCGCCGTATCGCCTTCACGTTTGCCGACATAACGATAACCGAGATAGGTCGAGAGCTGCGCCGGTGTCTCGAATGCTGCCATATCGATGTCCGTGATGTAGGAGAGCGAGGCGTTTGCTGACCATAGAGGAACGTTGGGAACTCGGTTGCCGACCTCGGCAGCCAGCACGCCATCTGCCGGAATTCCGGTGATTTCGGAGCCGGTGATGGTCACGCCGGTCGACAGAGTCAGGCCCGAGAGCAATTCCTGCTGGACTTCGAGTTCGGCGCCATAAGTCTGCAGACTGAAGTTTTCGATCGGGAAGGTTGCGGTCGCGGCGTCATAACCGAATATCGCTTCATCCTTCACGTCATTGAAAAAGCCGGCCACCCTGAGTGACGTCCCTGTCTCGATAAAGTCGGCTTTGTAACCGATCTCGTAGGCCCAGATCGATGTTTCGTCATAACCTCTTTCCGGAAGGCCAATCGTGGCATTGCCGGTGAAGCGTGGATAACCACCCGCCTTCGTGCCGCGGCTTATCGTACCGTAGAGGAGGCTATCGTCGGTCGGCTTATAACTCAGCGAGATGCGGCCGGAGAGCATGTTGAAATCGCGGCTGTCATCCTGCGAGTAGCTGGCGACTGAACCCGGAAAGCCATTGCCGGTATAAAGAGCGTCGATGCCCTTGCGCTCATAGGTATAGCGAAGGCCGCCGCCGATTTCGAAGCGTTCTGCGAAGGGGTGGGCGATGTCTGCGAATATGGCCGCAGATGTGGAGGTCAGATTGACGTCGCGTGTACCGTTGACGGAGGCGGCTGTACTCGACGTGCCGGTGACGTTTTCGGTGAAGTCATTGTAGGAAAGAACACCGCCGACGACCCAGCGGGTATCGGCGCCGTCAAGCGATTGCAGCCGGACCTCCTGATAGAACTGGCTTTCCCGCTGATCCGTTACGTTAACATCGCCATCAAAGGTGTAGACACTCGCGGGCACGGGAAAGCCGAAGGCACCATAGGTGGCACTGTTGACGTAACCGTCGGAATTATCGGTCCAGTTGTAGATATCGTAATAGGTAAAGCCGGTCGTGGTCTTGAGCGCGAACGTGTCGAATTCGTGAGAGACATTGAGTGTCGTGTAGGAAAGGTCGCGCTTGAACTCAGGTGTTTCCTGATAGGCGTTATTGTTCCTCAGGAGGTAGGGGTAACCCGTGTCGCCGCTGTAGCGATCATAGCCGGTGCTGAGATGGACTTCCGTGGTGTCGCCCGGCGTCCACAGCAACTGTCCCTTGAAAGCGCCAAGGCCGAAGCCACCGATATCGCCCTGACCGGGATGGTCATTTTCGACGTAACCGCCGCGATGAAGATAGCGGGCGGCGAAGCGGCCGCTCAGTTCTTCGTTGATCGCACCACCAAGGATCATTTCGCCCTTGCGGTATCCTTCCGTGCCGATCTCGGTTGTAATCTGCCGGATGGTTTCGTCGCTTGGCAGTTCACTCTTGATGTTGATCGCACCACCGGTGGAGTTTCTGCCGTAAAGCGTACCCTGTGGGCCGCGAAGGACTTCGATCTGTCCGACATCCAGGAGCTGGCCGGTGCCGCCGAAGGCCGGCAATGGTACGCCGTCTACGATCGTCGGCGCGGTGCTGTTGTCAGGAGAGAGCATGGTCGAGAGCGTGCCGACGCCACGAACGATCGGCTGGGCGGTACGCGGATCATCGCCATAGTTCGGCATCTGCAGGCCGACGACGTGGCCGGAAAGATCCTGCACCTCACTGATGCGCTCGTTGGTTATCTCGTCGGCAACGACGGGCGTAACAGCGACCGGCACTTCAACGACACTTTCGCCATAACGGCGGGCTTCGATAACGATAAGTTTGAGCGTGGTTTCACCGCTGGCGTTTGTGTCGGAAGCAGCTGTACCTGCCTCCTGCGCAAGGGCCGATGGGGCCGTCAGCAGTGCCAGGCATAGTAGGGCGGTCCCCGACAGGAGCCATGTTCGGTCAGATTTGGGCACAGCATGCCCCTTAACCGAAAGGATATGACGCCCGCAATTGGCCGTGCCGGTAATGCCCGGTGTAAACATTCTTCACTCTCCGAAAATGGCGGAAGGCAGGTCATCTAAAAGACCATCCAGTCCGCGCCCCTTGACGGCTGCAAGGTTATGTCAGCGGCAGACTGGCAAGCCATATGGCCGGGCTATGGCAGGGGACAGAACGCTTATGAGGACGGATAAATCCTTCGGCTTCCGGTGCTTCCGGGCGATCGGCCGAAATGTTTCTGGAAGGCCGTAGAGAAATTGCTGGCATGGCTGTAGCCGGCAAAATGCGCCGCTTGAGTCACGGTCCAGCCTTCAAGCTCGATGCCTGACCGCGCAGTATCCATCCTCACCTCATGAAGAAATGCAAAGACCGATTGGTCGTAGACCTGACGGAACTTGGTCTTCAGACCGGAAACGCTGACGCCCGCCTCCCTGGCAAGTGATTGCAGGCTGTGCGCCGACCCCGGCTCGTCGATGATCATCTGCCGGACCTTTTCCATACGTTTGCGGTCGGCCGCCTTGACCGTACGGGAAACATGCTCTGCGGCCTCTTCGCTTGATTGGATGGTCCGCGCAATCAGCTCCAGCGCATAGCTTTCGGCAAGCAGACGTCCGACGGTACCGGTAAAATGATCGCTGAACAGCTGCTGGGAGAGTGTGTTTACGCGCCTATTCGTTCCAAGCGATATCATTTCGCTCGACCGAACCCGCCTTTCGACAAACTCGGCAAGACTTTCATCGAAGATTGCCCCCGGCCGCAGCTGCATCAGGATCGATTTACTGCAATGGCCGGCAATATACCGTCCTTCTGTCTGTTCCTCGTCGGAGAAACTGAAGAGAGCAGCTTCTCCCGGCTGCAGGATGATTTTCTCCCGGCCGCTTCCCGCATTAACCTCGGAAGGTCGGCCTTCGAGCGAGACGACGATGCTGAGCGAGCGGGGAAAAACGACGGCATGATCGCTGTCGCGCAATGCCCTGATGTTGGCTGTGGACAGGTTGATACCAGAACTCATTGCCTGCGTATGCAGATGGCCGTCGAAGAGGCCTGGTTCAGCTTCATCGACAGGTTCGTCGGTTGCCATCGAATAGCGGTCGCAAAACAGCATAGATGCTGCCGAAAATTCTGCCGCGGAAACAGTTTGTCTTTGTTCGAAAAAATCCGACATGACCTCGCCGCTAACCCCTTGTGGTCTGCCTCACTCTGAAGTTGATACGCATAGCTGCGTCTAAGTGCAATAAACATGATTATTTTAATCCAGATTAATTTGCTGCCTTTTGGCTTTGAGCATAGCTGAAGGGGCTGTGTGCATAGGCCGCCCGGATCGCTTCTCCATCCGGCCATCGGTTATTACCCGATGCGCAGGAATTGAGTTGGCAGGAGGAACGGCATGACGCAGGCGGAGCCGGATCGTGTGGAAGTTTCAATCGAGGATGGTTCGAAGCCGTCGCAAAAGAGTTCGCTCTCGACCGGATCCGCAAAGTTTATCATGGCCACAACCGTGATCCTTTGTGGTGCTGCGCTCTGGAACAGTAGGGCATTCGGTGTCGGTGAAGCCGGCTGGTTACTCGCGTTCCTCATCGCCATGACGATCAGGGCTCCGCATTCGAAGCGGAATGCTGCAAATGCAATTATCGTATCGTTCGCTGATCCGCGCGAGATCGTCACATTGCCCCTGTTGCTGACGGTCCTGGTCTTGCCTCTCGTCCATCTGGCCGGATGGTTGCCGGCGTCGCTGGATCATCGATTGCCTATCGGTCTGACTTGGCTGGGGCTTGCGCTGCAGGTGCCTTATCTCTGGCTGTTCTACCGCTCGCATGCCGACCTCACCCGCAATTGGAGCCCCTCTCTTGAGATAAGGCATGGCCATGAACTGGTGACTGCGGGGATCTACCGGCATATTCGCCACCCGATGTATGCCGCCGTTGCGATCTCCGCGGTCGCGCAACCGCTGCTGCTGCAGAACTGGCTTGCCGGCCTGCCGGCTGTGTTCGTGACCATCCTGTTTCTGGCAGTGCGAATGCCGGCCGAGGAACGGATGATGGAAAGCCATTTTGGCGCCAGTTATCTGGCTTACCGCGAGCTCACCGGACACTTGTTTCCACGCTTGCGCAAAGGCCGGTTGTCATGACCGCCAGGCGGTTGGACTATCTGGCGAGTTTCAGGCTGCTTTTCAGGTTCATCCGGGGTTCGCGCCTGCTTCTCGCCGGAGCATTGCTTTCGGCCATGATTGCCGCGTTCTGCGAACTTCTACCGATCTGGCTGCTGACGAAGGTGATCCGGTCTGCGATGGATGGTAGTCTGGCCTTTGGTTCCGGCATGCAAAGCGCCGCATTCATGCTCGCAGGAATTGCCGCCTGTTTCATTGCAACGGGTCTCGCCGCGGTTCTCGGCCATCTGGCAGCGTTTCGTGCCATTCTTCGCATGCGGGTCGCGATCGTAGAACATATGGCACGCGTTCCACTTGGCCTCATCAATACCTATAGTACGGGTGATGCAAAACGTCTGGTACTGGATGACCCGGATGGCCTGGAAGGTCTCTTTGCGCACGGACTGCCCGATGGCATCGGAGCGTTTTGCCTCCTTGCGGCTATTTCGATCTGGTTGATCGCCGTCGATTGGCTGGTTGCGCTCAGCGGCATTCTTCCTGCAGTGGCCGGCCTCGGTGCACTTGTCATAGCCATGCGACGTTCGGAAAGACTTGCGATGACCTTTCAGGCAACAAGCATGAAGATGAACGCATCCATCGTGGAAATGCTTGGCGGCATCGCGGTTTTGAAAGTGTTCAGGGGAGGGATCGGAACCGGGGATGTGAGACGAGCGGTCAGGGAACATACGCGTGCGGAAACCGCCATGTCGGTCGATTACATTCCTTTCGGAACCGTCTTCACCACGCTGATCTCTGCAAATGTCGCCTTCATGTTGCCGGTTGGTCTGTTGCGTGTCGACAAGGGCGTTCTCGCCCCGGCAGACCTGCTTTTTACCGTCGTGCTCGGTACCGTTTATAGTCCGGCACTCTTGAAGCTGTTTGCGCAGTTTCACCGGTTCGCCTCTATCAGCCTGAACGCCACATTGGCTGACAAACTTTTCGCCATCGAACCGCAATACGATTGCGGCGAGGTTTGTGATCTGAAGCGATCGGATGTGGCGTTCGAGCGTGTTTCATTTGCATATAACGGGACGCCGATCCTCAAGGATGTGAACTTCGTCGCGCGACAGGGGCAGATGACTGCGCTTGTAGGCCCTTCGGGTGGAGGCAAGACGACGATTGTCAGTCTTTTGCCGCGCCTGTTCGATGCGGCGTCGGGAACCATTGCCATTGGTGGCGTCGACATCCGGAAACTGGGTTTGCGGCAGCTGCAGGATACGGTCGCATTGCTGCCGCAGCAGCCTTTCCTGTTCGACGACACGCTGCTCGAGAATATCAGGATCGGAAGGCTTGACGCTAGTGAAGCAGAAATCGCCGCCGCTCTACGCGCAGCGCAACTTGAGGATTTCGTCGATCGCCTGCCGGAAGGGGCGCAGACGCGGTTGGGCCGTGGAGGCACAACGCCTTCGGGCGGAGAGAGGCAGCGGATCGCCATCGCGAGATTGCTGCTCAAGGACGCTCCCATCGTGATCCTCGACGAAGCGACGGCCTTTCTGGATAGGCACAATGAGATTGCCCTTATGCGGGCAATCGATGCCCTGGCTGTCAATCGCACTGTTCTGGTCATCGCCCATCGGCTGAACACAGTTCGCAAAGCTGCAAACATTCTCGTCATCGATCAGGGGCAAGTCCGCGAACAGGGTATGCATGAGGAATTGCTGGCCCGGAATGCGCTCTATTCCCGCCTCTGGGAAAACGACTTCGCCCATGTCGATCGGAGACATGCCGACGTGGATAGCAAGGCCTGATGAAATGACGAGGACAAAACGGTCTCGATTGCCGGTGATAAGACTGGTCTTGCAGCTATGGCGGCTTGCCCCGCGCAAGATGCGCCGGCTTGTTCTAAAAGGCCTTGTTTTTCGAATGCTGCAGGCTCTTTGCCTCGCCGGCGTATTCGGTAGCGTCAGCCTCTGGGGCCACGCCTTCGCAATGGGCAAGGCCATCTCTTCCGAAATGATCTTCATGACATGCGCAGCAGTCTTTCTGCTGCTTATGTTGCAATTTCTGTTCGCCTATCTGTCCGTGCGTCACATATGGCTGACGAGTTTCCGTCTCGTTGGCGCCATGCGCCATCGGCTGCTACGGCATCTTCTTGCCTTGCCGATGACCTTTCATCTGTCGCAGACGAAGGGTGATCTCGCCAACGCGTTGACGAGCGATCTTTCCCTTGTCGAAAACCTGCTGACCGAAGGCCTTCCACGGTTGGTCCATTCGCTCAGCCTGCCGCTGTTTAGCTTGCTCATCATCTGCCTGCTGGATCCTGTGACGGCCGCATTCGCGGCGTTGCCGTTCGCAGCTGCACTACCGCTGCTTTTGGTCTCCTGCCGGCATCTTGCCAGGCTCTCGGTGGAAAAACAGCAGGCTCAAGCCGCCGCTGCCTCGCAGATACTGCAATGGGTCGAGGGCATGGTGACCGTTCGCACTTTCGGCATGCTCGAGCATCGCCGCGACGCGATTACGGCCCCGCTTTCGCAGATATACAGCGTTTCGGTGCGCATGGTCATGAGCCTCACCGCGCCATTGCTGGGCTTCGCGGCGGTCGTCATGAGCGGGCTTGCCGTGATCGTCGCGGTCGTAGCCTATCGCCACGGCATCAGCTCGGTTTCAGCCGGAAAATCGACCGCGATCCTCGTCCTGTCCTTGCCACTCTATGTGCCACTTCTCGGATTGGCGCAGTTCATGGAGCTGGCTGCCGTGGCGCAAGGGGGCGTAGAACGACTGGCTGCGATTGCGCTGGCGAGACCAGTTGCCCGCAGCGCCGGGATCAAGCCTCAAGGATATTCGTTGAAGTGCGAAAAGGCTGGTTTTTGCCTGTCTCAGACAAGGACGCTGTTGAATCCGGTCAGTTTTCACATGCCGGAGCGTGGTCTGACCGCGATCGTTGGGCCGTCCGGTTCTGGAAAAAGCACGTTGCTACATATCCTTGCTGGCCTTTTGTCGCCGACCGAGGGCCGGGTTCTTATCGGCGGCACGGATATCCGGGACATTCGACCGGACGATCTGGATAGATTTGCCTCCGTCGCTTTTCAGGATGCGGTGCTGTTCAGCGGTTCTATTCGCGACAACATTATCATCGGCAATCCCGCGGCGACGCAGGCCGATATCGAAAAAGCCGCGAAAGCGGCGAGTGCACATGCCTTCATTGAGGCATTGCCGGATGGTTACGATACCCGGATCGGCGAAGCGGGCCATACTCTTTCGGGTGGAGAGCGGCAGCGCCTGTCGCTTGCCAGAGCTATCCTGAAGGATACGCCGATCATTCTTGTCGATGAGGCAGAGGCATCTGTCGACAACCTCACAGCTCGGGCGATCATTTCAGCCTTGCGGATGTGCGCAGACGATCGTTCGGTAATCCTTGTTACGCACACTCTCTCGTCGATCGAGGGTGTCGACCAGATTGTCGATCTCGGCAAATGCTGAGCATCGAACCGGAAGAAAAGAGATGTACGACAAGATTGAAGACCGTCGCGCGACGCGCGTCCGGTCTGATTCGGGCACTCATTCGAGGCAAGTGGCTTCTTGACCCTCTATGAATAATTTGAATTCTATATCATGTTTATAAGGAACAGAACGCTCTCTACGCTGATCGGGCAAGCTGTGGCGGCATGACTGCTCCCAGCCCAAAGTGCGACCTTAGAGTACTTCCTTCATAGTCATTTCGGAACAGCCCGCGTTTCTGAAGGATCGGCACGACTTCCTGCGCGAACAATGTAAGTTGGCTGTTGATGATGGGCGGCATCACGTTGAAGCCGTCAGCTGCTCCGGTTTTGAACCAGTCTTCGATGATGTCTGCCACCTGTTCTGGCGTTCCGGTTGCAACGAAGTGTCCCCGTGCGCCAGCCAGTTTCCGAAGCAATTGCCTGAGTGTCAGGTTTTCCCTGAGTGTCATATCGACGTAGCCGATCACGCGGCTTTTCGAGGCTTCTACCTCATTGGGATCAGGAAAATCGTTCCGTGTCAGCGGCCGATCGAGTGGGATGGCGCTAAAATCGTGACCACCAAACCGCGCCGAAAGACGTGTCAGGCCAACCTCGGTGCTGGTTAGAGCGTCGAGCTCCTCCCATACCAGTTCTGCTTCTCTCGTCGTCGAGCCGATCGCTGCGCTGATACCGGGGAGGACGACGATATCGTCCGGGCGACGGCCATATCCGACGGCACGGTTCTTCACGTCCGCATAGAAGTCTCTTGCGGACTCCTTGGTCATGTGTGCGGTGAATATGGCCTCAGCCCAGCGCGCTGCAAATCCGCGACCTGCATCCGATTGCCCGGCCTGGATGTAAACAGGTCGGGACTGCGGGCTTTCAGGGACATTCAGTGGTCCCATGGTGCGATAGTGTTCACCGGCATAATTTGCAGGCACGATGCGATTGCGATCGAGATATCTACCGCCTTCACGGTCATCGAGTACGGCGTCGGCCGGGAAGCTCTTCCAGAGAGCATCGACTGCCTCGACAAATTCTTCCGCAAGTTTGTAGCGATCGCCATGATCGAGATTTTGCTGGAGGCCGTAATTTGCCCCAGCCTCCGGAGCCCATGAGGTGACTATGTTCCAGCCGGCACGGCCTGCGGATAGATGATCCAGAGTGGCGAACTGACGGGCGAGTGTGTAGGGCAGACTGTAGGTCGTTGATGCGGTGCCGATCAGACCGATCTTGCTCGTATGCGCCGCCAGAAGCGAAAGCAGGACGATCGGCTCGAGCGAGCCGGAGGATGCCAAGCCACTGCTGTTGCCCGCGGCAAGAGTATCCGCCAGGAAAACCGCGTCGAACTTTGCCTTCTCGGCAATCGTTGCCGCCTCAATGTAGAGGGCGAGGTCGGTCAGAGCCTTGTGGTTGGATTTCGGATGTCGCCAAGCGCCTTCGTGGTGGCCGCGGGACATTAGGAAGAGGTTGAGATGCAGATGACGCGACATGATGGCCTTTCAAATGCTGTCGGTTTCGACGCCGAGGCTTTTAAGCAGTCTCGTGCGGAGTGAGGTTATTTCGATCTGGTGATCGCGGCGGGGATGTGGAACGGAAACGGCATGGTCTTCAGCGATCTGGCCGTCTTTAAGGACCAAAATTCGATCCGCCAGAAGCAGTGCCTCATCAACATCATGCGTCACCAGGATGATCGTGGGCCTCTTGTGCTCCACAAGGCGCATCAATAGCGCCTGCATTTTCAGTCTCGTCAGCGCATCCAGTGCGCCAAAAGGTTCATCAGCCAGCAACAAGTCCGGTGATCGCAGGAGTGACCTTGCCAGTGAAGCGCGTTGCTTCTGTCCACCGGATAGCGTTGAGGGCCAAACATCGGTCTTGTCGGCAAGTCCGACCTCATGAAGCATAGCCTTTGCTGAAGGAGCGGCATCCGGCCGACGTAACCCCAGCGTCAGATTGTCGATTACAGTCTTCCACGGAAGCAGCCGAGAATCCTGAAACAGAACCGAGACGCTGTCCGGTGTGTTGAAATGCCCCTTTGTCTGCGCGTCGTCGTCGAGGCCCGCAAGCGCCCGTAAAAGAGTTGTCTTGCCCGATCCGGATTCGCCCAGAAGCGCGACGAACTGACCTGCAGGAATATCCAGCGAAATCCGATCCAGAACAGTCTTACCAGCGAAACTGCGCGAAAGATCGCGGAGGACTACGGCATTGGTTACGTGTGCGTTCATGATCCCAACGCCCTTCTGTAGGAGAGCGCGCGCGCCTCGACGATCCGCACGAGAGCGTCGGACAAAAGGCCGAGCGCGGCGTAGATGATGATGCCGACAACTATGATCTCGGTCTGGCCCCAGTCGCGGGCCCTGTTCATCAGGTAGCCGATGCCTGTCTGCGTGTTGACCAGCTCCAAGACGACGAGCGCGGTCCAACAGAGAGCAACTGCAAGCCGAAGCGAGACGAAGAAGCCCGGCAATGCTCCCGGAAGGGCGACGTGGCGGATGAATTCGCCGCGTGTCAGACCAAGGGTGCGAGCGAGTTCGACATGCCCGATATCGATGCCGCGCAGGGCTGCGTGGGTATTTATGTAGACAGGAACGAGTACGGCCGTGAAAATCAGAAAGACTTTCATCGTTTCGCCGATGCCAAGCCAGATAATGACCAGCGGAATGAGTGCAAGGGTCGGGACCGCACGCTTGATCTGGACCAGGCCGTCGATAAGCGCTTCACCGGTGCGGGTAAGGCCCGAGAGGAGGGCAAGGACGACGCCCGTGATGACGCCCAGGACGAGACCCGAGTAGGCCCTGGCAGAAGACGCTGCCAGATGGGGCAGGAGGCTTCCGTCGACCAGCATTTCGTAACCGGTCTTGATCGCAGTCGATGGTGCCGCAAGTGTAGCCGGGGACAGGAGGCCGAGACGAGAAGCCGCCTCCCAGACGATTAGCACGATCGCTGGACCAAGCAGACGAAAGCCTGCCGGAAGTTTTGCAGGGACGAGATTGATCGATCGCCTTGCAGCACTGCCGGAGTGCCGTTTGCTCCGTGCACCTTCGATCCTGCCTGATGAAATGTCTGTCATGAGACCTCCGATCTTAGCGGGATTGCTCGACGACGTTATCGAACGTATCGACGAACGAGCCGTTGGCGTCGAAGTTCTCCTTCAGGGATCCGGCCTGATAGAGGATATCGATCAGGTTCTGGTGGTGTGGGATCGCTTCTGTAGACGTCTGGAAGACAAGCGGCGACTGACCCGCCAGGATTGCTGCAGTGTCTTCCGGTGATACACGCTGGAAGTCGGTGTAGTAGAACTTCGCCCACTCCTGTTCGTGTTCATTGCTCCATTTGCCGGCCTTTACATAGGCCGCAAGGAACTGTTTGATCGCCTCCACCTTTGCAGGGTCCGCGAGTACCTCGGGGCGTGCATAGAAATAGGATGTGCTGGGCAGCAGTTTGCGCTCTTGCGGATCAAGCACAGGGCTCGCGCCGATCTGGTTGGTAAGCCGTGTGACGAATGGCTCCTGCAGGACCGCAACGTCTACAGCACCGGATCGCAGAGCATCAGGAAGGTCTGCGACCCTGAGATTTACCAGCGTGACATCGTCGAGTTTCAATCCGGCTCTGTTCAAGGCCTCGATAAGGAATACCTGACGGCCTGACCCTTCAACATAGCTTAGCTTTTTACCCTTGAGTTCGGAGAGCTTGTTGATCTTGAGGCCGGGACGGCTTGTCAGTCGGTATTGCGCAACTTCGCGAGTGACGGTTGCCACAATCGGTAAAAGGGTACCGGAGGCCCGTGCCTGGATCGGAGGTGTGTCACCAACATAGGCTATATCCAGTACACCTGCCCTCATCGCCTCGAGGATAGCAGGACCGCCGGCAAAGTTCGGGAACTCGACGTCGAAATTGAGATCCTCCTGCCGCCCGCTTGCCTCAAGAAGGTTGCGCACAAGTTCGGACTGATCAGCCACGATCAATTTCGCGGAAGGTTCTGCGGCATTTGCCACAGGTGCGCCGATCGTCAGGGCAGAGACGAGAGTAACTGCGGAGATTTGCAAGAAAATTCTACGATACACGGAATTTACCCCATTTTCGGCCTGCGAAATCACGCATGGCGAGACAGTGTGGAAATTCCTTTCACTTTATCGATACTCGACCAATTCAGTAGAGATGGCCAATGCGACTTATCGGGGAATTGTGCATTTCCGTTCTAACGTCTCTCGGAATTAATAGATGAAAATTCCGATACCGCGAAACTGAAGCGACTAAACCAATGGCAATGTTTAAGCAGCTCGATACCCTTGTTTGCCGCGGCTCCGGCGTGCGTGACGGGTTATACCCGAGCCGTTGGGGTCCGATGTAGGTCTTACGTAGATCGACCGATAGCCATGAAGTCATCCGGAACTCCAGCCGTATCAGTCCAACTTCGTTCGAGCATCGGATTGCGTTACTGCGCAACGACTAATCCTCACGTGGAATCGACGTACTGTAGGTCAAGAGCCCGAATATTTGTCAATTTCATACGCTCTCGAGCCCCGCGATGCTGATCCCGTCAAGAGCTTAAAACTCATACAGCTGGCCCAATTATTTCATTCTGAAATTCGCTCGATCAGAAGCGTCTTGTAGCGCGTCAGGCTGCCTTGCAGATGTGTGTTCATCGCCTCCCGTGCGGCGTTTGCGTCGCCGGCAAAGACGGCGTTGACGATACGCCCATGCTCTTCCTGCAGATGAGGGTTCATTGTTACTGTTCCGGTCTGGCTGCGGTTCAGGATGATGCCGGGTTTGATGAGCAGCAGGAGTTCGCTGAAACGGCGGTTCTGCGTGGCCTGCGCAATGGCAAGGTGAAAAGCGAAGTCGTCATCGCGCGTAGACAGCCCCTTTTCCACATTGGCACCAATCCGGCGATGCAGATCGATGATCATTTCGAGCTGTGTCGGAGAGCGTCGCGCGGCTGCCAGCCCGGCAGCTTCCGTTTCACAAGCGGCTCTAAGCTCAAGCAGCTCGATCACCGAGGAAATGCGCTCGAGTGAAAGGCCTGCAAAAGGCGCTCCATTCAGTTCCGCATCGGTCACGAAAACGCCGACGCCGCGGCGCGCCTCAAGCATGCCTTCGGCCCGGAGGATGGCGACGGCTTCGCGGACGACGGCGCGGCTGACGGAATGTAGGCGCGTCAGATCGTTTTCGCTCGGCAGCTTGTCTCCGGGCTTGAACTTGCCTGCCTCGATATCCCGCCGAAGCGATGAGGCAATCTGTGTCACCAGCGAGCGCCCGACGAGATCGATCCTTTCCGGATCCTTGTTGTGCTCCACCAAAAATTCTCCAGTTCGATGTTTCGCATTTCCTAGCAGACAACAATGGCTTGGTTGTCAGATAGGAAGGGTCGCGATTCTGTTCATTGAAGCATAGTTTTAAGAAGCAGGCAAAGCGCAGTTGTGGCCCTCATCGTCGCCGCCTTGTCGCATGTTTCGTTCAAATAGCATGAACGAAGGGATTGACGGATATCGTATTTTATTTTTAACTTGTCTTATGACGCAATGAAGTAAGCAGACAAGTGGCGGCTGAATTTCGACATCTAGGTGTTGGTTTGCAGATGGCCTTGGAAATGGAAAAAATGTCGGGGAGGACATATGAAGATCATCGATGCCAGCGTTCGGACCTTTTGGTACACGACGCATGAGGAGATCGACAGCGATGGGCATGCCCATCCGGGGCCGGCTCGCAAGGTTCGTAAATCGCTTTTGACGCTGACATGTGAGGACGGCACTCAAGGGCATGCATTCGGCAGCCCGGAACAGCTGCGGCCGCATCTGCTCGATCGTTTCATTCGCCCGGTCGTTCTCAATCAGGATGCTTTGGCGCGTGAGCGCCTCTGGCAGGATCTTGCTCATTGGCGGCGCGGAAGTGGAGGCCAGCTCAGTGATCGCACACTTGCCATTGTCGATTGTGCCTTGTGGGATCTCGCCGGCCATCTGCTGAAGGCGCCGGTTTACAAGATCATCGGTTCCTATCGCGACAAGGTGCCCGCCTATGGCTCCATCATGTGTGGCGACGAACTGGAAGGCGGACTGGCGACCCCGGAAGATTACGGGCGGTTTGCGCAACAGCTCGTCGCACGCGGGTATCAAGCCATCAAACTGCATACCTGGATGCCGCCGGTCAGCTGGTCGCCCAGTATCGAGATGGATCTCAAGGCCTGCGCTGCCGTTCGCGAGGCTGTCGGCCCGAAAGTTCCGCTGATGCTCGATGCCTATCACTGGTATTCTCGCGAGGAAGCCTATGAGCTTGGCAAGGGGCTGGAGGCACTCAACTTTACCTGGATCGAAGAGGTGATGGACGAACAGTCCATGTCATCTTACGCTTGGCTGGCGCAGGAGCTGAAAATTCCGGTCATCGGGCCGGAATCGGTCGGCGGCAAGTACAAACACCGGGCGGAATGGATCAAGGCGGGAGCCTGCGACATTCTCCGTACCGGCGTCGAGGATGTCGGCGGCATTACGCCCGCGCTCAAGACTATGCATCTGGCTGAAAGCTTTGGCATGAACTGCGAGGTTCATGGTCATGGCGCGGAAAATCTCGCCATTTCTGCTGCGACTAAAAATTGCCGCTGGTACGAACGTGGCTTGCTGCATCCCTTTCTCGATTACGATGCATGCCCCGAATATCTCAATGCCATCCCGGACCCGATGGACGAGCAAGGTTTTGTCTGGTTGTCGCAGGCGCCGGGCCTCGGGGAAGATATCAATTTCGACTATATCGACGCCAATCTGGCTGACTGACACCACTGGAGAAGCGGTACGGCTGACGCAGGGCAGAGGAGGCCCGCAGCGTCAGTCCGGTCGCGATGGGAGGAACCATGAAACGACGCAACCTGTTTATCGCCGCAGCCCTTATGGCAACGACGAGCATGCTCGGTGTTAGCCCGGCGCTGGCCGAAACACCTGCCAACCAGCTGGTCATCGGGTTTTCGATGGCCAATGTGCTGACCCTGGATCCCGCAGGCTCTTCGAGCAAGGAACGGGTTCAGGTGCTTGCCAATATCTACGAAGGACTGGTGGGCATCGATCCCGTCGAGCGTTCGAAGGTCATTCCGGCGCTTGCCGAGACATGGGACGTGGCGGCGGATCGCCAATCGATCCGTTTTCAACTGCGGCCTGACCTGAAATTTGCCTCCGGCAATCCTGTGACGGCGGAAGATGTCGTCTGGTCGCTGCAACGCGTTCTGAAGCTCAATCTGGCGCAGGCGACCAATCTGCGGCTGCGCGGTTACAGCAATGACAATGCGGCGGAAAGCTTCAAGGCAATCGATGACCGGACCGTCGAGATTGCCATTGTCCAGCCGATCGATCCGCAGATCATCCTGATGACGCTGGCAATGGCCGGAACGGGCAGCGTGATCGATAAAAAGGAAGTGCTGAGCCACGAAAAGAACGGCGACATGGGCGCTGGCTGGTTGACGACCAATTCGGCCGGGACAGCCGCATTCAAGGTGCAGTCATTGCGCCCGAATGAAATGGTCCTGCTGGTGCGCAACGACGATTACTGGGGCCCCAAGCCTGCCATGAACCGCGTCTTGATGCGGCATATTCCGGAACCGCAAAGCCAGCGACTGCTGATCGAAAAAGGTGATCTGGACATTGCCTATTCGCTTGGCGCATCAGACCTTGAAGCTCTGAAGTCGAATGAGGACATCAAGGTCACCACATCGACCGGAAACGGCCTCTATTATCTTGCTATGTCGCAGAAGAACAAGGATCTGGCCAATCCCAAGCTGCGTGAGGCTATCCTCAAACTCATCGATTTCGATGGGCTCAACAAAACGGTCATGCCCTATTTTGGTGTAAAGCATCTGGGCCCGATACAGGTCGGTCTTGCCAAGCAGCCTTACGATCCGGATTTGAAGGTGGACGTCGAGGGAGCAAAGAAGCTTCTGGCTGAAGCCGGATATGCAGATGGCATAGATCTGACGATCAGGACGCTGTCGGAGCCGCCATTCGACAATCTGGCCATCGTTCTGCAAAGCTTGCTGGGGCAGGGCGGTATCAGGATCAAGATCCTGACGGGCAGCGGCGAACAGGTTTATGGCCCGATGCGCGAACGCAATTTCGAACTGATCGTCGGGCGCAGCGGCGGCCAGATCTCGCATCCTGATGGCGATATGCGCAGCCTTGCCTATAACCCGGATAATCGTGACGAAGCCAAGTTGACGGGGCTTGTCGGCTGGCGCACGTCCTTCAAGGACGACACGCTTAATTCCAAGATCGAAGCCGCTCTGCGAGAGGCCGATCCCGCCAGTCAGGCAAAGCTGTATAACGAGATCGAAAAGCTTTATGCCGACGGTATTCCTGCCATCCAGCCAATCTCGCAGGTAACGGATTCCGTTGCGCAACGTGCTGACATTGAGGGCTTTCAGATCAGTCCGGTCTGGCAAACCAAACTCGACGCAGTTCGTAAACGTCGCTGAGAAGCGAAATTGCGGCTACGCAAGCCTCTCCCTGTCATGTCATGCAGAGAACAGGCGGTGTAACGAATACCTGACGCGTCAGTTGCATCAAGCCGGTAGGCGCAACGATCTCTTTACCGACGCTGACCACACCGCGTAGCCCGCAGCATTCATGTGAACCAGATCGGGCAGATAGTATCGGAACATCGGCAATCCGTTTTCGCCGATGAAGCCGGTGCTTGGGTCGATCCAGTTTGTCGTGTCGTGTGCTTCGCACCAATCGCGTCCCATTCGATTGAATAAATCGAACTCTTCGCGGTAGATCCATCGGGCCGGACTGTGCTTGATCGCCAGTACGAACACTTCTGCTTGAGGAAGCGTGGCCGAAATCCGGGCGCGCAGATCCCTGAAATGTTCGAAGGTCGTGCGGGCTGTCAGGCCATCGCTTGCGATGTCGTTCTCGCCAAAATAAAGCACCAGCCGTTTTGGTTTCAGCGGCGTGAGAAGCTGGTCCATGTAGTGGATGCCGGACAGAAAAGTACCGCCGCCAAAACCGAGATTGATGACATCAAGCGAACCGAGGTCTTCGGTCATCGACGTCCAGATGCGGAACGAGGACGAGCCATAAAACGCAATGGGATCGTCTGGAAGGCCCAGACGCTCCAGCCGTGCCAGAGTGGTGATGATATCGTTTTCGTGGCGGCTCGTGCCGATGCTGGTCGGGAAATCGTACATGGGATCCTCAATGTGCCGAAGGGAAAATTTTACGGTCTGGCGGGCAGATGTCTTGGGGGCACGACAAGGCGTGGCGGAGAATATCCAGTGCGCCTCGATAAAGGACGTCATCGTCCCCCAGGGATATGTCGAGGCCGAAAGCCTCAGCGGCGATCATGTATAGGTCGTTCAGCCCATCATTGCCGATGATGGTGGCCTTATGCCCATTCGAGTACCAGCCAGCGTCCTGTACCTGACGAAGCTCCTGGCCAATGACCAGGCCATGAACATAGGATCGTAATTGGTCCGGCGAAATTTTCCCCACCAGTCTCCCGGTTCGGGCGGAAAACAACAGAGACAGCATGGCCGCGGAATTCTTCGCTTCGTCTACCCCCAGATGAAACGCCTCCAGGTCGTGGATTGCCGGTTCGGTCGCGCCACGGGCGATGAAGGAGTGTTTTATCAACAATGAAAAAATTTCGCCCGTGACGAATGTCTGAAAAGCGTCGATTCGGCCCGACCTCACGCTTGCCCATTTGCTATGCGTTCCGGGAATGATGAGTGTTGAGTCATTGGTGAACCCGTGGCCAATAATTTGCGTCTCTTCACCGCGCATGACATCGGGAAAAGGGCGGCGCGCAGGATCGGTCAGTCCGGCCAGGAAAACGAGGTCAGATCCATTCGGCAACGAGCGTCTCGTTGTGCCTGCTGCGAGTTCAGCCGCACCGGCCGGGCAGGGCACGTAGGGAATTTCAATCCAGCCATTGCGGCTGGTGATCATGCCGACTGCGGCAACGGGAATGGCGCCGTGCTCTGAAAATCAAGGAGCGCAGCCATCAGCGTGTTCTCGTGCTCTCCTGTTTTTAGGGCCGAAATGCCCTGTGCGGTCTCCAAACTGTCGAGTTCCTGGCCATCAGCATCCACCAGTGTTGCTCTCAGCGACGTCGTTCCCCAATCGACAATAATCGATGCCGTTTTTGCTGCCATGGCGTGAGCCTCCTCGCTCATTTCATCTGGGGCTTGTCATAAGCGCGCGATAGCGTTAGTGTCAATTAGCGATAGTATAGTGCCAACATATGATACTTCATTGGGAGGTGGAGGAATGACAACTGGTCTGAAGGGTATTCTGCCCGTGCTGCCGACGCCGTTTCTGGCGGATGGCAGCGTCGATGTGGCAGGAATGTCGAGGCTGGTACGGTTCGCGCTCGATCAGGGTGTGGACGGTGTTGTGTTCCCGGGTTTCGCCAGCGAAGTGGAAAATCTGGATGCTGAGGAGCGTGCCCAGCTTCTGAAAGTCGTTGTCGATGGAGTGGTCGGCCGTGTGCCCGTTATTGCCGGCGCGAGCGCCGCCGATTGGCGTGAAGTGGTCGAGCATGGCCGAGTGGCGGCTGGTCTCGGAATTCGACACCTGATGGTGCAGCCGCCCAAATCGGTTGGCACGGATGCGCCGGCTTTGATCGAGTTTCTCGGCAATGTCCTTCAATCGCTGCCGGATATCGAAATCATCCTGCAAAATGCGCCGGCGCCGCGCGGTTCCGATCTTTCCCCGCAGGCGATCATTGAGATCATCCGTGCCCTGCCGCGTGTTGC
>Ga0075364_10000401_pt1 | contig 21617 bp, 15 predicted proteins | sample EndMetdeltDD1764_FD_71517 | JGI IMG/M metagenome (GOLD analysis project Ga0075364, IMG submission 71517) | Populus endosphere microbial communities from Tennessee, USA - Endosphere MetaG P. deltoides DD176-4 | ecosystem: Host-associated > Plants > Roots > Endosphere | place: USA: Tennessee...
ACAACAAATCTATCGCCGGCGGGAAGACTTCATCTTCCCTGGCAATGGTAGCTCCTCGTCCTGCGGACCATAACCTGAAGGCCGCAGGTTCAAATCCTGCCCCCGCAACCACCGAAACTTGCAAATTCCCCCATTCCAGCTTCCTACGTTCAAGCTCCTCCGCAAAATCGCCGAGGAGCTTTTTACGTTTAGCCTCCGTATGCAGCTCGCCGGCATGCAAACGCTTTTGATAATCAAGCGAATGCATAGCCTTGAGGCGCTCTTCCATGATCGTCGCTGCCTGCATGGCGGCCAAGATCGAAACAATGTGGCCATGCACGGCAAGCTCCGCCGGTTGGTGGCCTGGGGTCTTGGCAATAACGACCTTCTGAACGAAGCGGCGGATCATCATGATAAATGGCTGCATCGTCTCGGCATCCATGGCCTTGGTCATGTGAAAGAGAACGATCGACATGATCTGCTGGACAGCTTCGGGGTTCAGTTCAGAGCGCAGTTTGGCCAAACGATCTGAAATATCGGGTTCCGTGTGAGTGGCTCTTGCCAGTTCGCCGGCAAGCTCAGTGCGTTCCATTTCGAGCTGGTCAAGCTTGTCGTCCAAGGCGGGCAGTCGAGGGCGGCCCTCGGTTGCCCTGTCCGTGATCTGCTGAATGATGCTTGCCTGTTGTTTGCCGAGCTTCGCGAGTTCGGAGGTCAATTGGTCAACCAGCGACGGTTGCGATTTGAGCTTTGCCGTCTGGCGCTTCAGGACGTCTGCCGCAATCTTGTCAAAAATCCCCTCGTGGAGAAACGCGACCGGTAGGCAAGAAACAACGCGCTCCTCCAAGTCGGACCTGAGGATCGTTTTCTGGTTCTGACAAACCGCACCCTGAAGGTCTTCTACCGGAATCTGCTTCTTGTGGTTCGTGCAGCCGTACCGATCCTTTCCGGAAATGGCGTAAGGGCCGCCGCATTCGGCGCATTCGAGAATACCGCTGAGCATGTAACTTGGGCGGTGTGCAGCATTCAGGCGGTTCGAGGTCGTATGTGTGAATAGCTCGCCGACCTCTGCTTGTCGTGCCTTCACTCTTGCCCAAAGCGCGTCGTCGACGATACGGAGGCTATCATTCTCCTTGATTACCCACTGGTCATCTGAGTTCCTTCGAGCAACTCGGCGTTCCGTGTCTGGGTTTTTACGATATTGGCGGCGATTCCATACGACGCGGCCGATATAGGTCTCGTTATTAAGGATACCGGTGCCACGGGATGCGTGACCACGGATCGTCGTATCCCTCCACGCCTTGCCACGAGGGCCGGACAGCTTTTTGTCGTTAAGCGCTTTGGCAATATCGCGGGGAGAAACACCCTCCGCGTATCGCTGGAAAATCCATCGGACTGTGTCGGCCTCGTCAGGAACAATATCGCGCAGCCCAGGAATTCGATCGCCATTTCCATCGTATTCCAATCGGACCTTGTAGCCGTAGGCGAGACATGTTGTAGCCTTGCCCTTGCGAACCGCAGTCTTCATTCCTTCACGTGTGCGGTATCTGATCTGCTCAATGAGTTCTTGGCTGAGCGTGACACGCAAGGACATCTCAATATCGGTAACAGGTGTACCGCCATGAACTGTCCAGAGTTCGATATCCTCAAACTTCAGCCGCTTCAGAAATCCGTTGCCATGCTCTGCGTCGCGAGAGATACGATCAACGGTCACGCAAAGAACGATATCGATATCCCGCTTTCTGGACCGCGCCAGCAACGCCTGGATGCCAGGGCGCGTTGCGTAACTGGTGCCACTCACGGCATGGTCGGTGAATACATCAATTAACTTCCAGCCGCGGCTCTCGATGAAATCTCTGCCGAGTTCCACTTGGGTCTCGATAGAAACCTCGTTTTGGCGTTCAGTGGAATAGCGGGCGTAGAAAAGAACATTCTTGGGCATCAGGCTTCCTTGAAAAAAATCGACAAGCTCAGATAGTGAGAAAATCCGGCGTTCCAAGCCGGCGGAAGAAAGCTTCCGAGCCGGCAGGAACAATGGGCCGTCAATGTTGGTGGATACGCCCGGTCGGCAACCCTGGCAGAGTCGGCCTCCAGAGCGTGCTCGCAAAACCGGCATGGTCCGTAAATAGGCGGCTCTGAAGAGCCGCACTACAGAGGATGCCGAACAGTCCCGTGGTCTTCATCGCCTCGTAGACGAATGCGTCGCTGAACGTGACCCCGAAATATACGGCGTTCTTCGTGTCCCGCCAGGTCAGGTCAATCGCGCGGCCATTCAGATCGACGAGCCAGGCGTGCTCGTATGGAATTCCGAATCTGGAATCCAGTGCATAGCCTTCTGCATAGTGAAAAGGGACCGGGTCGTCAGCCAGATAAGGATAACGCGCACGTGTACAATTGCGGTAGCAGAGCCCCATCTCTCCCATGGACAGCCCTTCGGGGCGTTGTTCGACGTTCGGATAAAACCGCCCGTACTTCAACAAGGCGCTAGCACGCCCACAATCACCTTCATGCGCCGCCATCAGGCGGAGCACCTCCAGAAGGTATTCATTTTTACCGGCGGCTTCGACCACCGGGGACTTAACAAGCGACACAGCAGACATAGTCTCTCCTTTACAGTTCTGCACATCGGTTTCGTTCAACAGGGGAAGGTTCGAAAACGATGGCAGGACCGTGAGAGCCGGTTTGTCCGCCGCTGGCTTCTTTGACGACGTGCCGAAGTTCCGTTTGCACTCTCACATGCGCCGGGACAGCAACGTCGTAAGGCGACACATAATGACGGATGCAGCAAACACAAGCGCCTCTCGGGCTATTCCGAAAAAATGCAGTCGTAACCCGCCGTTATAGTTAACGTCGTCGTTAACCTGCCGTGGGCGTAGAAAAATGGTGGGTTCAGCGCGCCTTTTGACGATCGGTTGATCTTCACGTCTTGTTGCCGTGGATGGCCGGCGGATGCGGAAATAATTTCTGAACGCGATGTCTTTAATGCGAAAAAGCACGCCAAAGTAGCATTGTCCTAATCTTCACAGTCGGGCAAATATGGTGCGACAGAATGTCGCAGATTGTGGCTTAATGGCTCATAAATGGCTTTCAAAAAATCCAATAAAATCAGTAAAAGATATTGCAGATCAATGTGTTGACAATTCTGTTTTGCTTGACAGCTCGCTCGTCTCAGATGACCATAGATATACAGCATTGGGCTGAACAACGAAGAATGGGTCATACATGAAGAAAGTCATCGCCAAGCAGGTGGACAACCATAAGGGCGCATTCGCTATGCCAGCTCCTACCGCACCGGTCGACACTGAAACTGTCCCCGAGGCAGCCAGCGCGTTGCGGCTCGCTGCGGAAAAGATCATCGCTCTCAGCAAAAAGTCAGGCGCACACGCGTTCGATCTCGGGTGCACTTTCGCTGAGGCGAAGCCGTTGGTGCCGGAAAAATCGTTCGGCAAGTGGCTCAAGACGTTCTCCGACTATACCGTCCGTTCCGCCTGGAACTACATCTCAATCCACGAGCGGCTGCAGGACTACCGCGAGCAACTTCTGTCGCATGCGGTCATGCCGACGGTAATGTTCGAGCTGGCCAAGGCCGAGCCGGCGCAGATCGAGATGGTCATCGGAAGGTTGGCAGATGGCGACCGGGTCCGGGTGAAGGACGTCCGCAAGATGCTCGGAAGAAAGCCGAAGGCCCAGGCAGAAGCATCGAGCTTCGATACGGCGGGCGTGGCCGGGCTTCGTAAAGTCGCTGCTGCAAAGATCGATGACGACACTGCTCGGTTCATGAGACTGATGTCGGTCATCCTCCAGGAGGTGGAAAAAGCCATGGAGCCGCTTGCTTTGAAACGGGCTGTCAAGAAAGGTGAGCTTTCTGAAAAGGTACATCTTCACTGCCGGCATGCCCACGACTTGCTGAACAGCATTGCGGCACCGCTCGAGGAGGACGTAACATCCTATATGAATTGGCGAGCCGCCAGACTTCCCGAAGGTAGCGTCTGGCGCAAGGTCCAGGACCTGCTTCACCGAATGGGTGGAGAAGATCATTGGGCGAAAGGTAAAGAGTTCGTGCCCTGGCTCCAGGATGAGGTTCTGCCTCTGCTTCGCTTCGTCGTTCATGGCGAAGCGGTTGTCGAAACTGGGATCGATTCACTCGCCGACCGAGAAGCCGATGACACAGACGCGAGCAATTCCGATGCTGTCAGCACTATCGGCCAGGCGCCGACTCCTGACGTGGAGGTCTTTGAGGTGACTGGGCGCGCCGGCTGGTTTGCACGCAGGATTCTTAATTCTGACAACCAGGACAGTTCAGAGCGCTACGCTGCGTAGCGCTATCCCCCGAACCTGAAGTTATGAACCCCGCCATCGTGCGGGGCTCTTTGCGTTTGGCAACACATTTTGACGCGTTCGCTGTTAACTATACCGGAGCTCTGTGTTCCGGATGCGTTCTAACCGCCTTGCCGGACCCCGATCTCCGGTTTATGTCGACGATATCTGCAAAATTCCTGGTTCTGCAGATACTTAGCAGCCTCCGCCGATGCGCTAACATCGAACGGAGGCCTGACCCGCAACCTTCTCGTGAAAGGCCACCGGCTATGTCGACCTTTAACTGCTTCGTTTCCAGATCGGAAGCGTCTTCGCTTGTCTCTCCTGTTGAAACACGTCCGTTTACGATCGTGTCTCTGCTCGTCGATCGCACGTCGTAACCGGACGTTGGATCGCCGAGGCTGGTATCCGATGCGGAAATTGTTTCCGCATGCGCGGGTTTTGTCCGCGGATTTGCCGCGTCTGGCGATCCTGTTTCATTCAACAGGAGAAACCTATGACCACAACCAAAAACCCTGCCATGGCGTCTGCCTATTCGACCGTCGCTGACATCGAAACCCTGCAGTCTCGCCTCCATACTTTGATCGACGAGATCGTCACACCGGCGCTGTCGACCGCAATGCTTCATAGCGGTCTCGTCGTCGGCATGGGCGAGATCACTACCATGTTGCGCGCAGTTCCGGTCGCCGAAGGGCGCCTGCTGGAACGCGGCATCGCCTTGCTCGCAAGCCTTAACCCGGACCTTGTCGTTCTCACCGGCAACCTGCGCCTTCCGGTCACGAAGGCGGCGACTGAACTGGTCGAGATGAACGACCCCAAACTTTACCGGTCACTCAGTCTCGATTCTGACAGTGGTGGCCGTAAGACGTACACGCCGGACCTGCTGATCCTGAATCTCCGCACCTCGGTCGCGCATATGATCGATGTGAAACGCAGTCTGGGTTCTTACGAGGTCTCGCGGATCGCCGAGCTGAAGAGCCGTATGCTGGCCGCAGCGCTTGTCGTTCCCGACCTGCTCTACAAAGAGCATCGGCGACTTCACGCGGCAGAGGTGCGCGTCGTGATCCTGAATGCCGAAAATCAGCGTAGTGATCTCGAGGGCGGTGTGTGGCCGCTATCGCACCTGGATCATCTTCTGGAAGTGGGGGGAGCCGGCGAGGTCATGGCCAGCCTGCGAAGCCTGTTCCAGGTCCGGATCGAGCAGAACTGGAAGGAGGCTTTGCAGAGCCATGGTCGTGCGCAGGACGCGGATGTCGCCGAAGCCGGGCGGCTTCGATTGGTTGGCGTCACGTCGGAGGATGCGCCCTCGATGGTGCCGCCATTGTTGACGCGCCCCGCCGCATCACGTCCGACGATCCAGATCGGATTTGCGCAGGCTCCCAACGCTGTGCCGCACTAGCGACCGGCCGCACGCCATCATCAACCCTTTCCATTCACGCCTGTCCGATCGACAGATGATCAGGAGACGTCTGCTATGACGCATGTCACGTCCAACGTTTTGCCATTTCCGAGCCGCCACATTCAAATGCAAACTGCGCCGCAGCCATTGGCCGCTGAACCTGGAGTTCCTGACCCGCGAATTGCCGATAACAAGGACCTCGTCGCAAACGACGAGTACCGGGAGCATGTTGCGACCATTGTCGGTGTCGCCATCCGGTCCGGTCGCCGCAAGGGACGCAGCCTCTCAAGCCTTCAGCCGCAGTTGCGAAAATGGCTCGCCGAGCTCTGCGACCAAAGCGACCCGTCGGCGATGATGGTGCATGATTGGCTGACCGGCAACCATCGTCATCTGCCGCCAGGCTTCGACGACGAAGCGAAACGGCAGCGCACGACAAAGCATGATGTCGAGATGGGAGAGGACGCATGATGGAAACCGTCACGGATCGCATCACCCGATATCTACTCGCTCGTCTTCGCCGTCGCGCCGTTCTCGATCTCTACGAGAATGCCGCTTACGTTGGGCTTCTTGAGGGGTATAACACAAACGAAGACGAGGAGAGCGGCACCGTCTGGACAATCGCGGACAACACCCGGAATCTTCTGACAGGCGACAAGGAAAAAGACCGCAAACTGATCGCGCGAAGACTTAGAAAGTCGATGGCATCCTCCAGCGGTACGGCATCTCATATGTTCGACTACGAGACGGACCAGGATGCTGCGTCTGACGCTAAGTCGCGGACGAAGTCACGGGTAAAACACATTGCTGTGTCGGCTAGCACGGCCGCAGACCAAGGAGCACCGGCTGCGAACCTGATGCCAGGACGATCGACGAAGGCGAGAACGGGTGACTTCATGGCCATGGTACGTGAACATGTACGAGCGCCGAATGTCGCTCACGTCACCGTCGCATTGCTGGTGGCTCGCGCGGTCGGAACGAGCATCACGGATATCGGCGCTCTCCGTAGGCTCCTGTCTCGCCCCGATCTCTTTGCTCTGATCAAGGCGCCGGTTCCTGGCTTCGAACGTCGCTTCACCCAGTTGTTGGAGGATGGCCTCCTTCTCCCGTATCGAGTGAATATTGGTGATGTCTATCACGGCGCCACTCTCAGGGAACATCATCACGGTGACTCGAGGAAAAAGTCACGCCGTCTCGTGAAACTACTGAGCGGTAATCGCGCCCGTCATGTCGAGCACACAGTGCTGTCGAAGCACCTGGGTGACGCTCTCCTCGACAGTACGTCTCCCGTCATTGTCGTCGATGAAGCCTCGGTAGCACCGGCAATGTCCCTCGCGCTGACAGCGGATGTCGTGTTCGAATGTGCAGGCCTGGACAATGCACTGCTCGCCGAGCTGTTGCACATCACACTCGGATTCGCTCCTGCGCCCTCTCTGAAACGGATGGAAGCCGCGCCGCTCGATCTGGAAGGACTGTCGATTGACGATTTGACTCTGGTGATCAGGCCTTCCCACGACTTGGATACAATCCTGGCCACTCTTGCCGCGCTCGGTGACAGGGCGCGAAAACATGATGACGCTGGCGAAGACAAGGACAGCGACGGTCGTCGTGGCCGCACTGCCGGAGACCGCAAGTCGAAAAATAGCGAGGTATCTTCGTCGCCTGATGGTGTCGAGATCATCCATCCGGTCAAACCAGCCGTTGAAAAGATGAGCGCCGATAAAGGAGAGGCGATACCGGAGAAGACAGCAGTCAGCAGCCATTCGCACCACCTTCGGATCGAGACCCTGTCCGGTTACGGTGAGGCGCGGCAATGGGCGCTTGATCTTCAAGTCGACCTTGAGCTTTGGCAGAAGGGCCGTCTAGGCTGGAGCGAAATGAGCGCCAAACTTATGCTCTCAGGTCCGCCCGGCACCGGCAAGACAACCTATGCCCGCGCATTGTGCAATACCCTGCAGGTACCGCTGCTGGTTACCTCGGTCGCGTCATGGCTTGAGCCTGGTTATCTGGGCGATGTGCTGAAGCGGATGTCGCAAGCGTTCGAAACGGCACGGGTGCATGCGCCTTCCATTCTGTTTATCGATGAGATCGACAATATTGGCAATCGGGGCGGCAGTCGGCGAGATCAGTATGACGATTATTGGCGCTCCTTGGTCAACCGCCTGCTTGAACTGCTCGACGGCGCCAGCAAGACAGAAGGTGTAATCGTTGTTGCTGCAACGAACCAGCCGGATCGCATAGATGCCGCTTTGCTGCGGTCAGGGCGGCTGGAAAAGCATGTGGTCATTCCCATGCCAGACATCGAAACGCTGAGCGGCATTCTCGCACATCACTTGGCGGATGATCTGCCACATGTTCTCTCTTCAGCGCCGCCTCGAGAAGCCCTTCGTCGCCTGCGGCCACCAAAGGCTAAGAATTCCGATCCTCAGCAACTGCGGAAAACAGCGGAACGCCGAAAATCAGGCAGCGAGAAGGGAGCACCACAATGACGAACGCGCAAACCCAACCGTATGGTGCCCTTCGACCACTTGCGCTACTGGCCATCGGTCGAACAGGCGCCGACATCGAACGCCTCGTCCGCGAGGTCCGTCGCAAGACCCGGCGGGAACAGCGCGGCATCACCTGGTCCGACCTCGAGCAGACGCTTCTGGCCAGCCAGTTGCGCATGTCTGATGATCTGCGTTGGCGAACAGCTGTCCATGAAGCGGGACATGCCATCGCTTTCACCTTGACCGGCGTAGCTGAGGTCATCAGCGCGACAGTTGGCATCGAAAGCATCGGACAGGTCAGCAGTCGGCCGAATAATCACCTGGCACAAACGGAAGCGTGGCTGATGAACTTCATCGCTTGTCTGCTGGCTGGCCGTATTGCCGAGCTTATCGTGGTCGGCGAACCTCTCGCAGGCGCGGGCGGCAGTGATGACAGCGACCTTGCTCGTGCCACAAACCACGCCTTGGCGGCTGAGACGAGGCTTGGCTTCTCCGATCACCAACCTCTCGTCTATCGGTCTGAGGGCTTTAGCGTCAGCCAGTTGAATCTGGACCGCCAACTCACAGAGCGGGTCAACGCACGCCTGCTTGTGGCTGAACGGGCAGCGCGAGAGATGCTGGAGACAAGGCGCGAGGACCTGATGGCCATCGCCACGCGGCTCAACGATGTCGGGATCATGACCGGCGACGAGGTGCGGCACATGCTGTATATCGTCGACGGGTGAGCCCCCCGAACGGCGTGATCTAGAAAATCGATTCCTGTTTACGCCAGTTCGATTCTGTTCTCTTTGAATTCGATCCTAACGTCAGGATTATCGATTCCAGGTTCGGAAATGGCGTTGCCTCGGATGAGCCGTGGCAACGGGATGATCACGACAGCGCCCAGGTAGCATGTTATCTCAGATCGGCATGATGTGTTGGCACCTCATGTCGATGTAACGTCAATCGTTGCGATGCACCTTGAGGTGCCGACACATCATGGCACGTCATCTCAATTTACCCTGCCGCGATTCCTATCTGAATATTCTCGTTGCCGAATACCGAATTTGCGATTCCGCGGCAAACCGCGTTTGCGCGTAATGCATTGGTGGACAAGCGTCTCAGGATCATTCTTGGCGACCGGCGTTTGTCGCTTGCATGGCCATCGGTCACGCTGAGGCTCCAACAATAAGGAGCACATCATGTCCAGAAAGACCAAAAAACAACGCAACGCGGAGCAAGCTGAACGTCAACAGCTTATACGTGAAGAAACCAAGGCGCGCTGTCGTCCGTCCCGCGACGACCTCGCCCGTATCCTGCTCTGGCAGATCATCACCGCGGCCCAAGCGCACAGGGACCCAGATCGCGCGCTCGGCAAGGTCCGAGACACACTCGTTGATGATCTGGAGCGACAAGGCTTTAGTGTAATGGAGAGCGAGGACGTCTTCCACGAGCTTGCCGACCGATACAGCGACGGCCTCTATCCCTTCCGTCCCAAACGACACCTCATGCCTTCCTAATCAGGCACACTGCTGTACGTGAAATGCAAACGCCGTTGGGTTCTTATCTTCGTTTTCCCCCCATTACTCCTGATAACGGCGTTTGCAGAGGAATCGAGAAATTTTGGCTCGCCGCGATCGCTTGGCCTTATGGTTGCATTATTGTCGCGAACACTATTCATATGAATAATCATGGGATTGCAGGGGGAATGACAAGCCGATGGACAAGCGCTCTTTGACGGAACGCGATATCTGCACGAAGTTCATTCTGCCAGCTGTCAAGCAGGCTGGCTGGGATATGATGCTTCAGGTCCGAGAAGAGGTCTTCTTCACGAAGGGGCGCATCACCGTGCGTGGCAAGCTTGTCGCCCGAGGCACGGCCAAAAAGGCAGATGCCGTCCTCTACTACAAGCCCAATATTCCGATTGCGCTTATCGAGGCGAAGGACAATAACCATGCAGTGGGCGACGGCTTGCAGCAGGGACTGGATTACGCCGAAAGCCTCGCAATTCCTTTCGTGTTCGCCTCAAATGGCGACGGGTTCGTGTTTCACGACCGTACCGGCCTGCGAGGCGTAAAGGAAGAAAATCTTCGTCTCGACCAATTTCCATCCCCAGACGAGCTTTGGCAGCTCTACAGCCGATGGAAAGGTTTAGATGCCGCTGCCGAAGAATTGGTGCTCCAAGACTATTATGATGACGGCAGCGGCAAGGCCCCGCGCTATTATCAAGTTAATGCCGTCAACGCCGCCATCGAAGCCATCGCCAAGGGGCAGGATCGCGTCCTGTTGGTGATGGCGACAGGCACGGGCAAGACGTACACGGCTTTCCAGATCATCTGGCGCCTATGGAAGGCCACGCGCAAGAAGCGCATCCTGTTTCTTGCCGATCGTAACGTCCTGATCGACCAGACCATGGTCAACGACTTTCGTCCTTTTGGTGGAGCTATGGCCAAGCTCTCCACCAAGTCGAAGACGATCGAGCGATCAGACGGTACGGAAGTGGACGTGCCACTGGCGCTGGATCGTAAACGTCGCATCGACACTTCGTTCGAAATCTATCTTGGACTCTACCAGGCCATCACCGGCCCCGAGGAACGGCAAAAACTGTTTCGCGAGTTCTCGCCGGACTTCTTCGATCTGATCGTTATCGACGAGTGCCATCGCGGCAGCGCAGCAGAAGATTCCGCATGGCGCGAAATCCTCGAGTATTTCTCCGCGGCCAGCCAGATCGGCCTGACGGCCACTCCGAAAGAGACTGAGTACGTTTCGAACACCGCTTATTTCGGCGAACCGGTGTTCACTTACTCCCTAAAGCAGGGCATCAACGACGGCTTTCTGGCGCCTTATAAGGTGATTAAAGTCCATATCGACCGTGACGTTGAAGGCTATCGGCCGGAAAAGGGCCAGCTGGATCGGAACGGCGAAGAAGTCGAGGACCGCATCTATAACGCCAAGGATTTCGACCGCACCCTGGTTCTGGACGACCGTACCAAGCTGGTTTCTGCCAAGGTGACTGAGTTTCTGAAGGAAAGCGGCGACCTATACCAGAAAACCATCGTCTTCTGCGTCGACGAAGAACATGCCGCCCGCATGCGCCAGGCGCTGATCAACGACAACAAGGACCTCTGCGACGAGAACGCCCGCTATATTATGCGTATTACCGGAAGCGACACACTCGGTCAGGCGCAGATCGGTAATTTCATCGATCCGGAATCGCGGTACCCTGTGATCGTCACGACCTCGCGGCTGCTCTCCACTGGCGTCGATGCCCAGACCTGCCGCCTGATAGTGTTGGACCGTCCCGTCGGCTCGATGACCGAGTTCAAGCAGATTGTCGGCCGCGGCACGCGCGTCCACGAGGATACGCAGAAATTTTATTTCACCTTGATGGATTTCCGCGGCGCCACGAACCACTTCGCCGACCCCGAATTTGATGGCGATCCGGTGCAGATTTACGAGGCAGGCGAGGACGATCCCATCACTCCGCCGGAAACAAAGCCCACCGGATTCGGAGACGGCGACCAGGACGACTATACCGCCGAGCCGCCAACGCCTGATGGGGAGAACGTAACGTTTCCGGGCGGGGGCGTCGAACGCCAGAAAAAGGTTTATGTCGATGGCATAAGCGCGCGCGTCGTCGCTGAGCGCGTCGAATATCTAGATGCTAATGGCAAGCTCGTTACCGAAAGCCTCCGCGATTTCACCAAGGCAGCACTTCTTCGCCATTTTGCCAGCCTGGACGATTTCCTCAAGCGTTGGAGATCGGAGGAACGCAAGGATGCATTGGTGAAGGAGCTAGCGACCGAGGGTCTGCCGCTGGACATGATCGCAAAAGAGCTCGGCGTCGACCTCGATCCCTTCGATCTCGTCTGCCACATCGCCTTTGATCGCAAGCCGCTGACGCGGAAGGAGCGTGCCGATAATGTGAAAAAGCGCGATGTCTTTGCCCGATACGAAGGTAAGGCTCGCGCGGTGCTTGATGTACTTTTGTCCAAGTATGCTGATGAAGGTGTTTTGAACCTAGACGACACTAACGTGTTGCGTATTCCGCCCGCTAACACACTCGGCATGCCAGTGGAGCTTCTTCGCGCTTTTGGTGGTAAGGCAGCCTTTGAGAATGCGGTTCATGAGATGCAAAAAGCACTTTATGAAGAGGCAGTTTAGCTTTGGCTGTTGAATGGGAAGAGATTGAAAAGGCCGCCGCCCAAATTTTCAACATTTGGGAATCCGGCGGCGACGTTATTTTTGCCAATGAATGCTGGTCTCATCTGGCAGAAGCCGGCCTGACAGGCGATGACACAACCGTCACCCGGACTGAAACCCTTTTGCGTCTCGTTGTACTTCGCCAGATCGTCGCCGATTTCAGCGCCGCAAAATGGGACGAGAATGCCGAGACAGAGATAACCTATATGGTTGAAAGCTTGGCCATTGACAGCTTGTGTCTCGGCCTGCTTGCAGCTCCTCATCTGGAACACGGCGGAGCACTTTTCGAGGACGAGTACGAGTTGAGAGAAGCGGCTCTAGCTGCCGTGGCCGAAGCCCTGAAAGCTGAAACATTTGATTGCATTCAAGCAGCGTTTGGGGGGCAGACTGTTCTGTATCAGCGGCTTTCTGCCATGGCAGGGAGTGAGGATGTGGACTACAACAACCAGGAAAACGACTTCGAAGCCAATGCAAATAATCTGCCTGGTTTCGAATTCAGCGAGCATGGCAGAAGGTAAGTGAATGTCAGTCCGTAACACAGTCAAATCCATCCAAGATATCATGCGGCAGGATGCCGGCGTGGATGGCGATGCCCAGCGCATCAGCCAGCTTTGCTGGATGTTTTTCCTGAAGATCATCGACGATCAGGACCAGGAGCTGGAGCTAACGCACGACAATTACCTCTCGCCCATCCCTCAGCAATTTCAGTGGCGAACATGGGCAGCGGACCCGGAAGGCATCACGGGCGAAGCCTTGCTGAATTTCGTCAATAACGAACTCTTCCCGGCGTTGAAGGGGCTCCCCATCTCGACGAAGTCCGGTGATCGTCGTCGTGTGGTGCGCGATCTGTTCGAGGATGCCTATAACTACATGAAGTCCGGCCAACTGATCCGCCAGGTGGTTAACAAGATCAGCGACGTCGATTTCAACAGCCTGACAGAGCGCCAGCACTTCGGCGAAATCTACGAACAGATTTTGAACGATCTGCAATCGGCCGGCAATGCAGGCGAATATTACACCCCGCGTGCGCTAACCGCCTTCATGGTCGACCGCATCGATCCCACACCGGGAGAAACGCTGTTCGACCCGGCCTGCGGCACGGGCGGTTTCTTAACCTGCGCGATACGCCATATGGAAAAACACCACGTTCGCACGCCGTACCAGCGCGAGAAAATGCAGGCCAGTCTGCGCGCCGTGGAAAAGAAGCCGTTGCCGCATATGCTCTGCGTCACCAACATGCTCCTGCATGGTATCGAGGACCCGAGCTTCGTGCGCCACGACAATACGCTCGCCCGCCCGCTGATTTCCTGGGGTAAGGATGAGCGCATCGATATCGTGCTGACCAACCCGCCTTTCGGCGGGCGCGAGGAAGACGGCATCGAAAACAATTTTCCGACGTTCCGCACCAAGGAAACCGCAGACCTTTTTCTGGCGCTGATCGTGCGCCTGCTGAAGGACGGCGGCCGTGCCGCCGTGGTCCTGCCGGATGGCTCGCTTTTCGGTGAGGGCATCAAAACGCGGCTGAAGGAGCATTTGCTGGAGGAGTGCAACCTCCATACCATCGTGCGCCTGCCCAATTCCGTATTCAAACCATATGCCTCGATCGGCACCAACCTGCTGTTTTTCGAAAAGGGCACCCCGACTAAGGACATTTGGTATTGGGAACACCGCGTGCCGGAGGGCCAGAAAGCCTATTCCATGACCAAGCCGATCCGGCAGGAGCATCTGCAGGATTGCGTGGACTGGTGGGGTGGCAAGGAGCGCAAGGGGCGCGAAGAAGGCCCGCAGGCCTGGCGCGTCACCCTGGAAGAGGTGAAGGCGCGTGGCTACAATCTGGATTTCAAGAACCCCCACACGGTAGCCGATGACCACGGCGACCCGGAGACCTTATTGGAAGAGCTGATGGCTGCCAAAGCGAGCGCGGCGCGTCTGCGCGACCAGCTGAAGAGCATTTTAGCTGAGGCGTTGGCCCGATGAACGCCGAACGCCTGTTGCAGCATTACGAACAGATTGCCGATGCACCGGATGCGATTTCCCGGTTGCGGAGGTTTATTCTCGATCTGGCGGTGCGGGGCAAGCTTGTGCCGCAGGATTCTGGGGACGAGCCCGCTTCGGAGCTGCTGAAGAGGATTGAGGTTGAGAAGGCGCGGCTGGTCAGGTTGGGGGAAATTAGAAAGTCACCGACATATGAACCGATCGTAGAGACCGATACCCTTTACACATTACCGACGACTTGGGCATGGGTTCGGGTCGGCGACATCTTCGATTATGATGCAGGGACAAAACGAGACCCGAAGGATTTGGAGCAATCGCGATGGCTTTTGGAGCTAGAGGACATCGAGAAGGATACGTCGAGGATTTTGGAACGGCTGCGTGTAAGCGATAGAGATTCGCAAAGCACGAAATCCGAGTTTAAGCCCGGTGATATCCTTTACGGCAAATTGCGCCCCTATCTGAATAAGGTGGTTGTCGCAGACGAGTATGGTTACTCAACGACTGAGATTGTTGCGATCCGTCCGTTTCTTCGACTGTATCCCGAATATTGCGTACTGGCTTTTCGTCGCCCAGACTTCGTAGCCTACGTCGAACGGTTGGGGCGCGGCACTAAGATGCCTCGCCTCAGAACTCCCGACGCGATTGCTGCTCTCTTCCCCCTTCCACCATTGGCCGAACAACAGCGCATCGTCACCAAGGTCGACGAACTGATGGCTTTTTGCGACGCACTGGAAGCTGCGCGTACGGAGCGAGAGACAAAGCGGGACCGGCTGGCGGCGGCAAGCCTCTCCCGCCTCAACGCCCCCGCCCCGGAAACCTTCCGCGACGACGCCCGCTTCGCTTTGGATGCGCTGCCGGCGCTCACCGCTCGGCCAGACCAGATCAAACAGCTGCGCCAAACCGTCCTCAACCTCGCCGTCCGCGGCAAGCTCGTGCCACAGGAGCCAGCGGATGAGTCTACTGAGGAGTTGTTGAGGCGGATTTCCACCGAGAAGAAGAGGCTGTTGGCGGAGAAGGGTATTAGAGGTCAAAAACCGGCGCTACCTGCTGAAAATTTCGAAATGGATACGGATATTCCGGAGACGTGGCGGCATGTTTACTTCCAGGATATTGCTTACCAAATTACAGACGGAACCCACCTAACCCCGAAGTACACGGAAACAGGCAAACCCTTTTTGTCTGCCCAGAACGTGAAACCGTTCCGGTTCATGCCCGAGAAACATCGGTTTGTTTCGGAGCAGGATTTCGATAGCTATCGCGCTAATCGTCGCCCTGAGCGAGGGGACATACTATTAACCCGCGTCGGAGCTGGCATCGGAGAGGCTGCCGTGCTCGATTCTGACTTTGAGTTCGCTTTCTACGTCAGCCTATGTCTGATCAAGGTGCCTACCTGCTGTATCAATGTCGAGTACCTCGTCCTTTGGCTGAACAGCCCCGAAGGCCGCGATAGCTCCTCAAGTCGTACATATGGAAAAGGTGCTTCGCAGGGTAATTTGAATCTGGGACTAATTCGTACCTTCAAAATCCCTCTGCCACCTCTCGCCGAGCAACACCGTATCGTCATCAAGGTCAATGAACTTATGGCGCTCTGCGACCAGCTGGAAACCAGCCTGACCAGCGCCGACGACACGCGGAAAAAACTGCTCGACGCGCTGCTGACCGAGGCGCTTGCACCGATGCATGCTGAGACCCTTCGGGAGGCGGCGGAATGAGCGACCTGCCGAAAAGACCTCGGTCTATCCGTCTGCGCTCCTTTTTCGGTTTTGGACCGGAGGACGAGGGCTATATCGGCTGGACCGACGAGGCATCCCGCGACCGGATGATGGCATTGGTCGAAGATGGTGATCTGTTCATGATCTACGGAGCCGCGACCACCGATACCAGCAAAAACGAGCGTCATCGGGTGCTTGGTTTTCTGCAGGTGGAAGCGCGGCCTATTCGCGATATCGATAAAGCCTCCCCCCTTGGTTTGAAACGCAAGCGCGACAACGGCTGGACGGAGAAATGGTGCCACGCATTGCCGGGGGTACGCGCCTGGCGGGTTGACGAGCCGATGTTGCTCGAGACCATAGCGCCCATGACATATCGTGCGGAGGCAGGTCAGGCCATTGCTGTCTGGAGCCCGGAGCTGCAACCATCGGAAATCGACCGGGCGTTGAAGGTGAAAGTTACCGAGGTGAACGTCTTCGGAGAGCCGCCTGTGGCGGAGACTGCAATCAAGAAAAGACCGCTGGCCGAGGCGTTTCAGCCTTCGAAAGCCTTTCCAAGTAGTTTTGGTGAGCGTTCGTCAGTCTACGAAGATGGTCCGACGCATCTCTACCTTGCCCGCTTCGAAGGCGACGGTTTTGCCATGATGGGCGTGATGAAGCCGCAATTCGACAAGTCCGACCTCATTAAAATTGGCGTATCCAATGACTTCAAGCGGCGAGAAGGGGAGCTGAACAGCGGCTTTCCGCCAGCCGCCAAAGGGCGTTGGAAGATCGAAATTACCTCGCAGGTCTATGACAACAAGGCCGCTGCCGAAGCTGCCGAGCAGGCCTTCAAAGATCGCGGTAAAAAAGAGCTATCCAGCGTGGGCGGAGAATTCTTTCGCGGAGACTGGATCAAAGCGCAGAGCATATTCGCCTCCGTACCCGGAGCGTCCCGGTTTGGTGGCAGGGGTATGGTCGCGAAGTGAAAACCGAAGCCTTGCCGTGAGAGCTTGGGGCATTGATGCGGAAATGATTTCCGCATCAATCGTTGAAATATCCGCCGACGCCCGTCAGTTTGACGCCTGATTTTGTTGGGCTGCCCGAGTTGATAGGCGGTCGAGCAAAGCGGTCACGGCCTTGCCGACGAAAAGCGGAACAGGTGCTTCAAGGGCTAGGGCTAGCCTTTCTCGGCAGCCTAGTCGGTGTCGGTGCTGCCAAGGGTGTCTTCGTCACCACATCAAGCTTCTCGTCCCCCGCTGCCGACTTCGTTCGGCACCTTCCGCAACGTATCGTTCTTATTGACGGCGACCTTCTGGCCGACCTCATGATCGAGCATGGTGTGGGCGTTCGCATCGCCAGGATGGTGGAGGTGAAACGACACGATGAGGATTTCTTCGTCGAGGAATGATGCTGTCAGCGTAAAGGGTGGACGCGGAAATCATTTCCGCGTGCCAGCCGGTTTCGGCTGGCCATGGAACCCAGAGTTTCTCTTTTCTCGAAATTTTCGGCATCAACGCAGCACGGACGGGCAGCCGTCTATTCATAAACCCCTGAAAAGGCGATGCCGAATGGGCTGTTGTTCAGTAAAGAATCAGACTATCTACATCGTTCAATTTAAAGTAGTGTTTCAACCCGCGTGCTGACAGATTGATATGGCTTCATTTCTCGCTCCTGCTTCTCCTCAAGACGTTTTAAGTTGGTTCAAGGATCATCCGCTTCCAAGCAATGCCATAGTTGCGGACGTGTATGTTTTAGACCCGAGTAAACGCACCGAGGTCGCAGACTTTCTGTCCCGCGAATTGCCCGATTGCTATATTTCGAAAGATGAGATCGGCGCGCAGATGAAGCGTACGGGGCTCACCACTCAAGAGATTATTGCAAATAAGTTCGCCGACCCAGGTTCGGTAATGGCAGGAGATTTCGGAGAAATATTGTCGCTCTTTTTCCTTGGAAATGCGGGTGGTAGTGCCCTCAGAAAGGTAAAGAAGTGGCGTTTCAAACAGGACCGGAATAAGGCAGCGCCTCATTCTGACGTCATCCTGCTTCATTGCTCCGATCCAAGCAACCCTGACAAAGACGACTTCCTAATCTGTGCAGAGGCCAAGGTTAAGTCCACGTCTTCCAAGACGTATCGACCAATTGCCAATGCACTCGAAGGTTATGAGTCTGACCGAACTGGCCGCCTCGCAAAGACCCTTGCATGGTTGCGTGAAAAGGCAATTGAGTCCGATACGGCGGAGTCGATTAAGTTCATCGAACGGTTCTCCAAAGACCAGATCAAGGTCCCCTATCAAAGGAGGCACCGAGCTATAGCGATTATCGACCTTGGTTTTCTTGACGCCGAACTCATTGAGGCAGTCAACGTTCCAACGAACGATAGCGCGTTTAAAATAGTTGTGATGGGGGTCGATGAGCTGAAGGCTCTATACGAGGAATGCTTTAAGCGCGCCATCTCGGATGCCCAAAATGGACAATAGCCTCCGGCAACTGATGGCAGAGTTGGAATCGTGGGAGAGTGCCGTTGAATTCGGTATACCTGAGGACCTTTGGGCCGAGTATCAGGTTCGACTGCGCAGCGACGACCTCTATATCGCTTCATTTTCTGAGATTTTCGATGTCCTTAGAAACATCGACGACCGTCAGAGAATGGCGGACCTTGCCGAGTTGGCGAAAACGCTCCTGATCTATACGAGAAGCGCGGCGGCTCGTTATTTGTCTGGCGTAGCATCCAACACAAATCTCCTCTATTCTGCGGCTCTTTTCTATTTAGCTGGTTATCCAGCTACAGCCACTTTGGTCGTTAAGGGAATCGATCCCATAAACTTGTTGATTGAAGAAGAGCAATTTCTCTATGGCTTGCTCTCAAGAAAGATCGACCCCGAAAGATCGTCACATCAAAGATTGGCTTTGCTGTTGAGAGGAGGCAGTGATGAAGATTACCAACGAGAGTTTGATGTCCTACTCCGTTCGGAAAAATCGGGTTTGCAAGACAACCCAAGCGTCTTCGTAGCTTCAAGGCTCGCGATAAAGTGCCTCGATCGCTTCCGAGCTTTCAGTACGTGGAAGGCGCTTCAAGAACACGCAACACCATTCAATCCTGCTGTCTGGCAACATTTCATCGAAAATGCTTCAACTTTCCCGCTCTGGGAATTATTTCCTTCGCAGCTCACCGCAGTCGGCAAAGGAATCTTAGGGGAGGCTAACGACGTCATTAGTCTTCAAATGCCTACATCAGCAGGAAAAACCTCGCTTTGCGAGCTGTTGATCTTTCATGAGGTAAAGGCACGGAATCAAAAGGTCCTGTTCTTGGTTCCCTTCAGAGCTTTAGCCGCAGAGATCAAGGAGGGCTTGTCGAAGCGACTAGAACAGGCAGGAGTTAGTGTACTTGCTAGTTATGGTGGGAATATACCAACTCGATCAGAATCGTCATCTATCGAAACAGCCGACGTCCTAATTGTCACGCCCGAGAAGTTTATTGCTCTAAGTCAGGCTATGCCCGATCTCGAAGCGCGGTTTGGAACGATCGTATGTGACGAGGGACATCTTATCGATGATGAAGGTCGAGGACTGCAGTACGAGCTTCTCTTGACAAAACTAAAGAGAGAACCCGGAACCAGAAAAATTGTGTTTATCTCTGCGATCCTCCCCAATGTGCCGGACATTCACAAGTGGCTTGGGGGAGGGGAAGACAAGCTTGCAAAGTCTACTTATAGGCCAGTGGAGATTGATTTTGCATTTATCGGGAAAAAGGGAACGACCTGGCAGCTAGACTTCAACACGATTTATGATCGGCCTAAGCGCTATTTTCTCCCTCGTTTTCTCACTGATGACGACTTTAGATTCGTAAATCCAGTAACCCGTCGCACAAATCTTTTTAAAGGTCGCGATAGCTATCTGGCGCTGGCATCGGCTGCAGCTCTGAGAGCCAGACGAAATGGCCCTGTCGCTCTGTTCACCACAACAAAAGCTGATCAGGGTGTCGCTGGTTTAGTCACGACGCTTACCAAAATGTTGAGGGACGGAATCGGTGTTGCAAAAGGTGCTGGTCAAATAAACGAGAGACAACGGCTTTTGGCCCAATATAGCTCGATCCAGCTAGGGGAAGAGCACCAGCTAACGCAAGCACTAAATCTTGGTATAGCCTTTCATCATGGAAGCCTACCGCAAGAAATGCGTCGTGAAATCGAGGATGCAGTCCACGCTGGCTTGGTCGACATTTTGGTGTGTACTAGCACACTGGCTGAGGGCGTTAATCTGCCTATTCGAACACTGGTTATGCACACTGTTAAGCGGTTTAATGGAACCTTTACTCAACCGATTTCTCGACGCAGCATTAAAAACATCGTGGGTCGCGTTGGGCGTGCGGGTAAGGAAACGCGTGGTAGGATAATTTTCGCGAATGACACCGAACAGGCATGGGTTGAGTCTGTATTCAAAGAACTAGATTTGGAGCCGGCAAAGGGTGCCTTGTTCAACCTGGTTAAACAGGTGAATGACTTCGTCGTCGCAAACAAGCTCACATTGGATAATGATCTGTTTGAAGCACAACATGTCGACTTCCTGACAATTCTCGACCGGATCGATTTGGCCATTATCGATCTCATGCCGGTCGACTTTATCATCGATGATATCGAAAACCATATAGGAAGTTCGCTCGAGCAAACCCTGGCTTTCCGCTACTTCGACACGGATGAACTGAAAAACCGTATCAAAGAGGTCTTTCTTATTCGTGCCCGGGCATTGCTCGACGGTGCTACGCCGGACAGCTTGGCCCGGCTGCGTAACAGCGGTTCGACGCCGAGGTTTCAACGTTTTGTGGACACGACCCCAATTCTTGATCGGGACGAATGGCTGCTGTTGTCCGATCCATACGACCAGAATTGGCTCGATCAAATTGTCATGCCACTGCTCGCATCTCCTACCGCAGCGGCTGCGGATGATATCAACTGGATACGCGCGCTGATACTAATGTGGATGATGGGATCGACTTATAATGAGATAGCAGTACTAACCGGGCGGCCGGTAGATGATTGCTTAGAGGGACTTATCGGCACCATAGGCTTTACGCTACAGGACACTCTTTCGAAGACAACACAACTGGCTGTTCTGAAGTTTGGTGAAGAAGCGATATCCGAGATTGCTGCAAACTGGAACTCAATGCTTCAATACGGATTGGGCAACCTGCGACAGCTCGATTTGTTCGGCTTGGGAGCCAGCGATAGGCTTGGAGTTTGGAGCCTTTCCCGCTTTCTCGATAAGAGTGCCCCTGAACTCAGGGGCCGCGAGATATTGACCTATCTTCGTTCCGTCCGAGGTGAAGTTGTTGATCACTTACGGTCAGATAGCCGCGTACCCATTCTAAGTGCGGATCGAACAATTAGAGAATTAAGATTGTCTTGATTCTCCGACCAGACGCTTGCACGGCAGACTTACAAGTCTCTGTGGCCTCAGGCCCCCGCAACCAATATCCTTTCCAGGAAAACAACCACATCAAAACATAATCCAGAAGCCCCATAGGGGCTCTTTTGCGTTTTGCGGCTTCGTTCCAAAAGTCTCTGTAAAACGTCTGTA
>Ga0075364_10000403_pt1 | contig 21591 bp, 18 predicted proteins | sample EndMetdeltDD1764_FD_71517 | JGI IMG/M metagenome (GOLD analysis project Ga0075364, IMG submission 71517) | Populus endosphere microbial communities from Tennessee, USA - Endosphere MetaG P. deltoides DD176-4 | ecosystem: Host-associated > Plants > Roots > Endosphere | place: USA: Tennessee...
GCCCCCAGCCGCCTGGCCATCGCACTCGCCCTGGGCCTCGGCCTGCCGTTCGCGGCACTGGCGCATGAACCGACCGAGCTGTCCGCCGTCCAGGTGACCGCCTCGCCGCTGGCCGGCGATGCCGAGTCGCTCGCACGCCCGGTCGAGGTGCTGGCCGGCGACGCGCTCGATGCCGCCAAGGCCGGCACCCTGGGCGAAACCGTGGCCAAGCTGCCCGGCGTGCAGACCACCTACTTCGGCCCCGGCGTCGGCCGCCCGATCCTGCGCGGCCTCGACGGCCCGCGCGTGCAGGTGCTGTCCAACGGCATCGGCAGCATGGACGCCTCCACCGTCAGCGCCGACCATGCCGCGAGCATCGAGCCGTTCCTGGCCGACCAGATCGAGGTGCTGAAGGGCCCGGCGACGCTGCTGTTCGGCAGCGGCGCGATCGGCGGCGCGGTCAACGTGGCCGACGGCCGCATCGCCCGCGACGTTCCCGACCGCCCGCTCAGCGGCCGCGCGGAAGTCCGCGGCAACAGCGTCAACGACGAACGCACCGGCATGTTCCGACTCGACGGCGTCAGCGGCGACAACCTCGTGCTGCACGTCGACGGCCTGGTCCGCGACACCAAGGATTACGACATCCCCGGCCTGGCCAGCGCCGGACACGACGATCATGGCCACGATCACGACCATGACGAGCACGCCGACGAGGACATCGCCGGCACCCTGGCCAACAGCCGGATCAAGACCCGCGCCGGCGCGGTCGGCGCGACCTGGCTGGGTGAGCGCGGCTACTTCGGCCTGTCGGCCAGCACCTACCGCACCAACTACGGCATCCCCGATGGTGCCCACGTGCACGGCGAGGACGGCCACGATCACGGGCACGACGACCACGATCACGACCACGAGGAAGAAGGCGAGCACGGCAGCGTGCGCGTGGACCTGGTCCAGAACCGCTTCGACCTGAAGGCAGGCCTCAACGAGCCGCTGTCGTTCCTGAAGAACATCAACCTGCGCGCCGGCTACAACGACTACGAGCACGTCGAGCTGGAAGGCGACGAGGTCGGCACGCGCTTCACCAGCGAAGGCTACGAGGCGCGCCTGGAGGCGGTGCAGCAGGAGATCGCCGGCTGGAACGGCGCGTTCGGCCTGCAGCTGGGCCGCGTGGACTTCGGCGCGGTCGGCGAGGAAGCGTTCGTGCCAGCCACCGTCACCGACAGCTGGGGCCTGTTCGTGCTGCAGGAAAAGCATTTCGGCCCGGTGAAGCTGGAACTGGGCGCGCGCCACGACCGGGTCGAACTGGACCCGGCCGGCGGCTACCCGGCCCGCTCCTTCGATGCCAGCAGCCTGTCGGCCGCGGCGATCTGGCAGTTGAACGACGCCTTCGACCTGCGCTTCGGCCTGGACCGCAGCGAACGCGCGCCGACCCAGGAAGAGCTGTACGCCGGCGGCATGCACGTGGCCACGCGCTCGATCGAGATCGGCGACGTCGACCTGGACACCGAGCGCGCGCTGCGTGCCGAGATCGGCCTGCATGCGCACAACAGCTGGCTGGACGTGAAGCTGTCGCTGTACCAGAGCCGCTTCGACGACTTCATCTACCTGGCCGACACCGGCGTGGTCGAGCACGACACGCCCGTGCGCCTGTGGACCCAGGCTGACGCCACGTTCACCGGCGCCGAAGCCGAGGCCGTGCTGCACCTGGCCGACAACGCCAGCGGCGGCTGGGACCTGCGCGTGTTCGCCGACACCGTCAGGGCGAAGCTGGACGGTGGCGGCAGCCGCGAGGTCGCCTTCGCCGTGCCGCACGGCGACCATGTCCACAACTACAGCGTCGAGCTGGCCAACAGCGGCTACCTGCCGCGGATCGCGCCGAGCCGCGTCGGCGCCGACCTGAACTGGACGCTGGGCGGTTTCCGTGCCTCGGTCGGTGCGGTCCGCTACGACGCGCAGGACAAGGTCGCGCAGAACGAAGAGGCCAGCCCGGGCTACACCCTGGTCGACGCGCATCTGGCGTATCGCTGGGAGCGTGCCACCGGCAACGCCTGGGAGCTGTTCCTGGACGGCAGCAACCTCGGCGACAAGGAGGTGCGTCCGCACACCTCGCTGTTGCGCGACTACGCCCCGCTCCCGGGCCGCGCCGTGGCCTTCGGCATCCGCGCCTGGTTCTGAGTTCCTCCCTCCTCGACCAGTCTGGATGGGGTGGCGCCGGCAACGGCGCCGCCTTTTTCTTGTCCATCGTCCGCCCGTTGATGCTGAGCGGCATCGGGCTGTTCCTGCTGGCCACGCTGCTGCTGGTGCTGCGGCCACGCGCTGCATGGGACTTGGTCGTGGCGATCGGCCTGTGGGGCCTCTTCAGCGGCGTTCCTACCCTGCTGCAGACCGCGCTGGCGCGGCGTGGTGGCGCCTCGGCCGACCTCGCCCAGTCGATGCTGGTCACCGGCTGGAACCTGGCGATCGCCGGCGGCGGCCTCTGCGGCGGCCTGCTGCGCGATCACCTGGCCGCGGCCAGCCTGGCCTGGACGGTGCTGTCGCTACTGCTGCTCACCACCATGCTGGCCCTACCGGCACCGGCGGCGCTCAGAACGTGACCTTTACCGCCGGCACGTTCTGCGTCGATGCACCGTGGTACACGGCCTCGATGTTGTTGCCGTCCGGATCGAGCACGAACGCGCCGTAGTAACCGGGGTGATACGGCCGCTCGCCCGGTGCGCCGTTGTCGCGACCGCCCGCGGCCAGCGCCGCAGCGTGGAAAGCATCGACCATCGCCCGGTCGCGGGCCTGGAACGCCAGATGATGACGGCCGGTCAGCTCGCCCATCGCCGCGGCGCTGCCCGGCGTGGAGACGAACAGTTCATCGGCCCAGAAGTAGTCATCGCCCTCGCCCGCCAGCGGAATGCCGAGCGTGTCGAAGACCGCCTGGTAGAAGCGCCGGCTGGCGGGCAGATCGCGCACCACCAGCTGCAGATGGTCGATCAGGCGGCCCCGGTAGAGCTCGTTGGTTTCCATTGCCTGTCCTCGCTGCGGGTCGCGCAGGTGATAGCAGCATGGCCGGCAGGTACGGGTGAAGAGCGCCCGCCCTGCACCCGTGTCGTGTTCAGGCAGCCTCGGCCGCGCACCGCGAACACAGCCCATGCACTTCCAGCGTCTGCGCCTGCGGCTGGAAGCCCAGTGCCTTGGCGCGGGCGTCGAGCTGGGCGACGACCTCGCGGTCCTCCAGTTCGACCGCGCTGTGGCACCGGTCGCAGATCAGGAACGGCACCGAATGCTGGGCGCTGTTGGGGTGGTGGCAGGCGACGAAGGCGTTGACCGACTCGAGCTTGTGCACGAAACCATTCGCCATCAGGAAGTCCAGCGCGCGGTACACGGTCGGCGGCGCATCGGCACCGGCGCCCTTGCCCTCGCGGACCTTGTCCAGCAGCTCGTAGGCCTTGACCGGCTTGCCGGCATCGGCGATCAGGCGCAGCACGTTGGCGCGGATCGGGGTCAGCCGCAGGCCGCGCTCGGTGCAGGCACGCTCGACCGCATGCACGAACGCGTCGGCATCGTCGACGTGGTGGTGCGGATCGGTACAGGCATGCTTCTTCGCCATCGCTGGACTCCGTTCGGTCAGGCCGCTGCCACCTTGATAAGCGCGGCATCGATGCGTTTCAAGGCCTCGTCGCGGCCGGCCAGGTAGACCGTCTGCGAGATGTCGGGGCTAACCTGGGTGCCGGTGATGGCCACCCGCAGCGGCTGCGCGACCTTGCCCATGCCCAGCTCCAGCGCGGCGGCGGCGTCATGCAGCGCCTGCGACACGCCCTCGACCGTCCACGCCGGCAGCGCGGCCAGCAGTTCGCGCGACTTCGCCAGCGGCGCGTCGGCGCCGGCCTTCAGGTGCTTGGCCACGGCCGCGTCGTCGTACACGGTCAATGGCTGGTACCAGACCACCGCCTTCTCGGCCATTTCCTTCAGTGTCTGCACCCGCTCGCGCAGCGCGACCACCACGTCGGCCGGTGCCGGGCCGGCGGCCAGGTCCAGGCCCAGCTTTTCCAGCTGGTACGCCAGCTGCGGGGCGATCGATTCGGGCGCGTCGGTCTTCAGGTAATGCTGGTTGACCCAGCCGAGCTTGGCCATGTCCAGGCGCGCGGCCTTGGAGTTGACGTCCTTGACGTCGAACAGCGCCACCAGCTCGTCCAGCGAGAACAGTTCCTGGTCGCCATGCGACCAGCCCAGCCGCGCCAAGTAGTTGATCAGCGCGTGCGGCAGGTAGCCGGCGTCCCTGTACTGCATCACGTCGGCCGCGCCGGTGCGCTTGGAGAGCTTGGCGCCTTCCTCGTCCAGGATCATCGGCATGTGCGCGAACTTGGGCACCGGCGCGCCCAGCGCTTCATAGATGTTGATCTGGCGCGGGGTGTTGTTGATGTGGTCGTCGCCACGGATGACCTCGGTGATGCCCATGTCCCAGTCGTCGACGACCACCGCGAAGTTGTAGGTCGGGTAGCCGTCCGGACGGAAGATCACCATGTCGTCGAGCTCGCTGTTGGCGATCTCGATGCGGCCCTTGATCAGGTCGTCGAACACCACGCTGCCATCGAGCGGATTCCTGAAGCGGATCACCCGGTTCGGGTCGTCGCGGTACGGCAGCGCCTGGTCGCGCGCGCGGCCGTCGTAGCGCGGCTTTTCCTTGGCAGCCATCGCCGCCTCGCGCATCGCGTCCAGCTCGTCCTTGGTCTCGTACGCGTAGTAAGCCTTGCCGGCGGCGAGCAGCTGCTCGGCGACCTCTTTGTATCGGGCGACGCGGTCGGTCTGGTAGACCGGGCCTTCGTCGTAGCCCAGACCCAGCCAGTCCATCGCCTCCAGGATCGCGTCGATCGCCGCCTGGGTGCTGCGCTCGCGGTCGGTGTCCTCGATCCGCAGCACGAACTCGCCGCCGCGGTGACGGGCCTCCAGCCAGCAGTACAGCGCGGTGCGGGCACCACCGATATGCAGATAGCCGGTGGGACTGGGGGCGAAGCGGGTACGGCAGCTCATGGGAAACCGGGGATCGATCACGGAAGAATCCGCCGATTCTACCGCGCCGCGGCCGGCCGCTCCCGAACACCGCGGGCGCCTGCGGGCGGACGTCACGGACGCCCGGCCCTACAATCGCGTCCATGACCACGCTGTTCGTTTCCGACCTGCACCTGGATCCGTCGCGCCCGACGGCCACCGCCCTGTTCCTGGAGTTCCTGCAGCGCGAGGGCCCGCAGGCCGATGCGCTGTACATCCTCGGCGACCTGTTCGAAGCCTGGATCGGCGACGACGCGCCATCCGGGACCGGCGACGCGGTCGCCGCGGCGCTGCGGCCGCTGGCCGATGCCGGCGTGCCGGTGTTCTTCCAGCACGGCAACCGCGACTTCCTGCTCGGCCACGCCTGGGCCCGCCGCGCCGGCGCACGGCTGCTGCCCGACCCGGCGGTGATCTCCCTGTACGGCACCCCGGCGCTGCTGATGCACGGCGACCTGCTGTGCAGCGACGACACCGCCTACCAGGCGTTCCGTGCGCAGACCCGTGCCCCCGCGTGGCGGCAGGGTTTCCTGGCCCAGCCGCTGGAAGCGCGGCTGGCCTTCGCCGAGAAGGCGCGTGCGGCCAGCCAGTCGCGCCAGCAGGACATGAAGGCCGGCGACCGCAGCCGGTTCGAGACCGTCACCGACGTCACCCCGGCCACGGTCGAGGCGACCCTGGCCCGCTTCGGTGTCGACCTGCTGATCCACGGCCACACCCACCGCCCGGCCGTGCACACCCTGCAGGTGGGCGGCCGTACGTGCCAGCGCATCGTGCTGGGCGACTGGTACGAGCAGGGCTCGGTGCTGCGGGTCGCCGCGGACGGGATCGACCTGGCGACGATGGGCTGAACGGCATCGTGGCGCCGACGGCCGCGACTCAGGGGCCACCCGCGCGCCGCTAGACTGGCCGCTTGGCCCCCAGCAGCCCGTCGCCCGTGACCGACCGTTACCTTGACGCCAAGGCACTGGCGTTCGAAGCCCTGACCCTGTCCGTCGACGCGCGCGAGGCCTTTCTCGCACATCGTTGCGGCGACGACACCGCCCTGCGCGAGGAGGCGCGCTGGCTGATCCACGCGGCCGAAACCCTGACCAGCGAGCACCTGCTGACCGGCTGGCAGCCGACGATTCCGGACGACACGACACCCACCCTGACCGCAGGCGAGCAGATCAGCGCCGCCAGCCCCGGCCGATACCGTGTGATCCGCCAGATCGGAGAAGGCGGCATGGGTGTGGTGTACTTGGCGCAGCGCGAGGAAGGCGACGCCCACCAGCAGGTCGCGCTGAAGTTCCTCGGTGCCGCCACTCTGGGCAGCGCCCAGCATGCCCGCCGCTTCGCCGCCGAGCATCGCATCCTGGCGACCCTGCGCCATCCCAACATCGCCCACCTGCTCGAGGGCGGTACGACGGCTGACGGCCGGCCCTTCATCGCGATGGAGTACGTCGACGGCCTGCGCATCGACCAGTGGTGCGCCCTGCACGCGCCGTCGCTGCCGCAGCGGCTGGCCCTGTTCCTCAAGGTCTGCGCCGCGGTCGAGCACGCCCACCAGCACCTGGTCATCCATCGCGACCTGAAGCCGGCCAACATCCTGGTCAACGCCGATGGCGAGCCCAAGCTGCTGGATTTCGGCATCGCCCGCCTGCTTGACGACACGGTACAGGGCGAAGCGACCCGCACCCAGGTCCTGACCCCCGCCTACGCCAGCCCCGAACAGGTCGAGGGCGCGCCGCTGACCACCGCCGCCGACGTCTGGGCGCTGGGTGTGGTCCTGTACGAACTGCTGGCCGGGCAGCGCCCGCATCAGGCGCTCGACGGCCATCGTCTCGGCGAGGCGATCCTGTCCGGTGCGATCGAACCACCAAGCAGGCGTGCCCGCCGCGGTGTGGCAGGTGCAGGCAGCGCGCAGGACGCTACTCCACGTCTGCCGCCGGTGCGGATCCCGGCCGACGTCGATGCCATCGTGCTCAAGGCGCTGCGCCGCGATCCGCAGGCACGCTACGCGTCGGTTGCCGCGATGGCCGAGGACATCCGTCGCTTCCTGCAGCACCGCCCGGTGCTCGCCCGCCGCGGCCATGCGCTGTACCGGCTCGGCCGCCTGGTCCGCCGCCAGCGGTGGGTGATCGCCGCAGGCGTGGGCGTCATCGCCGTCGCTGCCGGCTTCGCCGTCCAGCGCGAGCGCCAGCTCGAAGAAGTCCTGGCCGAACGCAACAAGGCGCAGGCTGTATCCGAGTTCATGCGCGACCTGTTCGCGAGCGCCAGGCCCGACGCAGGCAGGGATGGCGAACAGATCACTGTGCGCGAGGTGCTCGACAAGGGTGCAGCCGATCTCGACCGGCGAGAAAACCTCGACGCCGGGACGCGCACCGCGCTGCGCCTGGCCATCGCCGACGCATACGGCTCGCTGCGGCTCGAGCATCAGTCGCTCCCACTGCTTGAGACGTCGCTGGCTGAGCTCCAGCACAGCGACGATGCGGTACTCAGGGCACAGATCATGTCGGGCATTGCCAACGCGCACGCCAGCGCCGGAAGAAACGCTCAGGCGCTGGATGCACTCAGGCAAGGCATGTCCATGGTCGAAGATGACGACGCCGCGTTCGCCACGTGGGCATCACTGCGCCGCAGTGAACTTTCGAACCTGTCGATCAGCGTGCAGACGTCGCCGGAGACCATCATCGAAGGCTTCCAGGATTTGCTGCAGCGGCTTTCCTCCCACCAGGCACTAAAGCCATCGCCCGAGCTCGGCGAGCTCATGGCGATATCCTGGTCCGGCATGGCCGAAGCCTACGAACGTGCACGACGCGTCGATGACGCCATCGACGCGGTCAGGAAGGCCATGGAGCTCGCCGAGCGCTGGAACGCGCCGGCCCCCACCCGTCTGACCTATGCCGAACGCCATGCGCTTCTCGTGCTCGGCAAGGACGCCGCCGAAGGCGTGCGACTGCTGAAGGCGGTCGACCGCGACCAAGTCAGGCTGATCGGGCCGACCACCGGCAACAGGGCCATCCTGCTCAACCAGATCTCGGTCGGCCTGGAGAGGATGGAACGTCCGGAAGAATCACTGGAGTGGAGCGCGCAGGCGGTCCAGGTGGCACGCGACGCATTGGGAACCGACAACAGGATCTACCTGCAATTGGCGGTCAATCACGCCGTCGGCCTGAACGATGTCGAGCGCCGCCAGGAAGCGCTGGCGGCGGTCGAGGCGGCGCTGCCCGGACTGCGTGCTCTCCAGGCCCCTGGCCGCGATACCGTCAACCTCGCCTACGCTCTTTCCCTGCACGCCCGGATCCTGCACGAGACGGGCGGCTCGCTGGATACAGCCCTGGATGAATTGCTCGAAGCCAACCGCCTCATGGAGCCGCTGGCAGCGGAATTTCTCGTCGTCCAGAACGGCATCACCCGCAATCTGGTAAGACTCCGCCTCGCACGCGGGGAGCGGACGCTAGCGCGCTTCCACGTCGATGCGTTCGTTTCCTTGCTGGACGCGACTGCGGTGCCCGATGACGCACAATGGCGCAAGAACGCCCTGCAGTTCGAGCAACTGATTGCTGAACGATGAAAGACACGGATCTCACGCTGTTGCTCAATGCCGCTGCCGAAGGCGACCGCGATGCCGAGGCGATGGCCATCACCCGACTGCATGAGCAACTGCGGAGTATCGCGCGCCAGCAGCTTGGTCGTGGTCCACGAGCCGGTGACCACGGCGTAAGCGCGACCGTTCTGGTCAATGAAGCCTACCTGCGCGTGTTCGGACACGCACAGCCACGCTGGCAGAACCGCGAACACCTGCTTGCCGTCACCGCGCAGGCGATGCGCAACCTGCTGATCGATGACTTCCGTCGCCGCCAGGCGGCGAAGCGTCCCCCTGATGAAGAGCGCCTGCAGCTCACCGAAATCGCCGAATCGCTTGGCGACGAAGTGCCGGCCGACGATCTGCATGATGCGCTCGAACAGCTCAAGCGGCTCGATCCGCGCCAGGCGCAGATCGTCGACCTGCGCTTCTTCGTCGGCATGACATCGGAGGAGATCGCCGAGGCGATCGGGATCTCCACCGCGACCGTGCAGCGCGAGTGGCGGATGGCACGCGCTTGGCTCAAGCGCGAACTGGAGAGCTGATCCAGCAGAAAGCTACTGCCAGACATGCCAATCAAGAATCAGCTCTCAGCCTGCAAATATCCGACGGATCCAACCCCAGAATGAATTCTTAGATTCATAAAGAGGATTCTCACCACTGCCAGGAGGGGCTTCATATAGGTCACTCACAAATAGCTCCTGCTTATTAGAATCCATGGCAACTTACACCAATTATGTAGTGACCGCATAAATTTTTCCGCTTGCTCTTGAAATACGTGAAAGCACGTTTCAACTACCAGCGAGTATCAGCGCGGCGCGTCGGCCTGCGCGACCAGGCTCGCCAGCTCGTCCTCGTCGAACCCGGCCAGCAGCCGCGCTTCGATGTTGAACGGTCCGCGCAGGTAACCGTGCGCGTACTCGGCCAGCAGCTCACGGAAACGCGCGCGCGGTTCGACGCCGGCGCGTTCGCAGTACCAGCGGTACCAGCGCGAACCGGCCGCCACATGCGCGACCTCCTCGCGCAGGATGACTTCAAGCACGCCAACGGTGTCGATGTCGCCCAGCGAGGTCAGTTTGGCGATCATGCCCGGGGTCACGTCCAGCCCGCGCGCTTCCAGCACCCGCGGGACCAGGGCCATCCGCGCCAGCCCGTCATGTGCGGTCTTCTCGCACATTTCCCACAGGCCGTTGTGGGCGTCGAAATCGCCGTAGTCGTGGCCGAGCGCGCGCAATCTGTCGCGCAGCATCGAGAAATGGCGCGACTCGTCGTCGGCGACCATCACCCAGTCGTCGATGAAGCCACGCGGCAGACCGCGAAAGCGGTAGACCGCATCCCAGCCGAGGTCGATCGCGTTGAGTTCGATGTGGGCGATGGCGTGGATGAAGGCGGCGCGCCCCTCGACGCTGCCGAGCCCGCGCTTGGGCAGATCGCGCGGATGCACCAGCCGCGGCCGCGGCGGCCGGCCAGGCATGCGGATCGGTTCGGGCGGCGGTGCATCGGCCGGCACGTCCAGCTCGCCGTTGCGCCAGGCAACCGCATGGCGCTGGGTCAAGGCGACCTTCTCGGCCGGATCGGACGCATCCAGACAGGCGCGCGCGGCCCGGTACAGATCCAGGCTCATCGTGCCGGTTCCGCGCGGCCGGATGCGGCGTCCTGCGCCTGGATCCAGCGCTCGACGGCCTGCTCGCAGCGGTTGCCGCGCTGGTTGAATTCGCAGTCGGTCCGGTGCCCGCAGACCAGGTCGAACGCCGGCGTGCGCTCGGCCTCGGTCGGTTCGGGAACATCGGCTGGTACGTGCGAGGAAGGATTGCCCCGGCCGATCCCGATGCCGGCACCGAGCAGGCGCGCCTCGCCGCTGCGGCAGTCGACCGCATAGCTCCACTCGGGCGCATCGCCCGACGCCGACCGTGGTTCGCGGTGCCCGCGCAGGCGCAGCAGCACGAGGTCCTCGCCGATCCGGTTGGCGCCGGCAATCGCCAGAGGCATGCCGCCAGCGACCGGATAGGCCGGATCCAGCAGGCGCAGCTGGTCGGGTGTCATGTTGAAATCGAGCGCGGTCTGCTGCGCGTGCGGCACGCCACCGTCGCGCAGGCGCGGATCGTCGAGCGAGCGCACCGGCGCTCCCGCGTCGTCGCGCGCGCAGGCGGCGACCAGCAGCGTCATCGCCACCAGTGCGGCCCGCCGCGCCACGACGGCGCAGCGGTTTTCCCGCGTATCAGGCACGGCGCTTGCGCTTGGCCTCGTCCGAGCGCAACTGCTGGATCCGCTCGAAGTAGCCGTTCTCGATGCCGGTGACGTAGTCGCCGTCGAAGCACGAGGAGTCGAATTCCTTCAGTTCCGGATTGCCGTCGCGCACCGCGGTCTCAAGATCTTCCAGGTCCTGGTAGATCAGCCAGTCGCAGCCCAGGAACTCCTGGATCTCCTGCTCGCTGCGGCCATGGGCGACCAGTTCCTCGGCCGCCGGCATGTCGATGCCGTAGATGTTGGGGTGGCGCACCGGCGGCGCGGCGCTGGCCAGATAGACCTTGCGTGCGCCGGCGTCGCGCGCCATCTGCACGATCTGGCGGCTGGTGGTGCCGCGCACGATCGAGTCGTCGACCAGCAGCACCACGCGGTTGCGGAATTCCAGATGGATCGGGTTGAGCTTGCGGCGCACCGACTTCACCCGCTCGCCCTGCCCCGGCATGATGAAGGTGCGGCCGACGTAGCGGTTCTTGACGAAGCCCTCCCGGTACTTCACGCCGAGCACGTTGGACATCTCCAGCGCGGCGTCGCGCGAGGTGTCCGGGATCGGAATGATGGTGTCGATGTCGTGGTCCGGACGCAGGCGCAGGATCTTCTCGCCCAGCTTCTGGCCCATGCGCAGGCGCGCCTTGTGCACCGATACGTTGTCGATCATCGAGTCGGGCCGCGCGAAGTACACGTACTCGAAGATGCACGGGGTCTGCGTGGTCTCGGTGGCGCAGATCTCGGAGAACAGCTCGCCGCGCGCGGTGATCACCAGCGCCTCGCCCGGGCGCACGTCGCGCACGCGCTCGAAGCCGAGGATGTCCAGCGCCGAGGATTCGGAGGCGACGATGTACTCGTCGTGGCTGCCGTCGACGCCAGCGCGCTTGCCCAGCACCAGCGGCCGGATGCCATGCGGGTCGCGGAACGCGACCAGGCCCAGGCCCAGCACCACGCTGACCACCGCATAGCCGCCCTTGCAGCGGCGGTGCACGCCGGCCACCGCGCGGATCGCCGCTTCCGGGGTCAGCATGCGCTGCGCGTCCAGCTCGAACGCGAACACGTTCAGCAGCACCTCGCTGTCCGAATCGGTGTTGATGTTGCGGCGGTCGGCTTCGAACACCTGCTGGCGCAGCGCCTCGGTGTTGATCAGGTTGCCGTTGTGCGCCAGCGCGATGCCGTAGGGCGAGTTCACGTAGAACGGCTGCGCCTCGTCCATGCCTTCCGAACCGGCGGTCGGATAGCGGCAGTGGGCGATGCCCACGCGGCCTTCCAGCACGCCCATGCGCTTTTCGTCGAACACGTCTCGGACCAGGCCGTTGGCCTTCTGCACGCGCAGGCGGGTGCCGTCGGCGGTGGCGATGCCGGCGGCGTCCTGGCCGCGGTGCTGGAGGACGGTCAGGCCGTCATAGAGTTGCCCGGCGACGTTTTCGTTGCCGACGATACCGACGATGCCACACATGATCCGGGTACTCCGCAGCGGTCATTGACCGGGGTTGGGCGGAGACGGTTCGGTCTCGTCGCCCGTAGTGGTGGGTTCGTCCCCTTCCAGCGGGGACGGCAGGCCGTCGACGATCGTGCCGATCATCGCGCCTGCCAGATGCGAGGCGCCATTATCCCCTGCCGCCGCACCGTTGCCAAAGTCCAGTTGCCCCGCCGCCCACTCCGGCAGCCACAGGCTCAGCCACTGCGCGCCCGGAGTCAGCAGCGGCAGCAACGCCGATTCCTTCCAGGACGGTTCGCGCGGCAGCGTGCTGAACGCCATCAGCAGCACCACCACGCAGGCGATGAAGCCGCCGCGCAGGGTGCCGATCGCGAAACCCAGCATCCGGTCCACGCCGGACAGGCCGATCGAGTGCAGCACCCTGCGCAGGCTCCAGCTGACCAGGGACACCACCACGACCACGCCGACGAAGGCGGCCACGTAGCCGCCCAGCAGGTCGGTCGCGCCCGGCTGGCCGTCGTCGCTGAACCAGAACGCCAGGTCGGCGCCATGGTGGAAGGCGACCCAGCCGGCGCCGACCCAGGTCACCGCCGAGGCGACCACACCGACGAAACCGCGCAGGGTCCCCAGCAGCGCCGACACGCCGATGATGGCCAGCAGGACCAGGTCGATGGTGTTCATCGGCGGTGGCCGGCGAGGCCGGCAGTCGTCACGGGTGGCTGACGACGATGCCGGCGCCGAAGCTGCCGGCCGCCAGGCGCGCCTTCAGCTGGTCCGCCTCGGCCCGGCTCGACACCGGCCCGACGCGGACCCGGTTCAGCGTGCCCTTGTCGGTCCGTACCGGCTGCACGATGGCGCTGAAGCCACCCGAGCGGAGCCGGTCGCGCAGCGCGTTGGCCTCGGCCGTGCTGGCGAAGGCGCCCATCTGCACCGCAAAACCGATGCTGGTGGCGGCCGGAGCCTGCGTCGGCGCGGGCGTGCTCGCGGCAGGCGCGGGCTTCGGTGCTTCCGCCGGCCGCGGCGGAGTGGCGGCGGGCCGCGTGGCCGGTGGCGGCGTGGCGGTGGTCGCGGTGCGGGTCGTACTGGCCGGAGCGCTGGCCTGCGGCTCCGGGCGCAACGGCGTGGTCTCGACCGCCGCGCTGGCGGGTGCCGGCGTCGGCGTGGACACCGCGGCCGTGGTCGCGGCAGGCGCCGGCGAGGCCTGGGCCGGGGCGGCCGCGTTGCCGGCATCCAGCGCGATCACCTGCGCATTGACGTCGTTGCGGATGCGCACCGCCTGCAGCCGCCCGGCCTCGGCCTGGGCGCGGTCGTCGTACGGCCCGACGCGCACGCGCCATGCCTGGCGGCCGTTGAGCGTGGCCTGTTCGCTGAAACCCTCCAGGCCGGCCTGGCGCAGCCGCGACAGCACCGCATCGGCATCGCGGCTGCTGGCGTAGGCGCCGAAGCTCACCGCCCAGCGCCCGGCGGCCACGGCCGGATCGGAGGACGCCGGCTGTGCCGGTGTCGGCGCAGGCGCCTCGGATGCCGGCTGCGGCGCGGCCGCGACCGACGCCGGCTGCGCGTCGCCCGGCGCGCTCAGCATCGGCAGTTCGCGGGTCTCGTACTCGCCTCCCGGCGCATCCGGAACGCGCGTGGACACGTCGGCCACGCCGCTGTCCGGCGCGGGGCCCTGGACCAGCATCGGCAGGAAGATCACGGCCAGCGCGACCAGCACGACCGCACCGATCAGGCGTTGTTTGAGAGTGGTATCCACAGGCGCTCGCGACAGGGGCGGGGAAGGCAGAGCGATTATAGGGCGCGCATTCAGCGCCTCGCCGTCATCGAACTGAATGCAGGGCGTCCAGCGCGGCGGCGGCGGTGTGGAACGAGCCGAACACCAGGACCCGGTCGCCAGGTTCGGCGGCGGCCAGGGCCGCGTCCAGCGCGCTGCGCACGTCCGGATGCCGCTCGCCGCCACCGGCCGCGGTGGCGGCCAGGCGGGCGGCCAGCGCATCGGCGTCCTGTCCGCGCGCGGCGTCGGCCAGCCCGGCCAGATGCCAGCGTGCGACCTGCGGCGCGAGCGCCTGCACCACCGCTTCGGCATCCTTGTCGGCCAGCGCGGCGAACACCGCCACCGTCCTGCCCTCGCCCGGCTGCTGCGCCAGCCACGCCGCCAGTTCGCGGGCGGCCTGCGGGTTGTGGCCCACGTCGACCAGCACCGCCACTCCGTCGCGCTCGACCTGCTGCAGCCTGCCCGGCAGCGAGGCGGTGGCGACGCCCTGCGCGAAGGCCTGCTCCGGCAGCTGCGTCTCCAGCGCACGCAGCGCGGCGATCGCGGTGGCGGCATTGGCGCGCTGCACCGGCGCGCGCAGGCGCGGCATCGGCAGCAGCAGTTCGGCACCGACCTCGCGCCAGCGCCAGTGGGCGTCGTCGACGGGCTCATGGAAGAAATCGCTGCCCAGGCGCAGCGCATTGGCGCCGATCAGGTAGGCACGGCGCAGCACGCTGGAGGGCGAATCGATCTCGCCCAGCACCAGCGGCTTCCACGGCCGCGCGATGCCGGCCTTCTCGGCGCCGATGGCCTCGCGGTCGCTGCCCAGCCAGTCGGTGTGGTCGATGTCGACCGTGGTGATCACCGCCACGTCCGGGTCGACCACGTTGACCGCATCCAGCCGGCCGCCCAGGCCGACCTCGAGCACGGCCAGATCCAGGTCGGCGCGCTGGAACAGCCACAGCGCGGCCAGCGTGCCGTACTCGAAATAGGTCAGCGCAGTCGCACCGCGCGCCGCTTCGACCGCGGCGAAGGCTTCGACCAGCGCCGCGTCCCCGGCCTCCTCGCCTTCGATGCGCACGCGCTCGTTGTAACGCTGCAGGTGCGGCGAGGTGTATGCGCCGACGGTCCAGCCACCGGCGCGGGCGATCGCCTCGATGAAGGCCACGGTCGAGCCCTTGCCGTTGGTGCCGGCGACGGTGATGACCTGGCGCGCCGGGCGGCCGATGCCGAGCCGGTCGGCGACCTCGCGCACGCGCTCCAGGCCCATCGCGATCGCGCTGGGATGCTGGCGTTCGATATGGGCCAGCCAGTCGGCAAGGGTCGTCGGCAGGGTCATGACGGCATCGATCGGTGTACGTGGCCCGGCATTATCAGGGCAGCACCGCATCCGCGGCAGCGTCGCGCCGGCCGGCCGCGGCCTTGGCCAGGTACAGCGCATGGTCGGCGGCGGCCATCCAGGCCTGCAGGTCGACGTGCGCGGATTGCAGCCCGGCGACACCGATGCTGATCCCCAGCTGCCAGCCATCGCAGCCGGGCAGCGCCAGCGCGGCGGCATCGCGCTGCAGGGCGCGCGCGACGCGACCGGCCTCCTCCTCGACCAGCGGCAGCAGCAGCACGAATTCGTCGCCGCCGATGCGCGCGGCGAATCCGTCCGCACCGGCATGCGCGCGCAGCAGTGCGGCGAGCCGGGCCAGCACCGCGTCACCGGCCGCGTGCCCGAAACGGTCGTTGATCTGCTTGAACAGGTCGATGTCCAGCAGCATCAAGCTGAGCGGCGTGCCGTCACGCCTCGATGCGGCCAGCAGCTCGCCGCCACGCAGGTTGAAGAAGCGCCGGTTCGGCAGGTCCACGCCCGGATCGATCCGCGACAGCCGGTCCAGCGCGCGGTTCTGCTCGGCGATGCGCCGCGCCATGCGGTGGTTCACATGGCTCAGCGCCAGCATGTAGACGAAGATCGCCGGGATCGACAGCAGCATCGTGCGGGCCGAGGTCTGCGGCTGGAACGGCTGGCCGAGCGCCAGCCAGGTCACCAGGAACGCCAGCAGCAGGGCCAGCGCCGCACGGGACAGCAGGCGCCAGCCGCCGGCCGCGACCCGGTCGGCGGCGAAAATCGCGGCCATCGCCGCGGTCGGCATCGCGCTGACGTGCACCACCGCGATCCAGAAGCCACCGAAGGCGGTATCGATCACCAGACTGCGCAACTCGGTCCGGCGCGGGTCGCGGGAGCGCCGCGCCAGCAGGAACGCCAGGTGCGGCCACACCAGCACGTTGAACGCCGCCGCCACCCAGAACAGCGGCGGGGAATCGAGCTCCTCCATCACCGACAGGACGGGCAGCGCCAGCAGGGTCACGCCCAGCACCCGCATCGGGTAGATCCACTGCACGAAGCGGCGGGTGCGCTGCAGGTGTTCGGTGGCGCTGGGGAGGTAATCGGGCATGGCGCTGGACCGTGCGCCGACAGAGGCGGCGGGATGACCGGAGCCTGCGCGCCGGGGAATGCGTGCGTCCTGCGGAGGCCGGCACGGCGGCCGGGCCGACCGGGCTCACGGCCCGGTGGCGGCAGCGCCTTACAGCGCCCGGTGCTTGGCTTCGCCGAAGAACGGCGTGTGGTGGGCGCAGTCGTTCAGGCGCACCACTTCGAGATGGTCCACGTCCGGGCCTTCCAGCAGGTTCAGCGTGGTCGGCGCCTGGCGGAAGGTCCACAGCTTGCCGATCGGCAGACCCAGGATCCGGCACAGCAGCACGCGGTTGACCGCGTCATGGGCGACCAGCAGCAGGGTGTCGTCCTCGCCCAGACCCTCGGTGGCGCGGACCAGGCCACGCCAGGACCGGTCGAGCACCTGGCGCAGCGATTCGCCGCCGGGCATCAGCACCGTATCGGGCTCCTCGCGCCAGGCGCGCAGGCGGGCCGGATCCTTGTCGTGGATCTCGCTGGCCAGCAGCCCTTCCCACTCGCCGTGCGCGATCTCCTGCACGTCGGCGTCCAGGGTCAGCATCGCCGCACGCGTCTCGCCCAGCGCCAGTTCGGCGGTGCGGCGTGCGCGCGACAGCGGCGAGGCGACCGCGCGGGTGATCGCGAACGTGGCAAGGCGCTCGCCGAGCGCACGCGCCTGGCCCTCGCCCACCGGCGACAGCGGAATGTCGATCTGGCCCTGGTAGCGGCCTTCGGCGTTCCACGGCGTTTCGCCGTGACGGGCAAGCAGGATGCGCATCGGATGGGTGTCGTGTCGTTGCGAGGGAAACCGCCGCACCTGACCGGTGCGGCGGGCTGCGCATCATACCCGCTCGCGGACGGCAGCGGCGGCCGTCCAGCCGGAGCGTCAGCGGGTCAGCTCGAGCTCCTCGAGCAGCCGCGGCGCCGGGTAGGCCTCCTGCATCACCCACTGCACGTAACGGCTGTCGACGGTGATGGTGCGGGTCATCTTCGGGTCGAACACCCAGTTGGAGCTCACCGACTCCCAGTTCATGTCGAACAGCAGGCCGACCAGGCGGCCGCTGGCGTCCAGCACCGGCGAACCGGAGTTGCCGCCGGTCACGTCCAGGTCGGACAGGAAGTTGACCGGCACCGAGCCGATCCGCGCATCGTCCAGCCCGCCGTAACGCCTGGCCGCGACCGCCTCCAGCAGCGCCTTCGGCGCATCGAACGGCTCGACGCCGGTGTCCTTCGCCGCCAGGCCCTCGAGCGTGGTGAACGGGGTGTAGGCCAGGCCGTCCTTCGGCGTGTAGCCCATCACGTTGCCGAAGGTGATGCGCAGCGACAGGTTGGCGTCCGGGTAGACGAAGCGGCCCTGGCTCTGGCGGTAGTCGGCCACCGCCTGCAGGAAGCGCGGACGCGCCTGCAGGTCCTCGCCGGTGCCGCGCTTGCGCTGCTCTTCCAGCTGCAGCAGGGTCGGCATCACCGCCACCGCGTACTGGATCGCCGGGTCGGTGCTGGCCTCGAACGCGGCACGGTCGGCGTTGAACCACTTCAGCCGCTCTTCGGTGCTGCCCAGGCCGGTCTTCGCCAAGCGGTCCAGCGCACGCTTGACCGCGGCATCGCCAGTGCCCAGCCAGCCGTCGACCGCGGCCACGCGCTGCTGCGCCGGCAGCGCGACATACTGCTGCAGCCAGTACTGCTGCAGCTGGCGGTCCATCGAGGCGACGTAGCGGCGCTCCATCTGCTTCAGGCCGCCCTCGATGCCGGGCAGGTCGCGCTGCTGGTAGCCCGACTCGCGCTCGGCATCGGGCTTGGCGCGTTCGATCGACAGGCGGTACAGCTGCACGGCCGCACCGATCGCACCGGTGGTGTTGAACTGCGCCAGGACCAGATCGCGGTCGCGGGTCTGGCGGCCACGCTCGGCCTGCGTCAGCAGCGTCTGGTGCGCGGCCAGCGCCTGCGCGCCGGCATCGCCCCGCCCGCGCAGCCAGGCCAGCACGGCGGCCTCCTCGGCACGCTTCTGCCCGGCGGCATCGATGCGCTTGAAGCCTTCCAGCTGGCCTTCGTAGTTCTTGGCGGTGTTGTTGAGGCCGGCCATCGTGTTGGCGTACTTCACCTGCACCTGCGGGTCGGCCTTGCCGGCGGCCTCGATCAGGCCGATCACCGCGCGGTAATGGCGGGCGATGGTCGGATAGGTCCAGCTGGCGGTGTCGTCGAACTCGGCCGCCAGCGCGTAGCGGCTGGTACGGCCCGGGTAGCCGGCGGCCATCACGAAGTCGCCCTCGCCCAGCGGCTTGTCGGCGAAGCGCAGCCAGTGCTTCGGCCGGTACGGCACGTTGTCGGCCGCGAACGCCGCCGGCTTGCCGTCGCGGCCGACATAGGCGCGGTAGAACGCGAAGTCGCCGGTGTGGCGCGGCCACATCCAGTTGTCGATGTCGCCGCCGTACTTGCCGACGCTGCCCGGAGGCGCGTAGGCCAGACGCACGTCGCGGATCTCCAGATTCTTGAACAGGCGGTAGGCGTTGCCGCCGGAGAAGCTGTACAGGCGGCAGCGGAAGCCCGGCTCGGACTCGCAGGCGGCGACCTGGGCCTTGTCGAAAGCCTCCAGCGCGCGGGTGCGGGCCAGCGGGTCGTCGCCGGCCGCCGCCATCGCCGCATTGGCCTGCGCGGTGACGTCGGTGATGTCGTCGAGCACGTAGATGCGCGCGTTCGGGCCGGCGCTGACCTCGTCGGCCGGAGTGGCCGGGTTGAAGCCATCGCGGATCAGGTTGTGCTCGGGCGTGGAGTTGAGCTGGATCGCACCGTAGGCGCAGTGGTGGTTGGTCACCACCAGGCCCTGCGGCGACACGAAGCTGGCGGTGCAGCCGCCGAGCGCGACCACCGCGCCCATCGGGTCGCCGGTCAGGTCGGCCAGCTGCTGCGGAGACAGCTTCAGCCCCGCCTGCTTCAGCGGCCCGGCGATCTCCGGCAGCTGCTGCGGCACCCACATGCCCTCGCCTGCCAGCGCGGCGGGAGCGACGGCCAGGGCGGCCAGGACGGAGGCGGTGAGCAGGCGCAGGCGCATGGAGACGGTTCCAGATGAAAGGATCCCCGATTCTAGCCAGTCGCCGCCTGCCGGCGCCGCATGACCGATGGCCTACCGGGCGCGTCCGCGGCAATGGTTTCGACCGCAACCTCCTTATAATGCGTGCCTTCCACAGCGAAAGGCGGCCCCGCGATGTCCCGAACCATGAAGGCGCTGGTCAAGCGCGAAGCCGCCAAGGGCATCTGGCTGGAGCAGGTGCCGGTGCCGGTGCCGGGTCCGAACGAGGTCCTGATCAAGCTGGAGAAGACCGCGATCTGCGGCACCGACCTGCACATCTACCTGTGGGACGAGTGGAGCCAGCGGACCATCAGGCCCGGCCTGACCATCGGCCACGAGTTCGTCGGCCGCGTCGCCGAGCTCGGCCCGGGCGTGACCGGCTACAAGGTCGGCCAGCGCGTCTCGGCCGAAGGCCACATCGTCTGCGGCCACTGCCGCAACTGCCGTGGCGGCCGCCCGCACCTGTGCCCGAACACGGTCGGCATCGGCGTCAACGTCAACGGCGCCTTCGCCGAGTACATGGTGATGCCGGCCAGCAACCTGTGGCCGATCCCGGACCAGATCCCGTCCGAACTGGCCGCCTTCTTCGATCCGTACGGCAATGCCGCGCACTGCGCGCTGGAGTTCGACGTGATCGGCGAGGACGTGCTGATCACCGGCGCCGGTCCGATCGGGATCATTGCCGCCGGCATCTGCAAGCACATCGGCGCACGCAACGTGGTGGTCACCGACGTCAACGACTTCCGCCTGAAGCTGGCCGCCGACATGGGCGCCACCCGCGTGGTCAACGTCGCCAACCAGTCGCTCAAGGACGTGATGGCCGACCTGCACATGGAAGGTTTCGACGTCGGCCTGGAGATGAGCGGCAACCCGCGCGCGTTCAACGACATGCTCGACTGCATGTACCACGGCGGCAAGATCGCCATGCTCGGCATCATGCCGCGCGGCGCCGGCTGCGACTGGGACAAGATCATCTTCAAGGGCCTGACGGTGCAGGGCATCTACGGCCGCAAGATGTACGAGACCTGGTACAAGATGACGCAGCTTGTTTTGAGCGGCTTCCCGCTGGGCAAGGTGCTGACCCATCAGCTGCCGATCGACGAGTTCCAGCAGGGCTTCGACCTGATGGAACAGGGCAAGGCCGGCAAGGTCGTGCTGAGCTGGAACTGAGGCGGGCCGGCATCGCCTCGACGCCGGCCTCCACATGGACGAAAGCCCCGGCATCGCTGCCGGGGCTTTCGCGTTTCTGCTGGCCGCAGCGCGACCGGCGCGACGATCAGTTGCCGACGCTGAGGGTCAGCACGACGCGGCTGTCGGCCAGTTCGCCGAACGCGTCGCGGCCGTTGCCGTCGGTGCCGATGTAGGCCACGGCGGCCGAGACCATGCCGAAGCTGCGGCTGACGCCGACGCTCCAGTCGGTGTAGTCCTCGCCGTAGGCGTCATCGAACAGGCTGCGGCCGACGCCCAGATCCAGACTGAAGTCGTTCGGCAGGCCGAAGCTGGCACCACCGTTGACGTACCACGCCTTGGTATCGGAGTTGCCGAAGTCGTTGGCGTAGGCCACGGTCAGGCTGTAGGTGTCGACGAAGGTGGTCTTGGTGATCAGCTCGTTGAAATTCAGCTCCGACGCGCCCGGGTAGGTGTAGCGGTTGAGCATCACGTCGAAGTTCACCGAGTCGCTGAAATCGGTGTTGTAGCCGACGTAGTAGTCGACCTCGAAATCCGGATCGCCATCGCCGAAATCGACGCCCGAGGCCCAGCCACCGGCGTAGAAGCCGGCCGGCAGGTTGAAGGTCAGGCCGACCTGGCCGGTCGGGTTCTCGTCGGACTGTGAACTGCCGCGCCAGACGTAATCGGAGGTCGCCGCGATCGACCAGTTGATCAGCGGGGTCTCCTCGTCCTGCGCGAAGGACGCGAACGGAGCGGCCGCGAGCAGCGCGACGGCGAGCGAGGTGGCGAGCTTGACTGCCTTCATCGGGGTTCTCTCCTGGTGGGGTGCAACGGCCTGGACGCGCGACCGGTGGCGGGGCGCGGTTTCACAATTAATTAACCAGACCGATACTGCGATGCAGCATTTCCCCGCGTCAAGTCC
>Ga0075364_10000404_pt1 | contig 21507 bp, 19 predicted proteins | sample EndMetdeltDD1764_FD_71517 | JGI IMG/M metagenome (GOLD analysis project Ga0075364, IMG submission 71517) | Populus endosphere microbial communities from Tennessee, USA - Endosphere MetaG P. deltoides DD176-4 | ecosystem: Host-associated > Plants > Roots > Endosphere | place: USA: Tennessee...
ACCCCGAGAAGACCGCCGAGGCGGTCAACGCCAAGGGGTGGAGCAGCTTCGGCGACATGGGCTACGTGGACGACGAGGGCTACGTGTTCCTCACCGACCGCGTGAGCAACATGATCATCTCGGGCGGCGTGAACATCTATCCCCGCGAGATCGAGGACGTGCTGATCCTGCATCCCGCCGTGGCCGACGTCGCGGTGATCGGCGTCGCCGACGCCGAGATGGGCGAGCAGGTGCGGGCCCTCGTGCAGGTGGCCGACGGTTCGACGGTCGACGCGGACGAGCTCATCGCCTACGCGCGTGAGCGCCTGTCGAGCTTCAAGTGCCCGCGTTCGGTGATCCTGGTCGACGAGCTGCCGCGGCTCCCCACCGGCAAGCTCGCCAAGCGCCTCCTCCCCGACACCGCCACGCGTCCCTAGCCGAGCGACACGACCGACGCGACCGACGCGACCGACGCGACCGACGCCGTTCTGCCATCGCTCACCCTGCTATGCCGGGCTGTGCGATGGCAGAACGATCGCAGGGGGCGGGAGTCAGGCCGAGGCGGGGGCCTTCAATCCCATGAGCTCGAACAGGTTGCCGCCCATGATCTTCTGGACGTCGGCCTGGGGCGTGCCGTCGATCTCGTGGATCCACTCGATGGGCTCGGCGAGCCCCTCGGGGTGCGGGTAGTCGGACCCGAAGCACACCCGGTCGGCGCCGATGAGGTCGATGAGGCCCTGGATCGAGTCCTCCCAGAACGGGTTGACCCAGACGTTGCGCTCGAACACCTCGAGCGGGTGCTCGGGGAACTCGTTGGGCATCTTCTTGTACGCCACCTCGAGGTGGTTGAGCAGGGTGCCCACCCAGCTGCCGCCGTTCTCGACGCTGATGAGCTTCACGTCCGGGAACCGGGTCAGCATCCCGTGGCAGATGGCCGAGGCCAGCGCGTCCTGGATCGAACGGCCACCGTCGGCCACGTACGCGAACGTCTTGGGCTTGAACGCCACGAACTCGCCGGCCTCGCCCTCCCACGTGTTGAGGTAGTCCTGGTAGCCGCTGTCGGAGGCGTGCAGCGCGACGAGCACGCCCGCCTCCTGGATGCGGGCCCAGAACGGGTCGAACTCGGGGAGGAACGGCGAGCGCGTGCCACGGTCGCCGCTGACCGGTGCGGGCCGCAGGAGCACGGCCTTGGCACCGCGGTCGAGGTTGCGCTCGAGCTCGGCGATGCCCTCGTCGAGCAGGCACGGGTTGATCACCGGCGTGGCGAAGATCCGGTCCTGGTGGTTGAACGTCCAGTCGTCGAAAAGCCACTCGTTGAACGCCCGGATGGCGACCTGCGTGAGCCGCGGGTCGTCGATCAGCCGCTCCTCGATGAGGCTGGCCAACGTCGGGAACATGAGCGCCGCGTAGATGCCGAGCTCGTCGAGCAGCTCGAGGCGGGCGGCCGGCTCGCGGAACGCCGGGATGGCCTTGATCGGCTTGCCGCTCAGCTCGCGCAGCGACTTCCCCTCGGGGTTGTCGCCGGCGTAGAAGGCCATGTGCGCGCCGGGGGGCGCCACCACCTCGAACGTCGGGTTCGGGATGTACTCGGTGAGCTGGCTCCGTACCATCAGCTTCTTGCGGCCCTTGAGCTCGACGAAGCGGAACAGGTTGGCGTGCGACGCCGGGAGGTGGCGGGTGAGCGCGTCCTCGGCCTCGTACAGGTGGTTGTCGGCGTCGAAGACAGCGAAGTCGAGTCGAGCCATCTCATCCCCCTCGTGGGCGTGGGTGGCGGGCGGTGCGCCGCTGCAGTGTAATGGACCGATCGGTCCAAGATCGAGCTCGCACGCGCGAGGCGATATGTCTAAACTTTTCTACCACGTGTCGAGAAGGGGAGCCCACCGCACATGGACCTCGCGCTGAGCGACGAGCAGGAGCAGTTGGTCGACTCGTTCGGCGACCTGTTCACCAAGCAGGCCGCACCCGAGCGGGTGCGCGAGGCCGAGCCGTTGGGCCACGACGAGGCGCTGTGGGCCACGTTGGTCGCCACGGGCACCACGGCCATGGCGGTCCCCGAACCGGCCGGCGGGTGGGGGGCCTCGCTGCTCGACCTCGCGCTCGTCGCCGAACTGGCCGGCCGGTCCCTCGCGCCCGCGCCGCTGATCGAGACGCAGGTGGCCGCCCGGCTCCTCGCGGCCACCGGCACCGCCGAGGCGACGGCGCTGCTCGATCGCACCCTCGCCGGCTCGGCCATCACCACCATCGCCGTGCGCCCCAGCCGCGGCGGCGCGCTCACGCTCGTCCCGGGCGGCGCCGTCGCCGAGACGGTGCTCGCCCTCGACGGCGACCGGCTCGTGGCCGTGCCCGCCGCCGCGCAGGCACCGCGACCCGTCGCCAACCTCGGCAGCCAGCCGCTGGCCGACCTGGCGGTCACCGACGACGCCGTCGTCCTGGTCGCCGGCGACGGTGCCCGGGCTGCGTTCGACGCCGCCATCGACGAGTGGCTCGTGCTCACCGCGGCGGCGCTCGTCGGCATGGGATCGCGGGCCATCGAGATCGCCGCCGAGTACGTCACCGAGCGGCGCGCCTGGGGCGTGCCCATCGGGACGTTCCAAGGGGTGTCCCACCCGATCGCCGACTCGGCCACCGCGCTCGACGGTGCCCGCCTCCTGGTGCACAAGGCCGCGTGGGCGGCCGACACCGGCGACGCCCGGGCCGCCGAGCTGGCGGCCATGGCCTTCGCCTTCGCCAGCGAGACGGCCAACGACGCCACGTACCACGCCGTCCACGTGCACGGCGGTTACGGGTTCATGCTCGAGTACGACGTGCAGCTCTTCTACCGCCGGGCCCGCGGGTGGGCCCGCGTGTGGGGCGAGCCCCGCGCCGCCCATCGACGGGCCGCCGCCCGCCGCTACCGAGGAGGGGACGTCTGATGGACTTCTCGCACGACGAGCGCACGCACCGGCTCGAGGCCGAGATCGACGAGTTCCTCGAGGCGCACCTGCCGCCGGCGCTGGCCGAGGAGGTCTACCGCAGCGGCGTGTCCCACGACGACGGCTTCGCCGCCGCGCTGGCCGAGAAGGACTGGGTGTTCCCCGGGTGGGACCCCCAGGGGCGCGCCGCCGACATCGGCCGGTTCGGCGTGCACGTGCTCGACGACCGCCTCACCAAGGTCGAGGCGCCGACCTACGCGCTGCAGACCACGCAGATGGTCACGTCGGTGCTCGAGCAAGCTGGCAACGAGTGGATGCGGCAGGAGATCGTGCCCAAGGCCCGCCGCGGCGAGATCACGATCGCGCTCGGGATGACCGAGCCCGAGTGCGGCTCCGACGTCGCGGCCGTGCAGACCAAGGCGCGTCGCGACGGCGACGAGTGGGTCATCGACGGCCAGAAGATGTTCACGACCAACGGACACATCACCGACTACGTGTTCCTGCTGACCCGCACCAACCCGGACGTGCCCAACCACAAGGGCCTCACGATGTTCCTGGTGCCGCTCAACCACCCCGGTGTCGAGGCTCAGGCGGTCTTCACGCTGTCGGGTGAGCGCACGAACATCATGTTCTTCAGCGACGTGCGCATCCCCGACCAGCTGCGCATCGGCGAGGTGGACGCCGGCTGGCAGGTCCTGATGATCTCGCTGCAGGACGAGCACTCGGCCTGCTTCTCGCCGCACCTGGCCCGCGTGCTCGAGCAGACCGAGGCCTGGGCGGCCGAGACGGTCGACGAGGACGGACGGCCGCTGCTCGACGACCTCGACGTGCAGGAGCGCCTGATGCGCGCCGCCACCGATCTCGAGGTGGCGCAGCTGCTGGAGCTGCGGGTGGCGTGGATGGAGGATCAGGGCGAGATCCCCGTGGCCGAGGGCCCGATGGCCAAGCTCTACAGCACCGAGTCGATCGTGAAGCACACCGAGCAGCTGGCCGAGCTGGTGGGGCCCGATGCGCTGCGCAGCAAGCTCGACCCGACGGCGCTGCGCGACGGCGACATCGAGCACGGCCTGCGCTTCTCGCTCGGCACCACCATCTACGCCGGCACCAGCGAGGTGCAGCGCAACATCATCGCCCAGCGCCGCTGCGGGCTGCCGCGCTGACGCACGACGCACGACGCACGACGCGTAGGTTTCCGGGGAGCCGGTCGAGACCGCCTTCGAGACCGCAGACGAGCACCAGCCGAGCAGCAGGGGGACGAAGTGGGCATCATCGAGCGCGACGCCGACGAGACGGCGCGCCAGCTGGAGACGTGGTTCACCGAGGTGGCGGGCGTCGAGGCCGTCGCCGTCCGCGAGGTGTCGATCCCGGGGTCCACGGGGTGGTCCAACGAGACGGTCTTCTGCGAGGCGACGTGGACGCGCGACGGCGAGGTCGAGCACCACCGTCTCGTCACCCGCATCGCCCCCAGCGGCTACACGGTGTTCCCGGACGACACCTTCGACCTGCAGTACGACATCATGCGGGCGCTCGGCGAGCACGACGTGCCGATGGCTGACGTGCATTGGTTCGAACATGCAACCGAGTGGTTCGGTCAGCCGTTCTGGATCATGAGCCGCATCGACGGGGACATCGCGGCCGATGCGCCGCCCTACGCATCGGCCGGCTTCCTGTTCGACGCGTCGCTCGAGGACCGCGAGCGGGCCTGGTGGGCGGGGATCGACGCGATGGCCTCGATCCACAACCTGCCCGTCGAGCAGCTGGCCATCCCGGGCCTGCCCACGCCCGACGATCCCGTCGGGGCGCTGCTCGACCACCTCGAGCGCTTCCTCGGCTGGGCCGAGGACGACCGGCCCCTGGACGTGGCCCGCCGGGCCCTCGAGCAGCTCCGGGCCTCGGCCCCGCCGGCCCCGCCCGAGGGCCCGGCGCTGTGCTGGGGCGACGCCCGGTTCAGCAACCTCATCTTCCGGGACTTCGCCGTCGCCGCGGTCCTCGACTGGGAGATGGCCAGCATCGGCGACCCCCTGCTCGACGTCGGGTGGTGGCTCTTCGCCGACGACGCCCTCACGACGGGTTCGGGCTGCACGCGCCTGCCCGGCTTCCCGGGCCGGGAGGAGACGGCGGCCCGGTGGTCCGGGCTGACCGGGCGCTCGGCTGATGCGCTCGACTGGTACGAGCTGGCCGCAGCCTTGCGCTTCACCATCATCATGCTGCGCATGGGCAAGCTGCTCGCCGAGATGGGCTTCGTCCCGGACGGCTTCGCCTACGACAACCTCATCAGCCAGGCGCTCGAGGCACGCCTCGGGAAATCGGTCGGCTGAGGGGCGCCGAGCGCTTCAAAACATCTAGACTTTTCCCCGAACGAGAGCGGACCGATCCTCGGGGGGACACGTCCATGACGATCGAGTGGTCGCTGGCGGCCGTGCAGGACGTGCTGGCCGATGCCGCGCCCGACCGGGCGATGCTCGTGTGGAACGACGTGCGCCGCACGTACGGCGAGGTGGCCGAGCGAACCCGGGGCCTCGCCGGCTTCCTGGTGGCGCGCGGCGTCACCATCCGGCGCGAGCGCGACGAGCTCGATCGCTGGGAGTGCGGGCAGGTGCCGGTGGCGCTGGTGATGCACAACCGCCCCGAGTACCTCGAGTCGATGCTCGCGGCGTACCGGGCGCGGGCCGTGCCGTTCAACGTCAACCACCAGTACCAGCCGGCCGAGATCCGCTCGCTCCTCGAGATGGTCGGTGCGGGGGCGGTCGTCTACCAGCGAGCCTTCGGGCCCTTGCTGGCCGACGCCCTGGCGGGCATGGACGTCGTGTACCTCGACATCGACGACGGGTCGGGCGTCGAGCCCCTGGCGGGCAGCACCGCGTACGAGGACGCCGTGGCCGAGGGCGCCGGCGTCGAGCTGCCGACTCCGTCGGGCGACGACCTCTACCTGGTGTGCACCGGCGGCACGACGGGCGCGCCGAAGGGCGTGCTCTGGCGCCAGGCCGACATCTTCGTCGCCGGCATGGCCGGGACCGAGGAGACCACGCACGAGTCGCTCCGCGGGCTCGTGGTCAACGACCCCGAGGTCTGGTTCGCAGCGCCGCCGCTGATGCACGCGGCCTCGCAGTGGACGGCGTTCTGCGGGCTCCACTCGGGCGCCACCGTGGTCATGCACGACGACTCGCGGCGCTTCGACGCCGCAGCCATCCTCGAGGTGGCCGAGCGCGAGCGGATCTCCATGGTGTCGATCGTGGGCGACGCCTACGCCCGGCCGCTCGTCGAGGAGCTCCGTCGCAAGACCTACGACCTCGCCTCGCTCCAGCGCATCGGCACAGGGGGCGCCATGACGAGCCTCGAGGCAAAGGAGGCGCTCGTCGAGCTGCTGCCCCACGTGATGATCATCGACGGCTACGGCTCGTCCGAGACGGGCGGCATGGCGTTCGGGCCCATGAGCAAGACGATGAAGGCCGGGGGCCACCTGCCCGCCGGCGGGGCGTTCGTGCTGTCCGCCGATCGGGACCGCTCGCTCGAGCCGGGCGAGGACGAGATCGGCTGGATCGCCCGACGCGGCCGCGTGCCCCTCGGCTACCTCGACGACCGTGAGGCCACCGAGAAGACGTTCCCGATCGTCGACGGGCAGCGGGTGTCGGTGCCCGGCGACCGCGGCCGCCTGCTCGGCGACGGGTCGATCCAGGTGCTCGGTCGCGACTCGCTCGTGGTCAACACCGGCGGCGAGAAGGTCTTCGTCGAAGAGGTCGAGCAGGCCCTGCTGCGCCACCCCGACGTCGTCGACGTGCTCGTCGTCGGCCGGCCCAGCGAGCGCTTCGGCCAGGAGGTCGTCGCGGTCGTGCAGCTCGCGCCCGGGGCCGAGCCCGACGGTGCCGCGCTCCGCGCGTTCGCGGCCGGTTCCGTGGCCCGCTTCAAGGCGCCGAGGGCGGTCGCGTTCACCGACGCGGTGGGGCGCCACCCGACGGGCAAGCCCGACTACCAGTGGGCCAAGACCGCGGCCGAGCAGGCCGTGGACGTGGTCGGCGATGGCGCCGCCTGACCGTTCGAGTTCGAAAGCGCGCTCTCAAATTTGTCGGTAGCGTGAGATCCGGGCCGCGCGGCGGCCGGGGAAGGGGGAGCAGCTGTGGGTCGATCAGAGGTGCTGCGCGTCGTGCAGTGGGCCACGGGCAACGTGGGCAGGCACGCGGTGCGGGCCGTGCAGCGCGATCCCGGCATGGAGCTCGTCGGGGCGCGCGTCTACGGCGCGGACAAGGTCGGCCGGGACGTCGGCGAGATCTGCGGCCTCGGCCCGATCGGCGTGGCCGCCACGTCCGACGTCGACGAGATCGCCGCGCTCGACGCGGACGTCGTGCTGTACATGCCGCAGGGTGAGATGGACCCGGCGGGCGCGCTCGACGACATCTGCCGGATGCTGGCCAGCGGCAAGAACGTGATCTCCACCGCGGTGACCGCGTACATCTACCCGAAGTGCTCGGGTCCCGAGGTGGTCGACCGCCTCGAAGCGGCGTGCGCCGAGGGCGGCACCTCGTTCCACGGCACCGGCATCGAGCCGGGCTGGGCGGGCGAGGTCCTGCCGCTGACGATGTCGGGGATCCTCTACCGCACCGACTCGATCCTCGTGCAGGAGCTGATGGACTACTCGACGTACGACAGCCGGGACATGATGTTCGACATCATGGGCTTCGGGTTGCCGCCCGACGCCGACTGCCCGATGGCCGACGAGTCGATCGTCGCGCCGACGTTCAAGGCGCCGATCATGCTGCTCGCCGACGGCCTCGGTGCCGACATCGAAGGCTTCGCCTACCGGCGCGAGGTCGCCGTGGCCAAGGAGGCCGTGACGGTCTCGGCGGGCACCATCGAAGCCGGCATGGTGTCGGCGCAGCGCTTCGCCTACTCGGCCATCGTGGGCGGGCGCGAGGCGCTCACGATCGAGCACGTCACCCGCATGGGCGCGGATCAGGCGCCGGACTGGCCGACCGGGCGGGGCTGGCGGGTCACCATCGAAGGCGAGCCGTCGATGACGCTCGACTCGCGCATCGCGGTCAACGGCGAGGACGACACCGAGCAGGGGTGCCTGGGCACGGCGATGCACGCCATCCACGCCATCCGCCCGGTGGTCGCCGCCGATCCCGGCATCAGGACGTTCCTGGACCTCCCGATGATCACCGGACGCGGCATCCTGTCGTGATGGCTGCGCAACCGACCATCGACGGGGTCCGCCTCCTGGACGGCTCGTGGTACGCCGACGACCCCCATGCCGTCTGGCGGTGGATGCGGCGCGAGCACCCCGTCTACTGGGACGAGCACGACCGGGTGTGGGGCATCGCCAAGTACGACGACGTGCTCGCCATCGAGAAGGACCCGGCGACGTTCTCGAGCTCGCAGGGCATCCGCCCCCACGGCTACGCGATGCCGATGATGATCTCGATGGACAACCCCGAGCACCAGCGTCGCCGGTCGCTGGTCAACCGGGGCTTCACGCCTCGGCGGGTGGCGGCGATGGAGCCGACGATCGCCGACCTGTGCCGCCGGATCGTCGATCGCGTCTGCGAGCAGGGCTCCTGCGACTTCGTGTGGGACATCGCGGCACCGCTGCCGCTGATGGTCATCGCCGAGCTCCTGGGCTTCCCCGACGACGCGCAGGACGACCTGCTGCGGTGGTCCGACGACATGCTCCGGGCCACGACGTCGCAGCTCACCGACGAGGTCGCCACGATGGCGGGCCGGGCGATGGGTGGGTTCCGCTCGTTGCAGATCGCGGTCATCGAGAACCGCCGGGCGGAGCCGAAGGACGACCTGATCAGCACCCTGTGCGGGGCCGAGATCGACGGGGACCGCCTCGACGACGAGTCGATCGTGATGGAGACCCTGCTGCTCTTGATCGGAGGCGACGAGACCACCCGCCACGTGATCAGCGGCGGGATGCTGGCGCTCATGGACCACCCCGACCAGTGGGCGGCGCTCATCGCCGAGCCCGAGCTGCTGCCCAACGCCGTCGAGGAGCTGGTCCGCTGGGTGTCGCCGGTGAAGAACATGTCCCGGCTGGTCATGCGCGACGTCGAGGTGCGCGGCCAGCAGCTGCACGAGGGCGACGAGCTCATGCTCTTCTACCCGTCGGCCAACCGCGACGAGGACGTGTTCGACGAGCCCGATCGCTTCGACATCCGCAGGGCGCACAACCAGCACCTGGCGTTCGGGTTCGGCTCCCACTTCTGCCTCGGCGCCTCGCTGGCGCGGCTCGAGCTCATGTGCATGTTCCGCGAGCTCGGCCGACGGCTGCCCGACGTCCGGGTCGCGCCGGGGGCCGAGCTGCCGTTCCGCGCGTCCAACTTCGTGAGCGGCCTCGAGTCGATGCCCGTCGAGTTCACCCCCACGCCGCGCGCCGCGAGCTGAAGGCTCGAGCTCCCCGGATCTGCCCTGCCCGAGCTCCCGGGTCCCAGAGGGTCAGCCGCCGGCGATCTTGCGGAAGTCCCAGCTGACGATCTTGTCGGGCGTGATGCGCAGCCAGGCGTGGCGGCCGTCGTGGTGGACCATGCCGCCGGCGTACTTGTCGGCGAAGAGCTGCTCGGGGACCTGGAGCTCCTGGTTCGCCTCGCCCGCGCGGGGGACCTCGCCGACCGAGGTCGCCGTGCCTGAGATCTCGACGCCCCGCAGCTCCATGAACTCGACACCCGCATCGACCACGACGCTGACGCGCCCGTCGCGGGCGATGTCGGTCCAGCGCTGGCTCTTCACGATCGACGTCAGCCACAGCGACGTGCCGTCCCACGCGAACCACAGCGGGGTCACGTGGGGGGAGCCGTCGTGCTTCAGGGACGCGACCCGGCACGTGCGCTCCTCGCGCAGGAACGTGTCGCGCTCGTCGGCCGACATGGCGATCTTGTTGCCCCGGCGCTGTTCCCTCACGGACGTCCCCCTCTGATCGGCGAGCGCCCAGCCTGCCATCGCCCGGGGTGGAGGAGCGAAGCCGGACGGGCGCTCGACCGGCGCCCGCGGTCCGGTCAGGCCCCGGCCGCGCCCGGGGTGAGCGCGACGAGCAGCGCGGTCTGGGGACCGGCCTCGGGCCCCGCGTTCGGGCGGCTCGCCGCGACGGTGGCGGTCGCCCGATCGAGGGGCACGCCCATGGACATCAGCAACGCGGCGGCGATGGTCCCGGCGCGCCCGATCCCGGCTCCGCAGTGCACGATCACCCGCTCGCCCGCCCCGACGCGCTCGCCCAGCTGCGCGACGAGCGACCGCGCCTCGTCGATCGGCGGCGCGCCGAGGTCCGGGATGGGATGCCACTGCGCCCGCCCCGGTGCGTTGGCCTCGAGCCAGTCGACGTACTCGGGGTAGCGGGTTCGCAGCTCGTGGCGCTGGTTGAGGCACAGCACCGCGTTGGCGTCGACCGAGGCGAGCGCCGCCTCGGGATCCGGGCCGACGTAGTGCTTGCCGCACAGCCACAACCGGCCCTGGGTGTCGGGGAGCGGGACCTCGTCGATCCCGCCGTGCAAGGCGCGGCCCGACGGCCAGGTCACGGCTCGCCCTGGTCGGTCGGCATGGTCGTCGCTCCGTTGTCGTGGTTGGGTCCGAAGGCACCGGTAGCCTGCGGGCGTGGCCGAGGACGACTACTGCTACCTCACGACCACCGGTCGGCGCACGGGGCAGCGGCACGAGATCGAGATCTGGTACTCGCCGACGGAGGACGGGCGCACGCTCTACCTCCTCGCCGGGGCGCGCGAGCGATCGGACTGGGTGCGAAACCTGTCGGCCAACCCGCGGTGCACGGTGCGCATCGGCCGCCGTGACGCACCGATGCGCCGCGCGCAGGGCCGGATCCTGCACGACGGCGATCCCGAGGACGTCGTCGCCCGCGACCTTGTGTTCGCCAAGTACCAGGGCCGATCGAGCGGCGACCTCACCGACTGGCGGGCCCGATCGCTGCCCGTCGCGCTCGACCTCGACCTCGGCGACTGACGAGCACCGCGCCCGTTGGCGCGAAGGCTCGGGGGCCTCAGGGCTCGGGGATCTCGAAGTGCTCGTCGCGCAGCTGGAACGCCTTCTTGGTGCCGACCTGCGCGCGGGTCTTGACGAAGTTGAACTCGTCGTCCTCGAACTGCAGGTTCGTGCCGTAGGCGTGGGCGAGGTACGAGACGACCTCCTCGCCCTGGTACGCCGACAGCTGCTCGACGAGGCGGAACGCCTCCTTGGCGATGACCAGCCCGTCCGCCGGCATGCGCGAGACCTTGAGCGCCCACCAGTCCGCCCGCTTCGGCACGTCCTCGTCGGCGACGACCTCGGTGAAGACCTTCCACGACTCGAGCTCGGATGCCGGGACCACGTCGCCCGTCAGCAGCATCCGCCGCGCCAGCACCGGACCGAGACGGTGGAAGAACATGTGCAGCGTGCCGAGCGCCGGACCGAGGAAGCGGGTGGCGGGCATGCCCACCTTCGTGTCGCGGCCGACGACGGCGATGTCGGCCATGAGGGCCAGCTCGAACCCACCGCCGAGCGCGTAGCCGTTGACCTCGGCCACGATGACCTTCGAGTACCCGAGCACGTCGTGGTAGAAGTCGAACGTCTTGCGGTCGACGGAGATGCGGCGGCGCTGGCTCGGTCGGCGGGGCCGCTTGGCCTCGACGGGCTCGTCCTTGGGCGCGTCCTTGTCCCCGTACCACGCGTACGCGTTGCCCATGTCGGCGCCGGTGCTGAAGACACCGCCTTCGCCCCGGAGGTGGACGACCTTGACGGCGTCGTCGAGCGCGAGGTCGTCGAGGTACCGACCCATCTGCTCGCGCATCTCGGGGTCGTACGTGTTGCGCCGCTCAGGGTTGTTGATCGTGATCCGGGCGATGCCCGTCTTGGGATCCTGCTCGAGCAGTACGCGGTCGTCGCTCACCCGGTCGTCCTCTCTGCGCCACGCCGGTCTGCTTTGCAGGCCGATCAAGGAACTCCTACGGTATAACCTTTAGATATTTCGAGCGAACCGTGAGGCTGCCCGACCGTGGACTTCCGACTCGACGACGAGCAGCTCGCGCTGCAGGAGGGCGTTCGCTCGTTCTGCGCGTCGCGCTACCCGATCGAACGGATCGCCGAGCGGGACGTCGACGGCGACGGCTCGGCGGAGTGGCGGGCGCTGGCCGACCTGGGCGTCTTCTCGCTGCTGGTGCCGGAGGAGCGCGGTGGGCTCGGCCTCGGCCTCGTCGAGGCGGTGATCGTCTTCGAGCAGCTCGGCATCCACCTCGTGGGTGGCCCCCTGCTGTGGTCCACGCTGGCGGCCCGGATCCTCGACGGCGTCGCTGAGGGCACGCGCGTCGTCGGTGGCTACGACGCGGTCGACGACGTCGACGCGCAGGCGATCGTCGATCACGCGGCCGCGCTCGACACGCTCGTCGTCATCCGGCCCGACGGCGTGGTCGCCGTCGACCGCGCCGAGCTGCCGGCCGTCACCGCGCTCGAGCCGCTCGATCCGCTCACACCCGTCGGGCTGTTCGCCGGCCTCGCCGAGCGTGCCGACCTCGGCGCCGGTACCCGCCTGGCAGGATCCGAAGGCGTCGAGCGATGGCGGGCCGAGGGCACGGTGCTGGCGGCCGCCCTCCTGCTCGGGTTGTCCGAAGGCGCCCTCCGGGCGGCGCGCGACTACTCGCTCGAGCGCCAGCAGTTCGATCAGCCGATCGGCTCGTTCCAGGCGCTCAAGCACATCATGGCGGACATGTTCGTGCGGACGAACCTCGCTCGCAGCGCGACGTACGCCGCCGCGGCGGTGCTCGACGATCCCGTCGTCGGCGACGCGCCCCGCGCGGTGAGCGCGGCCAAGCTGCTCGCCGGCGAGGCCGCCGTCGACAACGGCCGGGCCGCCGTGCAGGTGCTCGGGGGCATGGGCTTCACCTGGGACATGCCCCCCAACTTCTTCCTCAAGCGGGCATGGGTGCTCGAGCAGCGCTTCGGCACGTCCGAGGCGCACGCCCTGGCGATCAGCGGCGCGCTGGCCGCCGACCCGACATGATTCCGCCGATGAGCAGCGAGCCGATGACCTACCAGAGCATCACGTACGAGGTGCGCGACAAGGTCGCGACCATCACCCTCAACCGGCCCGAAGCGCTCAACGCGCTCAGCCCGGGCATGGTCCAGGAGCTGCGCCACGCGTACGCCGCGGCCGAGGCCGACGACGACGTGTGGCTGCTGCTGGTGACCGGCACCGGCCGTGCCTTCTGCACGGGGGCCGACGTGGGCGAGATCCCCGACGACGGCCGGGTCGTGTACCCCGAGCCCTACCTGTCGACCTACGCCCAGTGGGAGGCGCCCCAGGAGGGCACCCCGCCGTTCCGCTCGATGACCAAGCCCGTGGTCACCGCGGTCAACGGGATCTGCTGCGGTGCCGGCCTCGACTGGATCACCACGGGCGACATCGCCATCGCGTCCGACCAGGCCACGTTCTTCGATCCGCACGTGAGCATCGGCCTCGTCTCCGGCCGCGAGGTCGTGCGCCTCGCTCGCGTGCTGCCGCTCAACGTCGCCATGCGCGTCGCCCTCATGGGTCGGCACGAGCGGTTGAGCGCCGAGCGGGTCTACGAGCTCGGGCTCATCACCGAGGTGGTCCCGCACGACCAGCTCATGGAGCGGGCGTACGAGATCTGCGCCACGATCAACCGCAACGCCCCGCTCGCGGTGCGGGGCACCCGGCTCGCCATCCGTCGGGGCATCGACCTCCCCCTCTACGAGGCCGAGGTCCTGGCCGAGGCCATGCGTGAGCGGGTCGTGCGCACCGACGACGCCAAGGAAGGGCCCGCCGCGTTCATGGAGAAGCGCGAGCCGAGGTGGCAGGCCCGATGAGCGGATCGAGCGACGCCGTCAGCGAGCCCGACGCCCCCGCGGCGGAGAGCGGGACGTACGAGACGATCCTCTACGAGGTGGACGGCGACAAGGTCGCCACCATCACGCTCAACCGGCCCGACGCGCTCAACAGCTTCGATCGCCAGATGTGCTTCGAGATCGCCGACGCCTGGAAGCGCATCAAGGACGACCCGTCGGTCAACGCCGTGGTGCTGCGCGCCGCGGGCGACCGTGCCTTCTCGGCCGGCCTCGACGTCCGCAAGTCGTTCGGCCAGCCCGACGACATCTGGAACCACCTCGATCCCGGCGAGCTGCTCAGCCCCAAGTGGCAGAAGTGCTGGAAGCCCGTCGTGTGCGCCGTCCAGGGCATGTGCACCGCGGGCGCCTTCTACTTCCTCAACGAGGCCGACGTCGTCATCTGCTCGACGGACGCCACGTTCTTCGACTCGCACGTCACGGCCGGTCTGGTGTGCGCGCTCGAGCCCGTGGGGCTCATGCGACGCGTGGGCCTCGCCGAGACGCTGCGCATCGCGCTGATGGGCAACGACGAGCGGGTCTCGGCCGAGACGGCCCTGCGCATCAGCCTCGTCACCGAGGTCGTCGAGCGCGACGCCCTGTGGGCACGCGCGCACGAGATCGCCGCCGGCATCGCCAACAAGCCGTCGGTGAGCACCCAGGGCACCGTGCGCGCCATCTGGGAGTCCCTCGACCGTCCGTACCGCGCCGCCATGGAGCAGGGCCTGATCTACACCCGCCTGGGCAACCCCGAGGGCATGGCCGCGGTCAAGGAGAACCCCCCGCCCAAGGTCGACCCGAGGATCCGATGAGCGGCGTGCACGAGCGCGGGCCCGACGAGGGTGGCGCGCCGACGGCGACGGCGGCGACGAGCGCGCCGACCGCCCTGTCGGCCCGCATCGCCGAGGTCCTCGCCATCGACCCGTCGGCACCCGCCATCGAGTTCGCGGGCGCGTGGCGCGCGTGGGGCGAGCTGGCGGCGACGGTCGACGCCGTCGCCGCGCTCGTGCCGGCCCCCGGAGCCGAGATCGGCGTGATCCTGCGCAACCGACCGGCGCACGTCGGCGCCGTCCTCGGCATCCTGCGGGCCGGCGGCTGCGTCGTCACGATCAACCCCCACCGGGGCGAGGCGCGCACGCGCGACGACATCGCCGGCCTGCCCCTCGACGTGCTGGTCGGCACGACCGACGACCTCGCCACGTTCGTGACCGACTCGGTCACCGCCACGCTCGTCGCGCTCGACGACCTCGGCGCCGGCCCGACCGTCACCGCCGGCACGGCGACGACCGAGCCGTCGGGCGAGGCCGGCGTCGCCATCCGCATGTTGACCAGTGGCACCACCGGCCCGCCCAAGCGCATCGAGCTGACCTACGCCACCATGGAGCGGGTCCTGCTCGACGCCAAGCACTACGAGAAGGACAAGGGCACGGCCGCCCGCCTGCGCTCGGGCGTCGCCGTCGTCAACTCGCCCCTCGTCCACCTCGGTGGCCTCTTCCGCATCCTCCAGTGCGTCAACGACGGCCGCTCCTTCGCGCTGCTCGAGCGCTTCACCGTCGACGGCTGGTACGAGGCCGTGCGCCGCCACCGACCGGCGACGGCGAGCCTGGTCCCGGCGGCGCTGCGCATGGTGCTCGAAGCCGACCTCGATCCCGAGGAGCTCTCGAGCCTGCGCTCGATCATCTCGGGCACCGCGCCGCTGTCGCCCGACGACGCCGACGCCTTCTACGAGAAGTACGGCGTGCCCGTGCTCATCTCGTACGCCGCCACCGAGCTCGGCGGCGGCGTCGCCGGCTGGAACCTGCGCGACCACGAGCGGTTCTGGAAGGAGAAGCGGGGGAGCGTGGGTCGCGTCCACCCCGGATCCGAGCTGCGGGTGGTCGACGAGGAGACGGGCGACGTGCTCGGTCCCGACGAGCCCGGGCTGCTCGAGATCAAGGCCAGCCAGCTCGGCCGCGACAGCGGCTGGGTGCACACGACCGACCTCGCCCGCATCGACGGGGACGGGTTCCTCTACATCCTCGGGCGGGCCGACCAGGCCATCATCCGCGGGGGCTTCAAGGTGCTGCCCGACACGGTGCGGGCCGCCATCGAGGCCAACCCCGCGGTGCGGGGCGCGTCGGTCGTGGGCATCGACGACCGCCGCCTCGGCGCCGTCCCCGTGGCCGCCGTCGAGCTCAAGGACGGCCACGGCGAGGTCACGGCCGAGGACCTCATCGACGAGCTCGGCACCCGGCTGGCGCCGTACGAGGTGCCCACCGCCATCACGATCGTGGACGAGCTGCCCCGCACGGACTCGGGCAAGGTCGACCTGATGGCGATCCGCGCCCTGTTCGCTTCGATCGACGAGAAGGACTGGTCAAGCGGCGTCGAGGGCCGGTGAGAGACACAGTGACCTTCGAAATGGAGCACGAGAGATGGACCTGCGGTACTCCGACGAGGACGAGGCCTTCCGGACCGAGGTCCGGGCGTGGCTGGCCGAGGCGGTGCCCGAGCACGGCGCGCCGCCGCCTCCGGGTGACTGGCCCGCTCGGCGGGCCTACGACACGGCGTGGCAGCGCAAGCTGTTCGACGCGGGCTACGCCGGCGTCGCGTGGCCGACGGAGGCCGGCGGTCGCGGCCTGCCCATCACGCAGCAGCTGGTCTACCTCGAGGAGTACGCCCGCGCCGACGCGCCCTACATCAGCGTCAACTTCGTCGGGCTCATGCACGCCGGTCCGACGCTGATCGCCGAGGGCACCGACGAGCAGAAGCGCTTCCACCTCCCCCGCATCCTCAAGGGCGAGGACGTCTGGTGCCAGGGCTTCTCCGAGCCGTCGGCCGGCTCCGACCTCGCCTCCCTGCGGACCCGGGCCGTGCGTGACGGCGACGACTACGTCGTGTCGGGTCAGAAGATCTGGAGCACTCGGGCCCACGTGGCCGACTGGTGCGAGCTGCTCGTGCGCACCGACCCCGACGCCACGAAGCACAAGGGCATCTCGTGGCTCATCCTCGACATGGCCAGCCCCGGCATCGAGGTCCGACCGATGCGCACGATCGACGGGCAGAGCCACTTCTGCGAGGTGTTCCTGGACGAGGTCCGGGTGCCGGCGAAGAACCTCGTCGGTGAGGAGAACGACGGCTGGCGCGTCACCAACGTGACGTTGCGCTTCGAGCGGGGCACCGCGTTCGCGCAGCACATCATCACGATGCGGGCGCAGGTGCGGAAGCTCGTGAAGCTCGCCCAGGCTCGCAAGACGGTCGACGCCGGCGCTTCGGGGAGCGGGAAGGTCGGCGTGGCGTGGGACAGCGCCGAGCTGCGCCACAAGGTCGGCCGCCTCGAGGCGTCGGTCGACGCGCTCTGGCGCATGACCCAGATGTGCATCGCCGAGGCCGACGCCACCGGCGCGCCCGCGCCGATCGGCTCGGCCGTGAAGCTCCGCTACAGCGAGCTGAGCCAGGAGATCGCCGACCTCGCCATCCGCGTCATCGGCCGCCCCATCGTGGGCCGGCTGGCGCTCGACGGCATCGCCACCGACGAGGCGGTGTCCGAGTACCTGTGGTCGTTGCAGTACACGATCGCCGCGGGCACGTCGCAGATCCAGCGCAACCTCATCGCCGAGCGCCTGCTGGGGCTCCCGAGAGGCCGCTGAGCACGAACCCGGGGGAAGGCGAGGGGAGCGCATGGCAGATCGCTGGACCTTCGGCGAGGAGCCGCTCGACCAGACCGTCGAGCTGGCGGCCGTCGTGCGCGACCTCGTGTCGGCCGCGCTCGCCCTCGAAGCGCCCGACCCGGGACTCGCCCACCTCATCGGCCACCTGCGCGTCGCGACGGGCGAGCTCGAGGCCGAGGTGCCGGCGGGCGCCCGACCCCGCGTCGGGTCCGCCGTCGACGGCGACGGGCGGGTGTACCTCGACCACGCGTACGACATCGGCCGCTACAACCCGGCGTTCCCGATCTACGACATCACGGTCGACGGCGACCGCGCGACCGGCACGGCCGAGCTCCCCGTCATCTACGAGGGCCCGCCGGGACTCGCCCACGGCGGCTTCGTCGCGGTGCTCTTCGACTGCGTGATCCAGCACCACAACTGCGAGCTCGCCCTCACGGGCGAGACGACCGACCTCGGCGTCCGCTACCGACGACCCACGCCGGTGGCGAGGCCGCTGACGTTCGAGATCGACCGTCGGCGCGACGGCGATCGGATCGTGTCCGAGGCCCGTCTGCTGCACCGCGGCGAGGTGTGCGCCGAGGCGACCATGCGGGCCGTCGTCCGAGACCGCGCCTCCCTGCCCGCCGTCTCGCCCCGCCGTCTTTCGGACGGTGACGCCGACGTGACACGGTCGCGGCCATGACCTCCACCGTGATCGACGCCGGTGACGGGCTCCCGCTCACCGTCGGGGCCCTGCTCCGGGCCCGTGCGGCCGAGCGGGGTGACGACCCGTTCGTCGTGGTCGACGACGACGTGCTCACGTACCGCCAGGCCGAGCGGCGATCAGCGGTGCTCGCCCGGGCGCTGCTGGCGGCGGGCGCAGGAGCGGGGACCCACGTCGGGGTGCTCCAACCGAACGGGAGCCCGTTCGTCGTGTCGTGGTTGGCCGCGGCCCGCATCGGGGCGGTGACCCTGCCGTTCAGCACCTTCTCCACCCCGGGCGAGCTGGCGGGCCTGCTCCGCGGCGCCGACGTCGAGCTGCTCATCGCCGCGCCGGGCTACCGCTCGCACCGCTACGACGAGACGCTGATCACGGCGATCGACGGCCTCGACCTCACCGCGCCGCAGCCGTTGATGAGCCCGGCCGTGCCCGCGCTCCGACGAATCTGGTTCGACGATGCAACCGATTCGCCCACGCACGCGGACTGGATGCTCGACGCGCTGCTCGCGCTCGCCGACGAGGTCGGGGTCGACGTGCTCGAGGCCGCCGAAGGCGCGGTGACGCCGGCGGATCGCATGGTCATCGTCCACACCTCGGGCTCGACCAGCGCGCCCAAGGGGGTGATCCACACCCACGGCGCCCTCATCCGCCACATGGCCAACCTCAACGAGGTCCGCCGGTACGGGCCAGACGAGATCATGTTCTCCAACTCGCCGCTGTTCTGGGTGGGCGGGTTCGCCTTCTCGTTGCTGGCCACGCTCGTCGCCGGCGCCCGCATCGTGATCTCCAACGCCACCGACAGCGGGGCCGTGCTCGATCTCATCGAGCGAGAGCGCCCGACGCTGGCCAACGGCTTCGCCGTGTCGGTGGCCCACCTGCCCAACGACCCGACGTTCGTCGATCGCGACCTCTCGTCGATCCGCCGGGGCAACCTCTGGCCCATCCTGCCGCCCGACATCCGCCCGGCCGACCCCGAGCTGCGACCCACCATGCTCGGCCTCACCGAGACCGGCAGCGTGTGCCTCCTGCCCGACGCCGACGAGGAGGTCGACCTCCCCGAGTCCAAGCGCGGCCTGTTCGGTCGCCCGGCGCCCGGCTTCGAGGCGCGGGTCGTCGATCCCGACACGGGTGGTCCGACGCCGACGGGTGAGGTCGGCGAGCTGTGGTTCCGGGGTCCGTTCCTCTTCGAGGGCTACTACGGCAAGGAGCGCGGCGAGGCCTTCGACGCCGATGGCTGGTTCCACACGGGCGACCTGGTGGTCGTCGACGGCGAGGGCCTCTACTACTTCAAGGGCCGCGCCGGGGACATGATCAAGACGAGCGGGGCCAACGTGTCGCCGCGCGAGGTCGAAGGCGCCATCGCCGCGGTTGCGGGGTGGCGGTCGCACGTGATCGGCCTCGACGACCCGGAGAAGGGCCAGATCGTCGCCGCGGCGATCGTGGCGCCCGCGGGTGCGGGTGCGGGCGCGGACATCGACGCAGCTGCGATCGATCGCCTGCGCACCGACCTGCGGACCGAGCTGTCGTCGTACAAGATCCCGAAGGTGATCGCGGTCCTGGCCGAGGGTGACGTGCCCATGCTCTCGACGGGCAAGCTCGACGGCCGGACGTTGCAGGCGATCCTCGGCGAGCACCGTGGAGCCTGAAGCGCTGACGCTGCCGGGCCTCGTCGCCCACCGCGCCCACGACCAGGCCGACGTGGCCTTCATGGTGCACGACGACGACACGCTCACCTTCGGCGAGCTCGACGAGCGGAGCCGGATCGTCGCTCGCGGACTCATCGGTGAGGGCGTCGGACCCGGCGCGCGGGTCGGCCTGCTCGCGCCCAACGGCATCGAGTGGGCGGTCACCGCGATCGCGGCGATGCGCATCGGCGCCACGCTGGTGCCGCTCAGCACCCTGCTCAAGGCGCGCGAGCTCGTCCCGCAGCTCCGGGCCGCCGAGGTCGAGGTCCTCGTCGTCGCCTCCGAGCACCGGGGTCGGCGCCCCGTCGACGAGCTCGACGGCGAGCTCCCGGGGATCGCGGCCGTGGCCCCCCAGGCCCGGCATCCGGGCCTGCCCAACCTGCGGCGGCTGGTGCGTACCGACTCGCTGCCGTCGGGTGACGGCACCGTTCCCCTCGAGGTGGTCGACGCCCTCGCCGCCCGGGTCACCCCGGGCCACGACCTGGTCGTCCTGTTCACCTCGGGCAGCCGGGGCGCGCCCAAGGGCGTGATCCACACGCACGGCGGCGCCATCCGGGCGACGGCCGCGGGCCTCGACATCCGCGGCCTCGGCGCCGGCGACCGCCTCTACATCCCGATGCCCTTCTTCTGGACCGGTGGCTTCGGTCCCGGGCTCCTGTCCGTGCTCGTCGCCGGCGCGACGTTGCTCACCGAGACCGACCCGACGCCGGCCTCGACCATCCGGTTCCTCGAGCGCGAGCAGGCCACCCTGTTCCGGGGGTGGCCCGATCAGGCGGCCCGCATCGCCGCCGATCCGTCGTTCGCCGGAGCCGACCTCTCGTCGCTCAGGTCGGGCAGCCTCGACGCGGTGCTCCCCGCGGGACTGCGTTCCCGGCCGGGTGCGCGCTCGAACATCTTCGGCATGACCGAGACCTTCGGTCCCTACGCCGGCGATCGCCTCGACACCGACATGCCCACCTCCGCGTGGGGCAGCTGCGGCCGGCCGATCGGGTCGGTCGAGGTCCGCATCGTCGATCCCGAAACGGGCGTCGAGCGACCGGTGGGGGAGCAGGGCGAGATCGAGGTGCGGGGCCCCGACGTCATGCGGGGGATGGTGGGGCGAGCCCGCAGTGACGTCTTCACGGTCGACGGGTGGTACCCGACCGGCGACCTCGGCCACGTGGACGGTGCGGGGTACCTCTTCTACGGCGGCCGGGCCGACGACATGTTCAAGGTCAGCGGTGCGACCGTGTACCCGATCGAGGTCGAGGCGGGTCTGCGCACGATCCCCTTCGTGCGCCAGGCCTTCGCCACCGACGTCGAGGTGGACGGCGCGGTGGTGGTCGGCGCGATGGTGACCCTCGTGGACGACCCGACCGATCATCCGGTGGCCGAGCTCCACCTCGCCGCCAAGGCGGCCCTCAGCTCGTTCAAGGTGCCTCGCCGGTGGGTGATCGCTGCGAGCCCCGACGAGGTGCCGATGCTGGCGTCGGGCAAGGTTGACAAGGCGGCCCTCCAGGCGCTGATCGTCGACCACGGCATCGCCGCCCCCTGATCGCCCTCCTCGATCCGACGTCCGAGGCTCTCGACAGGCCGCACCGGTCGAGACCCCGAACGTCGGCGGATCAGACGACGTGCTGCGCGCGCAGATCGGCGATCTGCTCGGCGTCGTAGCCCACCTCGGCGAGGACCTCGTCGGTGTGCTCGCCGAGCAGCGGCGCCCGCCGCGCGATCACGCCGGGCGTCTGCGACAGGCGGAACGGCGTCTCGATGATCGGCACCGG
>Ga0075364_10000406_pt1 | contig 21461 bp, 21 predicted proteins | sample EndMetdeltDD1764_FD_71517 | JGI IMG/M metagenome (GOLD analysis project Ga0075364, IMG submission 71517) | Populus endosphere microbial communities from Tennessee, USA - Endosphere MetaG P. deltoides DD176-4 | ecosystem: Host-associated > Plants > Roots > Endosphere | place: USA: Tennessee...
ATCAAGGACATAACCCCATCCTGGCAGGGGGGTCTGACATCAATGATGAAGCGCGTTACCGCGCAGGTCGTGATTTACCCGGAGCCTGGCCGTTGCCCCTATTGCGACCCGGGCGGCAATTCGGATTGGTCGATTGACGACTCGCGGACGTCGCCGCCGGTCATGCGTTCGGCGGCAGGCAAGTCCAGGTAGCGCTCCAGGTTGCGGTGCATGTTGATCACTCGCCGCTCTTCGCCGGAGAGGACCAGATGAGTGAAGCCCGGCTGGTGCATGCCGCGCTGAAGCCCCGCGAGGATCTGCACGTCCTGGGTGAGCACCACGCCCGGCTCGGCTTCCCCGGCGGTGGTGCGGACATCGGTCGGCTTGTTGTGTGGCGCGCCCGGCGGCATTCGCATCATCAAGAACATGACCATCTCGCCCTTATCGGGATCCGGGCCGGGCCGCGAGCACATGATCGTCAGGTGGTCGGCGTTGGTCAGCAACGTCATGTTGGGGAACACGTTGTACTGGTGCAGCCGGGTGACCCGATCGGTGTCGGCCCAGTCGAGATCGACCCCGCGCTCGGCGGCGAATGCCCTTGTGCGCGCAGCGATCAGATCCTGAACCGTCTGCCCGGCCTCCCGCTCGGGACATGGCGTGCCTTCGGCGACGCCCATCAGCGCACCCTGCGTGTAAACGTAGGCGTCCCAGACCTCTTCGTCGCTCAGCGCACCCTCAAAGCGCGGGCTCTGCACGCCGTAGGGCTGGTCGGACTTGGCCGTGTGGCCCCAAATCTGTTGCGGCGCATGGATGTCATCGACGCAGCGCAGCAATTCGGGATGCAGCGTCTGAATGTGGTAGGTCTCGCTGAAGCCGTCGGCGATCGTCTTCCAGTTGGCGTCGACTTCGATGGTGAGTGTGGCGTAGCAGCGGAAGTCGCTCAGGTCGGTCCAGGCGACATCGTCGGGGATCGCTTCGAGGTATTCGAGCAACGGCATGGTGTTCAGATCGAGGTTGACGAAGACGAGCCCCTCCCAGGTGTCGACCCTGGCCGCCACCAGCGGGAAGTCGGACATGCGCAGCGCGCCAAAGCCTTTGCGATTCGGAACCCGTTTGAGCATGCCGGCCAGGTCCCAGGTCCAGCCGTGATAGCCGCACTTCAGCTCGCGCAGTCCCGAACCCGAGCCAGCGCACAGCGTGTTGCCGCGATGGCGGCAGGCGTTCTGGAAGGCGCGCAACACGCCATCGTCACCCCGAACGATCAGCACGCCGTATGGGCCGCAACGGTATTCGAAGTAGTCGCCGGGCTGCGCAACGTGGTCGACCATGCACGCAACCTGCCACACCTTCGGCCACATTCGTTCGACCTCGAGCGCGGCGAACGCCGGGGAGTGATAGCGCTCGGCCGGCACCAGGGTCGGGCTCTTGGGAGGCGTGCCGATCGCGTCCTCTTGGGCATCGGGGCGGGTGCGGGCCGGGTTGCCGGCGGCCAGGCTCATTGCGCGCGGCCCCTAGCGCGCTCCGCGCACCAGGCGGCCGGGACGGGCCCCGGTGTCGACGTCGTTGCGACGGGTCACCGTTCCGCTGACGATGGTCGCGGCGTATCCGCTTGCGCCCTGCAGGATCCGGTTTCCGCCGGCCGGCAGGTCGAAGGCCATGGCCGCGGGGTGCAGCGTCAGCGCGTTCATGTCGATGACGTTGATGTCGGCCTTCTTGCCCGGCTCGATCGTGCCGCGATCGGTGAGACCGAACAGGTGAGCGGTGTCGCGGGACTGCTTGCGGATCACGTACTCCAGCGACAACTTGTCGCCGCGGTGACGGTCCCGCGCCCAGTGCGTGAGCAGGAAGGTGGGATACGAAGCGTCACAGATCATTCCGCAGTGGGCGCCGCCGTCGGATAGCCCCAGCACGCCGGCGGGGTGCAGCATCATCTCGCGGATCGCGTCGTGGTTGCCGTCGGCGTAGTTGAACAGCGGCAGCATCAGCATGGCGGTGGCGTCGCGCTCGAGCATCAGGTCGTAGAGAGTGGACAGCGGGTCCTCGCCGCGCGCCTTCGCGATGGCGGCGACGGTCCGGTCCGGGGTGGGTTCGTAGTCCGGCGGGTTGCCCAGTGCGTACAGCCGCCATAGCGAGTGCTGAACCAAGGCAAACATCCCGTCGAACAACAGGGTCGGGTCGACGGGCAGGTCGTCCTCGGCCAGGATCGCGCCCTTCACCGCCGGGTCGGCCAGGCGCTGCGCGAGTTCCTGGCGGCCGTATTCGGCCTTCAGCCTCCGGTAGGTGGGTCGATGGCTGAAGCCGTGGTGCCCCTGGAATCCGATCATCATGCCGAACGGGCGCGCCGCGATCTGGGGATACAGCCGGCTGCCCGCGGCGTGTGCGGACGCGGAGAGGTCCAGCTGCTCGCGCCAGAGGTTGGGGTCGGCGTCGACTTGGATCATGGCGAACGACACCGGCCGGTCGATCTCGCCGCTCAGCCGCCGCATCCAATCCAGTTCCTTCTTGGGGCCGATGATGTCCTCGCCCGCGGCCCCCTGCGGCGCCAGCTCGAACACCGCCTGACCGCCGGCGGCCATCGCGCGGCCGAGACCGAACAGCTCTTCCTCGGCGGCAAACGTGCCCGGCACGGGTTCGCCGTCCATTGCGCGGTGGCCCAACGTGCGCGACGTCGAAAAGCCAAGCGCGCCGGCTTCGATTCCCTCCCGCACCAACCGGCTCATCGCCACGATGTCTTCGGGGGTGGCCGGCTCGTTGCGCGCGCCCCGCTCGCCCATGGCGTAGGCCCGGACAGCGCCGTGGGCGATCTGGCTGCCCACGTCGATCGCGAAGTTTTGCTTGCCGATCGCGTCGAGGTACTCCGGATAGGTCTCCCAGCCCCAGGTGATGCCCTCGGTGAGTGCGGTGCCGGGGATGTCCTCGACACCCTCCATCAACTCGATCAGCCACTGCTCACTGCCCGGCCGCACCGGGGCGAAGCCGACACCGCAGTTGCCGGTGACCACGGTCGTCACGCCGTGACCGCTCGACGGTTCGAGCGACGAGTCCCAGCTCACCTGGCCGTCGTAGTGGGTGTGGATGTCGACGAACCCGGGGGCTACCACTTGCCCTGTCGCGTCAATGGTTTCGGCCGCATCACCAGGCATCTCCGGGTCGTTGGCGCCGCGGCGGACGACGTCGACGATCTTGCCGTCCTTGATGCCGATGTCGGCGCGGTAGCGCTCCGCGCCGGTGCCGTCGACAACGGTGCCACCGGTGATCTTCAGGTCGAACATGAGTTTCCTCCTGGGCGTCGCGATGAGCTGCGACGCGGAACGGGCGGCATGGCGAACCCCAGATTTGAACGACCATTACGCTACGCCTAGTTGCGTAATAGAGTCAATCGGCAGTCAGCGGTGGTCGGTAAACCGAAGCGCGTTGGCCCACAGGCGGGTCACCGTGGCCACCAGAGTCTCGAAGTCGACCGGTTCGCTATTGGCCGTTTCACCCTCATCGGGCGTGAAGACGCTGTACGCAAGCCGGCTCACCATCCCGGACAGTGCCCGCGACGCCAGCAACGGATCGACGTCGCTATCCGCGATTCCGCGCGCCTGCAGGTCGGCTATCCCGCGCGCATTGCGCCGGATGAATGCGTCCGCGCGACGTAACCGGAACTTGCTGAACTCCGGATCCACATGCGACACCTGTTCGAGCAGGGCCATCAACTTGGCGTTGCGCCGATACGCCTCCAGATATGCGCGGTTGCTCGCCTCAAGCACCGCGTAGGGGTCATCGGCGTTGCTCACCCTGCCCATGCCCGGATGCATCATGTCCTCCTGCGCCTGCTCGAGGACGGCGGCGAAGATCTCCTCCTTGTTGGCGAAGTAGGTGTAGAACGACCCGATCGCACAGCGGGCTTCCTTGGTGATATCGGCGAGCCTGCTGTCGAGGTAGCCGTCCCTCTCGAACACCGTGCGCGCGGCGCTGATCAGCGCAGCCCGCGTCCGCGCGCCACGTGGGGTTGACGGTGGTTGGCGGGACGGGAGTGCCATCGACGGCGCGTTCTCCTGCGTGTCGGACTGCACGGAACCCCCAAACTTGAATCTGAATCCGGATTCAACTATACAGGGTAGGGGCGATTTGAGACCTCGCGCATGTCGAGTGGGCCGCGCTCTTCTCGTCGGAAGGGAATCCGTTCGTGAAAGTTGCCGAGAAGGTGGCTATCGTCACCGGCGGTGGCGGCGGCATCGGCGGTGCGCTGGCCATCAAGCTGACGCAGGAGGGCGCGCGGGTCGTCGTCGCCGACATCGACGCGGGCGCCGCCTCGGCGGTGGCGAAACAGATCAACGGCGACCGGCCCGGCACCGCCGTCAGCACGGCTGGGGACGTATCCGACCGCGCCGAGATCCAACGCCTGATTGACCTCGCCGAGAGCGAATTCGGCCCGGTGGACCTGTATTTCGCCAACGCGGGCATCACCGGCGCCCTGGGCCTCGACGCCAGCGAGCGCGAGTGGGACCGCTCCATCGACATCAATCTGCGTGCACACATCCGTGCGGCGGAATTGTTGGTGCCCAGGTGGGTTGAGCGCGGCGGCGGTTACTTCGTGAGCACCGCCTCGGCGGCGGGCCTGCTCACCCAGCTCGCCTCCGCCACCTACTCGGTCACCAAGCACGCCGCCGTCGGCTTCGCCGAGTGGTTGAACATTGCCTACGGGGACCAAGGCGTGCGGGTGAGCTGTCTGTGCCCGATGGGCGTGAACACCAAACTGCTGTACTCCGGACGGGATTCCGGCGAGCCGCTGGGCGAACTCGCCACCCGGGCCGTCACCGCCTCCGGCGACGTGCTGGAGCCCGACGAGGTCGCCGACGCCGTGCTGAAAGCGGTTGACGAGGAACGCTTTTTGATCCTTCCGCACTCGGCCGTCCTCGACATGTACCGGCAAAAGGCCGCCGACTATGACCGCTGGCTGAGCGGCATGCGCCGCTACCAACGCAGCCTGCTAGACCCCCACTGATTTCGCCGATAGCCGTCAGGAGCCGTCATGTCGTTTTTCGAAATATCAGATCGCGCAAAGAAGTACCACGAAGATCTGCTGGAGTTCATGGACTCGCACGTGTACCCGGCCGAAGCGGTCTACGACGAGCAGATGCGGGAGTCCGGTGATCCGCATTTCCAGCCGCCCATCATCGAAGAGCTCAAGACCGAGGCCCGAAAGCGGGGGCTGTGGAACCTCTTTCACCCCCATCCCGAGTGGGGCCCGGGTCTGACCAACCTCGAGTACGCGCCGCTCGCGGAAATCATGGGGCGCAGCCACATCGCGTCGGAGGCGTGCAACTGCAACGCACCCGACACCGGCAACATGGAGGTGCTGACCCTCTTCGGCAGTGACGAGCACAAGGAGAAATATCTCAAGCCGCTGCTCGACGGCACGATGGCCTCGGCGTTCGCGATGACCGAGCCGCGGGTCGCGAGCTCGGATGCCACCAATGTCGAGCTGTCGATGGTCCGAGACGGCGACGAATATGTGCTCAACGGCCGGAAGTGGTTCGCTTCCAACGCCTTACATCAGAACTGCAAGGTGCTGATCGTCATGGGTAAGACGGACCCGAGCGCCGCCCCCCACCGGCAGCAGTCGATGATGGTGGTTCCCATCGACGCGCCCGGTGTCACCGTGATGCGCGGTCTCCCAGTGTTCGGCTACCAGGACCGTGAGGGCCACGCCGAAATCGACTTCGCCGACGTGCGGGTGCCGGTCACCGATGTCCTCAAGGGCGAAGGTGAGGGTTTCGCGATCAGCCAGGCGCGCCTGGGCCCCGGCCGCATCCACCACTGCATGCGCGCCATCGGCATGGCCGAGCGCGCGCTGGAACTGTTGTGCAAGCGCGCGCAGTCCAGAGTCACCTTCGGCAAGCCGCTGAGCGAGAACGCCAATATCCGGGACTGGATTGCCGAGGCGCGCATCGAGATCGAGATGATCCGGTTGCTCACGCTCAAGGCCGCCTACCTCATGGACACGGTCGGCAACAAGCAGGCGCAGACCGAGATCGCCGCGATCAAGGTCGCGGCGCCAAACATTGCGCTCAAGATCATCGACCGGGCCATTCAGGTGCACGGCGGGGCGGGGGTCACCGACGACTTCCCGCTGGCCGCGGCTTGGGCGCATCTGCGCACACTGCGGCTAGCCGACGGCCCGGACGAGGTCCACAAGCGCGCCATCGCCCGTCACGAGCTGCGCAAGTACTGCGACGGGGTCGTCGAGCCCGTCAACTAGCCGTCCGTTCACCTAAGACCCGCAATTTGCGGAAAAGGGAACGGTCCCGGAACAGGGCGGACGTTGGGTAGTGTCTTCGCATGCTGTTTGCGGCTTTGCGTGACATGCAGTGGCGAAAGCGGCGCCTGGTCATCGCCATTGTCAGCACCGCAGTGATCTTCGGGATGACGCTCGTTATGACCGGACTCGCGAACGGCTTCCGGGTCGAGGCCGAACACACCGTCGACTCCATGGGTGTCGACACGTTTGTGGTCAAAGACGGTGCGGCCGGGCCGTTCCTGGGTTCGACTCCGTTCCCCGACGTCGACCTGGCCCGGATCGCCACTGAGCCAGGCGTCGAGGCCGCGGCGCCGCTGGCCAGCATGGGGACGATCATGAAGGAGGGCTCGTCCACGCGTAACGTCACGGCCTTCGGTGCGCCGGAACACGGCCCGGGGATGCCAGCGGTGTCGGAGGGCCGGCCACCGTCGACGCCGGATGAGGTCGCGGCGTCGAGCACAATCGGCCGGCACATCGGCGACACCATCGAGCTCGGCGCGCACAGACTGCGGGTCGTGGGCATCGTGCCCAACTCGACCGCGCTCGCAAAAATCCCGAACATCTTCTTGACGACTCAGGGCCTGCAGCAGGTGGCCTACAACGGACAGCGGATGATCACGTCGATTGGTGTCAAGGGCACACCCCATCGGGTTCCGGACGGCTACCAGACCTACGACCGTGCGGGCGCCGTCCACGATCTCATCCGCCCGTTGCATGTCGCGGTGACGTCGATCTCTATCGTGGCCATCTTGCTGTGGATCGTGGCCGCCCTGATCGTCGGATCGGTGGTGTACCTCTCTGCACTCGAGCGGCTGCGAGACTTTGCAGTGTTCAAGGCCATTGGCACACGCACGCGCTCGATCATGGCCGGGCTCGCATTGCAGGCGCTGGTCGTCGCGCTCCTCGCGGCCGCGGTCGGCGTTTTGCTGTCGCTGCTGATGGCACCGCTGTTCCCGATGATTGTCGCGGTGCCCGCCGCTGCCTACCTGGCGCTACCCGCGATTGCGATCGTGATCGGCCTGGTCGCCAGCCTCGCCGGCCTAAGGCGCGTGGCGGCCGTCGATCCAGCCCTCGCGTTCGGAGGTCCCTAAAAACCATGGGCGATCTCAGCATCCAGAACCTCGTCGTCGAGTACTACAGCGGTGGTTACGCGCTGCGGCCGATCAACGGTATGAGCCTCGACGTAGCGGCCGGTTCGTTGGTGATCCTGCTCGGCCCCAGTGGCTGCGGCAAGACGACGCTGCTGTCCTGCCTCGGCGGCATTCTGCGGCCGAAGTCTGGGGCGATCAAGTTCGATGACGTCGACGTCACGACCCTTGACGGCAAGGCGATGGCGAACTACCGGCGCGACAAGGTCGGCATCATCTTCCAGGCGTTCAACCTGGTGCCCAGCCTGTCCGCGCTGGAGAACGTGATGATTCCGCTGCGCTCGGCCGGGTGGTCGCTCAAGGCCTCGCGTACGCGTGCCGAGGAATTGCTCACACGCGTCAATCTTCAAGAGCGGATGAAACACAGACCGGGCGACCTGAGCGGCGGGCAGCAGCAACGCGTCGCGGTCGCGCGCGCGATCGCGCTGGATCCACCCCTGATCCTGGCCGACGAACCGACCGCCCACCTCGACTTCATCCAGGTGGAGGAGGTACTGCGGCTGATCCGCGAACTCGCCGAGGGCGAACGCGTGGTGGTGGTCGCCACCCACGACAGCCGCATGCTGCCGCTGGCCGATCGCGTCATCGACCTGGCCCCCCACTCCGCCGAGATGGATCGGGAACCCGAAACGGTCGAGCTAAAAGCTGGCGAGGTGCTGTTCGAGCAGAGCACGATGGGTGACCTGATCTATGTGGTGATGGAAGGCGAAGTCGAGATCGTGCACGAGCTGGCCGACGGCGGCGAGGAATTGTTCAAGGTCGTCGGGCCCGGCGACTACTTCGGCGAAATCGGTGTGCTATTCCACCTGCCACGCTCGGCGACCGCACGCGCCCGCACCGACGCGACCGTCGTGGGCTACGCGGCGCCGGCGTTCCGCGAGCGGCTCGGTACGGGCGGCCTGCGCGACCTGATCGAACACCGCGCCCTGGTCAGCGAGTAACCCGCAGCGCGCCGCGGTTTGAACAAAGCACGCCGCCGGCTCGTGGATCGGGTTGTGCGTGCGCGCGGCAGCAATCCGTGAGTGAATGGCCCTGTCGACTTCGTTGCAAAGGACGGTGGGCGTGGAGCCCAATGATCGTGACGCTAGTGACCAAGAGCAAGACGACAACACCGATCAACCCGCGGCACCCAAACACAACCGGTTTCCCGCCGCGCTGACGCGGCGGGGCGCGTTGCTGGGGATGGGGGCGGTGGCCGGTTTCGCCGCGGTGGACGTGGGCGCGTTCGCCTATGCCGGCAGCTGGCTGCGGCCCGACGCGCTGACCCCCGGGCGGTTTGCCGATCGCTTCGAAAACGTCTACGGCCGCCATGACGGGTTTCGCCGAAACCACGCCAAAGGCCTCAGCGCCACAGGGACTTTCACGAGCAGCGGGGCCGCCGCGGCCATCTGCCGGGCGGCGGTCTTCCAGCCGGGAAGCGTCGGTGTGCTGGGCCGGTTTTCGCTGGGCGGCGGGCTGCCGGATCAACCCGACAAGCCCGATACCGTGCGGGGACTCGGGCTGCTGTTCCAGGGCCCCGACGGCCAGCAGTGGCGCACCGCCATGATCAACCTTCCCGTTTTCACCGACAGCACCCCGCAGGGGTTTTACGAGCGGATGCTCGCGTCCAAGCCCGTGCCCGAGACGGGCAAGGCAGACCCGCAGAAGATGGCCGAATTCCTCGATAGTCATCCGGAGACGGCCGCGGCAATGAAGATCATCAAGCAGTCACCGCCCAGTGCGGGATTCGCGGACAGCACCTTCTACGGGCTGAATGCTTTTCACTTCACCAACGGCGCCGGCGCGAGCGTCCCGGTGCGGTGGTCCGCAATTCCGCAAGGGGCACAAGCGCCGCCGGCCCACTCCTCAAAGCCCGCCAAGGATTACCTGTTCGACGACCTCATTCGCGCGGTGGCCGAGCGGCCACTGACATGGCGGCTGGTGATCGCGATCGGCGAGCCGGGCGATCCGACCAACGACGCCACCAAACCCTGGCCGCCCACACGGAGGACGATCGACGCCGGCACCATCACGATCACCGCGGTGCAGACCGAGGAAGCCGGCAACGCGCGCGACATCAACTTCGACCCGCTGGTGCTGCCGGACGGCATCACCGCGTCCGACGACCCCATACCCGCGGCCAGGTCAGCGGTCTACGCGCGCTCCTTCACCCGCCGCGCCGAGGAACCCAAGTCGCCCAGCGAGGTCAACGTCGCCAAGGTGCTGGCATGACCGACAAGACAGCCGAAACTACCACGGCCTCACCACGTTTCGCCCTCCCGTCCCGGATTCTGCACTGGCTGATGGCGCCGATGGTGATCGCGCAACTGTTGATCGGCGTGACGATGGTCGCGTCGCTGAGCTACTACCCGCTGCTCCTGGCGATCCATCGGCCCTTGGGGCTGCTGATCTTGGTCTTCGCCCTGGTGCGCCTGGTGAATCGGTTCACCCACCGGCTTCCGCCGTTCCTGGCCACCATGGGGCCCGTCGAACGTCGCATCGCGACCTGGTCGGAATACACGCTCTACGCCCTGCTGGTCATCCAGCCCCTGATCGGCTGGGCGATGCTGTCGGCCGCGAGGTATCCGGTCATCGTCGTGGTCGGGCCGCTGCAGCTGCCGGGCATCGCGCCGCACAACATCGACCTCTACGGCGCGCTGCGGCAGGCCCACAACGTTTTCGCCTTCCTGCTTTTCGCGACGTTCACCGCGCACGTCTGCGCGGTCCTGTTTCACACGCTGGTGCTGCGCGACCGGCTGCTCGATCGCATGGCGGTGTGGCCGACCAAACCCGCACCCGCGCAACCGGACCAGACGTGATGGCCGCTCGCTGAAAACTCACCCTGACTGATCGATTGTCCCGGCCAGTGGTCCGTTAGCCGCCGACGAGTGAGCCGTGTTGTTAACCTGGCGAAATGGGCGAGCCCAGCGACAACCAGGTGAAGTCGGCACTTGCCGCTACCAGTTGGGCACTGCTGGGCATGATGTCGTACGAAGAGGAAGTCTCCGGCTATGACCTCAAAAAGTGGATCGACTGGAGCGTCGACCTCTACTACTGGAGCCCGTCGTACAGCCAGATCTACACCGAGCTGAAGAAGCTGGAAGGCCTGGGCCTGGTGACGTCACGCGTCGAGCGCGACGAGGGCACCCGCAGCCGCCGGCTCTACAAGATCACCCCGGCGGGGATGGACGCCGTCACCGAGTGGACCAACCACGCACCCGTGGACCCGCCGGTGCTGAAACACAGTGTGCTGCTGCGGGTTACGTTCGGGCATCTCAGTAATCCAGCTCGGCTAAAGGAGTTGCTGCAGGAGCACGTGGCATACGCGGAAGCCAGGCATCGCAAAGCGGTCGAGGATGCCGAGGGGGCCGAGGCCGAACCCGCCTGGGCCTATTCGGTGATTGCGTTGCGTTGGGCGGCGAAATACTATGCGGCAGAGCGTGAGTTCGCTCTGGAACTGATGAAGGACATCGACGAGGCCGACGCCGTTATCGCGAAGGCCGCCAAGGGTGGTTTCGGAAGGCCCCGGCCCACACCTGGCTACTGGCGTGAGGTCGAGAAGCAGGTCGAGGCCAAGCGCGCGGCTGACTAGCCGATCTGAAGTGTCCCGCTCACTGGGATGAGCTTTCGCTACCTGTTCGGCCAGCCCGGAACCTGGCGAGTACATTTGCAACAACGGAGGACAGATGGCTTCAGGCTGGGACACGATCGATCGCTATGTCGTCATCTCGACGGACACCCACGCCGGGGCGGATCTCCATGACTACAGGCAGTATCTGCCGGCCCGCCTGCATGACGAGTTTGATGCCTGGGCCAAGGCATACATCAGCCCCTTCGACGACCTGATCATCGCGACTGCCGACCGAAACTGGGATCACGATCTTCGGATCGCCGAGATGGACGCCGACGGGGTGGCCGCCGAGGTGCTGTTGCCGAACACCGTCCCGCCGTTCTTTCCGACCACTCCCAACATAACCATCAGCCTGCCCCGGACCCGCGACGAGCTCGAGAAGCGGTGGGCCGGAGTACAGGCCCACAACCGCTGGCAGATCGACTTCTGTTCGTTGGCCCCGGACCGTCGCCGCGGGTTGATTCAGATCTTCCCCAACGATGTCGAGCTGGCCTTGGAAGAGATCCGCTGGGGAGCCCAGCAGGACTGCTTCGGCGGCGTGCTCATCCCCCCGGTTTCCCCCGGTGACCCTCAGGTCGCCCCGCTCTTCCACACCCGCTACGAACCGATCTGGGCACTCTGCACGGAGCTGGACCTGAGTGTGGTGCAGCACGCGGGAGCTGGCAGCCCCGAGATGCCGATGGACCAGCCAGCGTCTAATGCGGTCTTGATCACCGAGATGGCGCTTTGGGCCCAACGCACGCTCGGTCACCTGATCCTGGCCGGGGTGTTCGAGCGGTACCCGACGCTGCGGTTCGTACCGACCGAGCAGGGCACGCTGTGGGTTCCCCCGCAACTGGCGATGCTCGACGCCATGGTGCCCACCATGAAATCCGAGGCTCACAACCGCACCTACGGGATGTTCGGCGGGTCGTCGGTCGACGCACTGACCATGACCCCGAGCGAATACGCCAAGCGGAACTGCTATCTGGCGAGCGAGCTGGCACCGTTTGACTCCGCGATGATCGACTTCATGGGGGCTGACCACATCATGTGGGGCAGCGACTATCCCCACGAGGAGGGCTTTGCGCCCCAGTCCAAACTGGCGATCCGCTGGGCGCTGCACGACAAGTCCGAGGACGATTGCCGGATGATCCTGGGCGGCAATGCGGGCCGTTTGTACAGGTTTGACCTCGATGCGCTGGCACCGGTTGCTGACAAGATCGGTCCGACTGTCGCCGAGGTACACACGCCGCTTGAGGACACCGGTTATCGCGCGCCGGCCGCGTTCGGGTACCGGCCGTTCGAAGGTGGACTGGCCTTAAAGCGTCTGGCCCCCGAGCGTAGCTAGGGGCTTGCCGGCCGCATCTCGGGCTGCGATGTAGCCGTACACCAGTCCCTGCGCGATGGTCGCGCCGGCACCCGGGTACGTCGTGCCGAACGCATTGGCGGCGGTGTTGCCGATCGCATACAGCCCGGCGATCGGTGCGCCGTTTTCGCGGAGGACTCGCGCGCGCTCGTCTGTCTTCAAGCCGCCGCAGGTACCGAGGTCACTGAGGACCATTTTCACGCCGTAGAAGGGTCCTCTGCTCAACGGACGCAGGTTGGGATTCGGCTTGATCGTCGGGTCGCCGTAATAGCGGTCGTAGGCGCTGCGGCCCCGACCGAAGTCGGGATCCACACCGGCAGAGGCGTTTTGATTGAAGCGAGTCATCGTCTGGAAGAAATCCGATACCGGAACACCCATCTGCTCGCCCAAAGCAGCGAAGTTGTCGGCGCGTACCGCGATGCCCGCGTCGTACCACGCCTGCGGAATCCGCATCCGCGGAAAGAGCACGGCGCCAAACACATAACTGTTGCGGTATTGCTGATCGAAGATGATCCACATCGTCTCGACCGGGCTTCCGGCCCGCTCCAGCTCGAGCAACCGCTGGCCGAACGACATGTAGTCCGCCGACTCGTTGGCGAACCGATGCCCGTTGTGATCCACGATCAGACAGCCCGGTAGTGACCGTTCTGCCAGCATCACCGCGGGCGCCTTGCCGGGCAGCGGCGCGACGGCGGGGAACCACCATGCCTGATCCATCAGATCGATGTCGCCGCCGATTTCCTGTCCCGCCCGGATGCCGTCGCCGGTGTTGGTTCTCGCGCCCAGGCTGAGGTTTGCGCCCAACGACTCCGACTGGAATTTCCACCGCATATCCATGCCATGGTCGAAACCACCAGTAGCCAGCACCACGCCGCGGCGGGCGGTGATTGTCATCTCGCGTCCGTCATGGTCCACCACCGCACCGGTCACGCGGTCGACGTCGCCGACAAGACGCCGCAGCGTGGTGTCGGTCCACACCGGGATCCCGGTGCGCAGCACACCCGCGAACAGCCCGGCCATCAGGCCCTGGCCGCCCGCGGCGTAGCGCCGGCCGGTCAGCCGCCCGCCCACGCCTTGGGCCAGTCGCTTGCCGAACGTCGGAATGCCCTTTCGTGGTACCCGGGCCACCAGGTTCATCCACCGGTAGTCGGCGCCCGTCGTCGGTATCGGAACGCTCGACTCCATCAGGCCGGGCTGCAGCCGGGTGCGGTATTCGCCGAGAACCGAGGTGTCGAAGGGGTGGCACTCGCAGGTGCGGCCCGCCGCGCTGCCGCCGGGCTCCTCAGGGTGGTAGTCGGAGTAGTCCCGGGCCCAAAACAGCCGCAGCGGGGTCGTCCGTCGCAGCATTTCCACCGTCGCGGACACATGCGCCAAAAACCCGGCCGAACGCTGTCGAGGCGCCGATCCCGCGACCACCGAATCCAGGTAAGCGGCGGCGCGCTCCGTGGTGTCGCCAGCGCCGGCCTCCCGCAGCATTGGGCAGGCGGGGAGCCAGAGAGCGCCACCGGACCGCGCGGTCGAACCACCCACGTAGCAGGACTTTTCCACGATCAGCACGGACAGCCCGACTTCACGGGCGGCCAGCGCCGCGGCCATGCCGGTGCCCGAGCCGACAATCAACAGATCGACGGTCGTGTCGGCCACCGGAAGCCCGGCAGGGATGGTCGTGCTATGGGCAGTCACGGTGAGAACGGTATGTCGGGGTGGGGCGACGCGGGAAGAGCCGTCCTGATGAGTGGAACGACCCGCTCCCGCGGGTCGGGCCGGGGAGTTAAATCATGCCGATGACGTCGCAGACTGAGGCCGACGAAGTTCGGCTCATTGAAGCGCAGGCCGCACCGACACGGTTCGCCCGCGGCTGGCACTGCCTGGGCCTGATCAGAGATTTCGGTGACGGCAAGCCACATGCGATCGACGCGTTCGGGCAAAAGCTTGTCGTCTTCCGCGGCGATGACGGCAACATCAACGTGCTCGACGGTTATTGCCGGCACATGGGCGGTGATCTCTCACAGGGTGAGGTCAAAGGCAACGAGATCGCGTGTCCGTTCCACGATTGGCGCTGGGGCGGCGACGGCCGCTGCAAGCAGGTGCCCTACAGCAGGCGCACACCCAGACTGGCCCGCACACAAGCGTGGACCACGCTCGAGCAGGACGGCATGTTGTTCGTCTGGAACGACCCCGAGCGCAAACCGCCGCCGCCGGAAGTCACCATCCCGCGCATCGAGGGCGCCACCAGCGACGAGTGGACCGAATGGCACTGGTACACCACGGTCGTGCAGAGCAACTGTCGTGAAATCATCGACAACGTCGTGGATATGGCGCACTTCTTCTACATCCACGGCTCGCTGCCCACGCATTTCAAGAACATCTTCGAGGGGCACGTCGCGACGCAGTACATGAACGGCGGGAGCCGACCCGACCTGGGAAGCCCCGAAGGGTCCCAGATGCTCGGTACGACATCGGTGGCCTCCTACTTCGGCCCGTCCTTCATGATCGACGACCTGACCTATCACTACGAGCACGGCGATGCCAAGACGATCCTGATCAACTGCCACTACCCGATCGATTCGAATTCCTTTGTGCTGCAATACGGCATCATCGTGAAGAAATCGGACACGCTGTCCGGCGATCAGGCCATGGAGACCGCGATCAGCCTCGGCGACTTCGTGAAGCTGGGTTTCGAGCAGGACGTCGAGATCTGGCGGCACAAGGCGCGCATCGACAACCCGCTACTGGTCGAGGAGGACGGCCCGGTCTACCAGCTGCGCCGCTGGTATCAGCAGTTCTACGTCGACGTCGCCGACGTGCAGCCAGATATGGTGGACCGCTTCGAGTTTGAGCTAGACACCACCCGGCCCTACGAGGCGTGGATGAAAGAGGTCGAGGCCAACATGGCGGCGCCGGCAGCCGGTTCGGTGTAATGGCGCTCGATTCGTCCGTCCGGCAGGACAATCGCCTCGACGAGATGCCGATGGTGCCGGTCATGTGCCGCAATTGTGGCGCGCACGTGTTGGCCCGCAAGAGCAGCTGGAACCAGACGAGTGTGCAGTGGAACGCCGAGGCGACGGCCCGGTGTGCCGAGCGTGCCGAAGCGCAGAAGATATCTGGGCACGGCCCGGGGGTGTTTCTGGTGTGCTCAGCCCTGAGCGAGTCGATAACCGATGCGGTGCGACAGGGCGACTTGGTTATCGTCGATGAAATAGCAAGGGTACCGACCTAATTCACGAAGCCGGAGTGGATTGTGACTCGTCCACCCCGAGGTATTCCCGGGGCGTGATGAATACGCCCTCGGCTTCCACCGTGACACCGTCGCCGTTACGGAGTTGGCCGACCGCATATGTCTTGCTGCCATCGATCCGCTGCATCCGCGCCTCGGCTCGCAACGCACCCAGCCGCGTTGGGCGCAGATAGCGCACCGTGAGGGTGCCGGTGTAGGCGGGTTTACCCGGCTGATGTGCCGTCGCGCCCAGGACATGGTCCAGGATGAGGGCGCACATCCCACCGTGCACGTGGCCGGGCGGCCCCTCGTAGCCGGCGCCAAGGTGCACGTCGGCATGAACGCCGCCCGCCGCGTCGCGCTCGATGATCAGGGGCGGAGCGATCGGGTTACGCAGCCCGACGGCCACATTGCCCCAAACGATGCTTTCGCCGGCGGGGTTGGTGCGCACGCCGAACGACCCAGGCATGAGTCGCGTGCTCAACAGCTCGACGGTTTGATCGACGAGAGCCAATGCCTGCGCCACGGCGCCTTCGTCGGCCTCGCTGCGAATGGTGACCTCGATGAGTCGTCGTACCGACTCTGCCAGTCGTTCGTGGAGGGCGTCAGGCATGCGCGCCGCCGTCGATGCGGATTTCGGTGCCCGTGATGAACGCGCCGTCGTCGGACGCCACCATGGCGATCACCGACGCCACTGCGCTGGGATCCCCGAGGACTTCGCTATTCATGCCGTGCAGCAGCGGCGTCTGCTTGGCCCACAGCCCGAGGTCGTATCCCTCGGGCATCTTGTCCAGGGTGCTCAACGCAAGAGCGGTGGCGACCCCGCCCGGCTGAATATTGACCGCGCGCAGCCCTTGCTTGGCGTATTCGAGTGCCAGCGAATGCGTGAACGACAGCACCCCACCCTTGCTGGCGGCATAGGCCGCCATGTAGGGATGCGCGAATGACGCTGCGGTGGAGGTGAAATTGACCACCACGCCGCGGCCGCAGGCCAGCAACGCCGGCAGCGTCTGGCGCGTCATGAGGAAGGTGCCCGTCAGGTTGACAGCGAGTGTGGCGCTCCAATCGGCCAGCGTGTGCTCGTGGGTGTTGGCGCACCGCTGAATGGCTGCCGCGTTGACCAAGACATCGAGGCCGCCGAGCTCGGCCAGCGCCGAGTCGACGGCGGCGATGACGGCATCCTCGGTGGAAACGTCGAGGGCCGCGGTGGTCAACCGCTTCGCGGTGCCGGCCTCGTCGGCGGCGGCCGCGGTGCGCTCCAAGCCCTCCGCAGAGACGTCGTAGCCGACGACTGTGGCACCCTCGTCGAGCAGCCGGGCCACGGTCGCCTGGCCGATGCCCGAGCCCGCCCCCGTGACGATGGCACGTCGGTCAGCGAAACGCTGCATCGCACAATACCTTTCGCTCACGCCAGCTGGAAGGCGCTAATCGGCGCCTCCTCGGGGTAGCTGGCCGGACCGCCCAGATCGTAGGCGGCGTTGAGTGCGGCGATAAATGCCGGATCGTGCAACGGTTCGCTGGGTATGTCGAGCTCGATGCCCCTGGCGTTGACGTCGTCGACCATGATGTCGATGGCCTTTTCGATGGTCAGGTCGTCGGAGCCTTCCATGTTCTTCTTCAGCTCGTCGAAATCCGAGAACACCTCGGCCGACCAGTGCACCAGGAACCGCAGTTCGTCAGTGTGGTGGCGCGCGATCACGTCGTCGCCGTTCTTCAGCAGCCAGTGGTCGCGGTCACCGGGATCACCGGTGAACATGGTGTCGAACGCCAAGCCAGCCGGAATCTGTTGATCGAGTGGGCCGTTCGCCTCTCCGCGGTGCACCATCATCTCGTTCTGCACCACCACGCCGCGGTTGTTGATCGGCGGCAGGACTCGCTTAGGCTCCTTGAGCGGCCCTTCGGGCCAGTAGGTGAATCCGCTGCCACCATCCAGCGAGAACCAGGTGATCACCTGCGCCATCTTGATCAGGTAGTCCTGGAATAGTCCGGACTTGCCCATGACGCTGGTGAGCCAGGTCGGCGCGTTCTCGTGCCGCACGCCGCGGAAGCTCGGCGAATCCAGGTGCCCCGGATCGCGATTGGCGCACGGCCCGTTGATGTTAAATAGCATCAACTGCGGCTTGGCGTACTCGGCTTTCCAGTAGCTCTTGGCCATTTCCAGGAACCGCGAGTTGTAGAAGCAATCGTGTAATTGCGGGTAGAGCACCGTGCCGTAGTTGGCGAGGTAGCCGCGGAAGGTCGGCGTCAGGAACAGGTCCAGGGAAGGCGTGAAGCCGTCGGGGAACGCGCCGCTCATGGTCGCGATCAGTTCGTCGGCAGACGCGAAGTGTTGCGCGATGATCAGCTTCCACGGTCCTTCTGTGCGCACGACGTCGAGGAGTCGTTCCCGCTGATCGTCGCTGTAGACGTCACTGATTTCTCGGGGCGGCGCGGCGGGGCGCAGGATGTCGGACAACTCCGTCCGCCGCTCATGAGTCAGCATCGAGATCTCCTTCTCGTGGCACTCGAGCATGTTGTTGCAATCGATCTTGGCCGCGTTGGGACGGCAACGAGCCACGCATGTCCGGTGATTGGGAGGAAGTTTCCAACCCGAGCGTCAGGAGTCGAACACGTCCAGCGAGCCGACGGTGGCGCGGTTGCGCTTGATTCGTTCGACAAGCCGCCAGGCACCATCCCGCCGCTCCCAGCGATCGTGATAGTCCCCGAGCGTGTGGAAGGTGGTCTGCGGCTTGCGGATCGACAGGTGCAGATCATGGACGTAGGCCACGCTGACCGCCTCTTCACCGGTGACATCGACGAGGACATTGCCCAGCAGGTGCTGGCTTGGCCCACAGCGGTCGAGGTAGCCGCGGATGACGTCGATGATCGCCGCCCCGCCCTCCAGACGCCCGGTCCCCAGGTCGCCGACGGCGTCAGCGGCGATGATGCTTGCGAGAGTCGCCCAGTCGCGATCGTCCATGGCCCGGGCGAGCCGGATCAATGCGCGTTCAATGGCTCGCTCTTCGGTGAGCGAACGCAGGTCCTCGGTTGCCATTTCGTCTCACCTTTCGTTCAAAATGGGAGGGGATGCGCGAACTTCGCCCCGAGCAGCGCGCCGATCTCGGCGAGCGCGAGGCCACCACGTGCGACCGTCTCCGAACGCATCAGAAAGCCGTGGTACACACCGGGATAACGGGTGACGGTGGTCTGCACCCCGGCATCCCGTAGGCGCTCTGCGTAGCGTTCGCCCCAATCGCGGATCGGATCTACCGCGGCAGTCGCCACGATGGCCTGCGGGAGCTCGGACAGGTTGGTGGCGTACGCCGGCACGAGATAGGGATGGTGGGGCGGCCCCGTTCCCGCATCGGCCAGTTCGTGCATGTAATGGATGTCGTCAAGGCTCAGCATCGGCGCTGATGCCAGGGTGGTGAGCGACGGAACCGTCATGTCGCGATCCACACCGGGGTACAACAACACCTGGCAGAACAATGGCGGACCGCCTCGATCGCGGGCAGCCAGGGCGACGGCTGCGGCCAGCGCGCCACCCGCGCTATCACCGATCACCCCGAGTCGGGTTGGATCCAACCGCAATTCGGTTGCGTTCGCGGCGACCCACGCGGTCGCCGCGAACGCGTCAACGAACTGTGCTGGCGGTGGGGCTTCTGGGGCGAGGTGGTATTCGACCGCCACGACGGTTGCACCGGACGCCTGCGCGAGATTGCGGGCCAGCGGCTCGAAGGAATGGTTGGACCCCAGCACCATGCCGCCGCCGTGGAAATAGACCAAAGCCGGCGCATTGCCGTCTCGAGTCGGTCGGTAGATGCGCAGCGGAAGCTCGCCGTTAGGCCCGGCTATGACGTGGTCGGTCACTTCAGCCATGTCGGGCATTGGCGGCAGTGGCATCGACTCGAGGGAATCACGCGCCATCGCCAGGCCTCGTTGCCGCATCGGCGGGACGCGGCCTAACGACACCACCCGGGCAGCCGCATCGGGGTCAAGGGGTGGCACGCTCATTGTTGCGCGGGATCGAAGCGGCGTTTGGTGGGCAGCGTCGGTGGTCGTTGTGCTGCAAGCACGTTCGCTCGCTCGAGCATCGCATTCCCCACGTACTCGGGTTGCGTGAGGAGATAGAACCGCCCCTCGGCGGCCTGCTCGAACACCACTTCGGCGGCGGTGATCGGATCCATGGCATCGGCCTTGATGTCGAGCATCGCCGATCGCTGAGACTCTGCCGCGCCAGGGTCGCACGCGTCGTCGGCGTCGACGCCGCCCGCCGACTCGAAGATGTTGGACACCACCGCACCGGGCAGCACGGCCTGCACGTGAATGTGATGGTCGTGTCCGGCCGACTGAACGTCAAGATGCAGACATTCGGTCAACGCCAGTACTGCGTGCTTGCTCACGATGTACGGCGCCTGCAGCGGAATCGCCACCACCCCACCGACTGAGGACAGGTTCCACACCCATGCCTGCTCGTCGGTGGCCATCATTTTGGGCAGAAAGGCACGCACGCCGTGGAAGACTCCGCTGATGTTGACGTCGATGACGCGCTTCCAGTTGACGACGGGTGTGTCCCACAGGTAGCCGAACTGCTCGACCCCCGCGTTGTTGACCAGCAACCGCACCGCACCGACATCGCGATAAGTCTGCTCCGCGAGCGCCTGCACGGCGTCGGGTTCGCGGACGTCGCACACAACGTCGAGCGCCGAGCCGCCCGCCGCGCAGAGCTCGTCACGCAGTGCGGCGATGGCACCGGCGTCGAGGTCGGCCAGCACCACCCTCATGCCCAGCCGGCTGGCATGTCGAGCCAGTCCGGCGCCGATGCCCGCGCCGGCGCCGGTAATGACGGCGACGCCGCCAGAGAACATTTCGCGGGCGTTCACCAGCTACGACACGGCGGCGCGCTCGGACAGCAAGACCGAGTTGGTGGTGTCGAGAATGATGTCCATCTCGGTGAACTCCAGCCCGTCGGCGCCGCGCCGCACGCCGACGTTGGCGACGCCGCTGGACACCGCGAACGGCACGAAGTTGGCGGTCTGGTTGACGAAGATGTAGAACCGCGCGTGGGTGGCATCACCATCGGTACCCGTGCGGTGCACGTTAGTGGCGTGGTGGCGCAATGGGTACGGACTCTGTTTGCGATGTTCCGACATCCATTCCATGACGGCGGCACGGCCGTGCAGTTCCGGCGACATCAATTCCTCGAATGGGCTGGCGCCCGAATCGCTTCGGGTCACGTAACGCACGTCCTCGGCGTAGCGTGCCGCCAGCTCGTCGTAATGAGCCTCGTCGTAGTGGTACCAAAAGCCGGCGATGAACTCCTGCAGTTCGGGCAGCGTGACCTCGTTGCACATGGCATCAGTCAACTCCCAGTGCGGTCATGCAAACAGCGGGATGCCCGGTCAGTGGAACACGGCCTGCCCCGGCTGAGCTCACCTCCCGCTGAGTAGACAGAGCGGTGCCCAACACGCCCGTGCGCCTCGATACTCGATGCCGTGACCGCCGCCACTGAATCGACGTCGCCCCCGGGCCCAGCTGCGCCCGATGACGGGGAACTGCGGGCGAACCTCCGCCGGGCCGACGCCGGTGTGCTGGTCGCGGTGTTGGCTCAGCTGACGGGCGACGCGTCGGTGATCGAGAAGTTCGGACCCAAGATCTCCCACGTGCCCGATCCACCCGAACGGGCGGGCGTCACCGACCCCGACACCGCCGAGGAGTTGGTGGAAGCGCTGGTGGCGGCGATAGGTAAGGACCGGTCGGCGGGTGCCCCGGCCGTCGACGGCGAGCTATTCAGGCGCCTGCTACCGCTGGTGCTGGGGTCCGAGGTGGACGACGAGTTCGTTCCGCTGTTGCTCGAGCAGGGTGGCTTTCAGCTCTCACAGCCGACGCTG
>Ga0075364_10000407_pt1 | contig 21459 bp, 15 predicted proteins | sample EndMetdeltDD1764_FD_71517 | JGI IMG/M metagenome (GOLD analysis project Ga0075364, IMG submission 71517) | Populus endosphere microbial communities from Tennessee, USA - Endosphere MetaG P. deltoides DD176-4 | ecosystem: Host-associated > Plants > Roots > Endosphere | place: USA: Tennessee...
GGCGCGCGCGCCAACATCATCAAGACCACCTTCAAGGAAGAGACCGAAACCGACCTGTTCGGCGAGCAGGCCGTGCTGTGCGGCGGCGCTTCGTCGCTGGTCCAGGCCGGCTTCGAGACCCTGGTCGAGGCCGGCTACCAGCCGGAAATCGCCTACTACGAAGTGCTGCACGAGCTGAAGCTGATCGTCGACCTGTTCTACGAAGGCGGCATCACCCGCATGCTCGAGTTCATCTCCGAGACCGCGCAGTACGGCGACTTCGTCAGCGGCCCGCGCGTGATCGACGCCTCGGTGAAGGCGCGCATGAAGGACGTGCTGACCGACATCCAGAACGGCACCTTCACCCGCAACTGGAAGGCGGAGTACGACGCCGGCCTGCCGAACTACAGGAAGTTCCAGCAGGCCGACAAGGACCACCCGATCGAGAAGGTCGGCCAGGAACTGCGCGCCAAGATGGTGTGGCTGCAGGCCAATGCCAAGGCCGATACCGACAAGACAGCCGCCGCATGAACGCCGACGCCTCCACCGCGGTGACGGCCGGGGCGCGCAATGGCGCGGCCTGGGTCGCGCACGCCCTGGAAGCGGAGGGCGTGGACACGCTCTTCGGCTATCCGGGCGGCGCGATCATGCCGTTCTACGACGCGCTGGTGGATTCGGGGCTGCGCCACATCCTGGTCCGTCACGAGCAGGGTGCGGCGCTGGCCGCGAACGGCTACGCGCGGGCCAGCGGCAGGGTCGGCGTGTGCGTGGCCACCTCCGGTCCCGGTGCGTCGAACCTGGTCACCGGCATCGCCGATGCGATGCTCGATTCGGTGCCGATGGTCTGCATCACCGGCCAGGTCGCTACCCCGCTGCTGGGCACCGATGCCTTCCAGGAACTGGACGTGTTCGGCATGACCATGCCGATCGTCAAGCACAGCTTCCTGGTGCGCAGCGTCGACGACCTGCCGCGGGTGCTGTCGGAGGCCTTCCGCATCGCGCGCGAAGGCAGGCCCGGACCGGTGCTGATCGACCTGCCGAAGGATGTGCAGGTCGGCGCGGCCACGCACCTGCCGGTGCACGTGCCGGCCCAAGTCGATCCCGAGCCGGCGCCGCCGCAGGCCGCGCTGGCCGAGGCGGTCGCCGCGATCGCCGCCGCCGAGAAGCCTGTCGTCTACGGTGGCGGCGGCATCGGCCTGGCGGATGCGGTGGAGGAGTTCCGTCAGTTCGTCGAAGCTACCCGCATCCCGACCGTGCTGACCCTGCGGGGCCTGGGCGCGCTGCCGGCCAACCATCTGCAGTACCTGGGCATGCTCGGCATGCACGGCACCCGCGCGGCGAACATCGCCGTGCAGGAGTCGGACCTGCTGCTGGTGGTCGGTGCGCGCTTCGACGACCGCGCCACCGGCAAGCTGGCCGAGTTCGCCCCGTTCGCGCGCGTGATCCACCTGGATGCCGACGCCTACGAGATCTCCAAGCTGCGCACCGCCGACATCGCCCTGCCCGGCGACGTCGCCGCCGGCCTGCGCGCACTGGTCGCTGCCGGTCCGTCGGCGAGCGCATCGGCCACGCAGGACGACTGGCGACGGCGCTGCACGACGCTGCGCGAGAAGCACGCGGCCCGTTACGACGCGCCGGGCACCGACATTTACGCGCCCGCGCTGCTGAAGCGGGTCAGCGAGCTGGCACCCGACGCCGTGATCGCCTGCGACGTCGGCCAGCATCAGATGTGGGTCGCCCAGCACTGCCGCTTCAACCATCCGCGCAACCACCTGACCTCCGGTGCACTGGGCACGATGGGCTTCGGTCTGCCGGCGGCGATGGGCGCGCAGTTCGCCTGCCCGGACCGCACCGTGGTGCTGGTCAACGGCGATGGCGGTTTCATGATGAACGTGCAGGAGCTGGTGACCATCGCCCGCTGCAAGCTGCCGGTGAAGATGGTGCTGCTGGACAACAGTTCGCTGGGCATGGTGCGCCAGTGGCAGGAGCTGTTCTTCGACAAGCGCTACAGCGAGATCGACCTGTCCGACAACCCGGACTTCGCCGCGCTCGCCCAGGTCTGCGGCATCCCCGCACGCCACGTCACGCAGCGTGCCGAGGTCGAGGACGCGCTGGCCGCGCTGCTGGCATCGCCCGGCCCTGGCCTGCTGCACGTGACCATCGATGCACGCGCCAACGTCTGGCCGCTGGTCCCGCCGAACAACGCCAACAGCACCATGCTGGACAGCAATCCCAACGAACAGCGCGCGGAGGCCCAGCATGCGATACCGGCTTGACCTGGTGCTGAAACCGGCCGAAGGCGCCCTGGTGCGCGTGCTCGGCATGGTCGAGCGTCGCGGCTTCGCCGCCCGGTCGCTGTCCGGCGCGCTCGCCGGCGACGATGGCCGCTGGCGCCTGCAGGTGGTGGTCGATGGCGTGCGCCCGGCCGAAACCCTGAAGCGCCAGCTGCAGAAGGTGTACGACGTCGAGGCGGTCGAGATCGTCGCGGTCGACGCCGACGCCGTCAGCGGAGCCGCGGCATGAGTCTGCCTGCGGCCGGCCCCTCGTTCCCGCGTCGCCCGGCTCCGGTCGCGGCACGGGTGCGGAGGTGCCTTCTTCGCGATCGCGCAGGAGGACCAGGCGATGCCTGACGCCGGCCTGTCCAGCGCCTCCAGCGGAGACCCCGATGTCGGCGACGTCGACGTCAGTGTCGCCGATGTCCTGACCGCGCAGGCGCGGCTGCGCCGCTACCTGCCGGTCACCCCGCTGCACCATGCCGAGCGTTTCGGCGTGTGGCTCAAGCTCGAGAACCTGCAGCGCACCGGCTCCTACAAGGTGCGCGGCGCGCTCAATGCCCTGCTGGCCGCGCGCGAGCGTGGCGACCGGCGGCCGGTCATCTGCGCCTCGGCGGGCAACCACGCCCAGGGCGTGGCCTGGGCCGCCTACCGGCTCGGCGTGCCGGCGATCACCGTGATGCCGCATGGCGCACCGGCGACCAAGATCGCCGGCGTCGCCCACTGGGGTGCGACGGTGCGCCAGCATGGCGACAGCTACGACGAGGCCTACGCGTTCGCCCGGGCGCTCGCCGAACAGAACGACTACCGCTTCCTGTCCGCGTTCGACGACCCGGACGTGATCGCCGGCCAGGGCACGATCGGGATCGAGATCGCCCCGCATGCCCCGGACGTGGTGATCGTTCCGATCGGCGGCGGCGGCCTGGCGTCCGGCGTGGCGCTGGCGCTGAAATCGCAGGGCGTGCGCGTGGTCGGCGCCCAGGTCGAGGGCGTCGACTCCATGGCCCGCGCGATCAAGGGCGACACCCGTGCCCAGGACCCGGCCCGGACCCTGGCCGACGGCGTCCGCGTGAAGGTCCCCGGTTTCATCACCCGGCGCCTGTGCGCGCGCCTGCTCGACGACGTGGTCATCGTGCGCGAGGCCGAGCTGCGCGAAACCCTGGTGCGGCTGGCACTGGAAGAGAACCTGATCGCCGAGGGCGCCGGCGCCCTGGCCCTGGCCGCCGGCCGCCGCGTGAACGGCAAGCGCAAGTGCGCGGTGGTCTCCGGTGGCAACATCGACGCCGGCGCGCTGGCCACCCTGCTGTCCGAGGTCCGGCCCCGGCCGCCGCGCAAACCGCGCCGCCGGACCAGCGGACCGCAGCCGCTCGAACCCGGGACCAAGGCAAAGCCCCCGCAAGCGGCTACCATCGCTCCATCCCCCCATTCCACCGTCATTCCCGCGGCGCCCCAAGCGGCCCCGCAGACCGTCAGCGAAGAGGAACTCACCTGGTGAACGCGCCCATCAACACCGCCACCCCCGAGGGGGGAGCCCCGGCCCGCGTCCGCGTATTCGACACCACGCTGCGCGATGGCGAACAGTCCCCCGGCTGCAGCATGACCCCTCCGCAGAAGCTGGTGATGGCCCGCGCCCTGGCCGACCTGGGCGTGGACGTCATCGAGACCGGCTTCCCGGCCAGTTCGCAGTCCGACCGCGAAGCGATGGCCCTGATCGCCCGCGAGGTGCGCAGCCCGACCCTGGCCGTGCTCTCGCGCTGCCTGCAGTCGGACATCGACATCTCGCTGCGCGCGCTCGAAGCTGCCGCCAACCCGCGTCTGCACGTGTTCCTGTCGACCAGCCCGCTGCACCGCGAGCACAAGCTGCGCCTGACGCGGCAGCAGGTGCTGGACCGCATCGTCGAGAGCGTGGCCTACGCCAAGCGCCACATCGACGACATCGAGTTCTCCACCGAGGACGGCACGCGCACCGAAGAAGACTTCCTGCATGAGGTCATCGCCGCGGCGATCGCCGCCGGTGCGACCACGATCAACGTGCCCGACACCGTCGGCTTCACCACGCCCGAGGAGATCCGCGGCCTGTTCCAGCGCCTGATCGCCAACGTGCCGGGCGCGGACAAGGTGATCTTCAGCGCGCACTGCCACAACGATCTGGGCCTGGCCGTGGCCAACAGCCTGGCCGCGATCGAAGGCGGCGCGCGCCAGGTCGAGTGCACGATCAACGGCATAGGCGAGCGCGCCGGCAACTGCGCGCTGGAAGAGATCGTGATGGCGCTGAAGGTGCGCAGCGCCTTCTTCAATGCCGACAGCGGCATCGACACCCGCCGTCTGGTGCCGACCTCGCAGCTGCTGCAGCGTCTGGTCGGCATGCCGGTCCAGCGCAACAAGGCCGTGGTCGGCGCCAATGCGTTCGCGCACGAGTCGGGCATCCACCAGCACGGCATGCTGCGCCACCGAGGCACCTACGAGATCATGCGTCCGCAGGACGTGGGCTGGCCGGACACGCAGATGGTGCTGGGCCGCCACAGCGGCCGCGCCGCCGTCGAGGCGCGCCTGCGCGCGCTCGGCTACTACCTGGAGGAAGGCGACCTGGATCTGGTCTTCGCCGACTTCAAGGCGCTGTGCGAGCAGCAGCGCGTGGTCACCGACGCCGACCTGCAGACGCTGATGCAGGATGGCCAGGACGGCCAGGGCTACCGGCTGGCGTCGATGACGGTCAGCGACCGCGGGCAGAAGGCCAGCGCCACCGTGGAACTGTCCGATCCGGACGGCCGCCGCGTGTCGGAAACGGCCGAAGGCGACGGCCCGGTCGACGCGCTGTTCGCCGCGCTGGCCTCGGCCACCGGCGTGCAGCTGAGCCTGGAAAGCTACCAGGTGCACAGCGTCGGCATCGGTGCCGACGCGCGCGGCGAGGCCAGCCTCAGCGTGCGCCAGGGCGACGAGGAATTCGAAGGCACCGGCACCAGCCGCGACATCATCGAGGCCAGCGCGCTGGCCTGGCTGGACGTGGCCAACCGACTGCTGCGGCAGCGCCGCGGCGTGTCGGTGGAAGCCGCGACCGCCTGAGTCCGCTGTTCCGCGCCCACGGTCATCCGGCCGTGGGCGCGCTGCCGTTCCCTCCTGTTGCCGCTGCGGCCTGCGCAGCGGGCGGATCCATCCACGCCGTTGTCATGCGGACCCGGTTACATAGGGGGCCGTCCAGAGGATCGTTGTCGATGCCGCTTCCCGAAAGTACCCAGGCCGCCACGCTCAGTTTCGATGCGGCCGTGCACCGTGCCCTCTCGCGCCGGCTGTCCGATACGCCCTACCCGCACAGCGGGTCCACCGTGATCCTCCGCCCGGCCGCGACGGCCGGCGACGTGGCGGACCGCCGCGATGCGTCCACCGGCTCCAGCGCCGCATCGTTCGCTGTGGGCGCACCGGCCTGACGCTGCCCTGATGCGGCTGCGTGCTGCCACGCGACCGCATCTGCCAGCAAGCACGCTTCCGGACCGTTCGCGACCGGACTGCATCCGCGCATCCGGCTGCCGTGCTGCTGCATGTCCGGCGCACTGCGGCAGTCGCGTGCGAGCATCCGTCCCACGCGCTGGCCCGTAGCCGGGCGACGCTGCGGCCAGCGCGAGGTCCGCGCCGTCCCGCACGGGCACGGCGCACCCGGTTCCCGTTCGATCAGAGCGCGGCGGCCACCGCCGCGCCCATCTCCGCCGTGCCGACCTTGCGGGTCCCTTCCGACCAGATGTCGGCGGTGCGCAGGCCCGCATCCAGCACCTGGCCGACCGCGCGTTCGATCGCATCGGCGCTGGCCGGCGCACCCAGGCTGTAGCGCAGCAGCATCGCCACCGACAGGATCGTCGCCAGCGGGTTGGCCACGCCCTGGCCGGCGATGTCCGGCGCCGAGCCGTGGCAGGGCTCGTACATGCCCTTGTTGTCGGCATCCAGCGACGCCGACGGCAGCATGCCGATCGAGCCGGTCAGCATCGAGGCCTGGTCGGACAGGATGTCGCCGAACATGTTGTCGGTGACGATCACGTCGAACTGCTTGGGCGCGCGCACCAGCTGCATCGCCGCGTTGTCGACGTACATGTGCGACAGCGCCACGTCCGGATAGTCCTTCGCGACCTCCTCGACCACCGCGCGCCACAGCTGGCTCGACGCCAGCACGTTGGCCTTGTCGACCGAGCACAGCTTCTTCCCGCGCACGCGCGCCATGTCGAAGCCGACCCGGGCGATGCGGGCGATCTCGCTCTCGGTGTAGGGCAGCGTGTCGTAGGCCTTGCGCTGGCCGTCGGGCAGCACTTCGGTCCCGCGCGGCGCGCCGAAGTAGATGCCGCCGGTAAGCTCGCGCACGATCAGGATGTCCAGGCCGGACACGACCTCGGGCTTGAGCGTGGACGCGCCAGCCAGCTGCGGATACAGCAGCGCCGGACGCAGGTTGGCGAACAGGCCCAGCTGCGAGCGGATCTTCAGCAGGCCGCGCTCCGGGCGCAGCGCCGGGTCGATCGTGTCCCACTTCGGGCCACCGACCGCACCGAGCAGCACCGCATCGGCGGCGCGCGCGCGCGCCAGGGTTTCGTCGGCCAGCGGTGTGCCGTAACGGTCGTAGGCCGCGCCGCCCAGGTCGTCGAACTCCAGACGCAGGCCGAGGCCGTCGCGGGCGTCGACCAGTTCCAGCACCTTGACCGCCTCGGCGACGATTTCAGGACCGATGCCGTCGCCGGGCAGGACCAGGATCTTCTTGCTCATTGTCTACGTGTTCCTTGTCAGCGGATCGCGCCGAACAGCCAGGGGCTGGTGGCCTTGTGGCGGGTTTCGAACGCGGCGATGGCATCGCGTTCCTGCAGGGTCAGGCCGATGTCGTCCAGGCCGTGCAGCAGGCAGTGCTTGCGGAAGGCATCGATCTCGAAGCGGTACTGCACGCCGTCCGGGCGGGTCACGGTCTGCGTGGCCAGGTCGACGGTCAGCGTATAGCCCTCGGTCGCCTCGGCCTGCGCGAACAGCGCATCGACCTCGGCATCGGCCAGCACGATCGGCAGCAGCCCGTTCTTGAAGCTGTTGTTGAAGAAGATGTCGGCGAAGCTCGGCGCGATCACGGTGCGGAAGCCGTACTCGTCCAGCGCCCACGGCGCGTGTTCGCGCGAGGAGCCGCAGCCGAAATTCTCGCGCGCCAGCAGCACGCTGGCGCCGGCATAGCGCGGGAAATTCAGCACGAACTCGTGGTTGAGCGGGCGTGCGCTGCTGTCCTGGCCGGGCTGGCCGACATCGAGATAGCGCCATTCGTCGAACAGGTTCGGACCGAAGCCTGTGCGCTTGATCGACTTCAGGAACTGCTTGGGAATGATCTGGTCGGTATCGACGTTGGCGCGGTCCAGCGGGGCGACCAGGCCGGTGTGGGTGGTGAAGGCTTTCATGGTCTGCTCCTCAGGCCTGCATCAGTTCGCGCACATCGATGAAGTGCCCCGCCACCGCCGCCGCGGCCGCCATCGCCGGGCTGACCAGGTGGGTGCGGCCACCGGCGCCCTGGCGGCCTTCGAAGTTGCGGTTGGAGGTCGATGCGCAGTGTTCGCCGCTGCCGAGCTTGTCCGGATTCATCGCCAGGCACATCGAGCAGCCCGGCTCGCGCCATTCGAAACCAGCCTCGAGAAACACCTTGTCCAGGCCCTCGGCCTCGGCCTGCGCCTTGACCAGGCCCGAGCCCGGCACCACCAGCGCCTGCTTCACGCTCGCCGCGACCCTGCGGCCCCTGGCCACTTCCGCCGCGGCACGCAGGTCCTCGATCCGCGAATTGGTGCACGAACCGATGAACACGCGGTCCAGCCGGATCGTGGTGATCGGCTGGTTGGCCTGCAGGCCCATGTACTTCAGCGCGCGGCTGATCGAATCCTTCCTCACCGGATCGGATTCCCGTGCCGGGTCCGGCACGTTCTGGTCCACCGCCAGCACCATCTCCGGCGAGGTGCCCCAGCTGACCTGCGGCCGGATGTCCTCGGCCTTCAGCTCGACCACGGTGTCGAAGTGCGCGTCCGGGTCGGAGACCAGGTCGCGCCACTGGACCACGGCCGCGTCCCAGTCCGCGCCCTTCGGCGAGAACGGACGGCCGCGCACGTAGTCGATGGTCTTCTCGTCCACCGCGACCATGCCGACACGCGCGCCGGCCTCGATCGCCATGTTGCAGATCGTCATCCGGCCTTCGACCGACAAATCGCGGATCGCGCTGCCGGCGAACTCCAGCGCATGGCCGTTGCCGCCGGCGGTGCCGATGCGGCCGATGACCGCCAGCACGATGTCCTTGGCGGTGACGCCAAACGGCAGCGTGCCTTCGACGCGCACCTGCATGTTCTTCATCTTCTTGGCGATCAGGCACTGAGTAGCCAGCACGTGCTCGACCTCGGAGGTGCCGATGCCGTGCGCCAGCGCCCCGAACGCGCCATGCGTGGAGGTGTGCGAATCGCCGCAGACCACGGTCATGCCCGGCAGCGTGGCGCCCTGCTCCGGGCCGACCACGTGGACGATGCCCTGGCGCGCATCGTTCATCTTGAACTCGAGGATGCCGAAGGCGTCGCAGTTCTCGTCCAGCGTCTGCACCTGCAGCCGCGAGACCTCGTCGACGATCGCCTCCAGCCCGCCCTGACGCTCGGCGCGGGTGGTCGGCACGTTGTGGTCGGGGGTGGCGATGTTGGCGTCGATCCGCCACGGCGCGCGGCCGGCCAGGCGCAGGCCTTCGAACGCCTGCGGCGACGTCACTTCGTGGAGGATGTGGCGGTCGATGTAGATCAGCGAGGAGCCATCGTCGCGACGGCTCACCTCGTGCATCTCCCACAGCTTGTCGTACAGGGTCTTGCCGGCCATCGTGCTGCCTCGGTGCGTGTCTGGCGCGCGGGAGCGGTTCCCGCCAGCTGGACGGCCATCCTGCCGGCTTGCCTTCGATTACTCAAATGCATATTTTTCATCCATTCGATTCCCAACTGGAATCCAGATGGACTGGACCGGTCTGACCGCCTTCGTCGCCGTCGCCGAGCACGGCGGTTTCTCCGCCGCGGCCGAGCACCTGCACCTGACCCAGCCGGCGGTGAGCAAGCGCATCGCCCTGCTGGAGCAGTCGCTCGAGCAGCGCCTGTTCGACCGGCTCGGCCGCCAGATCGTGCTGACCGAGGCCGGTCGCCTGCTGCTGCCGCGCGCGCAGCGGATGCTGGCCGAGGCCGACGCGGCCCGACGTGCGCTGCAGGATCTCGGCCAGGACATCGGCGGCCGCCTGCGGGTGGCCACCAGCCACCATGTCGGCCTGCACCGGCTGCCCGACCTGCTGCGCCGGTTCAGCGGCGCGCACCCGCAGGTGGCGCTGGACATCCGCTTCATGGATTCCGAGCAGGCCTATGCGCAGGTGCTGCAGGGCGAGGCCGAACTGGCGGTGACCACGCTGGGACCGACCGAGCCGCCGCTGCAGGCGACACCGCTGTGGAACGATCCGCTGCGCTTCGTGGTGGCGCCCGACCATCCGCTGGCGCGGCGCGCGAAGGTGGGCCTGGCCGACATCGCCGCGCATCCGGCGGTGCTGCCCGACCCGGGCACCTTCACCCACCGCATCGTCGCCGACACCTTCGCCCGCCGCGGCCTGTCGCTGCAGTTGCGGATGACGACCAACTACCTGGAGACGATCAAGATGATGGTTTCGGTCGGGCTAGCGTGGAGCGCGCTGCCGGACACCATGGTCGACACGCAGGTCCGGGTGCTGGCCGTTGCCGGCGTGGCGCTGGAACGGAAACTGGGTGTGGTCGTGCATGGCGGGCGCACGCTGTCGCGCGCGGCCGTGGCGTTCGCCGCGCTGCTGCACGCGCATGCCGATCCGGCACCGGGCAGCGCACCGGATCACGGCGCCTGAGCGACGCCTCAGCCGGCGACGATCCGGTCACGCCCCTGCTGCTTGGCCTCGTGCAGGCGCTGGTCGGCCACCGCCAGCAGCGCGTGCGCGCTCTGGCCGGGAACCAGTGCCGCCACGCCGGCGCTGACCGTGCAGTGCAGGCTGGCGCCGTCGTCCAGGCGCAGCTGCTGGCCGGCGATCGCGGCGGCCAGCATGGCCATCGCCGCCTCCGCCTGCGCCAGGTGCCGGCCGGGCATGCAGGCCAGGAATTCCTCGCCGCCATGGCGCGAGATGAAGATCGCCTGCCGCTCCGCGAACTCGCCCATCGTCGCCGCGACCCGGCACAGCACCGCATCGCCGGCGGCGTGACCATGGCGGTCGTTGACCCGCTTGAAGTGGTCGATGTCGATCAAGGCCACGCACAGCGGTGCGCCGGTGGCCTCCGCCGCGGCGATCGCCTGGTCCAGCCGCTGGTCGCCGGCGCGCCGGTTCGGCAGCCCGGTCAGGGTGTCGTGGGTGGCCTGCCAGGCCAGCTGCTGCATCAGCGCCTCGCGCTCGCGGTCGGAGCGTTCCAGCGCCTCGTTCTTCAGCCGCAGTTCGCGCGTGCCCTGCTCGACCAGCGCGCGCAGACGGCGGCGGTGCGCGCGCTGGCGCGCGGTCATGCCCAGATGGACCAGTACCGCCAGCACCGCCAGGCCCGCCGCGCACGACAGCAGGAACCAGAAGCGGTACCAGAACGGCGGCTCGACCTGGAGGTCGAAGCCGGCGCTGGCCACGGTACCGCTCCAGTCGGCCGGCGCGTTGGTCGCCTGCACCTCGAAGCGGAACCGGCCCGGCGGCAGGTTGGTGTAGGCGGCCTCGGTACCGCCGCCGGCGTCGACCCAGGCGTGCTCGAACCCGGACAGCCGATAGCGGTAGCGCAGCTTGCCGGGCGCACGCAGGCTGATCGCGGCGTAATGCACGGTCAGGCGGCGCGCGTCCGGCGGCAGCACCGGGGTGACGTCCAGCGGCAGCGGCTGGCCGTCGACCTCGGCCGCCTCGATCAACAGCGGCGTGTCGCGGGCGCGCTGGCGGCTGGCCACCGTCGGGTCGATCACCACCACGCCGCGCGCGGTGGGAAACCAAAGCCGGCCATCGCGCATGCGCCAGCCGGCCGGTGCGCTGCTGCCGTTGGCCTGGCTGCTGGGCATGCCGTCGTTGTGGTCGAACACCTCGACCACCAGCTGCGTCCGCGTCCCGCGGTCGACCTCGTCGAAGCCTGCGCGCGGGATCCGGAACACGCCGTAGTTGCTTGACAGCCACAGGTTGCCCGCACCGTCGTCGAGGATCCGCAGCACCGTGTCGCGCGGCAGGCCGACGCGATGGTCGTACTGGCTGAAGCGCCCGTCGCGCATCCGCAGCACGCCGCGGTCGCTGGCGATCCACAGCGTGCCGTCGGCGTCCTCGAGGAAATCGAAGCTGCCGACCGCGGGAAACCCATCCGCCGGACGCCAGCCACGCAGCGTGCCGTCGCGCCGCAACGCGGCGATGCCGCCGGACGTCCCGATCCACACCGTGCCGTCGCGGGCCTGGTACAGGGTGCGCACGAACCGCGCGGGCAGGCCGTCGGCCTCGCCATAGATCCGTTCCGGACGTCCGTCCCGCCAGCGCACCAGGCCGCCGCCGGTGCCGATCCAGACGCTGCCATCGCGGTCCTGCAGGATCGCGCGGACATGGTCGGACGGCAGCCCGGATGCCTTGTCGATCCGGGTCCGCACCCCGTCGCCGGCGAGCACGCCCAGCACGCCCTGGTCGTAGGTGCCGACCAGGATGCGGCCGCCGGCGTCCTCGGCCAAGGCCATCACCGATGGCTGCGGCTGCCCGTCGGCGGCCAGGCGCACGCGCTGCGGCTGCCCGTCGCGCCACAGGTCGAGCCCGCTGGCATGGCCGATCCAGATCCCGCCATCGCGCGCCTGCAGGATGGTGCGCACGTAATCGTCGCCGAGCCCGCCGGCGGTACCGATGCCATAGACCGCGCCGTCCGAGATCCGGAACAGGCCGTTGGTGGTACCGGCCCAGATCAGGCCCTCGCGGTCCTCGAACAGCGCCGGCGAACCGCGTCCGACCAGGCCGTGGCGCTCACCGAGCACCTGCAGCCCGTCGGCGCCGCGGCGGACCAGACCGCCGGCCGCGCGCAGCATCCACAGGTTGCCGTCGCGGTCGTCGAGCACCGCTTCCACGCGCTCGCGCAGCAGCGGCACCGCCCGCCCGTCGTGCAGGTGCCAGACGCCGCCATCGCCGGCGACCCACAGGCCGCCATCGCGGGCGCGGACCAGACCGCGCACGGCCTCGGCAGGCAGGCCGACGCGGCGCCCGAGATCCTCGATGCCGCCGGCGGTCATCCGGAACAGGCCGCGGCTGTTGCCGACCAGCATCGCGCCGTCGGTGTCCTGCAGCAGGACGTAGGTCAGCGCCCCGTTCAGGCGCGGATCCTGTCCGGGTTCCTGCACCCGCCCCTGGGCATCGAGCCGGAACAGCGAGCTCTCGGTGCCGATCCACAGCTCGCCCGCGCGGTCCCGGTGCAGGGTGGACACCGCCAGTCCGCCGAGCGCGGCTTCGGCGACTCGCGTCCAGCGGCCGGCCTTACGCTGCAGCACGCCGAACTGGGCGGTGCCGAACAGCACGCTCCCATCGGCCTCGGGCAGGATGCTGCGCACGCCGGCGATCTGCATGCCGGGCACGGTGGTGGCGTCGAAGGCGCTGAACTGGCGGCCGTTGAAGCGCGCCGCGCCTTCCCAGGTGCCGATCCACAGCAGGCCGGCCTGGTCCTGGCCGATCGAATGGACCAGGTTGTGCGGCAGCCCGTCCTCCATCGTCCAGGCGGTCACCGTGTACTCGTCGACGCTGCGCTGCGGATCGAGCGCGAGCGCGGCCGGCGACAGGCACAGCAGCGCCAGCCCCAACAGGCGGCGCAGCGTCAGGCGGACGGTTCGACAGGCAGGACGGGACACCGGACCCCCGGATCAGGTCCGGCAATGATGCCAAAAACGGGGCACCGGTCACATGACGACGCGTGCCTGCGGCGGCACGCGTCGTCCGTTCCCACGGGCCGGCTCAGCCCGGCGTGGCCTCCGTCGGCCGCACCCGGAACCAGGTCGCGTAGAGGGCCGGCAGGAACAGCAGGGTCAGCGCGGTCGCCACGATCAGGCCGCCCATGATCGCCACCGCCATCGAGCCGTAGAACGCGCTGCGCGACAGCGGGATCATCGCCAGCACCGCGGTCAGCGCGGTCAGCACGATCGGGCGGAAGCGGCGCACGGTGGCGTCGATGATCGCGTGCCAGCGGTCGTGGCCGGCGGCGATGTCCTGCTCGATCTGGTCCACCAGAATCACCGAGTTGCGCATGATCATGCCGGCCAGCGCGATCGTGCCCAGCATCGCCACGAAGCCGAACGGCATCCGGAACAGCAGCAGGAACCAGGTCGCGCCGATCAGGCCCAGCGGGGCGGTGACCAGCACCAGCGCGGTCCGCGAGAAGCTGCGCAGCTGCAGCATCAGCAGCGTGGTCACCACCAGCAGGAACAGCGGCATGCCGGCGCCGATCGAATCCTGGCCACGCTTGGAGTCCTCGACCGAGCCGCCGACCTCCAGCCGGTAGCCGTCCGGCAGGGTGTCGCGGATCGCGTCCAGGGTCGGGTCGATCTGCGCGGTCACCGCGGCCGGCAGCAGGGTGTCGCCGAGGTCGGCGCGTACCGTCACCGTCGGCAGCCGGTCGCGGTGCCAGATGATCCCGTCCTCGAAGCCCTGCTCCAGCCGCGCGACCTGCGACAGCGGCACGCTGCCGCCATCGCCGGTCGGCACCGCCAGGCTGCCCAGCGTTTCCAGCCGGCCGCGGTCGTCGGCATCGCCGCGCAGCAGGATCTGGACCAGCTCGTTGTCGTCGCGGAACGTGCTGACGCCGTAGCCGGTCAGCTGCGCGGTCAGCAGCTGCGAGAGCTGCGCGGTGCTCACGCCCAGCGCGCGGGCGCGGTCCTGGTCCAGCTCCAGCCGCACCACCTTGCTGGGCTCGTCCCAGTCCAGGTTGACGTTGGTGGTATGCGGATTGGCGCGGACCTGCTCGGCGACGCGGTGGGCGATCGCGCGGACCTGCTCGATGTGCTCGCCTGACACGCGGAACTGCACCGGGTAGCCGACCGGCGGGCCGTTCTCCAGGCGGGTCACCCGCATCTGCAGTTCGGGGAACTGCGGGGCGACCTCGCGCAGCAGCCAGTTGCGCAGTTCCTCGCGCGCCTGGATGTCGTCGGCCAGCACCACGAACTGGCTGAAATTGGTCGCCGGCAGCTGCTGGTCCAGCGGCAGATAGAAGCGCGGCGAACCGGTGCCGACGTAGGCCACGTAGTTGGTGATGCCCGGGCGGTCCTGCAGCAGCGCCTCGAGCTTCTTCGCCTGCGCTTCGGTCGCGCGCAGCGACACGCCTTCGGCCAGTTCCATGTCGACCATCAGCTCGGGCCGGGTCGAATCGGGGAAGAACTGCTGCGGCACGAAGCGGAACATCAGCAGCGACAGCACGAACAGGCCGACCGTGGCCGCGATCACCAGCCAGCGATGGCGCAGGCAGGCGTCGAGCAGGCCGCGGAAGCGCTGGTAGAACGGGGTCTGGTACGGATCGTGGTGATGGCCGATCGGCGCCGGCGCCAGCACCGACGCGTACTGCGGCCAGCGGTCGGCCAGCCGCTCGCGCCAGGCGCGGCGGCGTGCGGCCAGGCTGCCGGGCTTCGGCGGCTGCGGATGGGCCAGGTCGGGCAGCATCTTGTCGCCCAGGTACGGGATGAACAGCACCGCGGCCACCCACGACACCAGCAGCGCGATGGTCACCACCTGGAACAGCGAGCGCGTGTACTCGCCGGTGCTCGACGCCGCGGTGGCGATCGGCAGGAACCCGGCCGCGGTGATCAGGGTGCCGGTCAGCATCGGGAACGCGGTCGAGGTCCAGGCGAAGCTGGCCGCGCGCAGGCGGTCGAAGCCCTGCTCCATCTTGATGGCCATCATCTCCACCGCGATGATCGCGTCGTCGACCATCAGGCCCAGCGCCAGCACCAGCGCACCCAGCGAGATCTTGTGCAGGCCGATGTTGAAGTAGTGCATCAGCGCGAAGGTCATCGCCAGCACCAGCGGGATCGACACCGCGACGACCATGCCGGTGCGCCAGCCCAGCGAGAAGAAGCTGACCAGCAGCACGATGGTCACCGCCTCGGCCAGCACCTTGACGAACTCGCCGACCGACTCACGCACCGCATGCGGCTGGTCGGAGACCTTGCGCAGCTCCATGCCGGCCGGCAGCGTCTTCTGCAGCCGGTCGAACTCGACCTGCAGCGCCTCGCCGAGCTTGATGATGTTGCCGCCGTCCTTCATCGCCACCGAGATGCCGACCGCGTCCTCGCCCATGAAGCGCATGCGCGGGCCGGCCGGATCGGCGAAGCCGCGATGGACGTCGGCGATGTCGCCGAGCCGGATCGTGCGGCCGTTGGCGCGGATCGGGAACTCGCGGATCTGCTCGACCGAGGCGAACTCGCCGCTGACCCGCAGCTGCACGCGCTCGCCTTCGGTCTCGAAATAGCCGGCCGGCGACACCGCGTTCTGCTCGGACAGCGCCTGCTGCACCGCCGCCAGCGGAATGCCCAGCGTCGCCAGCCGCGCGTTGGAGATCTCGACCCAGACCTTCTCGTCCTGCAGGCCGATCAGCTCGATCTTGCCGACGTCCTTGACCCGCTGCAGTTCCAGCTGGATGCGGTCGGCGTAGTCCTTCAACGCGGCGTAGTCGAAGCCCGGTCCGGTCAGCGCGTAGATGTTGCCGTAGGTGTCGCCGAACTCGTCGTTGAAGAACGGGCCGATCACGCCCTCGGGCAGGGTCGCGTGGATGTCGCCGACCTTCTTGCGCACCTGGTACCAGAGCGCGGGCACGTCCTTGGAATGCATCGAATCGCGCGCCATGAAGATCACCTGCGATTCGCCCGGGCGCGAATAGGAGCGCACGAACTCGTACTGCCCGGTGTTCATCACCGCCTTCTCGATGCGCTCGGTCACCTGGCGCGAGACTTCCTCGGCCGTCGCGCCCGGCCACATCGTGCGCACCACCATCGCCTTGAAGGTGAACGGCGGGTCCTCGCTCTGGCCCAGGTCGCGGTACGACCAGAAGCCGATCAGCGCCAGCGCGATCATCGTGTACAGGACCAGGCCGCGGTTGTGCAGCGCCCATTCGGAGAGATTGAAGCCGCGCATGGCTCAGTCCGCCTTCGCCGGTGCGGCCGCCGCGGCGACCGGGCGGTTGTCTCGGTCGACCGGCGTCACCGCCTGGTCGGCGCGCAGCAGATGGCCACCGGCGGCCACCACCCAGTCGTCCTGGGTCAGTCCACCGACCACCGGCACGGTGCTGCTGCCGTAGGTGCCCACGGTGATCGGCACGGAAATCAGGCGCCCCTGCCGCACCACCCACACCGCGGCCGTCGCATCGCCCTGGCCGCGCTGCACCGCGGCCAGCGGCACCGACAGGCTGCCGGGCGCGGTGCTCGCCTGGAGGTGCACGCGCGCGCTGCGTCCGAGTTCGTCGCCCGCCTCGGACGCGTCGTCGAACGCGACCCGGGCCGGATAGCTGCGGGTCTGCGGATCGGCCGCCGGCGCGATCTCGCGCACCGTGCCTGCCAGGCGCCCGCCGGCGCGGCCCCAGATCTCGATCTGCGCCGGCTGCCCCACCGTGAACGTCTCGATCCGGTCTTCCGGCAGGTGGATCGCGACCTCGCGGCCGCCATCGGCGGCCAGGGTGAACACGGTCTGCCCCGCAGCCACGACCTGCCCGGCCTCGGCCTCGCGGCTGGCGATCACGCCCGCAGTCGGCGCACGCAGCGCGGTGTAGCCGGACTGGTTGCGGCTGACTTCCCACTGCGCGCGGGCCGCACGCTCCTGGCCCAGCGCGGCCTCGTAGGCGGTCTTCTGCGCGGCCAGCGCCGACTGGCTGACCAGTTGCTGGGCGGCCAGCGTGCGGTAGCGCTCCAGATCGCCCTGGGTGCGCACGCGCTCGGCCTCGGCCGCCGCCAGTTGCGCCTGCGCGGCCTGCGCCTGCAGTGCCTGGTCCTGCGGATCGAGTTCGGCCAGCAGCTGGCCTTCGGTCACGCGCGCGCCGGCGTCGACCAGACGGCGCACCAGCTTGCCGCCGACCCGGAACGCCAGCGGGCTTTCCTCGCGTGCGTGCACCTCGCCCGGGAACGCCAGTTCGCCGGCCCCGACGCCGCCCTGCGGCTGCACCACCCACACCGGACGCGGCTCCTCGGCCTGCGGCGCCTCACCACCGCAGGCGACCAGCAGCGCGACACCGAGCAGGACCAGCATCCTGCCACCCGACTGAAATCCCTTGTTCATGACGAGCCACCTTGGGCGGGGTTAATATTTGAACCGGCCGGTATGGTATAAATAGAAAACCAAACAGTCTAGTATTAGCGGAATGACTCGCCAGCCGACCTCCAACGACGCCAGCACGCCTGCCAAGCAGGCAGGCCCGGGCCGCCCGAAGGACATGGGCAAGCGCGCCGCGATCCTGGAAGCGGCCAAGCGCCTGTTCCTCGAGCAGGGCTACCAGGGTGTCAGCATGGACCAGATCGCGGCCGCGGCCGGGGTCTCCAAACTCACCGTTTACAGCCATTATGGCGACAAGGATTCGCTGTTTTCGGCGGCGATCGTCGCCAAATGCCAGGAAGTGCTGCCGGACGACCTGTTCCTGCCATCGCCCACCGGCTCGCTGCGCGACCAGCTCAAGGCGATCGGCCATGCCTTCTTCATGCTGATCACCAGCGACGAGGCGATCAGCATGCACCGCATGATGAGCATGCCCGGCACCGCCGAGAACGGCCTGCGCGAGCTGTTCTGGGAGGCCGGCCCGCGCCGCACCCAGGAGGTGTTCGCGCGCTTCCTGCAGGACCGGGTCGAGCAGGGCCAGCTGCGGATCGACGACGTGCCGCTGGCCTCCTCGCAGTTCTTCTGCCTGCTCAAGGGCGAACTGCATCCGATGCTGACCTGCGGCCTGTGCATCGACCATGGCCCGGAGCAGGTGGCGCGGCATATCGACGCCACGGTGGACTTCTTCCTGCGCGCCCATGCCGGCTGAGCGCCCTGCCCCTGGTCGCGGTGACTTCCGGCACTCCGTGGCCGCCCGTCGCGGCGGCCATGCTGTATCCGTACAGACGGGCCCGGCCCCGGTAAAATGCCCGGCCTCCCGCGTTGGATGACCCTTGCCATGACGATCGATTACGCCCACGCCCGCGAACTGATGGTGGAACAGCAGATCCGCCCGTGGGACGTGCTGGACATGAGCGTGCTGGACGTGCTCGCACGCCTGCCGCGCGAAGCCTTCGTGCCGGACGCGCACCGCGCGCTGGCCTACACCGACATCGAACTGCCGCTGGGTCACGGCGTGCGCATGATGAAGCCGGTGATCGAGGGCCGCACCCTGCAGGCGCTGAAGGTCGAGGGCGGCGAGAGCGTGCTCGAGATCGGCACCGGCAGCGGCTATCTCAGCGCCTGCCTGGGCGCGCTCGCACGCGAGGTCGTCAGCCTCGAAATCCATCCCGAACTGGCCGCCGCCGCGCGCGCGCGCCTCGATGCCACCGGCCTGGGCACCAACGTCCGGGTCGAGGTCGCCGACGCGCTGCAGTACACGACCGACCGCCAGTTCGACGTGGTCTGCGTGACCGCTGCGGTCGCCCAGCTGCCGGCCCGTTTCCTGCAGTGGCTGCGCCCGGGTGGCCGCCTGTTCGTGGTCCGCGGCCAGGCGCCGGTGATGGAAGCGGTGCTGGTCCGCCACGGCGGCGATGTCAACGCGGCAGCCGTCGAATCGTTGTTCGAAACCGAACTGGATTACCTGCAGGGCGCCGAGCCGGTGCCGCAGTTCCGCTTCTGAGGCCGGCGCAGCGCCGGTCGCGTCCCGTCCCCATCCCGGCGCCCCGCTGCCGGGCCGCATCTCCTAGAAAGGAAGCCGCAATGATCCGCCGTTCCCTCGTCCTGGCCCTGGCGGCCGCCCTGGTCCCCGCCTACGCGAGCGCCGCCGACCTGCTGCAGACCTACGAGATGGCCCGCAGCGGCGACCCCGAACTGGCGATCGCCGAGTCGACTTCGCTCAACGACAAGGAAGGTGCCGTGCAGGCCCGCGCGGCACTGCTGCCGCAGGTGTCCGGCGATGCGACCCTCCGCCGCAGCCGCACCGAGTTCGAAGGGCTTTCCGGCACCCGCACCAGCACCAGCCGCAACTACAGCGTCGGCGCCAGCCAGACCCTGTTCAACTGGGGCCAGTTCTCGACCCTGCGCGCGCAGCGTTCGCTGAGCCAGGCCGCCGACTTCACCCTGGATGCCGCCAACGACGACCTGATGGTGCGCACCGCGAGCGCGTACTTCGACGTGCTGGTGGCGATCGAATCGCTGGCCGCCGCCGAGACCAACGAAGCGGCCGGCAAGCGCCAGTTCGACTATGCCGACAAGCGCCTGGAAGTGGGCCTGGCCCCGATCACCGACGTGCACGAGGCCCGCGCCCAGTACGACGACGCGCGCGCCAACACCATCCTCGCCCGCAACGCGCTGGAGGATGCCTACCAGGCGCTGGCGTCGCTGACCGGCCAGCCGGTCCGCAACCTGCGTGCGCTGCCGGAGGACTTCCGCCCCGAGCTGCCGGCCCTGCACACCGAAGCCAACGCCTGGGTCGCCACCGCGATCGACAACAACCCGGCCCTGCGCGCGATCCAGCTGCAGGCCGATGCCGCCAACACCAGCGTGCAGACCGCACGCGCCGGCCACCTGCCGACGCTGTCGCTGAGCGGCAGCTACGGCAAGGACGCGGCCTGGGGCGACACCGTCAGCACCGGCAGCGGCGCGGGCGACACCACCGGCTCGAGCATCGGCCTGTCGCTGAGCGTGCCGATCTTCTCCGGCGGTGCGACCCAGTCGCGCGTGCGCCAGGCGATCGCCCAGCGCGACATCGCGCAGGACCGCTACGAGCAGCAGCGCCGCCTGCTGGACCGCAATACCCGCAACATCTACCAGGCGCTGGTCGCCGGTATCAGCGAGGTCGAGGCGCGTCGCCTGGCGGTGGTGTCCGCGCAGAGCGCCTACGACGCATCGCAGGTCGGCCTGGAAGTCGGTACCCGCACGGTGCTGGACGTGGTGCAGAACCAGCGCACGCTGTTCTCGGCGCAGGTCGAGTACGCCCGTGCCAAGTACAGCTTCCTGCTCAACCGGCTGCTGCTGGGCCAGGCGACCGGCGATCTGGGCGTGGACCAGCTGCGCGAGGTCAACCAGCTGCTGACGGTCGACGCCGAATCGCAGCTGAGCAACGGCGCCACGCAGCAGTAAGGCATCGGTGCAGCCGGTTCCGGCCCGCGTCGCGGGCGGGTCCGGCACCACGAGCAATCGAGGACGGGCGCGCAGCGATGCGCGCCCGTTTTTTCATGCGCCAGCCGGCGCGTCCGCGTCGCTGGCTCCGGGGTCTGGCGCGGCCAGCGGTGGCGGCAGGTCCGCATCGATCAGTGCCAGCGTGCGCTGCAGCGCGCCACGGCCCTGGTCGATCAACGCCTTGCCGGCCCCGGTCATGCGCGCGCGCGCCTCCGGATCGGCCAGCAGGTGCTCGAGCGCATCGCCGACCGCCTGCACGTCGGCCTGGATCGCCACCGCCCCGGCTTCGTCCATCCGCCGCGATATCTCCGCGAAATTGTGCAGATGCGGCCCGGTCACCGCCGGCGTGCCGACCGCGGCCGGCTCCAGCAGGTTGTGCCCGCCGATCGCCTGCAGGCTGCCACCGACGAAGGCGACATCGGCACAGGCGTAGAAGCCCATCAGTTCGCCGAGGGTGTCCACCACGAAGACGTCGCTGCGTGCGGAAGGCCAGCCCTCGCGCTGCCGCGTGGCGACCTGCCAGCCGGCATCGGCGGCCAGCGCCCGCGCCCGCGGAAAACGCTCCGGATGCCGCGGCGCCCACAGCAGCAGCAGGTCGGGCCAGCGCGTGCGCAGCCGCCGATGCAGCGCGATCACCGCCGCTTCCTCGCCCTCGTGCGTGCTCGCGGCGATCCAGACCGGGCGCGGACCGCCGAGCGAAGCGCCGAACGCGGTCCGCAGCGCCGCCAGCCCGTCGGGGACGTCGATGTCGTACTTCAGGTTGCCCAGCACCTCCACCTGCTCGGGCGCGGCACCCAGTTTCTGGAAGCGGCGCCCATCGGCGACCGACTGCGCGGCCACGCGCTTGACCGTGCGCAGCGCGCGCTTGATCAGCGGCCGCAGGATCCGGTAGCCGCGCAGGGAACGCGCCGAGAGCCGCGCATTGATGATGTACACCGGGATGCGCAG
>Ga0075364_10000408_pt1 | contig 21420 bp, 21 predicted proteins | sample EndMetdeltDD1764_FD_71517 | JGI IMG/M metagenome (GOLD analysis project Ga0075364, IMG submission 71517) | Populus endosphere microbial communities from Tennessee, USA - Endosphere MetaG P. deltoides DD176-4 | ecosystem: Host-associated > Plants > Roots > Endosphere | place: USA: Tennessee...
CGCCCGAACGTTTGCGTTTGATAAAACCGGCACGCTAACCAAAGGCCAGCCACAAGTCGCTGACATTAAAACGTTTAACAAGTTTACTAAATCCGAGGTTCTCGCTTTGGCTGCCGGCCTCGAAAAAGGCTCCAACCACGTGCTTGCCCAGGCTATAGTCGACAAAGCTACAGCTGCTAATGTTAAGCCGCAGAAGGTCAAACACGTCCGCGAGCTGGCTGGCAGTGGTCTCCTAGCGACAGTGGGAGGCAAACAAATAATCGTAGGCCGTTCCAGTATGCTGTCCGACTACGACGTTGAGCGCCCAGACTCCTTCACCAATAAAGATGTGCAGTCGACGGCAGCATTTGTAGCTGTCGACCATACACTAGCCGGTATCATCACGTTCACAGATGAGCTGCGGCCAGAGACTATCGCGACTATCGAACGGCTGCATGGCATGGGCGTGCATGACATGCTCATGGTCACTGGCGACAACAAGGCCACGGCCAAAGTAATCGCCAAGCAGACGGGCATTAGCCATTTTCATGCCGAAGCCTTACCTGGTGATAAAATCCGTTTTGTAGAAGAAGCCTCGGAGCGCCCACTGGCTTTTGTGGGCGATGGCGTAAACGACGCACCCGTACTCACCGCCAGCGATGTAGGCATCGCGCTGGGCGCACGTGGCACCACTGCAGCCAGTGAATCGGCTGATGTAGTCGTCATGCTCGACGACCTAGGGCGCGTTGCCGATGCGCGTCACATAGCGCAACAGACATTCAGTATCGCGCGCCAGAGCATTCTGATTGGTATCGGGCTCAGTGTTGCCCTGATGCTAATCTTTGCTACCGGCAAATTCAAACCGATCTACGGTGCCGCGATCCAGGAAGTTGTGGACATTGTCGTCATCTTTAATGCACTGCGCGCCCACGGCAGTTGGGGTAAGACTAAAATAGCTCGTATTAAACGCTAGACGCCGGCGGTCAATACTACTGCAATTAACAGTGGCATTACCAGGTTGTCTGTGCCTTGGGCGGCGATGTTCTCTGCGGCGGTCGCTACGATAGGAAGCCATAGCAGCGTGAAGAAGCTGGTGGTTGAGTCTGCAAAAAGACCATACAGCGCCAAGATACAAAAAGAGGCAATCAGGAAGGCACTACTGCCGGCGATGCTTTTGGTGCGGCCCCATACTTTATAGGTGTTAGTGTCACCCCACCCAAGTCCGACTACGGCCGCCAGCCCGTCAGCCAGGCTGAGGTGCAGCATTGCGGCTGCAAAAATCCATTCGTTCGTGCTGATGAGCGCAAGCAGGCCGATGACAATCGCAAACAGTAACTCACCTGTCATGTTGCGCTTAACTGCATGGATGGAACGGAAGATATCAAATTTAACTGATAGGCTTACGACAATAAAAAACATCAGACTGAGCAGCTGAATACTGCGCCAACTCATAAAAAACGGCCAAAAGGCCACGAAAGTTCCGACTGCGACATGTACCAGCTTGCGGGTCAGTTCAGCATGGATCTGTTTGGCGCGGGAGAGCCATTCTGCAAATACTAGGATACAGAATGTCGCTACAAGAACGAGGAATGTTGCAAGCATACTTCTAATTGTAGCAAGTAGCGCAAGCCCCCGCGCTACAGATTACGATACGCAAAGTGTACCCGTTGGCCGACTGTTACTAACGATAGGGCACCTAGGACAAGGAACGTGAGCTCTGCCAGGTTAAACCCGGACATTGCCACGTCAGGCCATACGGCAAACAAAAGCAAACCAATAAAGATTGCGACGAACCGCTCGGTCCGTTCCACGATACCCACTGCCGCTACCAGATTGCCCTTGGCGGCCAGTTCGGTCCGGGACCGTATGTAGCTGATGAGGTACGTCAGCATCAGCAGAGGTGCCATGATCTCCCAGGAAACGATATCCGCAAAGGCAAAGGCGGCCAGCACAGTAAAATCTGCGAACCTGTCGACTGTGGAATCCAGGAAACCTCCGAAGGCTGTAACCTTATTCTGAGAGCGGGCCACTAGCCCATCGAGCATATCGGCAACGTTCATCACCAGCATTACCAGCGCCCAGGCGTACATACCCTGCACGGTGAACACAAAGAATAATATAGGGAACACTAAGCCGAGCAGCGTGAGCACATTCGGCGGCACATTTTGTAATAGACGCGCCACTGGCGTAAGGGTTTTTTCTGCCATTGGCTTGAAAGTCGTTAGCATATCTGGTGGAATTATAGCTCACTGTGCTAGCTAGCACCAGTACTGTCCGCTATCTCCTGTCATGCCTGGTTCTCACCATTAAATAATGCTGATACCGACCGCTCCTCAAAGATGGCGCTGATGGCTTCGGCAATCAGGTCGACTACCGAGACTACTTCTATCTTGGGATGTGTTAACTCGAGTGTCAGGGGCAATGTGTCGGTCACGGCCAGGTAGTCGATTTCAGATTTGCTTAGCCGCTCGGCCGCCGGATCAGAAAATAATCCATGGGTTGCCAACACTGATACAGCTGAGGCTCCATGCTGCTTGAGCTGCTTGGCGGCGGCACACACCGTGCCTGCGCCATCGATCATGTCGTCGATGACCACACAGTGCCGGCCCCGGACATCACCGATGAGATGCAATGCTTCCGCATCATTGCCCTTCAGCTCCCGCTTTTTATGGATGATCGCCAAATCAGCGCCCAAACGGTTTGCGTATTTTTCGGATAGCTTAACACGGCCAGCGTCCGGTGAAACGATTACGCAGTCCTTGCCCAGTTTTTTCTGCAGATAGCGTACCAGGACTGGCATGGCGATGAGGTGGTCGAACGGTCCATCGAAAAACCCTTGGATCTGACCGGTGTGCAGGTCAACGCTGACTATACGGTCTGCGCCAGCGACTTTGAGGATATCGACGACTAGCTTGGCGGTAATTGGCTCCCTGCCGGAAGATTTGCGATCCTGGCGCGCATATCCCATAAACGGGCAAACCGCAGTAATATGCCGCGCCGAGGCACGCTTGACGGCGTCAATCATAATCGCCTGCTCCATGACCGCATCATTAACAGGATTGCTGTGTGTCTGGATGACAAAAACGTCGGCCCCGCGAACAGACCTTTCGATCTTGCACCGCAACTCGCTATTGGCGAATCGGGTAAGCTGCACCGGAGAAACTGCAACGCCCAACCGTTTGGCAATGCTCTCCGCCAGCACAGTGTGGTGACTGCCTGATAAAATTTGCATGTGCCGGGAGGTTGTTGTTGTCCGCATAGTTACGATAGTATCATGCCCTAAACGGTCTGTTCGGTTGCATTACCTGTCTATGTGTCCTTAAATTGAGGTAATAACGCAGGGGGACCGTATCATGGATGCATTTGACGTATTAGTAATCGGGAGTGGTGGGCGTGAGTACGAATTAACCCGTCAGATGACGCTGAGCCCTCTGGTGAACAAAGTGTACGTAGCTCCCGGAAACGGCGGCACGGCAGTGCTGCCAAAAGCGGAAAATGTCGACATCGGCCAGACCGCTACTGATGACATCGTTTCATTTGTCCGCGAGAAACACATACAGTTAACGGTCATCGGTCCGGATGCTGCCGTCGAGGCGGGCGTGGGCAATGCATTGCGCCAGGCCGGAGCCTTGGTGTTCGGCCCAACGAAAGAGGCAGGCAAGTTGGAATCCAGCAAATCGTTTGCGGCTGATTTTATGAAACGGCATGATATTCCCTGCCCTGACTTCCAAGTCGTACACACCTTGGATGAGGCACTTAAGGCAACTGAAAATGCTGAACCTGCCACCTATGTACTCAAAGCAGATGGCCTAGCCGCAGGCAAGGGCGTCGTGCTGCCACAATCACGTGATGAGACTGACATGGTCTTACGCGAAATGTTCTCGGGTGAAAGTTTTTCGGGGGCTGGCAAAGACACGGTGATCATCCAGGAGCGCCTGAGCGGCCCCGAAGTTTCGGCTTTTGCAATTACCGACGGCACCAATTTTGTCCTGCTGCCGCTGTCCCAGGACCACAAACGCCTGAATGACAAAGACCTTGGTCCGAATACCGGCGGGATGGGCGCGTTCGCACCAGTGCCCGACACGATCGTGAGTAAGTCCCAATATGAAAAAATCGAGGAGATCACTAGAAAGACCATCGAAGGGGCGGCTTCCGAGGGTATACCGTACCAAGGCGTACTCTATATCGGTCTCATGCTTGCTAAAGAACGGGGTGATGATCCAGTTGTAATCGAATACAACGCCCGGTTCGGTGACCCTGAGGCAGAGATATTGTTGCCTATTCTTAGCGAATGCGGGGTGGATGTGGCGGCGATGCTGCTGCATGCGGCCCAGGGTGACCTCTCACAAATCACCATTCCGTCTCCGCTCCCCAAGCACGCGCTTACTGTGGCACTGGCCAGTACTGGTTACCCTGATGACCCTCGCAAAGGCGACCAAATTCACGGGTTGGAAGCATCCTACCCCAATGTCGTTATTCAACATGCCGGCACCCGCAAAGATGGTGAGACATGGCTGACTGATGGCGGGCGTGTCCTCTACGTTACGGGTTTGGGTAACGACCTCGATGAGGCTGCTGCTAATGCCTACGCGGCTATCGGCGACCAAGGTATCCATTTCGATGGTATGCACTGCCGCTCCGACATCGGTTATCAAGCACGTTCGTGATATTTCGCACAATTGTCCTCTGGCAGGTTGCCGCCCGCAAGGTGCATGCTACGATATACATAAGTAACATAAGCGATAAGGGTGATGGGTAACAGCGGGTATGACGTTATGTAATTCTCTACAAGAAAAATGTGCTGTTTTTGGAACATATGGCACAGGCGACGAAGCAGCAAGACTAACATTTTATGGTTTATGGGCATTGCAGCATCGCGGCCAGGAGAGTTCAGGCATCGTCAGCTCCGATGGCGAGTCCATGCACCGGCACACCGGGCCGGGCCTGGTGGCTAATGTCTATCACGAAGAAGACCTGGAACAACTTGCCGGTCACATCACCATCGGTCATAACCGCTACTCCACATCAGGCGCAGCTAATGACGCTCACAGCCAGCCAATCCTTAAGCGAGGTACAAAGTTTGCCTTTGCGCACAACGGTAACTTGCCAGTAGTCGCCAAGTTGCGGGCCTTTCTTCATGAACGCGGCATCAACACAGACCGCCTAAACGACTCGGGCATGATGGCCGAAGCAATTGACTGCTTCCTACAAGACGGCATGAACATTGAAGATGCAATCGAACGCGCTTACCCCCTATTCCAGGGGGCTTTTTCTTGTGTCGTTATGACCACTCAAAAGCTCATCGCTTTCAGAGACCGCTGTGGCGTCCGCCCTTTGTCGATCGGAACACTCGACAAAGGCTACGTTGCCGCCTCTGAGACATGCGCGTTCGACACCGTGGGCGCAACATTCCTTCGTGACGTACGGCCCGGGGAAATGGTGGTCATGGACAGCAAAGGCCTGCGCGCTAAACAGATAGTGGCAAGCAACCTGAAACTGGACATCTTTGAGTTTGTATACTTTGCGCGGCCCGACAGTGTCATCGAAGGATCCAGCGTCAACACAGTACGGCAGCATATGGGCAGGGAACTCGCCGCTGAATGGCCAATCGAGGCTGATATGGTCGTGCCCGTGCCCGACTCAGCTATTCCAGCAGCATTGGGCTACTCGCAAGCCAGCGGCATTCCATTTGAAATGGCACTCATTAAGAACCGCTACATTCACCGCACCTTTATCCGCCCCACAGAAAAGCTACGCGAACAAGATCTCAAAATGAAATTAAACCCGATGCCCCAAATTCTTTCCGGCAAACGGGTTATTTTAATTGACGACTCTATCGTACGCGGCACTACCACGCGCAAAATTGCCAAAATGATCTACGACGCTGGCGCCAAGGAAGTACATATTCTTATCAGCTCCCCGCCCGTGGTCTATCCAGATTTTTACGGTATCAACCTACCTGCACAAGAGGATCTTATTGCCTACCGCATGACCCCGTCCCAAATACGAGATCATTTACATGTTGATTCGTTAGGCTATTTATCATACGACGGTATGATACGTGCAACCGGCAAACCAGCAAGCATGTTCGCCACCCATTGTTTCAATGGCGACTACCCAATCCCCATCGGTGATGAGCAAGAGCAAAAGATTACTGCGATCGATTACGCCTCAGCGTAGCTCAAGGGCCCATACAGCTTTCGTCCTTTTGAACTCGTCAGTACAAGCACACACTTGTAGAGCTGATGAAAGTGAAGATAGGTGCCATAAGGCGAGTAGTAGAGTTGTAATTTGGAAAATTGCTTTCCGGCATTGATTTTTTCGCTGCGCAGATTGGCAACTCGATACTTTTCTCAAGCCAACGGCTTACTAACTTCACGATCATGGGGATTGCGAACCTAATTTCCAAGAAAATCCTGGATACTAGTCGCTTAAAGCTACCATCCCCTCGGATAGCTTACCCTTGCCTGTGTGAGCGGAAGCTCAATCAGACTAGCCTTGTTGCCAAGACATTTTTTCTCTGGGTAGAGATGGAACTATTGAATTGGAGGCCGACCTTGTCGGACCGAGTACCGGCTAACCCTCGTGGGTGTCGGCCAGGTACTTGATCAGGTGGACGCAGACCGCAATGGTCATGCAGACCGGGATCGCCCATCCGAAGAAGGCAACCCAGTTGAGTCCGGTGTCACCCGCAACCATTCCCCCGATGGCAGTTGCCACGAGGAGACAGATGAGGAACACCGCGGCGGTGAGGGCCTTGCGACGACGAACCTGAAGGGCCGCGCGGTCAGCTGCACTCGAGATGGTCATGTCCATCACTCCTTGATAGTCCCGTTTTGCCAGCATGCGCTGAACCTTACATATTTACCATATTTATTGCATTTTGTCAATCATAAGCAGCATGTGTAACAGGGGTGGGAGTTTAAAAATAAAAATACCCGTCATAAAAGACAGGTACTTATATTGGTCGGGGTGAGAGGACTTGAACCTCCGACCTCAGCGTCCCGAACGCTGCGCGCTAGCCAACTGCGCCACACCCCGAAATATCAACCAATATTCTAACAAATAATACTACTCTTTTTAACCAAGGGCTACTGCTCGTTTAGCGTACGGAGCACTCTGGCCAATGCGTCAAGCACAGGATCACCTGTTGAGACGGCAGATTGTTCCCCTGTGGGCGCAGGAGCAGGTCCCGGGGCGGGCGGAGCATCGTAGCCAAGCTGTGTCAGCAGCCCCGCCAGAACCTTCCGATCTTCATCGGTGGCATACCATTCTTCAGGGTTCTGGTCGATCATGCCGATTGTTTTAGCAAGACCTGCACGCAATGCCTCGGCCGCTTCAAGACCGAACCCGCGGGTGCGTTCATCAAGGATAAGAGATTTTATGTAATCAATTTTTTCACTCCAGTGAGGCGCCATACCATCCATGCAGTCGAGTTTTTCGTGGGAAAGCCGCTCGATAGGGCCCACATGCAAATATTCGTTCAAGAGGCCACGACCCCAGTAGACCACATATTCACCGAGCAACTGCGTATCTGGGGTGTCTATGCCAAGCTGTCGGAACGCATCTTCGATCCGGCTGAATGTCCTGAGAGTCTCGCTCCCATGTTCACGGATAGCGCGCATCTCCTCTTCCGTGCGACCTTCGGGTATATCGCCGTTGTAGTAGACTGCTTCGCGTCTAAGCACCCTGGCTACATTCGCAAGTAGCGTCCTGCAGGTGCCCATCTGGGCTGTATCCGCAGGCGAAAGTGTACCCAAAAAATCGCCAAACAGTTCGGTATTTACAATCCGGGGCTCTAGCTCAACTGATGACGCCCGTGCACTGCCGTCAGCTTTTTCGAATCTTCCGCCTTCCGGTGAAAGTTCAATCCCTATACGCGTAAAGATATCTTCCTGCAGAATGCCTTGGACGTCACCTTCCATATCACCTTCGGCAACGGCAGCGGCCACGTGTTCATCCAGGATAACTGGGGCATTTGCACCAGGTGCGGTGTCGACTTCAGTGGGCTCTCCGACCACATCAAGCCCCCCAACAATGTCGCCGTCGTCCATCATGTTCACTATGGCCGTCATCAGGTTGCGATATGTCGAGCCCACGCCATGCCTATTGTTATGCGCAAGCACTTCTTCATAGGCGCCCGTCACTGCGCTGAGCGGCGGTAAGTATTCGTTAGGTGATTCGGGGAATGTCATGTTCTGAAAATCTCTCAATGCCCGCTTCGTAGCTGGCTGTAATTACGTGCGCCCGAAAGCCTACGCTTGAAACCACCAATATACCACACCGATATACAACATAAGACCCAAAATGTAAGCATAACCGTGAAATACACAACATATAGCGTTTTACATTGACGCCAGGACCATATATGCAGATAATGTACGTATGAGAGACTTACATAAAAATCACAAAAAAACTATAACAACCGTAATCATCGCCTGCCTGGTATTGTTCGCAGGCACAAGCGCAGGCATGCTGCTCAGCGCAAAGCCCGATGATACCAAGACAGCGACCGCAGAAAAGCAGCAGATGGCAGCCGTACAGACGGCCACGACCATACGCTTTACTGGAGTGGCGGGGAAAACGGTACTCGAACAACTTAAGCAAACGGCCGAGGACGTGACAGTAAAGGACTCGTCGTACGGGCCATATGTGGAAGCTATCAATGGCCTGAGGGGTGGAGAGGACAATAAATACTGGACCTATTATGTGGACGGACAAATGGCGAACATCGGGGCAGGTGAATACAGGACGACAGGTGGAGAGGAAGTTGTATGGAAATTCGAATAAACAAAACCACCCTGCTGGCCCTATCGTTGGTAGTAATCGGTATAGGGCTAAGGCTCATTCCGCACACGGCCAACTTTGCTCCGGTTGGGGCCATCGCCCTGTTCGCAGGCGCTATCCTGAGCTGGCGGATTGCCTTATGGCTGCCGCTCATTATCATGGTTGCGTCAGACTTGTTGCTGGGGCTGCATGACACAATCCTATTTACATGGGGCGGATTCACACTCGTAGCAGTCATTGGATTACTGTTGCGCAACCGCAGTAATCTGATGAAAATTGCGGCCGGCGCACCGGCAAGTGCCCTGCTCTTCTATATAGTGTCCAATTTTGGAGTGTGGGTAGAAGGAAGCCTCTACCCCCGAACATGGCAGGGACTCGTTGACTGCTATCTGCTGGCGCTGCCATTTCTACGCACGTCGCTCTGGGCGGATATAAGTTTTGCAATCGTTTTCTTTGGGCTCTATACCTATGCGGCGCCAGCATTCAAAGGCCGCCTCACGCTGATTGCCACAAAACGTAAGGACTCAGCTCCGGAGCCGGGACTATAGTTAAATACTTAACTTGTGAATTGCTTCGTGCAGCAGCGTACGTTCAGCACCGCTCAATTTATCGCAGCCCATGCGGGCAGGCATTTCAGTAAAGACGCGCTCAACGGCATCATGTCCTGCCTGCGTTAGCTGGATGGTGCGTGCCCGGCGATCCTTCTGGTCTTCCTGGCGAACGACCAGACCGGCCGCCACTAGGCGGTCGACAATACCGGTAACATTCGATGCATCACAATGCAGAGCGGTGGCAATATGCCCCATCTTGTCTTCCCCTTTTGAGATACTGTAGAGTGCAAACATCTGAATTGGCGTCAGGCCCATTTCGGCAGCCAGTCCGAATACACAGGCTTTAGTGCGGCCCATGAGCATAATAAAATCTTCACAAAGTTGTCGGGAAGTTCTTTCCATGGCCTGAGTATACTATAGATTCAAAATATTTGACAACTTCAAATATCTAGATATACTACTTTTATAATTCTAAAAATTCTAAGTGCACGGAGTAACGCCTATGATCGATAAAGTAAAACATAAAGGAGCAGCGCTTGCCGTCTTGGCTGCAGCCCAGTTCATGGTGGTGCTTGACGCCACTATCGTGAACGTTGCGCTGCCTGCTATTCAAAAGGCACTCGAGTTCGCTACGGACGCGCAGCTGCAGTGGGTAGTAACTGCTTACGCGCTGACATTTGGTGGGTTCCTCCTGCTGGGCGGCCGCCTTGCCGACCTCTTTGGCCGACGCAAGATGTTCCTCACGGGTGTAATCCTATTTGCCGCAGCCTCACTGCTTGCCGGTATAGCACAAGATCCCACACAGATTATCGTCACTCGCGGCCTGCAGGGCATTGGTGGTGCACTATTAGCGCCTGCTGCGTTGTCGCTAGTCCTGTCTATCTTCAAGGAAGGACCTGAGCGCAACAAAGCCCTGGGAGTCTGGAGCATGGTTGCCGCCGGTGGTGGTGCGGTCGGCCTGATCCTCGGTGGTGTCCTGACTCAGTACATTGACTGGCGTTGGATCTTCTTTATTAACCTGCCTATTGCTGCACTGGTTGTAACTGCTGCGCTCAAATACGTGCCAGCCGCCAAACCACAAGAACGCGAACGCGTTGATGTATTGGGCGCGTTTGCCATTACTGGTGGTTTGGTAGCGCTCGTGTACGCACTCGCCAAGGCAGCCGAAGATGGCTGGGGAAGCCAAAGCACCGTTGTATCGTTCATTACGTCAGCTGTGCTGTTAGCCAGCTTTGTCATCAACGAAATGAAAGTTAAGCATCCGCTTATCAAACTCAGCATCTTTAAGCGCCGTAACGTAACCGGTGGTACGCTTGCCATGCTGCTGATGCCCGCTGCTATGTTTGGCATGTTCTTCTACCTATCGATTTATCTGCAGTCTATTCTGGGATACACCCCTACACAGACTGGTATCGCTAACCTACCCTTCACGCTGATGATCATCCTGGTTGCCGGTACATTGTCTAAAAATGTAGCAAAGGTAAACACCAAGGCAATCATGGTTATCGCGCCATTACTGGTTGCGGCAAGCCTGTTCTTTTTTGCCCGAGTACCAGTCGATGCCAACTACTGGACTGACATTTTGCCAGGCATCGTCCTGATGGCTGGAGCGATGGCGTCAATCTTCGTGGTTGGCACGATGATTACGACCAACGGTGTCTCACACCAGGAGTCTGGTTTGGTCTCAGGACTTTTGAACACCGGCCAGCAGGTTGGTGGCGCTATTGGTCTGGCAGTGCTGACGGTCGTTTCGACCGCAGCCACCAAGACTGAGATGGCGAAAATCAATGGTGATAACTCCTTGATTCCTCAGGCAATGGTCGCTGGATTCCACCAAGGCTTCAAGGCTGCCGCCATCTTTGCCATCGGTGCCAGCGTTGTATCACTCGTGATCCTTAAGGTCCGTAAGCCCTCCAAGGCTGACCTTGCACAGGAGCAGGAGACCGAAGCGGAAGCTTTGGCAGCCATTCCTGGAGCATAAGGACGCTAGCTCTACAAAATGGACCAGTCTTGGCTGGTCCATTTTTGTTATATCTGTTATTGTGTCTAATTATTCCTTGATAATCTCGTTTTATGCCTGAACAGCCCCAGCAGCCTAACCACAATGCCGAAACACTACACAGCGTTGCTGGCATTCGGGCCGGATATGATGCGACCATCGCCGCGCTCACAAACACAGATCCCGCAAACAAGATACCTGCCATCATGGATAAGGCGATTGCGGCCGCTAAAGCAGGCGACCTTGAGGGGTTTGAAATGTATTTCGATGAGCTACTGGGTGTCGGCGACGAACTAATGGACCCTGCCCTGCCTTTCCCTGTATACACAGATGTATTTCAGAATGACGAGTTACTCACACTCGATCTTGTAGGCGTGTCAGTTGGAAGTGATCGCTCGTTCAATGCCGTGACTGGGATCACCATATCCGAACGCGAGCGGGTACGGGATGATCTCAAATACCATCCCCACGACTTTGAAATGAATCCATACAACGCCTATAGGCCTCAATCCGGGCTAGCCGGTTTGCTTGCTAGCTGTATCGAGACAGACACACCGCCGGACGCCTGGATCGAAAGAGCATCCCTCGACCCTATGCATAAATGGACGCTGTATCTGGAATACTACAAGCTGATAAGCAGAGATGGGACACCCGAGCAGCAGATCAATGCGCTGGCAATTGTTGATGGTTTAGCGGCCGATCTCTTGCGTGAGAACTCTTTCAACCCTGGTTTCGTTCAGGCAGCCGCCAAAGAAATGCTTGAAGTGACTAAAAATCCTGAGCTACAAGTGGCACTGCTCAACCTCGGGCACAAGTCGATCAAAGAGCACCCCCGGGAAGACCCCACACAGGATATGCACTGGGCCGCAGACATCACGTCTGCCTATATCTCCGGCAAACAGGGGCGACAGCTTGATGAAGAATCCGACCCAGGGCTGCGTCCGATTGCTGACACTATCGAGTCATTGATCGCAAGGCTTCGGGCGGCTGGCATAGCAAATGCAGGTGAAAGAACTGTCGACAGCTTTGTCAACCTGATGGCAGCGCTCATGTATACGAGAAAAAGTGGTACGGAATCCTTGATTGAAGGGGTTAACGCAATTACGCGCACGGCTGGGTCTGCATCTGGACCCGATAGCGACGCTATACTTTGCATATCGCGCGACCGAACGCTGAAAAAGTACGCCGTCTTAGCAGCTGCAACAGACGACTTTGCCGACGCACGCACGCTGCTTGAAGCAATATTCGATGACCACATTAGAGAGCAAGCGCTGAACGCATGCTACCAGTCAGTAAAAGAGCCTGGCGATCTGGCGCAACTTGATGATAACGATTTATTCATCGACCCGGAGATGAACCCTCAACTTGACCGCCGGGCAACTGAAGCGAAAGTCACCAACAATCCCACAAAAATAGCCGAAACGATGGTGGCAATCACTGAACAAGCCTCGCACAATATGAAATACCGCGATTGTCTGGAGGAACTATACACACGGCTGGCAGGCATCGACCCGGGTCTTGCTGAGCGTACTGGACAGCAAGTACTGGCTACGTTCAGGGGTTTATATGATGGGCAGGGCTACATCTTCATTAAATGGCTGACGGAGGCACTTATCCGCTCTGGAAATGTGGAAGAGTTAGCGCATGCATATGCACAGATCACGCAAGGCAAAATGGACATCGTGAACAAGCTTCACTACTTGCGCCAGATTAACCAAATTATTGATGAAACATACCCCGATTTGCCGCAAAGACAGGACATCGGAGCCCCAGCAGCCAACACGGTCGCAGACGCGGGCCAAGATGCGATCACGCGTGCAATCATGCGCATATTGCGCACGCTGGAGTAATACATGCCACCTGAGCGTATCCCCCAATCACACCCTAACCCCGAGGCAGCGCAGCAATTCGCTGATGTCCGTGCGGACTGCTCCGCTGCGATTGCAGCACTTCTGCAAGAGAATAGTGACGAAATGGAGCTTATTGTAGGCGATGCCGCAACCGTAGCGGCTACATCTGGAGATATGCTGGCTTTTGAGACGCAATTTGACAACCTGCTGGCAGTCCCACGCCTTTCACTCCCCACGCTGGCCCAGGTCTGCTTGGCTGGCGTGTCAGCGGGAAGTGAGCGCGCCTATGAAACACTGGAAAGCATCGTGCGCGGAGAAAAGGAATCAGTGCGGCGTACTATGGAGACCAACCCGCAAGTTTTCGACGTCGACCCTTTGTACGGCTACAGCGGCGATGCCGGACTGGCAAATATATTTTCGACCTGCGTGAAAACCGATACGCCACCGAATGCATGGATAGAAAAAGCAGCACTTAACCCGATGCACCGTTGGACGCTCTACTATGAATACTGCGTACAGACGTTACGGGAAGATCTTCCCGAACAACATGCGGCGCTCCAATCGACCATAGACGGACTCGCCGAAGCATTGCTGCACACAGAGCAATTTCAACCGCCGTTTTCCAGAGCTGCGACTAGGCAGATACTCCCGCTTATCAAAAACCCCGATTTGCGGGAACGCCTGTTTGGTTCACTTTTGCAGGATATCGAGGATCGTCCATGCGATGATCCGCTTAAGGACTTGCAGCACTTTGCTGCTGCATTGACTGATTATGCGGATGGGCTCGGCCGTCAGAAGGATATGAGGTATGACGCCACGTTGCTTAAAGCACATGACGCCTTTGAACTTATCGTCGAACACCTGGAAGGTCTCGGTTATAGCACAAAACACGTTGTCAGCGGGTACGTAGCAGTCAGTGCGGCATTCACCCGATATGCCGCTCGCAAAACCGAAGATGTTGTCGAGGCGATTAACTCATACGTCATCGAGCTCTCTGAGGGTTCCCCTGAAGATGCTGACCTTATATACAATGTCCGCGACCAGGTGCTCTATCGCCACGCAGTACTAACTGCGAAGTCTGGCGACTTTGTTGCGGCGCGTTCATTAATTGCGGCTATGCACGCTGATATCCGCAAGAGAGATGCGCTCTATGATTGCTATAAATATGTGCGTGAGGTTTCAGATCTGGAGTGTCTGCGCTTTGACGGATTGCTGCTTGACCCCGCGGAAGCACCTGAGGCAGATCGTATTGCGGCCGAAGCCAACCTCTCCTGCGATCCGGCAAAAATCTCTGAGGCTATGCTAGCTATCGCAGAAAAGGCGGATGACAACCTGACTTACTTTGAATATATCGAACGATTGGGCAGCAAGCTTAGTGGCCTCGACGAGCAGTTGGCCGCAAACACTACCCGGCAGGTACTCGCTAGTGTACGAGAGCATGGCAGCGGTCTATACTGCTTTTACACTTTGTGCCTGTCGCTCATCCGCAAGGGTGACGCGGACGAACTCACCCGTACGTATCAGGAAATTACCCATGAGGCTACCAGGATCGGCAATCGTATATACCGGCTGCATCGTCTGCGGCAGACTATTGATAAAGCCTTCCCGACCCTTCCGGAACCCAGCGCGGAGGTCAAACAGCAGCATAACGCGACCTTCGGTGGCGACGATCCAGTTATGCGGGCTATAATCGAGTTGCTGGAGACTATGGAAGAGTAACAAAAGCTTGGTGCTGATGCGCCTAAAGCCGACCTCAACGCATCGTCTGTATAACACGGGCGATAGCCTGGACCACCGGATCAAGACTCGGGCCAACCTCAATAAGAGGCTGCTGTTCTGGCGGACGGATGTAGTACGCAACCTTATAGTTGCGCATATCTTTTTCTGCTTCCAGTAGCGGGGCATTAACCTGCAAGCGTGTGCCCGGTTTTTTTCTGATAATTAGTGTCCGCGTGTCTTCTGGCCCATTTTCCCGCGTGTAGCCGGGACGATCGTGGAGCTCCGTAGCCGCATAAGGAATATCCTCTTTGGCCAAGGCTTCAAGTAAGTGTTGTGCGGGCAATGTCTCATAATCAATTTCACCATACACATCTTCGTACCGCATCCAGTCGGCCCATTTATGCTCAGCTGAAATGATCAACCAACCGTCATCGGCAAGCTGGTTATACCAACTACTGATTGCGCCCAGGGGGTCCTCCAGATATTGGATTGCCTCTACTCCCAGAATAATGTCGGGGGCTTCGGGCAATTCTACGTCTAGCGCATTTGCAGCGATAAATTCAGGAGCGGTTGTATCATCGCGCATTGTGGGGTGGATAACATCCAGGATTGCAAGCTCATCCGGTTTCAGGCCGTCAAATCCGTAGTCAAATAAATCGACGTTGATTAGCCGGTTGCCTGGGCTCCGTGCCGCCAGTTCACGCAGCGCCAGTCCTCGGCCGCCGCACATATCCACGAGTACCACTGGGCCGCCCTTGGCCTCACGGATGCCGGCGATCAAGCCCTGGAGTGAGGGGCGATCGCTTGCGCAGAAAGGGCCCGCCAGCTCAGCAACCGCGCTGCTGTATGCCTTTGGGGATTGCTGGCCAGGAAAAATTAACGAGTTGTATTCAGGCAGTTGCCGGCCCTGAAACTTGCCAGACTGTATACGTTGCTGTTCGGCAAGAAGCTGCTCGTGGGTGGGCGGCCGATACGGCGGAATTTCTATCTGAGTCTCTAATGATGGTTCGTAATCGATCATAAAAATACACCTCTTCTCAGAGATGCATATGGTCGGGGTGAAAGGACTCGAACCTTCGACCTCGCGGTCCCAAACCGCGCGCGCTAGCCAACTGCGCCACACCCCGAGGTGTTTAACTGGGGTAATTATACTGCACGGGGGCATTTTATGCAATGCATCTACAGCACCTGGCGAATTGCTTGCGCCTGGCGGGCCACACCCGTACGTTCGTCAACATCAATAAGCAGGGCGTTGAACTGCATCCGGCCGTTTTCCTCGAGGACGTTGCGTGTTTGTTTGCCGTCGCGCCAGCGTGGGATTAAGCTGGCGAATGCCACACCCAGGGACGAATCGAGTGAACCACACATACCTACGTCCGTGATGTGCGCCGTGCCCTTGGGGAGCACATCGGCATCGGCGGTCTGGATATGCCAATGGTCACCAATAACGGCAGTGACGCGGCCGTCCAAATAGTAGCCGATTATTCGCTTCTCACTACTATAATCACCGTGGAAATTCACGATGGTCGCTACCCTTTCGACGCCTTGCTCCTGAGCTAATATCTGATCTATGATCTGGAGCGGATTATCGACGGGTAAGTCAGCGTCCTTGCCGACAATTTTTCCCAGCAGGCTGACTACCAGCACCTTGCCGTGGGGAGTGGTGATGTATTTGTGACCCAAACCAGACGTACCCTCGGGATAATTTGCCGGACGAATGATCGGCTGATTGGGGTCGTTGAGCTGCGGAAGAATATCCTGGCGGGCAAAAGAGTGGTTGCCGCCCGTACAAAAATCGACTCCCGCTTTTTGCAGCCGCTTGAAGTCTGCGGGCAGTATGCCTTTGCCCTCCGAAAGGTTTTCAGCCTGGGCGATCACTAACGAAATACTGTGTTGTTTGCGCAGACCAGGCAGCACCCGCTCCACGGTCTGCAAACCAGGCTCGGCCATAACGTCACCGATGTATAAAACATTCATCAAAATTTACCCAAAAAATTATCGAGTCCGTTTATAAAGTCGTCCAGTTTTTGCTCGGCTGTGTTGAGGCCCTGCTCCAGCATTTGGTCGATATTGTTGGCCCCTTCTTCGACCTGGCTGGACACTGCATCTAACTGGCTGCTGACGCCGTCAGCAGCAGTGTTCAGATCACTGTCATTATCAGTAGGCGTAGAATTATCCATGACTCCATTGTACAGCGCGCCAGTGTCCACTGGAACTACTGGCTGTTGTGGTTTAGTGTAGCAATCAGAGCCTCTGTATCGGCAACGATTTGTTCCGGCGTTATCGCCAACACCGTGTGCATGCCTATCGCGTCAGCGGCTTCGGTGCATTTTTGCTGGTCATCAACAAAGATAATTTCATCTGGTTCGGCTTGGCTTTTTTGTACGGCAATCTTATAAAATTCCGGATCTGGCTTTGCATAGCCTTCCTCGCAGGACAAAATAACCGGGTCGAAACCATCATAGGCGCCGTATTTGCGCAGCTCAGCGGCATTCATGGTAAACACATTAGAAAAAATACCAGTGCGGATCCCTTGTTGCCGCAGGCGCTCAGCAAGTTCATACACAGGCTTTGCGGGCTTAAAAGCATCTTGGACCCGCTTCACGAATACTTCGGGGGAAGCCTGTTTGCCCAGTTGCTTATTTAATACCTCAAAGATGTGCGTCTCATCGATTTTGCCACGCCGCGCAGCATAGTGAAATTCGCGCAAGTCCAGCTGCTCAGGGGAGACACCGTATACGTCGGCAATCATCTTGGTCATGAAACCGGTCCGTCCGGTTTCACTCAGCACGCCGCCAAAGTCAAATAGTACGACTTTGATCATGCAAGCATCTCGCGAAGCACTGGTTCGACCTGAGCGGCAATCCATTCATGGCCAGCGTCATTGGGGTGAAGCCCATCACTAAAAAGTGATGCCTCATTCCAGTTTGCTGGAACCTGGCCATGCAGCGGAATAAACCTGACACTTTCTTCTCCGGCAACTTCTTGCAGCGCTGCCTCAAATGCGGACAGCCGTTCATTCGTGAAATATACCTTGCCGTTAGCAAACGGCATAGTTTTTGCTTCATTTACGGGAGTGACCCCAACGGCCAGGATATTGTCCGTGTAATCCTTGGCCAGGTGAATATAGGAATGTGCCAAGGCGGCGAAATCGTCTGCGCTACGCACATGATGGCCGGGCTCATCTACGGCAATTGAATCATTGGTGCCAGCAGAAAATACGACGTAAATGTCTTCCGGCTGGACGTGCTCGGGCACGCGCGCTTTCAGCTCGGCTTCGAATCGTGCCTGCATGTCTTGCAGGGATGTGGCCGGGATACCTAATTCGTAGACGTCATAGGCTCGGGGGCCGCCGCTGACAAACATTTCGGCGTGCAGCTTCGACTTGATACGGTCGGCCCATCCCTGGCTGGCGCCAATACCGTGGACTGTACTCGCTCCAAAGATAAGTATGTGTTTCATATGCCTCCGTTTTAAGTCGCTAGCGGGGTAACGCAGCGAGCTGTGTTTCAAAATCCTTACGTTGCTGTTCGGCTGACTGTGCTCCGTCCAATGTGATGCATAATTCATCCTCGCTCGGGGGCTGCAGATTATTTGCCATGCGGTCGACGAAATCAAGATTGAAATGCATGTGTCCGCCCGCTGCAGTGCGGTCGACTACCCGTTGCTTTGCAACCTCGATGGATGTCTTTACCCATATGATAACAGGGACCGCCCCCGCTTGACGGGCGACTTCCTGCATAGGTGCCCTGCCCTTTATGGAGTTATGGTTTGAATCATAAATCACTGAATAGCCAGCCTTGAGCACTTGTCCGACCGAATACTGCATTGCTCCGTGCAGCTGTTGTTGATATTTCCAGGTATGTACTTCGGGAGTTTGCTCATTGAACATGTGCAAACGCATATCGTCGCCACGTAAATTTACCGCTTGCATTTGCGGCGCAAGCCAATGTGCAGCATAGCTTTTACCAGACCCGGGAAAACCGAGCATCAGAAAGAGGTATCGAGTATTCATACTCCTATTGTAACCTATCTAAAAATTCCTGCCATGAGCCTATGGTATAGGTAGGATTGCAGCGCTTAAGGTCGTTGATATCATGCTGGCTCCCGTGTTCAGGCGGATGGAACAGTATAGTTTCGGTGGCGGCGCTATTGCCAGCCAGAATATCCTTTTTTGAATCACCGATCATGACCGCCCTTTCGGGCGGCACGCCAAGCATATCAAGGGCCTTTAATAAGCCACCCGGATCGGGCTTTTGAGCGATCATTTCGTCGCCGGTTACTATGCAATCAAATAGTCCGATCAGGCCATGGCTGACGATCGCTGCGTCGATGACCTCCCTATATGTGGCCGTGACAAGCGCCATCTTGTGGTGGCGTGCGTGGAGTGTCTCCAGTGCGGTACGCACCTGTGGGTATAGCTTAGCGAGTGGCATATTCTCTTTTAAGTGCTCGTGGACTTCACTGCCCAGCCGGGCAATATCTTCTTTCGAAACACCCAACTCGGCCATGCCAAGGCCATACCTTCCAAAAAGCTTGTCAACAATCTGTTGGTCGGTCAGTTCAATTCCAAGGCTACGCAGCTGCCCCCTCACAAACTCAAGGATGAAGCCATGAGAGCTCGCTATGGTTCCATCCCAATCAAACAGATATGCGTCGTAGGTCTTTATATCACCCATGAGCAAGGATTATTTAGCGAATTCGACGGCGCGTGTTTCGCGGATAACATTAACCTTGATCGTACCAGGATACTGCATCGTGGATTCAATCTTGGTAGAGATATCACGGGCCAGCTTGATAGCGCCGAGGTCGTCAATAGCCTGTGGCTTCACAAACACGCGAACTTCACGGCCGGCAGAGATAGCGTAAGACTTCTCGATACCCTTAAAGCTGTTGGCGACGTTTTCAAGCTCTTTCATACGCTCTGCGAAATTCTCGGCAGAGATATTACGGGCACCAGGACGTGATGCACTGATAGCGTCGACAGTCCGCACAACAAGCGCTTCAACAGTCGTCGCTTCCATATCATCGTGGTGCTGCTCGGCGGCCAGCGCAACTTCTTCGGGGGCACCGTATTTACGGAGCATCTCACCGCTAATGTGGTGGTGCTTGCCCTCCATCTTGTGGGTGAGAGCCTTCCCGATATCGTGCATAAGGGTTGCGTACTTTGTAACCTTGACGTTAATGCCAAGTTCTTCAGCAATAATGCCGGCCATGTGGGCCATTTCAGTGCTGTGCTTCAGTACGTTCTGGCCATAAGAGGTACGGTACTTCAGCTCACCAAGCAGGTGCAGCAATTCCTTTGGAATGCCGATCACGCCAACTTCACGGGCGGCATCTTCACCGGCACGTACCACGTCTTTTTCGACGTTCTTTTGTGCCTTGGCAACAACTTCTTCGATACGGCCCGGATGAATACGGCCATCCTTCATGAGCATCTCAAGAGCCTGACGGGCAACCTCACGGCGGACCGGGTCAAAGCTGCTGAGCACGATGTACCCAGGGGTGTCGTCCACCATAATATCAACGCCGGTCGCACGCTGCAGTGCCTGAATATTACGGCCTTCCTTACCGATAATGCGCCCCTTCATTTCCTCGTCTTCAAGTTTGACGCTGGTAACGGTACGCTCGGCAGTGACTTCACTCGCCATACGTTCCATAGCCGTGGCAATAACCAAAGCGGCCTGTTCTTCGGCCTGATCCCTTGCCTCATTCTGCAGCTTAGCTATCAAGCCAGTCAGATCATTGCGGATATCCCGCTCGGTCATCTGCATAAGCTTCTCAGCAGCTTCCTGCTTGGAAAGCTTGGCAATCTTCTCCAGCTTGTCCTGCTGCTTCTGGCGGATCGCCCGGATTTCGTCCTTTAGCGACTCAACTTCTGACTCACCCTTGCGCAGCTTTTCAGCGCGCCGATCCAGGTCATCAAGTTTTCTATCGAGTACCTCTTCCCTGGAGACGAGCCGTTGCTCGACATCCTTGATTTCACGGCGGCGTGTCTGTTCTTCCTTACGGGCCTGGTCGGCAAGCTTGGCGGCTTCGTCACGTGCCTCATCAATCAATTTACTGGCGTCTTTTTTGGCCTTGCTCAACTCTTTTTCAGCTTGGTCCTGAGCAGAGCCCAGCTTTCGCTTCGTTAATACAGTATTCGCACCAAAACCAACACCAAGCCCGGCCACAGCGAGCACTATGGTAATCGGATCCATACGCGTTCCTTTCTATCGTGCAGGTTGATTCTTGGCAATCGCTATCACTTCACTAGCCGTAAGAAATCAATCTGAAAATCGAATGTAGTTAAGAAATATTTTTGATTTACAAACGGACTGCTAGACAAATCGGCAAATCCTTATGTAAAACTATACGCCGTTACATGAATCACGGTCAATAAGCCCGGGTGGAATTGTGCGTTAATTTACGATTAGACCGCTGTCGGATAGTGGTCGCGAGCATCTTGCAAAAATTGCTGCGCTTGCGCTAGGCCGTCTACGGCAAAATCTTCGTAACGGATGACCGCTATGGTGTTATGTAGTCCTCTGAC
>Ga0075364_10000410_pt1 | contig 21408 bp, 23 predicted proteins | sample EndMetdeltDD1764_FD_71517 | JGI IMG/M metagenome (GOLD analysis project Ga0075364, IMG submission 71517) | Populus endosphere microbial communities from Tennessee, USA - Endosphere MetaG P. deltoides DD176-4 | ecosystem: Host-associated > Plants > Roots > Endosphere | place: USA: Tennessee...
ATTATAAATAGAGTATTTAATTTTACAATTCGTTTTTATGTAATGTCTAAACTTTCCAAGAAGGGCTGAATTTTCGGCAGGCGTCCACGGAATTTTTTAAATAATTCTACCGCATCGATTGCACCACCCTGCTCTAAAATCGTTTCTAAAAACGCCCGTCCGGTTGCTTGATTAAAGATGCCATCTTCTAAGAATTTATAAAACGCATCGCAAGATAAGACTTCAGCCCATAAATAACTGTAATAGCCTGCGGCGTAACCACCTGCAAAAATATGCGAAAAGCCATGTTGAAATCGATTAAAAGGAATGACCGGAAAAACACCAATTTGTTCGCGTATTCCATCCAGTAATATTTGAATTTGTGGGTATCCCTCTTTAGGCTCAAATTCAGCATGTAAACGAAAATCAAATAAAGCCAACTCTAACTGCCGCAGTAATTGTAATCCCGCTTGAAAATTTCTAGCAGCACGCATTTGTTGAATTAAGTTATCAGAGAGTGGCTCACCGGTTTTATAATGACTGCTAATCAAATCTAAAACCGGTTTTTCCCAAGCAAAATATTCTAAAAATTGACTCGGTAATTCCACTGCATCCCATGCAACACCATTAATGCCAGAAACCCCTTCATAATCAATTAGTGTGAGCATGTGTTGTAAACCATGTCCAAATTCATGGAATAAGGTTAATACTTCTTCGTGGGTTAATAGCGCTGTATGAGTAGAATCGATGGGCGGTGAAAAATTACAGGTTAAAAAAGCAATGGGCGTTTGAATTTTTCCATCGCTTAGCTGGCGGCGCGATTGATAGTCATCCATCCAAGCCCCTTCACGTTTTTCAGGTCGAGCATAGATATCTAAGTAAAATTGACCGCGTAATTGTTGTTGCGCGTCAGTAATCGCGAAAAAACGTACACTAGGATCCCAAACATCGACGTTTTTAATTTCTTGTACATGCATACCAAATAAACGATGTATGAGCTCAAAAAGTCCTGTTAAGACTTTTTCTACAGGGAAATAGCAGCGTAAAGCATCTTCACTAATGCCAAAGTTTTTTTCTCGCAGTTTTTCTCGGTAATATAAGCTATCCCAAGGTTCTAAGGTATCGATTTTGTCGCAAGCATAAGCAAATTCACATAAGGTTTTCCGTTCTGCTTTCGCTTTCGCGCGAGTTGTCGCAAGAAGCTCTTCTAAAAAATGGATGACTTCTTCAGGATTTTTCGCCATTTTGTTTGAAGCAAGACTTTTTTGTGCATAATTAGCAAAGCCAAGCAGTTGACTGAGTTCATGACGCAATTTAAGTATGTCTAATAAAACAGGGCCGTTATCATATTGAGCATCATTAAATTCAGAGGCGCGCGTAATATAAGCTTTGTATAAAGTCTCGCGTAATGCGCGATTATCCGCATGGGTTAATACCGGGAAATACGAAGGATAGTCGAGCGTAAATAAGTAGCCGTCAAGGTCCTTGTCTTTCGCGGCTTTTTCAGCGCTAGCAATCACATAATCAGGAAGACCTTGCAACTCGGTTTTATCAGTAATCAGTTTAGACCAATTTGCTGTGGCATCTAATAAGTTTTCTTCAAATTGATTTGATAGTTGGGAAAGCTGTGCTTGAATATCGCGATATCTTTTTTGTTCTTTCTCAGGAAGATCAACGCCACTTAAGTGGAAGTCGCGTAACTCATTATGTAGACACTTTTCTTGTGCATAATCAAAGTGATAGTTACTATTTGCCAAAGTTTTAATCGATTGGTAAAGCGCTTTATTTTGACCTAGCTCTGTACTATAAGCGCTAAGCAGCGGCAGACATTCATTATAGGTCTCACGAAGCTCTGGCGTTTGTTTGACCGCGTGTAAATGACTAATGGGCGACCAAAAGCGTTGCAGGCAATCATTTAGATCAGCAAGCTGCTCCATTAAACTCCAGTCAAGAGGAGTTATTTCAGTTAATAGACAAGGTAGATCTTCGCGATTTTTTTTTAATATTGCTTTTAAATCTGTAACGATCGTCTCGGGATTTACCTTGCTAAATTCAGGTAAAGTACCAGTTAGGTTTGCCATAATAAATAATTAAATTTTACTGTTTGCGATGCATTTTTTTATTTGATCCAGTCTAAATCCACGGTATTGTAAGTAGTGAATTTGACGGCGTTTTTCCTTTAGGTTTTCAGGGGGTGATGAAAACTTTTTTTGCAGCATTTTTTCGATGCAGTCCAGCCAAACCGATTCATTTTGGTGAAGCTGAGCAATAATAACGTCTTCATTAACACCTTGTTGGCGTAATTCCGCAATGATTCGGACAGGGCCATAACCTTGCCGGATGCGATTAGCAATGAAAGCTTCGCAAAAACGTATGTCATTTAGTAATCCTTCCAGGATTAATTGTTGTAATACCGTTTTAATAGCATTAATTACAAAGCCTTTTTGTAATAATTTTTTTTGTAGCGTTAATTCTGTATATTCACGTCTACTTAAATAGTTCAATGCAGCATAACGCACTTTTTGATTATCTGCATTGTCGCAAACTGTATTATTATCCGCCATTGTCCAGGTTAATCAGCCATTTCTGCTTCAACTTCAGCTGTGTCCGGTGTAGTTGGTACAGGCTTATTGATTAAACGTTCGCGTAGTTGAGTTTCTAAGCTTTTATATACTTCAGGGCGATCTTTAAGGAACTGTTTTACGTTTTCTTTTCCTTGTCCTATGCGATCACCTTGGAAGCTATACCAAGCGCCCGCTTTATCGATTAATCCATTAGATGTACCTAAATCAATTATTTCTCCGAGCCTACAGATACCTTGATTGTAGAGGATTTCAAATTCCACTTGTCTAAAGGGCGGAGCCACTTTGTTTTTAACGACTTTAACCCGTGTTTCATTACCGATGATTTCGTCACCTTTTTTGATTGAGCCAGTACGGCGTATATCAAGACGTACAGATGCATAGAACTTGAGTGCATTACCACCGGTGGTTGTTTCTGGATTGCCAAACATAACACCGATTTTCATACGAATTTGGTTAATAAAAATAACCAATGTATTCGAGCGTTTAATATTCCCAGCTAATTTACGTAAAGCTTGTGACATTAAACGTGCTTGTAAACCCATGTGCGAATCGCCCATCTCGCCTTCAATTTCAGCACGCGGTGTTAGTGCAGCGACAGAATCGACAACAATAATATCGACAGCATTTGAACGAACTAACATATCGACGATTTCTAAGGCTTGTTCACCGGTATCAGGTTGTGAAACCAAAAGATCTTCTAGATCGACGCCCAATTTGCCAGCATAAATAGGATCCAATGCATGTTCAGCATCGACAAACGCAGCAATTCCGCCCTTTTTTTGGCATTCTGCAATGGTTTGTAAGGTGAGTGTTGTTTTACCAGAAGATTCAGGACCATAGATTTCAATAATACGTCCGCGTGGTAATCCTCCAATGCCTAAAGCGATATCTAAACCTAATGAACCAGTTGATATGGCTTCAACAGGTACTTGAGTTGAATCACCCAAACGCATCACGGCACCCTCTCCATGCTGTTTCTTTATCTGACTTAATGCGATGCTAAGGGCTTTTTTTCGTGCTTCAGTCATAGGAAGATACCTTTATGTCAAAAAAGTGGAGCAAAAATAGACTCTATGGCATTATCGCATAAACTAGGTAATAGTCTCTACAGTGCATATTAATGAAAACTCAAATTCCTTCATTTAATTCTATCCGTGCTTTAGTGGTTGGCGATATCATGCTGGATCGTTATTGGTCAGGTACAACATCGCGAATTTCGCCAGAAGCACCGGTGCCGATTGTTCATGTTCAATCTATCGAAGAGCGCCCTGGCGGGGCGGGTAATGTTGCTCTAAATATGGCCGCTTTAGGTGCGCAGGTGGACTTAATTAGCTTTTGTGGTGAGGATCAGGCGGGCGATAGTTTAGAAAAAAAACTAAGTGATGCGGGCGTTGATTGTTATTTATGTCGCATGCCTGAATTACCAACAGCAACAAAGTTACGTGTGTTGAGTTTGCATCAGCAGTTGATACGGCTCGATTTTGAGGAGCCCAACTATCAGCTTGATTACGCACGATTAAAAAAACTATTTGAGCAACGGCTTGTGCATGCCGATGTGGTTATTTTATCGGATTATGCCAAAGGCTGTTTGGCGCATGTGCAAGATTTAATCCAGTGCGCGCGTGTAGCTAATAAACCAGTTTTTGTTGATCCTAAACGCAATGACTTTGAACCCTATCGAGGTGCTACGGCAATAACACCCAATCGGCTAGAGTTTGAAGCGGTCGTAGGACCTTGTAAAGACGAAGAAGCTTTATTGCAAAAAGGTTTAAAGCTTTTAAAGAGTCACGATTTTCAAGCTTTGTTAGTGACGCGTGGCGAAGAAGGGATGACCTTAATTCGCAAAGAGCAACCAGAAATATATTTACCGGCATTTGCTAAGCAAGTCTACGATGTGACCGGCGCAGGTGATACAGTCATTGCTTGTTTTGCTTTAAGCTATGTGGCTACGCAAAAAGATTTAGCGCAAGCAGCACAGTTGGCGAACATCGCGGCAAGCATTGTGGTTGGAAAATTGGGTGCAGCGACGGTTAGCCCCGCAGAATTAAGACGTGCGATTCAAATGCAGCAATTTTCTTTCCATCGAGGTGTTTTGTCAGAGGCGGAGCTTAAGGTCATTGTTGAGGATGCAAAGGCACACGGCGAGCAAATTGTGATGACCGGTGGGTGTTTTGATATTTTACATGCGGGTCATGTGGCTTATTTAGAGCAAGCAAAACGTTTAGGCGATCGTTTGATCGTTGCTGTCAATGATGATGCATCAGTATCACAATTAAAAGGATCAGGACGTCCTGTTAATAATTTAGAAAAACGTATGGCGGTGCTTGCTGGATTAAGTGCCGTGGATTGGATCGTGCCTTTTAGTGAGGCAACGCCAGAGCGACTCATTAAATCAATTTTGCCGGATATTTGGGCTAAAGGGGGCGATTACCAACTTAAAGATCTTCCTGAAGCAAAAATAGTAAAAGCTTATGGGGGGCAAGTTAAATTGATCGATATGGTAGAAGGCTGTTCTACTAGCCGTGTTATTTCAGCAATTAAAGAAGGTGGCGCATGATTATTGTGACAGGGGGCGCTGGCTTTATTGGTAGTAATTTGCTTAAGCAGTTAAATGTTAATTATCCTGGGGTGCCTATTGTTGTTGTGGATGATCTCACGCAGGGTATTAAGTTTAAAAATATCAATGATTGCATGGTTGCAGATTATTTAGATCAGCAAGATTTTCTAGAAAAAATAAAACAGAATAAATATTTTCCTAAATTAAAGGCTATTTTTCATCAAGGTGCTTGTTCTACCACCACTGAATGGAATGGGAAGTACATGATGGAAAATAACTTTGAATATTCAAAAGTATTATTACACTATTGTTTATCTTGGAAAATTCCCTTTATTTATGCTTCAAGTGCTTCTGTTTATGGCGTGGGTCATATTTTTAAAGAAGAATTGCAATATGAAAAACCAATTAACGTTTACGCCTATTCCAAATATTTATTTGATCAGTACGTGCGAAGTATTTTGCCAGAGGCAAAAAGCCAGATAGTGGGCTTACGTTATTTTAATGTGTATGGGCCGCGTGAAGACCATAAAGGAAATATGGCCAGTGTCGTGTTGCATGCAGATCAGCAGCTAAGGGAAACGGGTGTTATTAATTTATTTCAAGGGAATGAGGGTTATGGGGATGGCGAACAACAACGTGATTTTATCTATGTCGATGATGCGGTGAACATTAATTTATGGTTTTTAAAATCCAAAAAAAGTGGGATTTATAATGCAGGAACAGGGCATAGTGAAAGTTTTAATGCGTTGGCCCAGGCAGTGATTGATTTTCATGGGCGTGGTGAGATTCACTATATTCCTTTTCCAGTATCATTACAGGGATGTTACCAAAGTTTTACGCAAGCTGATCTTTCTAAATTAAAAGCGATAGGGTATGCCGGATCTTTTAAATCGGTTGCTGAGGGCGTAAAAGCATATCTCTCAATCATTCACAAAAGTATTACCGTTTAATTCATTGTTTCATTTTTTGTTTATCTCTAAACTAAAACTCCTAGTCAAAAAATTTATAAAAAGGAGTTTTTATGGGTATTTATCCTTCTTTGCTAACTACTTTATTAGTTTCAGTATTAGGGACGCCTGCTTTAGCAAGTCAATCTATTGACACACATGCTCATTCTTCGGAACAACAATCAACGGCGAGTTTATTGGCTCAAAATCATAAAGAGATTACGGCAAGTGTTAATATTAATACCGCAGATGCTAAAACATTGCTTGAATTAAAAGGTGTTGGTTTGAAGCGAGCACAAACTATTGTTTCTGATAGAGAACGAAATGGTCCTTTTAAGTCCGTGGATGATTTAATGCGTGTTAAAGGGATTGGAAAAAAAACAGTTGATCAAAATCATAATAAAATAACTGTTTAAATAGCGTTTGATGAATTAGAAGCAGGGGTAAAATGAATCACTGCTTCTAATTTAATTATTTAAGCAAAGACAGGCTCAGCTTCTTTATCTTCAGCTTCCATCGTAGTTTGATAGAGTCCTTTACAAGCGGCCGAATTTAATTTGGCACGTTTATAAAATGCCCGTTGCGCGGCTTTAATATTATGCGCCTTTCCGTTCCAAGCTTTTAAGGCAGGCTCTTGTAAAGCGCGACCATAAGAAAAACTTAAAAGCCAAGGTTGTTTGGCAGTTTTTAATTTATTCATGGCGTTTAGATGCGCTGTTGCTTGCTCAGGGGTCTGGCCGCCAGAAAGAAAGTTAATGCTAGGTACATCGGTAGGAACAGTGTGTTGTAAGACTTTTAGTGTTGCTTGGGCAACTTCATTGATGCTGGAGGGCGGCGCGTGGTGATTTCCGGCAATAATCATGCTGGGTTTAAGTATCATGCATTTCAATAGAACTTGATGTTTGTGTAGTTCTTCGAAGACGGCATGTAAGGTGGCTTCACTGGCTTCTGCGCAGCGCGCAAGATCATGGTTGCCATCTATCAATAACTCAGGCTCTACAATTGGAACAAAACCATTATCTTGGCAAATATAGGCATAACGCGCGAGTGCTTGGGCATTCGCCACTATGGCTAAAGAAGAAGGAAGAGTATTGGAAATGGTGAATACCGCCCGCCATTTAGCGAAACAAGCGCCTAAATTTTTATATATCACGAGTCTTTCGGCTAAGCCATCTAGGCCCTGTGTCATTTTTTCTTCTGCATTTAGTGCAATAAGTCCTTTATCGACTTTAATTCCAGGCACGATGCCTTGTTCGGCCAATAGATCAGGAAAAAGAACACCTTCTCTGTCGCGTTGGCCCAAGGTTTCTTCATGAAGAATAACGCCATTGATAAAGGCTTCAATTCCGGGGGTTGTAAAAAGCAATTCACGATAACTGCGGCGGTTTTCTACGGTAGATTCTACGTGTAGGCTGGCAAACCGTTTTCCAATAGTAGTTTGGCTTTCATCGGCAGCTAATATTCCTTTCCCTGGTGTGGCAAGTTGTAAGATAATTCCTTCAAGTTCATGGACGGCCATAGTGATTGCTCCTTACATTTTTTGGCGTAGAGTATAGGACAATATCGAGATTTAAGCGGTACTTATATAGAAGGACGACCTTATACATAAGTCATTAAGCGTACCACTATATAGGACAATACCATCAATTTCTAGTGAACCTTATTAAGTCCGGGCTTTGCAAGGCAAAATGGATTATCTGGGATTAGATAGAAGATTTAATTTTTCGTTAAGCTAAAGCGGATACAATTAATGTGGATGAGAAGGATTTCCACTTATAAATATTTTCTAGGGTAGCGGGAAGATGAAAATAAAACATAAGGGGTGTTTATGCAACTAAAAATTTTCTTAAAGCAACTGCTCGATAAGATGAGAAAAGATTCACAGATTAAAAGTCTCGTGGAAAAACCGTCTGTTATGGGTTTAAAAAAATATATGCTTTTCGAAGGGAGCTTTAATAAGGATATTAAGCGTTTGTATGACTTAGATCGTTTTCCCTCCCAACCCTCTAGTTTGGAAGATCTCTCTGATGAAAAGTTATGGGGAAGGCTACAGAATCTTCGTTGCTTTTTAGAAGCTTGGGAAGATAGCGGATTAAGTAGAAAAAGCAAAAAAAGCAAAAAAGAACGTCAGGCGTTTAAATATAAAAAAGATTTAGCTAAACCAATTCGAAAAAAAATTCACGAAGCACTTAACATAGCGGTTATTAATTTAGTCGAAGCAGTCTTGACCAAAGCAGTTTCAGCAGAAGCATTAGAAGAGCATGCTAAAAACAGTGGAAATATTGCGGTGCTTACCAAACAATTGATTGATGCAAAAATAGCTAATGAGAAAGTAAGTGGAAGTCAATTAAAAGTAAGTGGAAGTCAGTTAATAGAGTTGACCTCTACGTGTCTTGATACATTAAAAGCGATTAATCCCGATTTAAAGTCACCTGAAGGTAAGGATATTGAACAGCGCTTTAAAAAGGCAGCCAGCGCGATTACTTCTTTTAAAACACTACCGCAGAAAATTTTAGCTTCGTTAAGTGTTTCTGTGGCGGTTATTGCTGCATTAGCCTGTGGGTTTTTTACAGGCGGCGCTATTTACGCATTAATTGGTAGTGCTTTATTGCCAGGTGTTGTTATACCGATAGTTGTGATTGCTGGCCTTATTGGTTTTGCAGTTAATGGACGTTTTTTTTCAAAGTCACTGCCAGAGTTTTTATTGAAGCTGACTCATCCCAGCAGAGTGACTGAGTTCATCAATGACGAAGGTAAGCGTGAACAATTAAAAGGGTTTAGAAAATATGTTTATTTACCGCTTGCGGCACTTTTTTCTGTGGCGGTAGGTGTTTCTTTTGCTGCTTTTTCTCTGGCGCAACTCGCTGCTATGTTAGTGGCATTACCTTTTTTAGCGGCAACAGGACCTTTGCCGATAATTTTAGCTGTCGTATTAGCCATAACGATGACCATCGTTATGTTTAAAGCTTTTGTGGAAATAGCGCCAAAACTTTCTTTCTCTCAATTAGGGCAATCTTTAAAGACGGCTTGGAAGGAAATGTCTTTCATGAAATTCCTGTCCTATGGTATTACACTTGCAGTTTGCGGTATGGGAATATTTGGTTTATTCATGGCCTGCTATACAGGGTTTCCAGAATTATTAAAGATTTTTGGTCACGCTCCTGCTATTTTTATCCTTGTGACATCATTTGTAGGTCAACTGCCATTTAATATGTTGACAGTCAGCGCTTTTTGTAAGGAGATGGGCAGCTTCTTACTGGGTATTCCAGCGAAGATTAAAAGCTTGTTTCGCCGGGCGCCAGAATCAAGCGAAGTGGCAGAAAAGCCAGCATTGCTTAGTAAAATAGCGCATGCTGGTCTCGATTTTATTGGTTGGATAGCCATGCCCGTGCTTTTGGTTATTAATGCCGCCGCTAATGGAGCTAGTTTACTGTCAGGCCAACCATCGATTCCTAAATATGTTGCGGGTGCTGCTGGCGCGCTTAATTCGATTTCAGGTAATTTAGTCAGCGATAGTGGTACACAGGAAAGAAGCCAAGCGGATGAAAAAGCTATTCAGAAGCTTAAAGGTTCTCTAGAGAATAAGGTGGCTCCTGAGGCTGATAAAATCTCAACGGATAGTCGTGCCGAAACTGGTCTTAGCAAGGAGGCGAGCCTCTCTTATCTAGATCTAGCTGTCCTACCTTCCAAAGCTGGTCTTAGTGAGAAGACGAACCCCTCTTACCTAGATCTAGCTGACCTACCTTTCTTTAAAGATAGCCGCACAGCGCAGCAGGTAAGTATATCGCCGCCGCAGCACACATTAACTATGGTGGCTTAAGTTTCGGGGTAATAAGATTGTGCTTATTACCCCCTATCCTTCCATTTTCCCTATGGGTCGGTCGGCTTATTAAACACTAGATAGCCCAAATTCTCTTTTTTATCTGTCATCTCCTTCTTTTATCATTGCATAAAAAGAATGTGCTTATTATACTGTGCGGCAATTTGATGAGGGGGGTGGATGGTCATTAGTAAAATTCAATGCCCTCTTCGCTTAATACGGCAAATAGGGGAGGCAGGCCTAATAACCTGCAGCATCGCTTTTTTTGCAGCGGGGGTTTTACACAGCTGGCAGCTTGGTAGCTCGTTTGTATTAGGTGTTTTCGTTTGGGCAGTACCGAGTTGTTATTTTGCTAACAAGTTATTTCGTAATGTAGCTAAAGTTTCTTCAGCATCCTTGTTAAGGATATTTTATAAAGCTGAAATAATTAAATTGTTGTTAAGTGGGTTTTTTTTTGTAATGATAATAAAGTTACTATCAGTTAACATAGCTGCGCTTGTCACAGGCTATTTCGCAGCCCAGCTGGTTTTTTGGGTACGCTTAATGATGAAAAACAAGGAAGGCATATGAGTACTCAGTCCTCTGCCGATTACGTTCAACATCACCTTGAACATTTGACTTTTAACCTGAAGACTTTAAGTTTTCATGGACAAGGTTTTTGGAATTTAAATCTCGATACTTTTTTCTTATCCTTAGTATTGGGAATAGGGTTTCTGTTTTTATTTCGTTGGGTCGCCGTGTCGGCCCAAACGGGTATTCCTGGAAAAATACAAAACTTCGTTGAAATCCTCATTGAATTTGTTGATAAAACGGTTAAGGAATCTTTTCAAGGAACGAGTCAATTAATTGCACCATTAGCATTAACGATTTTCGTTTGGGTGTTTTTAATGAATTTTATGGATTTAATTCCCGTTGATTTTTTACCGACAACGTTATCATTGTTTGGCATCACGCATTTCCGATCAGTCCCTACAGCGGATCCCAATGCAACGTTTGGTATGTCAATTGCAGTCTTTTGTCTAATCATTTACTATAACCTAAAAATTAAGGGATTTAAGGGACTCGGTAAGGAAATGCTCATCACGCCATTTGGTCCGTATCTTTTTCCTATCAATATTATTTTCCGGTTATTAGAAGAATTTGTACGTCCTATTTCTTTGTCATTACGGTTGTTTGGAAATTTATTCGCGGGCGAATTAATTTTTATTCTGGTTGCTTTACTGCCGTGGTGGATACAGTGGACGTTTGGTGGCGTATGGTCAATTTTTCATATTTTGATCATTGTTATTCAGGCTTTTATCTTTATGATGTTGACGATCGTTTATTTAAGTATGGCGCATGAGTCTCATGCTGAAGAAGCACATTAATTGTTTATTAATATAAGAGAGGGTATAAAAAATGGTGGAAGTTGCACAAGTTGTTGCTAATGTACAAGGGCTAACCGCTATCGCGGCAGCTTTATTAGTAGGATTAGCGGCATTAGGGACTGCGATTGGCTTTGGTATTTTAGGCGGGAAGTTTTTAGAAGGTGTTGCCCGGCAGCCTGAATTAACGCCCATGTTGATGCTACGAATGTTTTTAATGGCAGGGTTAGTCGACGCATTTGCAGCGATTTCTATCGTGATGGGGCTTTACTTAATCTTTGCTAAAAATCCGTTTTTGGCCGAAGTCATGAAACTGGTAGCAAAGCCAGTAGCCGGTTAAACGAGAATAATTTGAGAGACTGTTGTTGTGGAAATTAATATTACATTAGTCGGCCAGTTAATTACATTTGCTGTTTTTGTCTGGTTTACCATGAAGTTTGTGTGGCCACCTCTCTTAAAGGCGATGAAAGAGCGGGAGCAGCATATTGCTGAGGGTTTAGCAGCGGCGGAACGCGGTCAGCATGCTTTGGAATTAGCGCAGCAGAAAGTCGATGAACAGATGCAGCAGGCTAAACAGCAGGCGGCTGAAATTATTGAGCAGGCGAGTAAGCGTGCCAATCAAATGGCAGAAGAATCAAAACAACAGATACGTAAAGAAAATGAGCGCCTATTATCCATAGCACAAGCCGATATTCAGCAAGAGTGGCAAACTGCTCAGGAAAAACTACGTGCAGAGGCAGCTATTTTGGCTACGACAATGGCTGAAAAAATTTTAAAGCAAGCGTTGGATAAACGGGAAGTTCAACAGGCTTTAGTTAAACAATCCTTGGAAGAGATTTAATGGCAGGCACGAGCTGGGCATCTATTGCAAGACCTTATGCTAAAGCGGCATTCGATTGCGCCGTGGAAGAGAAAGACTTAGAAAGTTGGTCTGCTTTGCTCAATCAAGCCACGTTGATTGTAAAAGATAAAGCGATGCAAGTTTTATTAAAAGATCCGCGCTTTGATAAAATGGCTGCTTATGAGTGTTTGTTGGCGGCGTGTAAAGGTTGGATGTTTAGCAGCGGAGAGAATTTTTTAAAACTTATCGCACTTCATCAACGTTTATTAGTCCTACCAGAGATTGAACGATTGTTTGGGCATTATATGGCTGAGCGGGCTAATCAAATTACAGTACAGGCGGTTTCTGCGGTTCCTTTAACGGAGACAGAAGGTTTAGCATTAACGACCGTTTTAGAAAAACGGTTACAACGAGAAGTTAAATTAGATTACGCGGTCGATGATAGTTTACTCGGTGGACTCGTCGTTCGAGTAGGTGATTTAGTCATCGATAGTTCTGTGCGCAGCAAGCTAGAACGTTTACGTGCGACATTAGTGAATTAAAATATAGAGGCAAAGTATGCAGCAACTAACTACATCAGAAATTAGCGAATTGATTAAAGCGCGTATACAGAAATTTGATGTCTCTGCCGAAACGCGTACAGAGGGAAGTATTGTCAGTATTTCTGACGGGATTGTACGTATTTATGGTTTAAACGATGTAATGCTGGGTGAAATGATAGAGTTTCCCGGCCAATGTTATGGTTTAGCTTTAAATTTAGAGCGAGACTCAGTGGGTGCCGTTGTATTAGGTGATTATGAAGCACTAAGTGAAGGCCAAACTGTCAAATGTACAGGGCGTATTTTAGAAGTGCCTGTCGGTGAAGCGTTATTAGGCCGAGTCGTAAATGCGTTAGGGCAAGCCATTGATGGTCGTGGTCCTATCCAAACCGAAATGAGTGCACCTATCGAGCAGATAGCGCCTGGGGTTATTTGGCGTCAAAGCGTCTCACAACCATTACAGACAGGTATTCTTTCTATCGATAGCATGGTACCCATTGGCCGTGGTCAGCGTGAATTGATTATTGGCGATAGACAAACAGGTAAAACGGCATTGGCTATTGATGCTATCATCAACCAAAAAGGTACAGGTGTAAAATGTATCTATGTAGCAATAGGTCAAAAAGCTTCTTCGATCGCCGCCGTTGTGAGAAAGTTAGAAGAGCATGACGCGTTAAAACATACCATTATTGTTTCAGCCAGCGCGGCTGATTCTGCCGCTATGCAGTTTATTGCTCCTTACGCCGGTTGTGCAATGGGTGAATATTTCCGTGATCAAGGTCAAGACGCACTGATTATTTATGATGATTTGACCAAGCAGGCTTGGGCGTATAGACAGATTTCCTTGTTATTGCGTAGACCACCAGGCCGTGAAGCATATCCCGGTGATATTTTTTATTTACATTCTCGTTTACTGGAGCGTGCTTCACGCGTAAATGAAGAGTTCGTTGAGAAAGCAACGAATGGGCGTGTTAAAGGCAAAACCGGATCATTGACTGCGCTACCTATTATTGAAACACAAGCAGGTGACGTTTCGGCTTTCGTTCCTACTAACGTTATTTCTATTACGGATGGTCAAATCTTTTTAGAAACAGATTTATTTAATTCTGGTATTCGCCCTGCGATTAATGCAGGGTTGTCTGTTTCACGTGTAGGCTCTGCGGCACAGACTAAAATTATTAAAAAATTAGGCGGTGGTGTGCGGTTGAGCTTAGCTCAATATCGTGAATTAGCTGCGTTTTCACAATTTATGTCGGATTTAGATGAGGCCACACGTAAGCAGCTTGAACGTGGCCAACGTGTAACAGAAGTATTGAAACAAAAACAATATTCGCCTTTTAGTGTGGGTGAAATGGCAGTGCTTTTATTTGCAACCGATCAAGGTTATTTAGATGATGTTGAGCTAACCAAAATTGTTTCCTTCTCAGAAGCGTTATTGGCTTATATGCGCGCCGAAAAAGCGGATTGCTTAACGGAAATAAATAAGAAGGGTGATTATAACCAGAGTATTATTGATGCATTGGGGCAAGCCATTTCTTCCTTTAAAACAACACAGACGTGGTAATAACGGATGAGTTTTGCACAAGAAATTCGCGGTAAAATTTCCAGTATTAAAGGTACACAGAAAATTACGTGTGCCATGGAAATGGTTGCGGCGAGTAAAATGCGCAAGGCACAAGAGCGTATGACGCTTTCTCGCCCTTATGCGCATAAAATGTTGGATGTTATTAGCCATATTGCCAGCAGCCATGCTGAATATCAGCATCCTTATCTGCAGGTGCGAGAAGTTAAGCGAGCTGGGTTTCTTATTATTACAACGGATAAAGGACTTTGTGGTGGTTTAAATTCTAATTTATTAAAAATGGCTTTGCAGCAGTTCCAAGCGTGTAAAGAGAAAGATATTGCCATTGACCTTGCGGTTATTGGTGGCAAAGGAGAAGCCTTTTTTAAACGAGTCGGTGGAAATATTGTTGCGCATGCGGATCATTTAGGTGATGCACCGCAGCTACAGGATCTAATTGGGGTTATTAAGGTTTTGTTAGATGCGTATAAACAAGGCGAGCTTGATAGTTTAACAATCATTTATAATGAATTTATTAACACCATGACTCAAAAGCCCAAAGCCTTATCATTGTTACCCATTGTGCCGCCTGAAAAATCAAAATTAAATTATCATTGGGATTATCTTTATGAGCCCGATGCCAAGCCTTTACTGGAATTGATATTAACGCGTTATATTGAATCGCAAGTTTATCAAAGTGTCGTAGAGAATGTCGCGTGTGAACAAGCTGCCAGAATGGTAGCCATGAAAAGTGCGACTGACAATGCAGGTGAACTGATCAATGATCTACAGTTAGCCTACAATAAGGCCCGTCAAGCCTCTATTACAAAGGAATTAGCTGAGATAGTCGCAGGAAGCGAGGCAGTTTAGATGATACTCGCAGATAAGTATGTCCCATATGAATAAACGAAGAGAAGAGTTATGAAGCAATCAGAATCTACCGGAAACATTGTTCAAATTATTGGTGCCGTCGTTGACGTCCAATTTTCACGCGGACACGTGCCTAACATTTATGATGCATTGATGGTGGATGATGAGAGTTTAATACTCGAAGTTCAGCAGCAATTAGGTGATGGTGTTGTTCGTACTATTGCAATGGGTACCAGTGATGGTTTAAAGCGGGGTCTAAAGGTAAGCAATAGTGGAGCGCCTATTAGTGTGCCTGTAGGTAAACAAACCTTGGGGCGCATTATGGATGTTTTAGGTCAGCCTATTGATGAGGCTGGCCCTATTAATGAAGAATTACGTTTACCGATTCATCGTAAGGCGCCTAGTTTTGCAGAGCAAGCAGCCAACGAACAACTCTTAGAGACGGGTATTAAAGTGATTGACTTACTTTGCCCTTTTGCAAAAGGCGGTAAAGTAGGTTTATTTGGTGGTGCGGGTGTAGGTAAAACTGTCAACATGATGGAGCTTATTCGTAATATTGCTATTGAGCATAGCGGTTATTCGGTATTTGCTGGTGTTGGTGAGCGTACACGGGAAGGAAATGATTTCTATCACGAAATGAAAGAATCTAACGTTTTAGATAAAGTGTCATTGGTCTATGGGCAGATGAATGAACCACCTGGTAATCGTTTGCGTGTAGCACTGACCGGTTTAACCGTTGCAGAAAATTTTCGTGACGAGGGTCGTGATGTTTTATTATTTATCGATAATATTTATCGTTATACGCTCGCGGGTGTAGAAGTCTCTGCATTATTAGGCCGTATGCCTTCAGCTGTAGGTTATCAACCGACATTGGCTGCTGAAATGGGTGCTTTGCAAGAGCGTATTACCTCAACTAAAACAGGCTCTATCACCTCTATCCAAGCGGTATATGTTCCTGCTGACGATTTGACGGATCCTTCACCAGCAACTACCTTTGCACATTTAGATGCTACCGTTGTATTGTCACGGCAAATTGCCGAATTAGGGATTTACCCTGCTATTGACCCACTTGATTCTAATAGCCGTCAGCTTGATCCGTTGATTGTTGGTGAAGAGCATTATACAGTAGCACGCGCAGTGCAAAAAACCTTGCAGCGTTATAAAGAATTAAAGGATATTATTGCTATTTTAGGCATGGATGAATTATCAGAACAAGATAAGCTTATTGTCATGCGTGCACGTAAAGTACAGCGGTTTTTATCACAGCCGTTCTTTGTTGCAGAAATATTTACCGGTTCGCCTGGTAAATATGTCAGCCTTAAAGAAACGATTCGTGGGTTTAAAGCAATATTAAATGGTGAATATGACGATGTACCAGAACAAGCATTTTATATGGTTGGTGGTATTGACGAAGTAGCGACTAAAGCAAAGGCCTTATAGGGTTTTAAGTATCATGATGAAGAGTATGCAGGTTGACATAGTTAGTGCTGAAACTGAGATTTTTTCAGGTCAGGTTGCTCACTTAGTTGTTAGCGGTTTGCTCGGAGAGTTAGGTATTTATCCAGGCCACACACAACTGGTAACCGCATTAAAGCCGGGATCTGTTCGGCTTGTAAAGCCAGATGGAGAGGATGAAGTTCTCTATATTTCGGGTGGCATATTAGAAGTTCAGCCTACGTTAATTACGCTTTTAGCGGATACAGCGGTTCGAGCAGCTGATTTAGATGAAATGGCGGCATTAGAAGCGAAGCAGCGTGCGGAGCATGCTTTAAGCGATAAACAAGCCGATATTGATTATGCAAAAGCAACGATAGAACTTGCCCAAGCCGTTGCACAATTACAAGCAATTGCTAAGTTAAAGCAGAAAGCGACAGGAAAGCATTAAGTTACGGGACAGAGTGTTTATACTCACAGCGATTGGATTTTTGGCAAGGCGCCGCGAAAACGAAGCAACCGCAGTGTATACCCATACATGAGGATTGCGAGTCGAGCGGGAACGCCGCCAAAAGTTCAATGGCGAAGAGTATATTTCCTAGCGCCAATATCGTCTGTTTTTAGGCGTATGGGTGGGGACAAAAAGCTTCAACCATGAAATCAAACAAACTATCACACCCTAAAAAAAAATTTCTTGATGCCATTATTCTTGCCGCAGGTCACGGCAAGCGTATGCATTCTAATTTACCTAAAGTTTTGCATAAACTTGCTGGGAAACCATTGCTACAGTACATAGTAGAAACGGTTAGTCAATTAAACCCTCAGGCTATTCATGTCATATATGGGAATGGCGGAAGCCAAGTGCCCAATTATTTAGCTGATTTAGCGGTTAATTGGGTGAAGCAAAAAGAAATTTTAGGCACGGGTCATGCGGTTGCACAAGCGATACCACAGATTAAAAACGATAAAAATCAGGTACTTATTTTGTTGGGAGATACCCCACTCATTCATTTGAGTACCTTAAAAAAATTAATTGCTAATACGAAACCGAATGAAATTGGTTTGATCACCTTAACCACGCCCTACCCATTTGGATTAGGTCGTATTTTGCGTAATGCAAAAGGGAAGGTTGTTCAAATCATCGAAGAAAAGGAAGCAACCGCCGCACAAAAAAAAATACAGGAAGTAAATAGTGGCATTTTTTATGTTCCGGTTACATTATTAAAACAATGGCTCCCTAATCTTAAAAAAATGAATGCGCAAGGTGAATACTATTTAACGGATATTATTGAAATGGCAGTCAATTCAAAAGTTAACGTGGTAACGGTTTCATCCGATATTGAGGGTGAAACACAAGGTATTAATGATCGAGTGCAGCTTGCTAAACTGGAGCGTCACTATCAGAAAAGCCAAGCAGAAAAGCTCATGCTAAAAGGGCTTACTTTGCACGATCCCAGTCGTTTTGATTTACGAGGTAAATTAACCATAGGAAAAGATGTTGTTATCGATATCAATGTTATTTTAGAAGGGGAAAATACCATTGGTGAAAATAGTTATATAGGGCCAAATACAACACTCAAAAATGTCAAAATGGGTGCCGGCGTAGAAATTAAAGGCTATTGTATGATTGAAGATGCGATTATTGAGGATAATTGCATTATTGGTCCTTTTGCACGCATTCGACCAGGAACTAAGTTAAAGAGTGATGTGCATATTGGCAATTTTGTTGAAGTTAAAAATAGCCAGATTCAATCGGGCACTAAGATTAATCATCTTAGTTATATTGGTGATGCAAAGATTGGAAAAAACGTTAACGTAGGTGCCGGTACGATTACTTGTAATTATGATGGCGTTAAAAAGCACCAGACAATCATTGAAGATGATGTATTTGTTGGCTCCAATACAGCATTAATAGCACCTATTCGTGTAGGGAAAAAAGCAACCATAGGCGCTGGTTCTACCTTAAGTAAAGCAGTGCCTGCAGAAAAATTAACAGTTAGCCGGGCAGAGACACGGACTCTATCGAATTGGAAACGCCCTAAATAATGGTAATTTAAATTGGCTGGTTTATTTTATTGAGTTTAATGGTTATTAGGTGCGTTTGTTGCGGAAGAATGTGTATCGGTATTGTTGGTAGCAACGGCAGGGTTTGGGATTATTATTTGGGCACGTGAGATAGACTGAGTGAGTTGAGTTTCTAGAGCCGTTATTTTTTCCTGAAGCTTTGTTATATGGTTTTCTAGCTCAGTAATTCGCGAGGTTTTGGCGGCTATTTCTTGTTGTAATGCTACAGATCGCTGCTGAGAGTTAATATGGTCGAGAAGAATACGGTTTAGATCTCGGGTTAATCCTATTACTTCGCTACGTAAATTACGGTTTTCTTCAAGTGCCCATAACATGTGCCGACTTAGCTGATTAAATTGTTGGATTAATATTTGATTATTGTTCGACACTTCCCTGAGTCGATGAAACATAGTTGAATCCTATGAATGCTAGAGTTTAAAGAATATAGCTGGAATTATTTTTTTTGCCAGAAAAAAATAGAGGTATCAATGCGTTTTAATTTATCTTAGGAAGGTATTTTTTTAGTAAGTTTTCAAGAATGGCACAGGTTTCAGCATCCGGATTACCTGAATAATCCCGGGCTCTGAAGTGCATTTGAAAGGCTTGTAAAATAGTACGGGTCTGCGTGTCGAGTTTCCCTGTTATTTCAATTGCATAGCCATAGGTTTGTAAGTTTTTTTGTAAACTTAAAATATCAATTTCACTCGCATGATTATATCCAAGTTCATCTTCTTCAAACCATGCTCCAATGCCATTTTCATAGAGTGTTTTCCAAGGAAATAGAGGGCCAGGATCAACTTTTCTTCCCGGCGCTATATCGCTATGCCCAATGACGCAGGTAGGGTGGATATGATAGCGCGCAATAATAATTTTTGCTAATTCAACAACGCTTTCAATTTGATAGTCAGTAAAAGGGTAGCAGCATCGTTTCCCATTTTTATCGCTATAGCCTAAATTAACAATCTCTATTCCAATAGAAGAATCATTTAGATTTATTCTTTTCTGCCACGCACTAGCGCCTGCATGCCAAGCGCGTTCTTTTTCATCAACCAGTTGAAAAATTTGTCTTTTTCCACTTATGCTCTGTTCAGGAATAAGGTAATGTGCACTGACCTGCGTGTTAGGGTCAGTTAATGCTTTTAACGAAGTTTTAAGGTCAAGTGCGGTGTAATGCAGAACTAAAGAGAAGATCCGTTGATTGGCATTAGGTGAGGTATGGCTTTTATCAATGACTAAGTTGTTGTTAGTACAGTTTAGCATATCAGCTATTACACTTTATTTGAACGAACAATATCCCACCAATTTTCTTTTAAATAATCAACTAATTGCGAGGGATTCGATTCGACAAAATTTTTTTTAATATTGACTAACAAGGTATGTTCAACTTGTTTATCAAGGTTGCTTAACAGAGTGCCACCCACATGCGGCGGCGCACATAAAATGAGTTGTTTATATTGATGACTATCAAGCCCTTTTTTTAATAGATCCGCTAAGTTTCGAGTGAAGCGATCCAGCTCTACTTCGTGAGGATCGCTAGGTGCTTCATAGGCGCCTTTGGCAGCGTGCATGGTTTGATAGTGGCCAGGCTTATCAGTCAGTAAATCACTGTCTTTTAGATGTGCGCTGGGATTTGATAAGCTTTCTAAAAGCGTTAGCTTGTGTTCCTTTGGTTCATAAGAATAAATATGACCTAGACTGCTGTTTAAACTGAGGATCCAAATCATTTTTACCTCTTTAGTATCATTAAAGTATAGCAGTTTCTGTTTATTATCCTACCTTTCAGTTGTTTTAACGCCGTTGTTGGTGGCTAGTAATAATGTATCGGCGGGACGTTGCGCAAATAGCCCATTGCAAACAACACCGGGAATATTATTAAGGAGTCGTTCTAGGCGAATAGGATCAGTAAAGTCCCAATTTTGAGTATCTAAAATAATATTTCCATTATCGGTAAGGAAATTATCACGATAAACAGGGAAACCTCCTAGTTTAACAATTTCTCTTGCAACATAACTACGTCCCATAGGAATAACTTCGATAGGAAGTGCACCTTGCCCTAATAACCCAACGTATTTGCTTTCATCAGCGATACAAATAAAGTGTTTGCTTGCAGCCGCTATAATTTTTTCGCGAGTTAAAGCACCGCCCCCTCCTTTTATTAGCTGTAATTGGGGATTGACTTCGTCAGCGCCATCGATGTAAAGCGCTAATTCACCGGCGGTATTAAGATTTAGAATAGGAATACCATGTTGTTTTAAATATTTTTCGGTATTAACAGAGGCTGCAACAACACCTTCAATTTTTGATTTTATAGCGGCTAATGCGCTTATAAAGTGATTGACAGTGGATCCACTGCCTAAGCCAATAACTTGTCCCGTTTTAATATAGTCTAATGCGGCTTTAGCTGAAGCCTTTTTTAAATCCTCTTGATTTTTCATCATAATAGATAAGTTACCTTGCTAAAAATTTAGGCTGAATTAAAAAGCATCCTATATTTGCTTTATAATGCATCAAATTCCACTTTTTAAATAGGGCGTAAGAAAAAAGAGCGGCGTTGCTAACTATCTATACCGTTTTCTGTACCGACAATATAGCCAATAAGCGCCGCTTCTTCTTGTGAGAAGCCATTTAAAAGCAAGGGATTATTAAAAATGTGACGCGCGCTGCTCATAAAATAGAGCCCTTTGCCTAGGATATTAATCATCAGTTTGCTTCCTCGATATTGCGCAATAATTTGATAGCGTATTTGATTTGAGATAGTCCACATAATTTATCTCCATAAAAAATGATTAAATAAGAGAGCCCTTAGTGTTGTATTTAAATATCCCTATCGTCTTCTATGAAGAAAAT
>Ga0075364_10000411_pt1 | contig 21397 bp, 26 predicted proteins | sample EndMetdeltDD1764_FD_71517 | JGI IMG/M metagenome (GOLD analysis project Ga0075364, IMG submission 71517) | Populus endosphere microbial communities from Tennessee, USA - Endosphere MetaG P. deltoides DD176-4 | ecosystem: Host-associated > Plants > Roots > Endosphere | place: USA: Tennessee...
CCCATCCGATGATCCGGCGGCGGGAGATCTACGAGGCGCACATCCAGGGCGGCTGCGTGGGCTCGGGCCTGGAGCTGGCGGCCTTCGCGGGGCGCATCACCGCCGCCCCGGACGCCTGGTTCCAGCTGCCGGAGACGGGGATGGGCATATTGCCGGGCTTCGGCGGCTGCGTGTCCCTGCCCCGCCGCATCGGCCGGCGGCGCGCGGCCCTGCTGATGCTGTCCGGCAAGCGGATCAACGCCCAGACGGCGCTCGGCCTAGGCCTGATCGACGCCATCGTCGATGCGCCGCCCGTCCAGCCAGGTCGCCCGGACGAGGTCGGCGGATAGGGCCCCTCGCGCCTGTCGCCAGGGGCGGCCCAGCAGGCAGAGGTCCGCAGCCTGGCCCACCGCCACGACCCGCGTGCGGCCAAGGCTCAAGGGATCGGCCAGGAACAGGTCCAGCGCCGCCTCGGGCGTGAGCGCCTCGCCGGCGTTCAACCGCTGGCCCTGGCGCGTCGTGCGCGCCACGGCCGCGGCCATGGCGGCCCAGGGGTCCCAGCCGCCGAAGGGCGCATCGCTTCCCCCCGCCAAGGCGAGGCCCAGGTCCGCGAAGCTCTTCAGGCGATAGAGGTTGGGCCAGTCGGCGCGGGGAATTTCCGCCCGGTACTGGTCGCCGCGCTCCTGGACGAACTGCGGCTGCACCACCACCGCCAGGCCAAGATTGGCGATCTCCTCGAGCGCCCAGGGCGGGGTGACCGAGGCGTGCTCGATCCGGTCGCCCGCCAGGACGCCGGCCTCGCGCAGGGCGCCCAGGGTGAAGGCTAGCTCGACCTCGGTGACGCAGTGGACCGCGACGGGGCGGCCCCGCGCGTGCGCCGCGCGGATCTCGCCAACACTCGCCTCGTAGTCCGGCAGGTGCGCCTCGTGCAGGTGGATCTTCAGCGGGCCCAGCGTGATCCCGGCCTCGAGCGCGGCGTCGGCGAGCTCGGCGCGGCCGGCCAGCACCACCCGCTGTGGCAGGGCCCCGTCACGGCGCGCCGCGGCGAGATGGGCGGCCATGACCGCATCGTTCTGCGGCGTCATCTCGGTGACGCCGGTGACCCCCAGGCGGGCCAGGGCCTGGCCCACCACCGCCAGGTCCGGCGGCGCGCCGCCCAGCGCCTGCCTCAGCCAGCCGTCCTCGTCATAGAGCCGGCCCGTCCACGCCCCGCCCTCGCGCTCCAGCCCCGGCGGCGGCGCCCGGCCGGTGGCGAGCAGGCGCTCCAGGCCAGCGGTGTTGAACACCCACATCCGGCCCGTGCGGTGCTGCACCCTGACGGGACGGTGCGGCTGGGCGCGGTCCAGCCAATGGCGGTCGATCAGACCCGCGACGCTCTCGTGGTAGCCGATCCCCCGCAGCCAGCCGGCGCCCGGCCGGGCCAGGGCCGCGGCCAGGTCGTCTTCAGACACCACCTGCGGCGGACCGCAGGCGACGCTCTCCAGGGACGCAGCGGTGGCGGCCAGATGGATGTGGTGGTCGTGGAGGCCGGGCAGCAGCAGGCCGCCCGCCGCCTCGACGAGGGTCTCGCCAGGCTCGGGCGCAAGCTCCCCCAGCCCGGCGATGCGGCCGCCCGCGATGCGAACATCCGCCAGCCGTCCGTCGACCAGTTCCGCCCGACGGATCAGCAGGGCGCCGGGGCCTTGGGCCGTCAGCTAGCCTCCGCCAGCATGCGCCGAACTTCCCGGCGCAGCAGCTTGCCCATCTCGTTGTAGGGCAGCTCGTCCACCACCGCGACGCGCTCGGGCACGCGGGAGGAGCGCAGCTTCTTGCGGATCAGCTCGCAGATCTCGGTCGCCGAGGGCGCCATCCCGCCCTTGGGCACGATGGCCACGGCCACCGCCTCGCCCCACTCGGCGGAGGGGACGCCCACCGCCGCGGCGTCGGCGATCCGGGGATCGGCCATCAGCACTTCCTCGATCTCGCCCGGCGAGATGTTCTCCCCGCCGCGCACGATCACATCGTCCGCCCGGCCGGAGAGGAACAGGTAGCCCTCCTCGTCCAGGAAGCCCGCGTCGCGGGTGGGGAACCAGCCGTCGTGGGTCAGGGCGCTGCGCTCGCGGTACTCGCCGGAGACCTGCTCGCCGCGGACATAGATCTCGCCGGCCTCGCCCGGGGAAAGCACGCGGCCCTCCTCGTCGCGGATCTCCAGTTCGACGGTGGGCAGGGGCTTGCCCACCGAGCCCAGCCGCGCGCGCACCTTCGGATCCTCGGAGCCGTGCGCCTCGCGGTGCTCATGCGGGCCCAGGAGCGCGATCGTCGAACTCGTTTCGGTCAGGCCGTAGGCGTTGGTGAAGTGGGTGTCGGGGAAGAGCTCGAGCGCCCGCACGATCAGCTCCACCGGCATCCGCCCGCCGCCGTAGGCGACCGCGCGCAGGCTGGTCAGGTCGGCCATCTCGCCGTCGTCCAGGGCCTCGACGATGCGGGCCAGCATGGTCGGCACCACGAAGGCGTTGGTCGCCCGCTCCTGGGTGGCCAGGCGCAGCCAGGCCTTGGGCTCGAAGGCCGGCAGCAGGACCAGCCGGCGCATCGAATAGATCGAGCTCAGCAGGGCCGCGATGCCGGCGATGTGGTAGGGCGGCACGCTGACCAGGGCCGCCTCGTCGGGCTCGGCGGCGCCGAACTCCACGGTGCCCAGGATGTAGGCCGCCAGGTTGGTGTGGCGCAGGATCGCCGCCTTGGGGGCGGCGGTGGTGCCGCTGGTGAACAGCTGGACGGCGATGGTCTCGGCCTCGTCGGGCTCCATCTCCGTCTCGGGCGCGGCCTCGGCGGCGCGCACGAAATCCTCCCGCGAATAGACCGTGTGGCGCGCGTCCGGCGCCAGGCGGCGCACCCGGGCGGCGTCGCCGATCACCAGGGCCGGCTCGATCCGCTCCAGCAGGGCGGCCACCGCTTCGTCGGCCAGCCGGTAGTTCAGCGGGCAGTAGGGCACGCCCGCCAGGGCCGCGCCGAACAGGGCGATGGGGGCGGCCTCGCTGAAGGTGTCCAGCAGGGCCACGTGGCTGGCGCCGCTTTCCTTGATCAGCTTGGCGGCGCCGGTGGCGGCGGCCCAGAGGGCCCCGTAGCTCCAGTTGCGGCCGTCGCAGGTCAAGCCGATGCGGTCAGGCTCCGCATCGGCCGGCATCCTGAGCAGGAGGGAGATGTTCACGGGGCGATCAGTCCGAGGACGGGAGGGGCTTGGCTTCCTTGACGCCGAGGATCACCCCGTCGATGGCCAGCGACCCGGCGCCGGCCTTGACGCAGAGCAGTTCGAAATTGCCGGCCTCGTCGACGTAGCGCTTGCCGGTCTTGGAGCCTTGCGCGAAGGCCGGATCGACCGCGCCCAGCGCGCCGCTGCGCTCGGCGACCATGGGCGCGCCCCCGCAGGTGACCTCGCCCGGCGCCGCGGCCTTGATGACCATGACCTCGGTGTCGCAGACGGCGCTCTTGAGTTTGCTTCCGGGCTTCATGGGCTGGGTTTCCGCTCCTGACCGTTATGTGTCGGGGCTGCCTTTAAACCCTTGTTCCCGGTTTGCTCAATCCCTAGCTGGCCGCGACACCGCGATTCTAGGATCAGGAATTCCCCATCCCACGGACGACATTGGAGAAGACCGTGATCTGGCCTGCCCCAGCCAGCCCTCGCGCAGCCGCCCTCAGGCCTCCAGTTCGATGTCCCAGTACAGGTAGTCGAGCCAGCTTTCATGAAGGTGATGGGGCGGGAACCGGCGGCCGCGCTCCTGCAGTTCGAAGGCGGTGGGGCGGCGGGGCTTCACATGCGGGTGCATGTTGGCCTCGCGGGGCGTGCGGCCGCCCTTGGTCAGGTTGCAGCGGGCGCAGGCGGTGACGATGTTCTCCCAGGTGGTGCGGCCGCCGCGCGAGCGGGGAACCACGTGGTCGAAGGTCAGGTCCTCGCCGGCCGTGCAGTACTGGCAGGAGAAGGCGTCGCGCAGGAACAGGTTGAAGCGGGTGAAGGCCGGCGGCCGGTCCTGGGCCACATAGTGCTTCAGCGACACCACGCTGGGCAGCTGCATCTCGAAGGAGGGGGAGTGGACGACCTGATCGTAGGTGGAGACCACGTCGACGCGGTCGAGGAACACCGCCTTGATCACCTCCTGCCAGGGCCACAGCGACAGGGGATAGTAGCTGAGGGGCCGGTAGTCGGCGTTCAGCACGAGGCAGGGCCAACCGGATGGGGGCTTGCTAAGCACCTGCATCGCCGGCCCTCCCGCAGCGTCCGGGGACGCCTATGAGGTACGCTTGCGGACTGAAGACGAAGCCTCCTTCCCCGAGCCTGGCGGCATGGCCGCCGATGCCAGGGACTATAGGGAAGATTCGACGACACCTCCATGACCGCGAGGCCGAAGAAGCCGGGCCCCGGACGCAAAAAGGGCCCCCGAAGGGGCCCTTGAAGTGCACGATCGTCGGGGAGGCGACGATCGGTCGGGATCAGTTACCGGCGACGACCATGGCGACGGCCGACGCGAGGCCCAGGATCAGCAGCAGGGGAGCCGACAGACGGTCCAGAGCGCGTTCGAAATGGGCGGTTGCGAGAGACATGACACACATCCTTGAGTTTGGATCCCCCGTCGCGGGGGGCGTTTTCTATTTGAACGATGCTTAGATATGACGTCATCTTAGCGCTGTCAAGTTTCTTTACGCCGATCAGATCGCGCCCTAGGGTCGCGACCCATGCGGGAACCCAAGCCCCATGACTCTCGGCCCTATCACCACGGCGACCTTCGCCGGGCGCTGATCGACGCGGCCCGGGCCCTGCTGGAGCGGGAGGGCGCGGCGGCGCTGTCCCTGCGCGCGGTGGCGCGGGAGGCCGGAGTCAGCCCGGCCGCGCCCTATCACCACTTCAAGGACAAGTCGGAGCTCCTGCAGGCCGTGGCCGACGAGGGCTGGCAGGCGATGAGCATTTCGCTGGGCGTGGCCGCGCGCGACGCGCCGCCCGGCCAGGACCGCCTGGCCTGGGTGCTGGTGGCCTATGTGGTCTTCGCCCGCGAGCAGCCGACGCTCTATCGGCTGATGTACGACACCGCCCGCAACCGTGAGACCCTGCCGCTGATGGTCCACGCCGCCGAGGCCACCGCCTATACGAGGGTTCGGGCCAGCCTCGCCGCCCATGGCGCGCCGACCAGCGACACCGAGGTCGAGCTGGTGATCGCCGCGGCCTGGTGCGCCGCCCACGGCCTGGCCGAGATGGCCGGCTTCAAGCAGTTCGAGCACCTGAAGACCGAGCTGGGCGGCGAGAAGGCCTTCCTGGTCGCCGTGCTGGAGCGCATGCGGCTCTACCGGGCCGGGGTGCTGGGCTGATATGGATGAAGGGGTGTTCGTCACCCGCTTCGCACCCTCGCCCACCGGCCTGCTGCATCGCGGCCACGCCTTCTCGGCGCTGAGCGCCTGGACCGCGACCAGGGCGGCGGGGGGCCGCTTCCTGCTGCGGATCGAGGACATCGACGCCACCCGAAGCCGGCCGGCCTTCGAATCCGCGATCCTGGAGGACCTGGCCTGGCTGGGCCTGGACTGGGACGGGCCGGTCCGCCGCCAGTCTGAGCACCTGGCCGACTATGCGCGGACACTGGAGACGCTGCGCGCGCGCGGCCTCACCTACCGCTGCTTCCGCACCCGCAAGGAGGTGGCCGCCGAGATCGGCGCCGCGCCGCACGGCGCCATGGAGGTCTTCCGCGGCGGCCCGCTGCCAGAGGTGGAGGAGGCGCAGCGCCTGGCCGCGGGCGAGCCCTACGCCTGGCGTCTTTCCCTGGCGGCGGCCAAGGCGGCGCTGGGCGGCCTCGAGACCCTCAGCTTCCAGGAGGAGGGCGAGGGACCCGGCGGCGAGCACGACTGCGTCCCGGCGCGGCCCGAGCTGGGCGGCGACGTGGTGCTGGCGCGCAAGGACGTGGGCGTCGCCTACCACCTGGCGGTGACCCACGACGACGCCCTGCAGGGCGTGACCCATGTGATCCGCGGCCAGGACCTGTTCGAGGCGACCCATGTGCATCGGCTGCTGCAGGCGCTGATGGGCTGGCCGGTCCCGACGTACCGACACCACCGCCTGCTGCTGGGACCGGACGGCAGGCGCTACGCCAAGCGCGACCGGTCGCAGACCCTGGCCGAGCTGCGCGCCGCGGGCGTCTCGCCACAGGCGCTGCGGGCGGAGATGGGCTTTGACTGAAGCCGCCCGGAGCGCGCGCTGGCGGGCGGTGGCGGTGCTTGTGCTGGGCGCCTGCACCATCGCCTTCTCGCCCATACTGGTGCGGCTGACGACCACCGGGCCGGCCGCCGCCGCGGCCTGGCGGCTGGGCCTCGCCCTGCCCTTCCTCGTTCCCCTGGCGGCCCGGGGCGGCGGGATCGCCCCGCCCTCGCGCCTGGCCCTGGTCGCCGGCGTGATGTTCGCCCTGGACCTGGGCTTTTGGCACTACGGGGTGAAGTACACCTCGGTGGGGGTGGCCACCCTGCTCTCGAACCTGGCGCCCGTGGTGGTGACCGCCTTCGCCTGGATCGTGCTCAAGCAGCGGCCAAGGCCCGCCTTCCTGCTGGCGCTCGCCCTGGCGCTGGCTGGGGTCGGCCTGATCGCCGCCCAGCGGCGCGGCGCGCCGGGCCTGGACCCGCCGCTGGGCGACCTGTTCTCCGTCACCACGGCCCTCTGGTACGCGCTCTACATGCTGGCGATCGCCCAGGCGCGCCGGCGCGAAACCGCCAGCGCCCTGATGCTCTGGTCCAGCGCCGTGGGCCTGCCCCTGGTGCTGGCCGCGGCCCTGTTGCTGGGCGAGCAGATCCTGCCCGCCACGCCAGCCGGATGGCTGGCCTGCCTGGGGCTTGGGCTGGTCCATGTGGGCGGACAGGGCGCCATCGCCTGGGCCATGGGCCGCTTGCCGGCGGCGGTCGCCTCGGTGGTGGTGCTGGTGCAGCCGGTGCTGGCCGCCTTCCTGGGCTGGCTCCTGTTCCACGAGGCCATGACCGCCCTGCAGATGCTGGGCGCGGTCGTGGTGCTGGTGGGCGTGGTGCTCGCGCAGCGCGCCGCCGTCCCGCCGCCGCTCAGTCCTGGATCTGGCCCTGCGGGGTGAATCCCCAGGCCTGCCGCGCCGTCTCGATGGCCGCGAGCTTGGCGTGGAAGAGGGTCCAGTCGTCGGCCTGGGCGATCGGCGCCCAGAGCGCCTGGATCTCGTCGTAGAGCAGCTCCTGCGGGTCGGGCCGGCGAAAATAGTCCTGCGCCAGCCGCTCGGGCCGCACCGCCGCGTAGGGTCCAAGCGCCTCGCGGAACGGCGCGAACCCCTCGTCCGCGTAGAGCGCACCCCGGGGACCTGCGAGCGCACGGGCCTCGTCCTTGCAGAACCAGTCGAAGAAGAAGGGCTCCCAGCGCAGCTCATCGCCGCCCGCCGCCAGCGCCTTGAAGGCGGCCTGGACCAGGGCGGTGTCCGCCTCGGTCCCCAGCGAGGCCAGGCCCAGGCGCGCCAGCATGGCGGCGATCAGCTCGTCCCGATAGGCCTCGCCAAAGCCGTTCAGGGCGGCCACCAGGGAATCGCTGTCGCCCACCAGAGAGAAGGTCCCGGCGAGCTGCTGCAGGTTCCAGAACACCGCCTCTGGCTGGCGGCCGAAGGCGTAGAGCCCCGACCGGTCGAAATAGGCCGCGGTGAAATTGGGGTCCGAGCGCGGCAGGAAGCGGTACGGCCCGTAGTCGAAGCTCTCGCCGGTCAGGCTCATGTTGTCGGTGTTGAGCACACCGTGGACGAAGCCGGCCGCCATCCACCGCGCCGCCAGCCTGGCCATGCGCCGCACCACCGCCGCCAGCAGGGCGCCGGGCTTGTCCGCCGCCTCCCCCAGGTGCGGATAGTAGTTGGCGATCACATGATCCATGAGCGCGGTGACCCGCTCGCCCTGCTCGAAGAAGGCATGCCGCTGGAAGGAGCCGAAGCGGATGTGGCTGTGCGAAAGCCTGGTCAGCACCGAGGACCGCGTGGGGCTGGGCTCGTCGCCCCGCTCCAGCGCCTCGCCGGTCTCCACCAGGGAGAAGGAGCGGGAGGTGGGCACGCCCAGCGCCTCCAGCATGGCGGTGGCCAGCACCTCGCGCACCCCGCCCTTGAGCGTGAGGCGCCCGTCGGCCTGCCGCGACCAGGGCGTCTGGCCCGAGCCCTTGGTGCCCAGGTCCAGCAGCCGATCGTTCCCCGCCTCCCGCAACTGGGCGAACAGGAAGCCGCGGCCATCGCCCAGCTCGGGGTTGTAGCTGCGGAACTGGTGGCCGTGGTAGCGCAGCGCCAGCGGCGGATCGATGTTGTCCGGCAAGGGGTCAAAACGGCCGAAATGGGTGATCCATTCGGCGTCCGTCAGGCTATCGAGGCCGACGCTGGCCGCGGCGCGGTCGTTGCGGAAGCGCAGGATCGTCTGCGGGAAGGCCGCCGGACGGACGGGATCGGCGAACTCGGCGCCAAGCCTTGGGAATTGCGGATCGGGACGATAGTCGGCCGAGACGGGCATCGGCCCGACATGGGCGCAAATCGATCCGGCCACAAGCCATGCCGGAAGCGGTCGATCACGCTTTGCGGCCATGCTAACCGGGCGTCATGGCGCGGCGGATCACCCTCGACTTCCTGAAGACGGAGAGCGCGGCGGGGTTGATCCTCGCGGCGGCGGCGGCGGCGGCGATGATCGCCGCCAACTCCCCCTGGGCCAGGCTCTACTTCGGCTTCGTGGAAGCGCCCTTCACCCTGCAGGTGGGCGCCTTCGACGAGACCCTCTCGACCCTGGACTGGGTCAAGCATGGGCTGATGGCGGTCTTCTTCTTCGTCGTCGGCCTGGAGATCAAATACGAGGTCCTGCGGGGCGAGCTGGCCAATCCGCGACGCCTGACCCTGCCCCTGCTGGCCGCGCTGGGCGGGATGGTGGCGCCCGCCGCGATCTACCTGGCCATCAACGCAGGCGCCGGCGGCGAGCCCGCCGCCTGGCCCACGCCCATCGCCACCGACATCGCCTTCGCGCTCGCCGCCCTGGCCATCGCCGGGCCGCGCCTGCCGCCCACCCTCCGGGTCTTCCTGCTGACGCTCGCCATCGCCGACGACCTGGGGGCGGTGGCGGTGATCGCCGCGGTGTTCCGCGAAGGGATTCGCTGGGCGGCGGTGGGGGGCGCGCTGGTGTCGCTCGCCCTGATGGCGCTGCTCGGCCGCTGGCGCGGCGCGCCCTACCTGCTCTATGCGCTGGGCCTGGTGCTGGTCTGGGCCTTCACCCTCAAGTCCGGCCTCTCGACCTCGGTCACCGCGGTGGTCGCCGCCATGACCATCCCCATCGAGCCGCGCAAGCCGCACCGCCCGGGCGTGCTGGAGGACTTCATGGCCGCCCTGCACCCCTATGTCGCCTTCCTGATCCTTCCGCTGTTCGCCTTCACCGCCGCCGGCATATCGCTCAGGGGCCTGCAGCCCTCCGTCGTGCTGCATCCCATCCCGCTAGGGGTGGCGCTGGGCCTGTTCCTGGGCAAGCCGCTGGGGGTGTTCGGGGCCACCGCCGCGGTCATCGGGCTCAAGCTCGTGCGACGCCCCACCGGGGCCACCTGGACGGAGCTGTTCGGCATCTCCCTGCTCTGCGGGGCGGGCTTCACCATGAGCCTGTTCATCGGCGCCCTGGCCTTCCCCGACGGGCTGCACGCCGCGGAGGTTCGTCTGGGGGTGCTGATCGGCTCGCTGGCCTCGCTTGGCGCGGGCATGGCGGTGCTGGCCTGGGCCCAGGGGCGTCGGCGCGAGACGTGAGGAAGCTTGGCGTTCGGTGACGGCGTTGCTAAACGCGGCGCATCTACTCCCAAAGGAGCTCCCATGGCCGGGATCGCGGTGATCGTCCTCTTCCTCGTCATCATCGGCGCGCTGAACGTCTACGAGTTCGGCCGGCTCGACTAAGGCGCCGCGCGCATGCCCAGCCGCGGCGCGGCGCTCGTCACCGGGGGAGCGCGCCGCATCGGCCGCGCGCTGGCCCAGGCGTGCGCGGCCTCCGGCTACGACGTCGCCGTTCACGTCCGCAGCATCGGCGACGACGCCGAGGGGACCGCGGGCGAGGTGCGCTCGGCGGGCCGCAAGGCCGCCCTGCTGGCCTGCGACCTGCGCAAGGAATCGGCGGTGGTCGCCCTGGTCGGCGAGGCCGAGGCGGAACTGGGCCCGATCACCCTGCTGGTGAACTGCGCCAGCGTCTTCGAGGAAGACGCCTTCGCCAGCTTCAACCGCGCCTCCTGGGACGCGCACATGGAGACCAACCTGCGCGCGCCGCTGGTGCTCTCCCAGGCCTTCGCCAGGCGCCTGGCGCCCGACCGCGAAGGGCTGATTGTCAACATCCTGGACCAGCGGGTCTGGCGCCCGACGCCGGAATTCTTCTCCTATTCCGTCTCCAAGGCCGCCCTGTGGGACGCCACCAAGATGATGGCCCAGGCGCTCGCCCCGCGGATCCGCGTCAACGCCATCGGACCTGGCCCCACCCTGCAGTCGATCCACCAGGCCCCGGAAGATTTCGCCGCCGAGGCCGCCGCCACGCCGCTGGCGCGGCCCGTGCCGCCGACGGAGGTGGCCCGGGCGCTGCGCTATCTGATCGACGCCGAATCGGTCACCGGCCAGATGATCGCGGTCGATTCCGGCCAGCACCTGCAATGGCGGTGAGGCCATGAGCGGCGAATTCCGCACCGAGATGACCCGGGTCTTCGTCAGCGGGCTCAAGGTGCAGGCGCAGATCGGCGTCCACAGCCACGAGTTCGGCCGCACCCAGCCGCTGTCGGTGGACGTGGAGCTGGATGTGCCCAGCGCCGGGACCACGCGGCTTTCCGAGACCCTCAACTACGAGACCATCCTGTCGGCCGCCCGCGCGGTGGCCGCCGAGGGGCACGTCAAGCTGGTCGAGGACTTCGCCGAGCGGCTGGCCCGCGCCTGCCTGGCCGACCCGCGGGTGACCCGGGCGCGGGTGCGGGTGGAAAAGCCCCTCGCGCTGGCCCCCGACGCCGCCGGCGCGGGCGCCGAGATCGTCCTGGTGAGAAGCCAGGCCTAGACCAACTTGAAAGGGAGACACGGCCGATGAACGACGTCACCCAGCCCGCCGCCGAGGACCGCGCCATGCCGGCGGTCGTCTACGCCCTCTACCTGATCGGCATCGCCAACGGCCTGACCGTGCTGATGGGCCTGGTGCTGGCCTATATGAACCGCGACCGCGCCGGGCCGGTGGCGCGCAGCCACTACACCTTCCTGATCCGCACGTTCTGGCTGTGGTTCGTCTGGCTGCTGATCGCCGCCACCCTGATCCTCTGGGGCGGATTGTTCAGCCTGATCCTCATCGGACTGCCGTTCCTGGCCCTGGGCTGGGTGATCCTGGGTCTGGTGCACGTCTGGTTCGCCCTGCGCTCGATCGTGGGCGTGGTCTACCTGGCGCGCGACGAGGCCTACCCCCGCCCGCTCAGCTGGCTGCTCTAGTCAGTCCAGCGCCGCCACATAGGGAAGGCCGCGGTAGCGGCCGCCGGCGTCCATGCCGTAGCCGACCAGGTAGCGGGCCGGCGCCTCCCAGGCGACGAAGTCCGGCTCCATGGCGCGGGGGCTTGGCCAGGGCTTGCGGGCGAAGACGCAGGTCAGCACCTCGGCCGCGCCCGCGTCGCCCACCAGGCGCTTGGCCTCGCTGAGCGAGAGGCCGGTGTCGAAGACGTCGTCGACGATCAGGGCCTTGCGGCCGATCAGCGGACGCTGCAGGTCGGCGCGCACCTCGCAGCGGCCGCTGGAGACGCGCTCGTCGCGGTAGGAGGCGAGCCACAGGGCGTCGAAGCGCAGGTGGCGGCCCAGCCGGGCCAGGGCCTGCATCAGGTCCGAGCAGAACCACAGGCCGCCGGTGAGCAGGCAGACCGCGACGGTCTCCTCGTCGGTGCGCGCCGCGATCTGGCGGGCCAGGTCGTTCACCCGCTGGTCGACCTCGGCCTCCGACAGCAGCACCGTGCCGATGGGATCAGCCATGCGTGGGCGTGGCCTCGGCGGGCTCGGGGACGGGCGTGGCCTCGGCCGGCGCCAGCACCGCCTCGGCGGCGCGCGGCGCAGCCTTGGCGTCGCGCCCGGTGACGAAGCGCACCTCCAGGTCCCGGGCCGTCGCGGGCGGGTCGGTGATGGAGATGGAGAAGCGCCGCAGCGCATGGGCCGGCACGCTGGGGTTGGCCGGACGGGCGACCTTGGCGGCCACCGGCTTGCCGGCGCGGTTGAGCAGGGTGACGCGCACCGGCGGGGAATCCACCGCGGCGTCCCGGACATTGCGGATCGCGCCGGTCACCGCCAGCACCGGGCGGCCGTCCACGAAGGCCGCCTCCACCTTCACCTGCTCGAGCACCAGGCCGCCGCCGTCCACCGACAGGCCAAGCCCCGCATAGGCGACCGAGCTCGCCGGCCACAGCCGCACCACCTGTTCGCGGAAGACGATCACCCCGGCGATGAGCGCGGCGGCCAGGGCCGCGGCGCCGGCCCAGACCATGGCGCTCGACCGGCCCTCGGCCGAGGCGCCGCGGCGCCCGCCGCGCCGGGCCGGCGTGGGCGGGGCAGGCTCTGGCTCGACCGCGACGATCTCGACGTCCTCGTCGGGGGCGGCCGTCTCCGGCTCGGCCTCGAAGGAAGGCGGGGGGGCGGGCTCCAGAAGGCTCTCGGCGTCGCCCTCGGGCGTGGCCAGCCAGCGGCGGCCGCAGCTCGAGCACTTGACCTTGCGCCCTTCAGCCGGGACGCGATCGTCCTCGACGAAATAGCTGGTGGCGCACTCTGGACAGGTCAGTATCATGACGGCCGAATCGGACGCTCCAGCAACCTCCTCCGAGGTCGCCGATTTCGGCCCTCATGTCCAGAAACCCCATCGCCGCTGTGGCGACTGATCCCGAGGATGTGGTTCGTTTCGACGACGTGTCGATGCGCTACGGGCAGGGCCCCGATGTCCTTAGGGACCTTTCCTTCAGCCTGGCGCCCGGCACCTTCCACTTCGTCACCGGGCCCTCGGGCGCCGGCAAGAGCTCGCTCCTGAAGCTGATCTACCTCGCCGCCCGCCCCTCGCGTGGGACCATCAGCTTGTTCGGCCAGGACGCGGCGCGCCTGAGCGGGCGACTGCGGCCGCAGCTTCGCCGCCGCATCGGCGTGGTGTTCCAGGACCTGCTGCTGCTCGACCATCTGAACGCCTTCGACAACGCCGCCCTGCCCCTGCGGCTGGCCGGCGCCAAGGCTGCGGACTATCGCGCCGACGTCGCCGAGCTCCTGGCATGGGTGGGGCTGGGCGATCGCATGCACGCCTATCCACCGGAGCTTGCCGGGGGCGAGCAGCAGCGGCTAGCCATCGCCCGGGCCGTGGTCAATCGTCCCCAGGTGCTGCTGGCCGACGAGCCGACCAGCAACGTCGACCAGGAGATGGCGCTGCGCATCTACCGCCTGTTCGTCGAGCTGAACCGGCTCGGGACCACCATCGTCATCGCCACCCACGACCAGGACCTGGTCGCCCGCTCGGGACGGGCCTCGTTGCACCTGGAGGGCGGCCGCATCGGCTGGCGCCCGCCGCAGGGGCCGATCGCGGCATGAGCCCTTTCGACGTCGCCCGATGGCGGCCGGCTCCCTACCTGCCGGTCAAGGAGACCCGCGACGGGGCCCTGGTCTTCGTCGTCGCCGTGCTCTGCTACCTGGCCTGCATGACCGGGCTGGCGGTGATCGCCGCCGATCGCGCCGCCGGAGGCTGGAGCCGCCAGCTCGCCGCCGAGGTGACGGTGATCGTCCGCGCCCGGCCGGGCCAGACGCCCGACGCCGCCGCCGCCCAGGCCGCCGAGGTGCTGGCCGGCCAGCCCGGCGTCGCCGAGGCCCGCGCGCTGGAGCCCAAGCAGGCCTACGACCTGGTCCGGCCGTGGATCGGCGATGTCGCCGACGTGGAGGACCTGCCGGTGCCAAGGCTGGTGGCCGTCAGCCTCGACCCTCGCGCCCCGGCGAGCCCCGAGGCGCTGGGCCGCACCCTCAAGGCCCAGGGGGTGGATGCGGTGGTGGACGACCATTCGCTCTGGCTGAAGGACGTGCGCCGCGCGGCGGGCATCGCGCGCGGCCTGGGGGCGGTGGTGTTCCTGCTGGTGGCCAGCGCCGCCGGCGCGGTCGTCGCCTTCGCCACCCGCACGGGCCTGGCCGCCCAGCTCAAGGTGGTGGAGGTGCTGCACCTGACCGGAGCGGAGGAGGACTTCATCGCCGGCCTGTTCCTGGCGCGCTTCGCCAAGGCCGCGGCCCTGGCCGGCCTGATCGGCGCGACCGGCGCGGCGCTGACAGGGGCGATCCTGCGCCTGGCCGGCGGCGCGGACGGCCTGACGCCCGCCTTGCCGCTGGCCTGGGTCGACCTGATCGCGGTGGTCCCCTGCCCGGCCCTGGCCGCGGCCGTGGCCGCCTTCGCCGCCCACATCACGGCGCGGCGGCTGATGCGCGAGGCGCCATGAAGTCCGTCGCCGCCTTCCTGGTCATCGCCCTGATCTGGGCCGCCGGCCTGATCGCCTTCGCCGGGCGGGTGCAGCAGTCGACGCCGGCGCCCGACCCCGAGGCCGCCGACGGGGTGGTGGCGCTCACCGGCGCCAATTCCAACGAACGCATCGCCTCGGCGCTCGGGCTTCTGCAGGACGGCCTTGGCAAGCGCCTCTTGATCTCGGGGGTGAACCGCGACGCCAGCCGCGAGGACATCCGCAATGTCTCCAAGGCCTCCCGCCGGCTCTACGACTGCTGCGTGGACCTGGGCTTCACGGCGGTGGACACCGTGGGCAACGCACGCGAAACCGCCGACTGGGCCCGCAGCATGCGCTACCGGAGCCTGATCATCGTCACGGCCGACTACCACATGCCCAGAGCCATGCTCGAACTGCGCGCGGTGATGCGCGAACCGGAATTCCACCTGCAGGCCTACGCCGTGCCCACGCCCTCGCTGAAGGCCCGTCGCTGGTGGCGCTCCCCGCGCACGGCGCGGCTCATGGTGGTGGAGTACTGCAAGTACCTGGCGATCCTGGGGCGCGACGCGGTGCTGGGCCTTGGCCCCCGCGAGCCGGCGCAGCCGAAGGCCGCCAAGTGACCGCCGCCCGCTCCCTTCTCTTCGTGGCCCTGTTCTATCTGTGGTCCGTGTTGGTCTCGGTGGGGTGCACGCCGCTCCTGCTCGCGCCCCGGCCGGTGATCCTGGGGATGTTCCGGGTGTGGAGCCTGGGCGTCACGACGCTGCTTCGGGTGTGCGGGGTGCGGGTGGAGATCCGCGGGCGGGAGCACATCCCCATGGGCGCGGCCCTGGTGGCGCCCAAGCACCAGTGCATGCTGGACGTCTTCGTCCAGTTCGCGGTGCTGCCGGCCTCGGCCTTCGTGATGAAGCAGGAGCTGGCGCGGATTCCCTGGTTCGGATGGTACGCCCGGCGCGTGGGCAGCATCGTCGTCGACCGCTCCGCCCACTCGGTGGCCCTGCGCAAGCTGGTGCGCGAGGCCAAGGCCCTGTTCGCCGACAGCCGCCAGGTGGTGATCTTCCCCGAAGGCACCCGCACGCCGGTGGGCGAGCCCGCCGAGTACAAGCCCGGCATAGCCGCGCTCTATCGCGAGATCGACGTGCCCGTGCACCCGGTGGCCACCAACTCCGGCGCCCACTGGCCCGCCCACGGCTTCATCCGCAAGCCCGGCGTCATCGTCTTCGAATATCTGGAGCCGATTCCCCCCGGCCTGAAGCGGGCCGACTTCATGCGCCGGCTCAAGGACCAGATCGAGACGGCGTCGGAGCGCTTGCTGGCGGAGTAGCGCTTAAACCTGTGTCATCCCCGGAATGCGCAGCGCACGTCCGTGACCCCATGCCCGCCGCGCAAGCCGGAGGCTCGCGGGCGGCTTCGCCTCGAGAAAGATGCAGGGATCAGGTGTTCATGGGTTCCGGATCGGCCCTTCGGCCCGTCCGGGATGACATGAAATAGGGCTCTAGTCCCCGGCGCGGACGCTTTCGCGGGCCTGGGCCAGGAGCTCGGCCATCTTCATGCGGACTTCGCCTTCGGTGACCGCCACGCCCGCGCCCTTCAGGTCCTCGAAGACCTTGCGCAGGACATCGTCGTCCCCGGCGATCTCGAGGTCGGACTTGACCACCGCGCGCTCGTATTCGCCCACGTGCGCGCCTTCCAGGCCCATGAGGCCGGCGGCCCAATGGGCCAGCGCCTTGTTGCGGCGGGCCGAAGCCTTGAATTCCTGCTCCTGATCGAGGGCGAACTTCCGCTCAAAGCCCCGTTCCCGATCGTCGAAGGTGGTCATGCGGTCCCCAGGCAGCAGCAAAGACGCGGCTCACATATCCCGCCGCGAGCGGGGCCGCAATCGCAACACGGCCCCTTCGCTCAGTTTGCGCCCGCGCTCGCCATCCGCTAATTTCCGGCCGCCTGATGATGAACGAGAGGCCGAGTCGGAACCGCGCGCGGAGGATTCCATCGCGCGCGTTTTTTGTTTCGCCGACCGGCGAGCCCCGTTCTGCGGAGAAGGCGCAAAGATGACCCGCCGTAAGAAGATCTACGAGGGCAAGGCCAAGATTCTCTATGAGGGCCCCGAGCCTGGGACCCTCATCCAGTACTTCAAGGACGACACCACCGCCTTCGACGCCCAGAAGAAGGCCGTCCTGGAGGGCAAGGGCGTCATCAACAACCGCATCAGCGAATATGTGATGACGCGGTTGAACGCGATCGGCGTGCAGAACCACTTCATCAAGCGGTTGAACCTGCGCGAGCAGCTGATCCGCGAGGTGGAGATCATCCCGCTGGAGGTGGTCTGCCGCAACGTGGCCGCCGGCTCGCTGTCGACGCGCTTTGGCCTGCCCGAGGGCCAGGCCCTGCCGCGCTCGATCATCGAGTTCTATCTGAAGGACGACAAGCTGCACGACCCGATGGTGGCCGAGGAGCACATCACCGCCTTCAACTGGGCCACGACCCAGGAGATCGACGACATGATGGCGCTGACGCTTCGGGTGAACGACTTCCTGTCGGGCATGTTCGGCGCGGTCGGCATCACCCTGGTGGACTTCAAGATCGAGTACGGGCGGATCTGGGAGAACGATTTCAGCCGGATCATCCTGGCCGACGAGATCAGCCCCGACAGCTGCCGGCTGTGGGACAGCCAGACCAATGAGAAGCTGGACAAGGACCGCTTCCGCCGGGACCTGGGCAATGTCATCGAGAGCTACACCGAGGTCGCGCGGCGCCTGGGCATCATGAAAGAGATGCCGACGGTGATCCAAGGGGGTCTGCACTAAGCCATGAAGGCCAAGGTCCATGTTTTCCTCAAGCCCGGCGTCCTCGACGTCCAGGGCAAGGCCGTCGAGCAGGCGCTGCATGGCCTGGGCTGGGGCGGCGTCGACCACGTCCGCGTCGGCAAGACCATCGAGTTCGACCTGGCCGCCCAGGACAAGGCCGCCGCCGAGGCCGAGGTGAAGGCCATGTGCGAGAAGCTCCTGGCCAACACCGTGATCGAAAGCTACCGCGTGGAGCTGGCGTGATGACGTCCTCTCCCCCGCGAAGCGAGAGGGAGAGGGTTGGGTGAGGGCGGCGCGGGACAATCAGCTTCTGCTGAGGGCGACCGATCGAACCCCCGCTTGCGCCGCTGAACCACCGAGCCGCCCTCACCCAACCCTCTCCCTCTCCGCTTCGCGGGGGGAGAGGCGGAATCTGGCGCTTGCGCTCGCGGCCCTCGCCCTCGCCATACTCACCCTCCTCACGCTCTCCGCCTGCGCGCCGAAGGCCGCCGCGCCCGCCGCCGTGACGCTCGATTGCGCCCTGGGGTTCGACGCCCTCAAGGCCAGGATCGCCGGCCAGGGCGGCGTCGTCGCCGCGCCCGCCGATCCGGGCGATCCCTTCCGCGCCTACAACGCGGCCGACGGCCAGGCCTCCTGGTTCGTCACCGAACCCGGCGCCCCGGCCCACCCGGCGGTGCTGATGCAGCAGGTGACGCCCGCGGGACTGAAGAACACCGGCTGCGCCTATGGCGACCGCGGCGCCTACGACCAGCTCATGGCCTACCTCGTCAGCCTGAAGGCCGGCCGCAAGTGAGGCGCCTTGACCTGCCTTGCGACTTCCACCACCTGAGGCGCCCATGAAAGCCGCCGTCATCGTCTTCCCCGGCTCCAACTGCGACCGCGACTGCCAGGTCGCCGTCGAGCGCGCCACCGGCGCCAGCGTCGACATGGTCTGGCACGGGGACACCGAGCTGCCCGCCGGCGTCGACCTGATCGTCCTGCCGGGCGGGTTCTCCTACGGCGACTACCTGCGCTGCGGGGCGATGGCCGCGCTCTCGCCGATCATGGGCGAGGTGAAGGCCGCCGCCGGGCGGGGCGTCGCCACGGTGGGCATCTGCAACGGCTTCCAGATCCTCTGCGAGGCCGGCCTTCTGCCCGGCGCCCTGCTGCGCAACGAAAAACTCAAGTACGTCTGCAAGCCGGTCGCCCTGGAGGTCACCAACGCCCAGACCCGCTTCACCGCCGGCTACAAGGACCGCCGCGAGGTGATGATGACCGTGGGCAACGGCGAGGGGAATTTCTTCGCCGACGAGGCCACGCTCGATCGCCTTGAGGGCGAGGGCCAGGTGGTCTTCCGCTACGTGGACAATCCCAACGGCTCGGCGCGCAACATCGCCGGCATCGTCAATGGCGCGGGAAATGTCCTGGGCCTGATGCCCCACCCCGACCGCGCCTTCGAGGCCGAGCTCGGCTCGGCGGACGGCGCCATCCTGTTCCAGAGCGCGTTCGCCAGCGCCTGAGCCGCCAGCGCCCTATCGCGCACGCGGGCGAGACTCGCTAGAAGCCCTGGCCATGAGCGCCCAGCCTGCGAAGACCATGGCCGAGACGGCCGCCGAGTTCGGCCTGTCGTCGGACGAATACCAGCTGATCCTCCGCCGCCTGGGGCGCGAGCCCAACATGGTCGAGCTGGGCGTCTTCTCGGTGATGTGGAGCGAGCACTGCTCCTACAAGTCGTCCAAGAAGCAGCTTGGCAAATTCCCCGTCACCGGCCCGCGGGTGATCTGCGGCCCGGGCGAGAACGCCGGCGTCATCGACATCGGCGATGGCCAGGCCTGCATCTTCAAGATGGAGAGCCACAACCACCCCTCCTTCATAGAGCCCTACCAGGGCGCGGCGACGGGCGTGGGCGGCATCATGCGCGATGTCTTCACCATGGGCGCGCGCCCGGTGGCCCTGCTCAACGCCCTGCGCTTTGGCGATCCCAGCCATCCCAAGACCCGCCGCCTGGTGGCCGGCGTGGTGGCCGGCATCGGCGGCTACGGCAACTGCGTGGGCGTCCCCACCGTCGCCGGCGAGACCAACTTCCACCGCGGCTACGACGGCAACATCCTGGTCAACGCCATGTGCGTGGGCCTGGCCGACGCGGACAAGATCTTCTACTCGGCCGCCCCGGCGGCGGGCCTTCCGGTGGTCTATTTCGGCTCCAAGACCGGCCGCGACGGCATCCATGGCGCGACCATGGCCTCGGCCGAGTTCGACGAGGCCTCCGAGGACAAGCGCCCCACCGTCCAGGTGGGCGACCCCTTCGCCGAGAAGCTCCTGATCGAGGCGACGCTGGAGCTGATGGCCTCGGGCGCGGTGGCCGCGATCCAGGACATGGGCGCGGCGGGCCTCACCTCCTCGACCGTCGAGATGGCCGGCAAGGGCGGGGTCGGCGTCGAGCTCGACCTGGACCGCGTGCCCCAGCGCGAGGAGGGCATGAGCGCCTACGAGATGATGCTCTCGGAGAGCCAGGAGCGGATGCTGGCCATCCTCAAGCCCGGCCGCGAGGCCGACGGCCACCGGATCTTCGAGAAGTGGGGCCTGGACGCGGCGGTGATCGGCAAGACCACCGACACCGGCCGCATGGTGCTGAAACACAAGGGCGAGGTCGTCGCCGACGTGCCGCTGGCGCCCCTGTTCGACGACGCGCCGCTCTACGACCGGCCCTGGGTCCAGCCCAAGCTTCAGGAACGGCTCACCGCCGCGAGCGTCCCCGCGCCCAAGGACTACGCCCAGGCGATCCTGACCCTGATGAGCGCCCCCGACATGGCCTCCAAGCGCTGGCTCTGGGAGCAGTACGACCGCCACGTCATGGCCGACACCCTGGAGGATTCGGCCACCGGGGCCGACGCCGGCGTCGTCAGGGTGCACGGGACCCGCAAGGCGCTGGCGGTGACCTCCGACGTCACCCCCCGCTACGTCCAGGCCGACCCCTACGAGGGCGGCAAGCAGGCGGTGGCCGAGGCCTGGCGCAACCTCATCGCCGTGGGCGCCACGCCCATCGCCATCACCGACAACCTCAACTTCGGCAACCCCGAGCGGCCGGAGATCATGGGTCAGATCGTCCGCGCCACAGACGGCATGGCGGAGGCCTGCCGGGCATTGGACTTCCCCGTCGTGAGCGGCAACGTCAGCCTCTACAACGAGACCAACGGCGCAGCCATTCCGCCCACCCCGGCGGTCGGCGGCGTCGGCCTGATCGCCGACTACGCCCGCCGCGCCGACTTCTCCAGCCTCAAGGCCGGCATGACGCTGGTGCTGGTCGGCGACACCCGGGGCGATCTCGGCGCTTCGATGTACCTGCGCGAGGTGCTGGGCCGCGAGGACGGCGCCCCGCCCCCCGTCGACCTGGCGGTCGAGCGCCGCAACGGCGAGCTGGTGCGCAAGCTGATCGAGGATGGCGTCGTGGCCGTCTGCCACGACCTCTCCGACGGCGGCCTGATCGCCGCGGCCGCCGAGATGGCGCTGGCCTCGAACGTGGGCGTCAGCCTCGACCTGCCGGAGGCGGCGCCGCACGCCCAGCTCTTCGGCGAGGACCAGGCCCGCTACCTCCTGGGCGTCGCCGATCCCGCGCCCGTCTTCGCCGCCGCCCAGGCGGCCGGCGTCCAAGCCTGGATCATCGGCCACGCTGACGGCGAGGCGATCTCCGCAGCCGGGCTCTTCGACCTGCCGCTCAAGGCGCTCCGATCGGCCCACGAGGGCTGGATGCCCGCCTACCTGGGCGACTAGGAGGCCCGATAAGAAGAACGGCAAGGCCGGCGCGGTGGCGACCGAGACGCCAAAGCGACCACTCCCGATTGTGTGATCGGCTTCACAAACGTCAGGCTTGCAACTGGGCCGTGCGCCGGTTCTCTTGCGACCCCAGTGAAGGGTCCTGTGTGGAGTAGGTCGTGAGTGAGCTTTGGACGTTGGAGCGGCGGGCGGCCATGCTCGAGGCGGCGCTCGTGGAGACGCGCCGGTCGACGTCCTGGCGGATCACGGCCCCGATGCGGGGGCTCAAGGTCCTGCTCGGCGGACGCGGGGCCGCGCCCGCCCCCGCCACGGAGCCTCGCGAACCCGAGCCGCCCCAGGAGGCCGCGCCCGTCGCCGAAGAGGTCCGGGTGGAGGTCGCCCCGGTGGAGCAGGCCGTGCTGGACGCCGAGCCCACAGC
>Ga0075364_10000413_pt1 | contig 21390 bp, 17 predicted proteins | sample EndMetdeltDD1764_FD_71517 | JGI IMG/M metagenome (GOLD analysis project Ga0075364, IMG submission 71517) | Populus endosphere microbial communities from Tennessee, USA - Endosphere MetaG P. deltoides DD176-4 | ecosystem: Host-associated > Plants > Roots > Endosphere | place: USA: Tennessee...
CAACCAGGAGATCTCCCCGATGATGGCAACCCGTAAGCGTCTGGCGACGTGGGTCGCCGTCCTGCTGGCCGTCGTTCTGGTGGCCGGGGTGGCGTTCTTGGTGCGCCAGGTCTTTTTCGGACCCAAGACGATCACCGCCTATTTCCCAACGGCTACCGCAATTTACCCGGGTGACGAGGTACGGGTGTCCGGGGTGGAGGTGGGCACCATCGAGAGCATCGTGCCCGAGGGGACGCAGACCAAACTCGTCCTCAAAGTCGACCGTGACGTCCCGGTACCCGCGGGAGCCAAGGCCGTGATCGTCGCGCAGAATTTGATCGCTGCACGCTATGTGCAGCTGACTCCCGCATACCGTCAGGGCGATGGACCGCAGATGGGTGACGGCGCGGTGATTCCCAGCGATCGGACCGCGGTTCCGGTGGAATGGGATGAGGTCAAGACCCAGTTAATGCGGCTGGCAACGGAATTGGGCCCGAAGCCCGGTTCGCAAGGCGCGGTCACCGACACTTCGGTCGGCAGGTTCATCGACAGCGCAGCCAACGCGATGGACGGCAACGGTGCGAAACTGCGGTCGACGTTGTCTGAGTTGTCCGGTGTCGCAAGGATCTTCGCCGAGGGCAGCGGCAACATCGTCGACATCATCAAGAACCTCCAGATCTTCGTCACCGCATTGCGTGACAGCAAGCAGCAGATCGTCATGTTCCAGAACCGGTTGGCCAGTCTTACCAGCGTGGTGGACAACAGCAGGTCCGATCTGGATGCGGCGCTCTCGGACCTGTCGGTTGCAATCGGTGAGGTGCAGCGCTTCGTTTCGGGTAGCCGCGAGCAGACGTCGGAGCAGATCAGAAGCCTGGCAGCCGTGACTCAGAACCTCGTCGACAGCCGGCTGCCGCTGGAGAACGTTCTGCACGTGGCGCCCAACGCCATTGCCAATTACCAGAACATCTACTACCCGCCGACCGGCGGCGTGACGGGGGCCTTTGCCTTCACCAACTTCTCCAACCCGGTTTATTTCATCTGCGGCATGATCGGCGCGATCGGCAACACCACCGCGCCCGAGACGGCGACGCTCTGCGAGCAGTACCTCGGGCCGGCGTTGCGGCTCGCCAACTTCAACAACCTGCCGTTGCCGATCAACCCCTATCTGCGACCGGCCGCGAGCCCCGACAAACTCATCTACACCGATCCGAAGCTCGCGCCCGGAGGAGCAGGGCCGGGTGATCCACCCGAGCCGCCGCCCGCGGTTTCGGCCTACACCGGCATCGGGGATGTCGCGCCGCCGCCCGGTTACGGTGGCGTCGGTCTGCCGGCCATGCCACCAGGCCTGTACGGAAGCAACGACAGCGAAGTGCCGTCCACGCCATCGCCCGCGCTGTTCCCGGGCGCGCCGATACCCGGACCGCCTAACATCCAACCCGGCCCCCGAACGCCGTCCGTGCAGAACATGCTGCTTCCCCCGACTCCCGCTCCTGCTACGCCGCCGGGACCCTTGCTGCCTGCGGAAGGGACGCCGCCATCATGATCCGCAATCGTGTAAGGGCACTGGTCATTTCGGGGTGCAGCGTGGCCATCGCGATGACGAGTTGTGCGTATCAAGGGGTGAACTCGCTGCCGCTACCCGGCGCGGTCGGCCGCGGGCCCGATTCGGTGAAGTACACCGTGGAGGTCCCGAATGTCGCGACACTGGAGTCGAACTCGCCGGTGATGATCAACGACGTCATCGTCGGAAGCGTCGGCACGATGACAGTCGACGCGTGGCATGCGAACGTCGAGATATCCGTCAAGCCCGACGTGGTCGTACCGTCGAACGCGGTGGCGTCCGTGGGGCAGACCAGCCTGCTGGGATCGATGCATCTGGCGCTGAACCCACCGCTGGGTGAACAGCCAAGTGGGCGTCTGCAACCCGGAGCCACGCTGCCCTTGAACCAGTCGTCGACCTACCCCACGACAGAACAGACGCTGGCGTCGTTGTCGACCATCGTCAACGCAGGCGGGCTGGGACAGATCGGCGATGTCATCCACAACTTCAGCACCGCTATCTCGGGGCGTGAGCCCGAGATCCGGGAATTGCTCACCCGGCTCAACGATTTCGTCGGAACGCTGGACGCCCAGCGGGACAACATCATCGAGTCGATCAAGCAGCTGAACCGGGTGGCCGGCACCTTCGCTAACCAACGCGACGTCATCGACCGGGCACTCAAAGAGATTCCACCGGCGATCGACGTGCTCATCAAGAACCGGCCAAACCTGACTGAAGCATTGGAGAAGCTCGGAACGTTCAGCGACACCGCCACCAAGTTGGTGAATGACAGCGGCGATGATCTGGTGAAAAACCTACAAGGGTTGGCACCGGCGCTCACATCGCTGGCCGATATCGGTCCCGACATCACCCAGGCGCTCATCTTCGCCACCGCGTTCCCGTACGGTCCGGCCTTCGCCGACAAGATCGCCAAAGGCGACTACATAAACCTACTGGCCACGTTCGACCTGACCTACCCGCGGCTCAAGCGCTCCATCTTGTTGGGAACGCGCTGGGGCGACGAGAACGCCAAGCTGATCCCGGCGCCGGGCGATCCCTACTTCATGAACTACGCGTACGACCCGATCATGGTGGGCGTTGCACCCCCGCCGACCGATGCAGTGGCGGTCACGCCGCCCATAGCCAGCCCGGCACAACCGAACCCACCTCAGGCGAGTCCCGGTCAGCCCATCAACACCATGTTCGGGCCGGTGCTCCCGATGATTCCGCCGCCGCCGGCGAGACCTCAGTTCGGACCCGATCCGCAGCTGGCGGAATCACAGATCTTCGCCGGTCCGTACGGCGGTGGAGCGGTGCCCGGCGCTCCCGCTCCGGCGGGCCTACCCCTTCCGGGGGCGTTGCCGGCACCGCCGGCTCCGCCTGACCTACCGGCACCGCCGGCTCCGCCTGAACTACCGGCACCGCCGGCTCCGCCTGAACTACCGGCACCGCCGGCGGGAGGTGGTGGCTGATGCTCACCCGCTTCGTTCGCAACCAGCTCATCATCTTCACGATTGCGTCGATCGTCGGCGTGGCAGTGATGCTGTTCGCCTACATGCAAGTACCCACGCTGCTCAATGTCGGTCGTCTGACTGTCACGCTGGAACTACCCGCGGCGGGAGGTCTTTATCGCTTCTCGAACGTGACGTATCGCGGTGTTCAGATCGGCAAAGTGAAATCGGTCTCGCTCACCGAGAACGGCGCCGAGGCGGTGCTTTCGCTCAACACGTCACCAAAGATTCCGGCAGATCTCGAGGCCAACGTCCTCAGCGTGTCGGCGGTCGGCGAGCAGTACGTGGATCTGCGGCCACGCACCGACACCGGGCCTTATCTGCAGGACGGTTCGCGAATTCCCGTGTCTGCCACCACCATCCCGCAGCAGGTGGGTCCGATGCTGGATCAACTCAGCACGTTGGTGGACAGTATTCCCGGCGACCGCATCTCGGACCTGCTCGATGAGACTTTCAAGGCCTTCAATGGCGCTGGGCCGGACTTCGGCTCGCTGCTGGACTCCGGTGCGACGCTGTCCGAGCAACTCAACAGCGTGTCCGACGAATCGCGTTCGCTGATCGATGACAGTGGGCCACTGCTCGATTCGCAGGCAGAGACCGTCGAATCGATCCGCACATGGGCGCGCAGTCTGGAGGGGGTGAGCGCCCAACTCGTGCAGAACGATCCGCAGATTCGCGCGCTCCTGCAGCAGGGGCCGGGCTTTGCGAGCGAGGTGTCGCAACTGCTGAACGAGGTCAAGCCGACGCTGCCGGTGCTGCTGGCCAACCTCACCACGCTGGGGCAGATACTCGTCACGTACAACCCGTCGCTCGAGCAACTCCTTGTCGTCTTCCCCAACGCACTGTCCTTCCAACAGGCTTTCGGTCTCGGTAAGAACAATCCCACTGGTTTGGCACTTAGCGATTTCTCGCTGACCATCTCGGATCCGGTGCCCTGCACGGTCGGCTTCCTGCCGCCGTCGCAGTGGCGCTCACCCGCCGACACCACGGTCATCGACACGCCGGACGACCTGTACTGCAAGCTGCCGCAGGACTCTCCGATCGGCGTGCGGGGCGCCCGCAACTATCCGTGCATGGGACATCCCGGCAAACGTGCCCCGACCGTCGAATTATGCAATGACCCTGAGGGTTTCAAGCCAACCGCGCTGCGTCCCCATTCGACCGGCCCGTACCCGTTCGACCCGAACATCGTCGCGCAGGGCTTCGCTGTCGATGATCGGATCGATTTTCAGGAGCGGATATACGGGCCGCTCGAGGGGACCCCGCTGCCTCCAGGTGCCGTGCCGTCGGGGACGCCCCCAGGGATACCCAATCCGCTGTATGCGCCGATCTCACCCGGACCCGCGCCGGCGGCCCCACCGATGCCGCCACCACCTCCGTCGCCATTGCCGCTGCCTCCGCCGCCGCCGGGCAACTCGGTCAACGGCGTGCCCATCCCGGCCGAGCCGGCCGGCGCCGTTGCGCCTGCACCCGGAGCGCCGGCCACCGAGGTGCCGCACGGCGGTGGTGTGCCCGCAGCACCAAGTGCGTTCAGCGGCAACGAATCCGATGGTCCATCAGTGGCCGCGGTGCCCTACGACCCGAACACGGGGCAATTCGTGACGCCCGACGGTCAGGTGCAGACACTGACGAACATCGCGGCCGGGCACCCGCCGAAGTCGTGGAAAGACCTGCTGCCGATCTGATTTGGTGCTAGGCCACTTGCTCGAGCTTCATGGGGGTCTCGATGACGAGGGGCTGGTTGGTACCGCACGAGCCGCTGGGGGAGTTCGTCCTTTGACGGCCCACCAGGAAATTGGTGATCTTCATGTTTCGTTCGCCGGGGACCGGGTCGAACCCCCAGAATTGAAACCGCTGCTGGCCGGGCGCAATGGCCCCGCTGGGACAGAATTGCCACTCGGGGATGTTGCGGTCGACGACCCAGTAGGTGTTCGGATACCCGTACCACAACCGCGCGGTCCAACCCGCTGAGCTCACGGCGGTGCCCTCGCATTCGACCGGGCTGACACAGTCGGACGACAGCGTCCACGTCTCGTCGATCGTCGGCATGTCCTTGCGGACGTCGTTGACCAAGGCGAAGTCGCCGTTGGCGTGGTAGTGGTACGTGCCGTTGAGCTCGTTGCCGAAATCTGAAGCGTGCGCAGACGGGATGGCGCTCAGCGTTGCGGCGACGGTTACGGCGGTTATCGCACCTGCGGCGAACTTGTATCCACGCATGTCTTCAAGGCTATCGCGGCCGGTAGCGATCCTCTTCGAAAGCGAGAATTTGATTCCCGCGCATGTGAGAATGATCGGGTGCGATCCACCGTCGCAGTGCTTGCTGCAGCCTTGACCGCGGGTTCGATCATGGCGTCGCCGACGGCGTCAGCCGGGCCGACCCAATGCAACGAACCCAGCTGTGTCCCCGGCATCCAGCCGGGCGTCGTGCTGGGCTCGTACTGCAACAACACCAATTACTACGCTTTCGGCGTGACGTCGTGGGGCCGACTGGTGTTCTGCGGAACGCCGAGGCGCTATGAGCCACGTTGGTTCCGGTCGCCGGACATGCGCGGCATCAAGGACTACATGAGCGACTGCGCCGGCTACGACGGCGAGGTCGCTCAGGCGCCTGACGGCCGGTTCCTCGCGTGTCACGCACGCGAGGACGGCTTCCCGAGGTGGGAAAGCGGAGAACAGTTACGACCGGCGCCGTGATCGCCACCCACGGGTTGTGACTGGACGTCGAACTCGGTGAGCCCGCGCAGGACGTAGCCGTAAGGAACCCATTGTCTTCGCCAAAGTCCTCATCCGCGCCTTTGGACGGCTTTGTCGTCATCGACCTCTCGACCGGAATCGCCGGTGCGTACTGCACGAAACTGCTCGCTGACGGCGGTGCGCGTGTCATCAAAGTGGAGTCGCCGGAGGGCGACCCGCTGCGATCCTGGTCAGCCTCCGGCGCTGACATTCCGCCCGGTGACGACGGAGCTCTGTTCAACTTCCTGACCTCCTCCAAACACAGCGTGGTCGCCGATGCGGACAGCGATGACGACCTCGCTTTCGTCTCTCGACTTCTGGATTCTGCGGACGCGGTCGTATGGTCATCAGGTTCGCCGATTGCCGAACATCCATCGTTTGAGCCCGTCAATATCCGCCGCAGCCACGAACATCTGATCGTCACCGCTGTCACAGCATTCGGTTTGGAAGGCCCGTGGAGTAAGCGTCCCGCAACGGAGTTCACCGTGCAGGCTTGGTCCGGCGGCATGATCGGCTTGGGACGAGGCGCGCAAGACCGGGCACCGGTCTTCGTCGGAGGGCAGGTCGGCGAATGGCTGGCTGGCGCGTTCGCCGCCGCGGGGACCCTGACATCGCATTATCGCGCCCCGGTAGGTGATGGCCGTGGCGAGCTTGTCGACGTGTCGATGCTCGAAGTCGAAATCCTCTGCCTCACTTACTACTCGGTGTCATTCACCGATGCGCTCGGTCGACCTTTTCGCGACCTGCGCCGTGTGTCGCTGACAGGGGTGGTCGCCGCCAAGGATGGCCTCGTGGCGCTGGGGCTCGGGACCGCGCAGCAGTGGTTCGACATGTGCGCCATGGTTGGTCATCCGGAATGGATCGATGCCAGCGGACCGCTGTCCATCACGGAACAGGCCAAGCTTCGGGCGCCGATAATGCGCGAGTGGTTCCACGACCACACGGTCGACGAAATTCGAGAGTTGGCCTCCGCGTACCGTATTCCCAACAGCCCGGTGGGCGATGGCGCACGGATCGACGCGTTCGATCACTTTCAGGAACGCAAGTCAATCGTCGTCAACCCCGGCGGCGGATTCCGGCAGCCCGGACCGCCGTACCGGATGTCGCCGTCGTTGCTCACGAATCCGCTTCCGGCGCCCCGACTGGGTGAGCACACCCACTGGTACCGGCAGCGGAGTCAGGCAGAGTCACCGGCGCCGACTGTCGGTGACACGCGTACGTCACTGCCGTTCAGCGGATTGCGGGTGCTAGACCTGACGACGTTCTGGGCGGGTCCATCGTGTACTCACTTCTTGGCGTTGCTCGGTGCGGACGTCATCCACGTCGAGTCGGCGGCTCGGCCCGACGGGACCAGGTTGAGCGCCGATATCCCCATGGCAGAGCCACAGTGGTGGGACAAATCGCCCATCTTCTCGGGTTTGAATACCAACAAGCGAAGCCTGACCGTGGACACTCGCCACGAGAAGGGCCGCGAGTTGCTACGCAGGCTGGCGAAGACATGTGACGTGATCGTCGAGAACTACACCCCGCGTGTACTCGATGTCATTGGCTTGAATTGGCCTGCTCTGCAACAGCTTCGACCAGATGCAATCCTGCTCCGGATGCCTGGATTCGGTCTCGACGGGCCGTGGCGCGACATTCCGGCGCTCGCCTCCGTCATCGAAGGAGCCTCCGGCCTGACCTGGCTGACCGGTCATCCCGACCAGGAGCCCGTTGAGCCCTACACAGTCGGTGACTCAAATGCCGGTGTGCACGCACTAGTCGGCCTGCTGCTCGCGCTGGAACACAGGCGCCGTACCGGTGAGGGCGTGTTCGTCGAGGCGCCGATGGTCGACGCCGCGCTCAATGTGGCGGCTGAGCAGGTGATCGAGTTCTCGGCGTACGGGGCGGTGCTTTCCAGGGCCGGGAACTGCGGTCCGGCGGCCGCGCCGCAAAACCTCTACCAGACCAACGAAATCGACGAGTTCGGGCGGGCCGACTGCTGGGTTGCCATCGCCGTGGCAACCGATGAGCACTGGAAGGCGTTGCGGACCGGGCTCGGCGAGCCGGAATGGGCCACGGATCCAGAGCTGGACGTCGTCGCGGGCCGTCGCAACAAGCACACCGTGATCGACCGGCATCTGGCCGACTGGTGCTCGTCGCGAACGGCCGATGAGATCGTCGAATGCCTGTGGGAGGCTGGCGTTCCGGTCGGCAAAGTGATGTGGCCACACCATGTCGGTGAGATTCCTCAGCTGGATACCCGACGGTTCTACGAGAAGGTCACCCACCCCGTCGGTGGAACCGCTCGGCACAGCACAGTGCCGATGAGGTTGTCGGAAGGACCTGAGACCTTCCATGTGCGGCACGCGCCGATGCTCGGACAGCACACCCGCGAATTGCTCGCCGAATTGGGCCTCAGCGCAGCCGAGATCGCCGAGTTGGAGGCCGAGGGGGTCACCGACTCAGAGCCGAAGTTCTAGCACCGAATACATCCAGGCGAACAGAGAGGGCCGCGAAGCGCGATCGACGATGACAGACTCCTATTACGAACTCATCGATGCTGCTGATCCACTTGGTGAAAAGTTCGCAGCCACCGACATGGTCATCAGTACCTGGTCTCCCTCGATCCAGCACGCGGGCCCGGTGTCCGCCTTGCTGGTGCGTGCACTGGAGCGGTGCGCTCAACGTGACGACACCCGGCTGAGCCGTGTCGTGGTGGACCTTCTCGGCGCCGTTCCGGTCACCGATGAATTGTGGGTCACCGCCGAAGTGGATCGGGCTGGACGGCAGGTGGAGCGCGTGAGCGCCACGATGTCTGCCCGGGGGGCAAATGGTGAACCGAAAGTCGTCGCGCATGCCAGCGGATGGCGTTTGAAGACAATCGACACGAGTGAACTGGTGTATGCGCCGCAACAGCCTCTTCCGCCGCTCGCGCGGGGCCGCCGACAGCGCGCTGAAGAACGTTGGGCGCGAAACTATTTGCACAGTGTCGACTGGAGGTGGTTGACCGAAGTGCTCGGCGATGGGCCTGGCGAGTCGTGGCTCAAGCCGATTGTCGACCTGGTCAAAGGTGAATCCATGACGCCGACCCAACGGCTCTTCGCGGTGGCGGATAACGCCAACGGCGTTGGTGCCCAGCTGAATACCAGGGACTGGACCTTTCTCAACACAGACCTTGCCGTTCATGTTCATCGGGTGCCCACCGACGGATGGATCGGCATACGTTCGGAGACCAGCTATGGTCCCGACGGCGTCGCGACGGCGGTGGGAACGCTGTTCGATCAGCATGGGGCTGTGGGCAGCATCCAACAATCTGTGCTGGTCCGCCGCCGGACATCTCAATAGGACACTGCGAGAGGGTTATGGAGATGGCGCGGCCAGAAACGTTGCGAGGGTTGCCAAGAGCGCCTTTACACGCCGTCGCCAGACATGGCGTCAAGCTGTTACGTCCCGGTGCGGGGACCTCACCGCTGGTCAGACTCGGCGAGCGATTCGTCGTGACGGCTCCGTTTTCGCCGCCGACCCTGGTGACCACGGACGTTGACGATGTCCGAGAATTGTTCACCGACCCCGCCGAGAACTTTTCCTTCGGTGCTGTTCTCCGACGTTTCAGCAGCCTCGAAACCCGATTGGGCAGCGACGCATTGCTGTTCCTCGAAGGTGATTCGCATCGAGTGGAGCGAAAACAGCTGGTACCCAGCTTCATGGGTCCCGCCGTGAAGTCTTACGAGGGTCTTATCGCCGATGCCGTGCGTAGTCGGGTCGACGAGTGGCCGGTCGGCGAGCCGCTCAACTTCGTGGACGTCGCAGAGCGGCTCCTGCTCGATGTCATGATTTCGATCATCTTCGGGGTCACCGAGCCGAACCGTATTGCGCGCCTCGAGGAGGCGCTGCAGCGGTGGTTGGCCGCCGGCCAAAGCGCAGCGTTTCGTGGTCTGACCGTGTTGGGCATCATGACCGGTGGTCACACCTTCGGATACCCGCCGCTGCGTCGCGCGGCGGCGGCGCTGGATGCCATCTGTCTGGAGGAGATCTCGGAACGACGGGCCGGCGGTGAGGCCTCCGCGGGTGTGATCGACGGGCTGCTCGGCGCCAACAACTCCCGGACAGATCCGAAAGATGATCTCGCCCTCGCGCGAGTGCTGCGCGGCGCCATTCTCGGGTACGAGACGACTGCGACAACGCTGGCGTGGGTCGCCGAGCTCGTCAGCCACCACCATGAGGTGCTCTCAGAACTGGAGCGAACTCTGGAAAACGATGACGAAAGTTATCTCGACGCGGTCATCCGAGAAACGCTGCGCTATCGTCCGCCGGTACCGGTCAGCGTCCGTCGGGCCGTGCGCGATACCGAATTGAACGGCATGCGGATTCCCAAACGCGCGACGGTCATGGTTCCGACGCTTGCTCTACACGAACGCAGCGACATCTATGAGCGGCCACAGCAGTTCAAACCCGAACGCTTCCTGGGGACGCGGCCTGGCACATACGAGTTTCTGACCTTCGGCGCCGGCGCGCACCGGTGCCTGGGCGATCGTTTGGCGATCGCTGAAGTCCGGGTGCTGATTCGGACGCTCATGCAGTATCGGAGGTTTACACCGCTGCCGGGCCCGGCCTCGCGGCCGGGCCCACGCCCGACAATGCTCGTCCCGGGCAATGGTGCGAAGATCGTGCTCGGTCATCGCTGAGCTTGCGGCGTAGACCGCCCGAACTCATAACGCAGCACTGCGGTGCTGCTGAGTCTGGACGCCGTAACGCTAAGTGCCGCAACACGGAACGTCAGCCGCCTAGCCAATGGAAGGTCCGCTACCTCGGGGCGGCGCGTCAGCAGATCCTCCTCGACCAACGTCAGGCCGCGTGCCCATTCCTCTGGCTCACGGGGGTTGTTGAAGCCTGGATTGACCACTCCCTGGGCGATTGCGGACACCGTGGGCAGATGCTTCAGCAGCCACACCGTGTACTTCGTGTACGCGTTGAAAGCCACTTCGCCGTAAGAAAAGTGACTTACCACCGCATTCAGCAACCGCACGAAGCATTCTTGTCTGAGGAATGCGACGAGGCCGTCGGCCACCAGTACGGCAGGGCGATCATTGGGGAGCGCATCAAGCCAACCGGGCTCCTCGAGATCGGCGCCGATCAGATGTGAATTCGCCGGTTGCGGCAGCAGTTTCCGGCGCAGCTCGACGATCGCAGGGAAGTCCACGTCGTACCAGTCGACCGACGGTGGTGGAACGACCCGGAGCATCCTGGTGTCCAGACCGGCACCCAACTCCACCACGATCGCATCAGGGTGGTCTGCCACAAAGCGTTTAACTATCGCGTCGAACTTTTTCGCGCGCACGGCGATATCGAAGACCTTGGCCCGGGCATCGAGGACCTTGGTGGTCATTGCGGGCAGGCGGTCCATGTCGTACCCGGTCTTGGTGAGGATCTCGCTTGCCAAGGCATCCCCGAGAAAGGGGAGGGGCAGTGTGCTGTCGAGCGCACGACCGCCAAGGGTGAGGAAGAGACTCTCCTGCGCGGGTGTGAGCTCAGGAAGGCTAATGCTCACCCGCGAATTCTATCCGCATTCACAGCACCGGGCACGATCTTCGATCGCGAACATTGCGAGCCCGGACATCTGGAAGCTGGATCCTTATAGGCTCCATGTGTGCCTGGACTACGCGTCGGCTTGATGGACGGAATTCTCGCTGCGCCCCCTTCTTTTGGTAGTCACACCCGATCGCATTACTGGAGCGCGGTCGCCTGTCGAGCTGACTCCTTCTGGGTGCCTGATCATCTCAACTCGCTCTTCCCCCGGTCACTTTGGAATCCGGAGCATTGCGGAGTCGCAAGGATCCTCCCATCGGGTGACGCGCATATGGAACCCTGGACAATGCTCGGAAACCTCGCCTCCTCGAACCGCATCGGCCGGATGCGGCTGGGCCTTGGTGTGACGGACACGGGCAGACGCAACCCGGCCGTCACTGCGCAGGCCGCGGCGACGCTGCACTTGATCACACGTGGGCGCGCAATCCTTGGTATCGGCGCGGGTGAGCGCGAAGGAAACGAGCCCTATGGAGTTGACTGGTCGAAGCCGGTCGCGCGCTTCGAGGAGGCGCTCGCCACCATCCGCGCGTTGTGGGATTCCAAGGGAGAGCTCGTCAATCGCGATTCTCCGTACTTTCCATTGCGCAATGCCCTGTTCGACCTGCCGCCCTATCGCGGGAAGTGGCCGGAGATCTGGATTGCCGCACACGGTCCACGCATGTTGCGCGCCACCGGACGCTACGGCGACGGCTTCTTTCCGGCCTTTCCGCAGCGACCCAAAGACTATGCTCAACGGCTCGAACTCGTGCGGACGGCGGCCTCCGACGCTGGGCGTGACCCGATGGCCATCACCCCGGCGGTTTTCCTTTCGGTGGTGGCCGCTCGCACCAGACGCGAGGTCGATGACGCACTGGGTTCGGACTCCGTGCGGGCGTGGCTGTTGAGCGCTTCCGACGAGGTCTACCAGAGGTACGGGTCCCAGCACCCGCTAGGGGCCGGGTTCACGGGTGCGCAGGATCTGTTGCCCCACGAAATGGACTTGGCGACAACACTGCGACTCACCGGCGCGGTCCCGCCTGCGATGGTCTCCGACACCGTGCTGAACGGGACACCGGATGAGGTACTCGATCAGATTGCGGAGTGGCGCGATTGCGGCGTCCAATACGTGGTGCTGGCGTCGCTGAGCATGATGCAGCCCAGCCTGCGCCGGGGGATGGCGGCCTTTGCGCCATTCATCAAGGTCGTCAGGAACGTGAAAAAGCTCTAGTTTCAGCCGGATGCGGCCGGTTTGTCCGCGACCATGACGACATAGTCCACCCACGGGCTCCACGCCTTCATCGCGAGGCGGCTCAACCAAATCCGGCCGACCGGGTTCATCTGCTTGAGGCGTGACCGGCCATACGACGTCCTGAGGAACTGTCCGAGTGGCGCGAAAACGTCATCGCGGATGGACAGCTCTTTGACATCTCGGAAGCCGGCCTGCCGCAACGCTTCCTGATACTCGGTGCCGTACATGCGGTTGCGCCCGGTCTGGCTGAAGACCGAGCGGGCATACGCCCCGCCGAAAGGCATGCTGCGGTCCGGTCCCGACACGTCGCGGCGCCGTCGCGGGATGATGTCGGCAACGACGAGACGACCCCCGGGCTTCAACACACGGAATGCCTCGATGAAGAAATCCTCTCGCGATGGAAAGTGAAAGGCCGATTCGAGCGCGATGACCTTGTTGGCTGTGGCATCAGCGACGGGCAGATCGCTTGCCGCGCCTCGGACGAATCGGACCGACTCCGCCAGTCCGAGCGCCGCAGCCCTACCTGTCGCGATCTCGATCTGGCGCACGGCGACGTTGACACCGGTGATCTGTGCGGTCCCGAACTCCTTCAACCACAGGAAATCCTGATCGCCGAAACCACATCCGATATCGAGCACGACGTCACCGCTCGTCAAATTCGCCTCGGTCGCCACCAGCCTTGCCAGATCGGCACATGCGTCGTCGATCGTCGTGGGCCGGTTCTTCCAGTACCCGAGGTTGAGGAACAGAGATTCTTCACCGATCAGGTTCGCAGTGCCGACCACATTGTCGTACAGCTTGCCGACCCGCTCGGATTCCGACCCGGAAGGAAGGGTCGCGAACCGGGCGTATTCCTTCATCCATCGCACGAGTCGGCCGGCAAACCCGGACGACTGGCGAAATTCGTCGCCCGCCACGAGTGTCCCTCAGTCACCCGTCGTGCGTCGGTGCAGCTCACCGTTGATATAGCGGAGGCTGGAGAACGAACTACCCTCGGGGAGCGGCGGGAGGCCGTTGGCGACGAACAGCTCATTGATAGTGGTGCCCGACAGTTTCCAGCCCAGGCCGGCGAGGAAGTCCTCAGCGCTGCGCTCACTGAAGTAGACGAGTTCCCGCAAGTTGAAATCGAAACCGTGCTCACGCCAGCGCTCAGCCATGCGTTGCATGCGCTCGATCACCTGGCTGTGGTTGGCTGAATTCGCATCGTGCGTAGGCGCATTGAAGTTCGTCCTCGTCTCCGTGGCTATCCGGCTGCCCGGGGCGCTCAGCTCCGTCACCGTCACCAGAAGCTGGTCCTGAGCCTCGGGTTGCAGGTAGCCGAGCAGAGCTTCCGCGCTCCAAACAGTCGGAACTTGTGGATCGAACCCTGAATCTCGCAACGCCGTCGGCCAATCGAAACGCAGATCGGTACCCACCGCTCTGCGGTCGGCAGACGGGGTGGCGCCCAGTGCGTCCAGGGTCTGGGTCTTGAACTCGATGACCTCGGGCTGGTCGATCTCGAACACGGTCGTGCCTGACGGCCAGGCCAGTCGGTACGGCCGCGAGTCCAGTCCCGCGGCAAGGATTACCGCCTGCTTAATGCCTGTCCCCGTCGCGTCGAGAAAGTAGTCGTCGTAGTACTTCGTGCGGATCGCCATATTGTCGGCGATCCACCGCATCCCGCCGGCCTCGTCACCGTCCAGATCTTTGGTGAGCAGATCGCCCGAAGCGAGCCGGGTGAACACGTCGATCCCGACCGCGCGCACGAGCGGCTCGGCGAAGGGGTCATTGACCAGCGGGTCCTCGGACCTGGTGACAATCGCCCGCGCAGTGGCCACCATCGTGGCCATCACCCCGACGCTTGATGCGAGATCCCAGTGGTCATCGTCGCTGCGCGGCATACCGTGAACTCCTGTCGACTCTGTCGTTACCGATTCGAAGCGCGGTTGTCGAGAATTCCTAAACGTGACTGACTAATTCGCTGCATCGAGGAGCTCCTTGAGCGCCACCGGGAAGCCGTCGACGAGGTCCCACAGATCTGGCATCAACTGCGGACACGAAACGAAGCCGATATCGAGCTTGCCATTGTGCGAGATCACGCTGCCGTTGAGCCCAACGCCGTTGATCGCAGGACCGAGGCCATACCGTGCGGTGATCGCGGCGCCGAGCAGATAGCACTGCATTTCCTGTCCACGTACATTCGAAAAGCCCATGTTGTAGACGGGGCGGCGAGCGCTGAGGCCGGAGAGTGTGTAGAGCCGAATGGCGAGACCGAGCAATCGGGGCGAGACGTACTCCAACGCATCCTGTGCGGTAGTCATCCCCATTGCCGCGCGGTGCTCCTTGGCGATGGAGGTGCCCTCGGCGATTGCCTTGAGCCGTGCGGCCGGGTCGGCGATGTCGGTGCGCAGGCTGCAGAACATCGCCGACATCTGGTTTCTCCCAGCGCTTTCCGTCCGCTCGGTCTGTGACACGGGCTGGGTGACGATCAGGGAGGCTTCCGGCAGCTCTTCACGGTCGAGTAGGAACTGCCGCAGCGCGCCCGAGGCGATCGCCAGCATCACGTCGTTGAGCGTGACGCCGAATGTGTTCTTGACGGTCTTAACGTCCTCGAGGTCGAGCTGAGTGAAGGCGATATTGCGATGTGCGGTCATGTTGCCGTTGAACATGACCCGCGGTGCGGTCATCAACTTGCTCATGGCTTGTCCCGATCGCGCTCGGCGTGCCGATTCGATCCTGGTTCTGATCAGTGCGGGCAAGATCGTTCGCACGAGGTGGACGGGCCGACGGGCAAATCGCATCAAACCGTCGAGCACCAGCACCACAGTGCTGACCTTCGGGTACCCCTCGATGCGCTGCGGTGGGGGCGGGGAGATTTCTGTGCTGCACAGGCGTGAGAGCAGGCTTCGTCCGGTTTCGCCGTCGATCAGAGCGTGGTGGACCTTCAGCATCACCGCGATGCGCCCACCGTTGTGAGGGTCGGTGCCGTCCCGACCTTCGATGACCCACATCTCCCATAGCGGCTGGCTACGGTTGAGCGGTATCGCGGCGAGATGTCCACAGATGTCGGAAAGTTCGGCACGGCTCCCCGGCGACGGCAGAGCCACTCGGTGCAGGTGCCGATCGAGTTCGAAGCCGGGATCGTCGACCAACGCCGGAGTATCGAGGTTCGCGCGACTGTCGGCCAGCTTCGCCCGGAACTCCGGCACCGCCTCGATGCGTGCGGAGAGCCCCCGGCGGAACCGATCGAAGGAGTATCCGTCCGGGATCGTGGAGGTGTCCAGCTCCATCAGCGTGCATGCAGTCATTGGGTGCCAAGGCGTTTCGAGATACAACAGGCTGGCGTCGAAACCGCCCAGTCGCTCCACTTTCATCGAGAGAACCCAGCCAGGAGTCGCGGCCGAGCCGTCGTTGGCGGAACGTGAACGTGGTGCGCGTGCAGCGTTCTCTCCTCACGGGACAACGGAAGCGACGTACCGAAACGACGCCTCACAGAACTCCCCGTCAGCGCCGCCGGCACTATGCGCTTCTCACCGTAACACGCACGGCAGGGCTACACATTCACCAAATTTTGTCACGCGCTGATCCTGCTGCCATCGGTCGATGGCAGCGTGGTGTCGTCACCCGCGTGTTGCCGGTTTCTGGAGGGAGAGCAGGGAATATTTCAGGAGTCCGGTCCTGGCCCACAGCTTCAGAAGACCCATCATGACCTTGAAGCCCTGGACTTGAAGACCGGCCAATTGGGGCAGGGCCAGGCGGCGCAAGTGTGCATAGGTCGGCATGGTGTGAGGGGTGATGTTGCGCTCCGAGAGAAGGGTCAGACCGGTGCGCGCGGCGAGGGCCCGGTACCCATTCGAGGTGACGCGGACATCGAAGCGTCCGCTGCCCTCGACGTTCTGTACCCAGGGCATCGCGGCAGCGTATGCGAGCGGCAGGAATGCAGGCGCGGAAACGTAATCCGACAGCGCGAGCACGCCGCCCGGTTTGAGCACGCGGGCCGCCTCGCGAAGAAAGGTTTCCCTGCTGGGAAATTCGAAGATGCACTCGACCGCGAGAATACGATCAAAGCTGTTGTCCGCGTACGGGAGCGCACACGCGTTGCCCACATCGAAGCTCACGGTGTTTCCGTTCAGCGGAAGTACCTGCTGTCGAGCGCGGGCAATCTGCCGTTCATCGATGTTCAAACCTGTGAGATCCACTGACCTGTAACGCTCGTTGAGCGAGGCGAGCGTTCCGCCGAATCCACAGCCCGCATCCAACACGTGGTGGCCTTCGGTGATGCCCGCGAGCTCGCACAACTGCAGCGTCATCGTTTCGGTCGCGGATGCCAGGTCCTCAGGGGTATTCGTCGAGCTCGCGGGATCGTCCCAGTATCCCCAGTGGACGTGTCGGCTGTAGGCCTGCGCGATCGCAGAGTCGCCGTTTTCCAATTCGTCGAGCAGCATGTCGAAGTATCGCGGTCCCGATTGGGGCATGCGCGTGACACTACCGGCGCGGCAAGTCGCACCCGGTCAGTTCCGCCGAACGCTGCCAGAGACTTCGGGCAACTTCCGGATCGCGTGCGTACTTGCGACGCCTCGTGTGCACCGGTGCGCCCCAGTTGATGAATCGTGGAGCGATATATGCACCGCTTGGCAGGTCGGTCGTCACTGCTTCGATGGAGGTGCGCGCTCCACGTTCGGCGCCTTTGACCCCGAACCGCATCAGATCGTGCTTGTAGGCCCAATGCATCAATCCGGCGCTGTCCCTGGAGATGTCCGTCGCGGTCGCCCCTGGATCGGTGTTGTACGCGCGCACTCCGCGGCTGGCGAGCTCGTGGACGAAGAGCATCGTGGCCAGCTTCGATTCCGCATAGGCGGCCCATGTGGAGTACTTGCGTGTGTGCCAGTTCAGGTCATCGAGGTGCAGACGGCCCAGCATGTGTGACCCGCTGGTCACCGAGATGACCCGATCTTTGATCTTGTCGCCGAGCAGACACGTCAGTGCGAAATGCCCGAGATGGTTGATGCCCATGTGACCCTCGAAGCCGTCAGCGGTGCGGGACAACGGCAGGCCGAACACGCCGGCGTTGTTCACAAGAACATCCACGGCTTCGAGCGAGTCAGCGAAGCTGCGCACCGTCCTCAGGTCAGCGAGATCAAGGTGACGTACTTCGACGTCACCTTCCATTTCGGCCGCGGCGCGCTCGGCCTTGTCGATAGTTCGGCAAGCGATGAGGACGTGGTGGCCGGCGGCGGCGAACGACGCTGCGGTCGCTTTGCCGATACCGCTGTTCCCACCTGTGATGACGATTCTCATCGCACATTCACCGCCGATCGCCTGTGTCTTGCCAAGGGTCACGCTGGATCGAAGTCCGGACTGGCTGAGTGTAATTCGTCTGCGGGGAGCGAGGCACCGACGGTTGTCGCCAATATCGCACCAGCGTTCGAGGTATGGCCGTTGGACTGCGGCGGTTTGGCTGTGGCGCCAGGGCATCGCTGCTAACTTGAAATCCGCCCGTCCCCGAAATGAGGTGGTCATGGAAGAGACGGCACAGCTGCCGTTCGACCAGAAGTGTCCCGTCGACGTAGCGCCGCTGCTGCGTGAATTGCAGGCCGAGGGGCCCATCCACCCCATCAAGACCATGGTCGGCGATGACGCGTGGCTGGTGGTCAGTCACGCCGAGGTTCGACGGCTGATGGATGACGAGCGACTCGGTATGTCCCACCCGGATCCGGAGTCGGCCGCTCGCTCCGACGCGTCGGCACTACTGGGCGGGCCTACAGGCGATTTCGATACCGAGCCCTTTGTGCGTAAAGCGTTTCGTGACCTGCTGCAGCCGCACTTCGGGCCCAAACACATGCGTCCGATGAAGCCGCGGGTCGAAGAGTTGACGTCCCGGCTGCTCGACGACCTGGAGCGGCACGGTTCACCGGCGGACTTGCACGCGGAACTGGCGCTGCCGCTGCCGATTCTGGTGATCTGCGAACTGCTCGGCGTGCCCTATGAAGACCGCGACGAGTTCCGCGGCTGGTCTGCCGACATCAGCAGCACCCAGGATCGCGCCCGTTCGGAGAACGGCATGATGCGGATGTACGAATACGGCGAAAAGCTGGTCGAGAAGAAGCGACATGAGCCCGAAGATGATGTGATCTCCCGCTTTTGCGAGGTGCCGGGTATCAGCAACACCGACATTGCCGGCTTGGCGATGGGGCTCCTGTTCGCCGGACACGACACCACGGTTCTGCAAATCGGGGTGAGCGCGCTCTTGCTGTTGGCCAACCGCGAGCAGTGGCAAGCCGTGGTCGATCAGCCGGCCTTGCTGTCCAACGCGATCGACGAGACGTTGCGCACCGCACGCAGGACCGGCGGTGGTCGGGTTCCCCGTTATGCGAGAACTGACTTGGAGATCGACGGCATCGCCATCAAGAAGGGCGATCTGGTGCTTCTCGACGTCTGCGCGGCGAATCACGATCCCGCCGTGTACGACGACCCTGACCGAGTGGACGTCACCAGGCCGGTCGGCGGACACTTGTCGTTCGGCCACGGGGCCCGTTACTGCCCGGGCGCGCCCCTGGCCCGAATCGAGCTGGAAGCCGTGTTCTCCCAATTGATTGCGCGATTCCCCACCATGCGCCTCGCTGTTCCAGTGGAGGAGATTCAGGCGCACCGCGACACTCTGGTCGGCGGTCTGGTCGAGCTGCCCGTGGAATGGTGACGGTTTACTGAGGCTCAGCGCTCGGCCCGCTGGTATGCGGTGACCACCGCCGCACCGCCGAGGCCGATGTTGTGATGCAGTGCGGCGTCGACGCCCTCGACCTGACGTCCCCCGGCGGTACCACGTAGCTGCCACACCAGCTCCGCACATTGGGCGAGACCTGTCGCACCGATCGGGTGTCCCTTCGAGATGAGACCACCGGAGGGATTGATGACCCATCGTCCGCCGTAGGTGATGTCGTCATTTTCGACCAGCCGTGCGCCTTCTCCTTCGCCGCACAGGCCAAGCGCTTCGTAGAGGAGTAGCTCGTAGGTGGAGAAGCTGTCGTGCAGCTCGATGACCTGAAAGTCGTCGGGGCCCAGCCCAGATTTCTCGTAAACCTGTTGTGCAGCCTTCGCATTCATATCGTGACCAACCAAGTTCTTGGCGGATCCGTCGAAGGTGCTGTCGTAGTCTGTCGTCATTGCCTGTGCGATGATCTCGACAGCTTGTCCCGACAGTTCGTGCTTGTCGACGAACTCTTCGCTGGCGACGACCGCCGCGCTGGAGCCGTCCGAGGTCGGCGAGCACTGCAGCCGCGTCAGCGGGTCCGAGATCATCTTGGAAGCGATGATCTCGTCGAGCGTGTAGGACTGCTGAAACTGTGCGTACGGGTTGTTGATGGCGTGTTGGTGATTCTTGAAGCCGATCTTGGCGAAATGCTCACGCGTGGTTCCGTGTTCACGCATGTGTTCGCGACCCGCGGCGCCGAACATCCACGGTGCGACCGGCATCGCCATGTCCTCGATCTCGGCCATTGCCTTGACGTGTTTGCTCATCGGCGATTCCTGATGACGCGAACCGTCACCGATCGCTCCCGGTTGCATCTTCTCGAACCCCAACGCCATCACGCAATCGGCGTCGCCGCCTCGGACTGCCTGCGCCGCAAGGTAAAGTGCCGTCGATCCGGTCGCGCAGTAGTTGTTGACGTTGACGACGGGAATGCCCGTCATGCCCAGCTCGTAGAGCGCGCGCTGACCGGATGTCGAGAATCCGTTGACAAAGCCGACGACACCCTGCTCGACATCGCTGTAGTCGATGTTGGCATCCGCCAACGCCATCGTGCCGGATTCCTTGGCCATGTGGGGGTAATCCCAGTTTTCGCGACGGCCCGGTTTCTCGAACTTCGTCATGCCGACTCCCACGACGAACGCGCGGTTGCGTGCGGACTTCGGCACGAATCAGTCCCTTCGCTGCATTTTCCGTTGAAATCGGTTGGTAATCAGCGACTTTGGGATCTCAGCTGGCGGGTTTGAACTCGATGTTGATCTCCGTCAGTCCGCGCAGAATGAAGGTCGGCTCGTACTCGTAGCGGCGGGCATCGAGCGGTCCGTGCTTGTCCTCACTGACGGTGATGTCGACCAACCGATCGAGGAGCCGCTCGATAGAGACCCTGCCTTCCACGCGCGCCAGGGGAGCGCCGGGGCAGGAATGGATTCCGCGGCTGAACGCGATGTGCTCTCGCACGTTCTTGCGGTCGAGGGAGAATTCGTGCGGGTTCTCGAAGCGTTGGGGGTCCCGGTTGGCGGCACCGGGGCTGACCATCACCGTGGTTCCGGCGGGCACCGGGGTATCGCCGAGTGTCGTCGACTTGCGGGCCATCCGGAACACGCTCTTCACCGGACTGTCCATCCGCAGACACTCCTCGACGAATACCGGGATGAGGCTACGGTCGTCGCGCAGCTGCTGCTGGATGTCGGGACGGTCGCTCAGCACACGCATGGCCGCCCCGAGCAGCTTGGCCGTCGTCTCCTGTCCCGCGGCGAACAAGAACGTCGCGGTCCGGACGACATCGACCACCTCGGGGGTCGAGCCGTCGGGATACTTCGCGGTCGCGATCGAGGTGAGGACGTCGTCGCGGGGGTTCTCCCGACGCTCCTCGATGTACTGCGAGAACTTCTCGTCCGCCCAGGCGAGCGGGTTCACCGCGATCACCTCGTGGTCGAGTCCGCCGATGTTCGTGCCGGGCTGCCCCGCACCGAACGACTGGCGGAAAGCTTCGTGATCTTCCTCGGGAACACCGAGCAGGTCGGCAACGACCAACAGCGAGAAGGGTTTTGCGTAGGCCGCCAGGAATTCGCAGCTACCCGCGTCGATGAACTCGTCGATATGGCGG